>Ga0315279_10002343_pt1 | contig 28684 bp, 19 predicted proteins | sample YL17G06_20_MG_FD_203694 | JGI IMG/M metagenome (GOLD analysis project Ga0315279, IMG submission 203694) | Sediment microbial communities from Yellowstone Lake, YNP, Wyoming, USA - YL17G06_20 | ecosystem: Environmental > Aquatic > Freshwater > Lake > Sediment | place: USA: Wyoming | collected... | reverse complement strand
GTGACGAACGCGACGTGGCGGATGGTGCGCCGGGTCGTGCCGAGCCTGACCGGTTGACAAATAAGCAATTATTCGTATTATCAAGCACATATCCAGAGTCCTCCAAATTCCCTGTGTGCCAAGGGGGAACTCGAACCTGAGGAAATTGAATGACTATTGCCATCTACCCTGCCACTTTTGATCCTATCACCTACGGCCACGTGGACATTGCCACGCGCGGCGCATCCATATTCGAAAGGCTTATCGTAGGCGTATACGACCGGCCGCTCAAGAATGTCCTCTTCACACCCGAAGAGCGATGGGACATGGTGAGCAAGGCGCTGCAGCATCTGCCGAATGTCGAGGTGAAACTGTATCATACGCTGACGTTTGAATTTGCGCGGCAATCTGGCGCACGGGTGATCGTGCGCGGGCTGCGTGTGCTTTCAGATTTCGAGTGGGAATTCCAACTGGCGCTCACTAATCGCCAGGTCGCGCCCGACATTGACACGATCTGCCTGATGGCGAGCCAAGAGTATTCCTTCCTCAGCTCGAGCATCGTCAAGGACATCGCCTTGCACGGTGGCCGGGTGGATGAGATGGCTCCGCCGCACGTCGTGGCGGCTTTGGCACAGCGGTTCAAAACACTCGGCAAGGATGGGGACGGCAAAGTCAGCCTGGTTTCGCTGCGCGATTGACGCCGGGACATCGGGAGGCGCTCAATGGCAAAGAGGGTTTTGGTCGTTGACGACAACGTGGACGTGATCAAGATGGTCGGCCTGATGCTGGAAAGCGTGGGCTACGAAATCATCGCGGCGCAGTCGGGCGAGCAGGCCTTGGTCAAAGCGCAAACGGAAAAGCCCGACGTGGTGATTCTGGACATCATGATGCCGGACATGGACGGCTATGAAGTCTGCCGCCGGCTGCGCGCCAATCCCAACACCAGCCACTTGCCCATCCTCATGTTCACGGCCAAGGCGACGCCCAGCGACAAACTAGCGGGTTTCCAGGCCGGTGCCGACGACTATTTGACCAAGCCCGTCCATCCCGCCGAGCTGATCGCCAGAGTGGAGGCGGCGCTGTTGCGCTCGGCGCGGCGACCAGCGGAGCAGCTTACCATGCGAGCCACGGTCTGGGGCTTCCTTGGCGCCAAGGGAGGCGTGGGCACCACGAACCTAATCGTCAACGTCGCCGTCGCGCTGGCCCAGGAAATTGTCCAGGGCAAACAGATCGTGTTGGCCGACATGGAATCCGGCATGGCCGCTCTGGCGCTCCACTTGGGCTTGCGTCAAGGCGGACTGACGCGGCTGCTGAATCAGCCGGCTGAAAGCCTTGGCCCAAAGATCATCGAGGCCCAATTAGAAGAACACAAGACCGGCATCCGCGTGTTGAGTGGCCCCATCAAGCCTCCCGGCGCCGCCGACGCAATCTCAGTGGCGCAGGCAGATGCCATCATCCGGCACTTGGCGGCCGTGTCCGACTATCTTTTGCTTGACCTGGGAGTCGGCTTGGACGAAGCCAACCGCCACAGCCTATCCATGTGCCATCATATCGTCGTCACAGTCGAGCCACAGCGCGTGGCGCTGACGCTGGCACAGTCGTTGTTGGGCGAACTGACTGGAACACTCAACCTGCCCAGCCACAGAATCAGCGTGGTCGTCGTCAACAAAGCCGCCGCCGGTGCCACGTTTACCAAGGACACTCTCAAGGAGCTGCTGCAACACGAAATCTGCGGCATTGTCACCCCCGCCCCGGAGTTGGCCCTGCAATCGGCCGAACGGGGGATACCGATGATTCTGATGCAGCCGGATAGTTTGGTGGCTCGGCAGTTCCGTAGTATCGCCGAGTATCTGGCAAAAGTCTGAGCACAGTCGCTCGAGAGATATTCTCTGCCCACCGAGCAATGGATCCGGGCAACGGCCAGGTGGCCCTCGCCTAATCGCCTACAGACATGGGAGGCACGTCTATGGACATCCTGCACCTAGTAGATCGCCTGGAGGAACTCGTCAACGAAGGACGGCGGCTGCCCCTCAGCAACAAGGTGATGGTAGACGAGCAAAAGATCTGGGACTTGATTGACCAGATGCGCATCTCCATCCCCGAAGAGGTCAAGAAAGCCAAGCGCACCAATCAGGAGCGCGATCGCATCATCGCCCAGGCGCATGAAGAAGCTGCGCGGATGGTAGACCTCAAGCGCGACGAAGCCGAAGCGCTCGTGGCCGAGCACGAGCTGGTGCAGGCCGCCCAGGCTCGAGCCGTAACCATTGTCGAGCGAGCGCAGCGAGATGCCGAATCGCTGCGCGCCGACGCCGACGAGTACGTGGTGCAAGTGCTGAGCCGCCTGGCCAGCGACATGGAGCGGGCGTTGGCCGAAGCCCGCAACGGTATCGCGCGGGTGGAACAAATGCGGTCCGAGCCTGCGCCTGAGCAGCCAGAGCCTGCTGACCAAGAGCTTGCAGCAGACGCAAACCGCCCTGCCTGAGTTGGACGATCTATCTCACGCAGACGTCCCTAGCGGATCAAGAGGTGGGCGAACGTCATCTGCTTAGCCGTTCGCATCCGCTGCCTTGACACTCCCGGCGCATCTGTTATAATGCGCTCTCGCGCGCGACGGCGGTACCTCGCCGTGTCGCGCCATTTTTGAGATAGGGCAATGCCGCTTTCCTTTCAGGAGAGGCGGTCGAATCGAAAGGAGTTTTTCCCAGTGAGTGCTCTTCCTAAACGAAAGATCCAGCAAGGCGCCCGCAATCGCCGCCGCAGCCACTTGGCGCTCAAGCCTCGGCAGCTCGTGGTGTGCCCGCAGTGCAAGGAACTTTGCCTGCCGCATCACGTCTGCCTCGCCTGCGGCACGTACAACGGCGTACAAGTCATCGAAATCGAAGATAAAGCCAAGCGCAAGAAAGAATAAACTTTACTCTTGGGAGTTGTCCACGTGAGCCAAGCGACAACCGCGTTCGTTTTCCCCGGCCAAGGCTCCCAATTCGTCGGCATGGGCCGGGAGTTGGCGACCTTCAGTGAAGCTCAACAAGTCTTTGCCCAGGCCGACGAGGTCCTGGGCTTTGCGCTGTCCCGGCTATGCTTCGAAGGGCCGGAAGCCGAGTTGAACGACACGATCAATACACAGCCGGCCATCGTGGCCCACAGCATCGCCGCGTTGCGGGTGATCGAACATCAAACCAAGCTCCAACCCGCGTGGGTGGCAGGGCACAGCCTGGGTGAGTTTTCGGCGCTGGTGTGCGCTGGGGCGCTCTCGTTTCCCGACGCGCTCAAGCTTGTGCGCGAACGTGGGCGGTTGATGAAGCAGGCCGGAGAGCAGCATCCAGGTGGCATGGCGGCTATCCTCAGCCTCGACCGGACCACTGTGGAGGGCATCTGCGCGGAAGCCTCACAATCAACTGGACAGCCGGTGCAGGTCGCCAACGACAACTGCCCGGGCCAGGTCGTGATCTCGGGAGACAAGGTCGCGCTGGAAAAAGCATTGGAACTGGCCAAAGCCCACAAGGCCAAATGCAGGCCGTTAGCGGTGAGCATTGCCGCGCACTCGCCTCTGATGGCCGGCGCCGCGCAGGAATTTCGCGCCGTGCTCGAATCCGCGCAATGGGCCGAGCCGCGCATCCCGGTCATTGCCAACGCTACTGCGCGCCGCGTCGGGCGCGGCGACGCGATTGACCGGCTGGTGGCGCAACTGACCTCGCCCGTGCGCTGGACGGAATCGGTGCAGTTCATGGCCGGCCAGGGCGTGACGCGCTTTATCGAGGTTGGCCCCAAAGACGTGCTGTGCGGACTGATCCGCCGGATTGACACGGCAATGACGGTGCAGGTGGTGGGCAAGCCGGAAGACCTGGCTGCGCTCGCGAACGGCTGATCCGGCTTTTTCACCCTGTAAAAATAGAGCCACCCTCCACGGGTTGGCTCATTTTGTTTTTTTTTTGTTCGTGACCACTGACTCTGGCTTCCGACAGGAATATAATCTCATCAGAAGGAGCCTTTCCCCCGTCGTTATCATGGTGTCCTTCTGCCCCGGCGTCTCTGTCACAGTCAGTCACGTTGGAGGTGCAAAATGCCAGACCTTATCGGCAGAACACTTGGACAGTTCGGTGTGACATGTGATGTGCGATAGGCGATACATAAGGGGTGATTATCTCCCACAGCCCCCCAAATTGCCATTACCGCGCGGCTGTGTTATTATCCATGATCCAATCGTCGTTCATTCGAAATTCGACATCGTCCTTCGTCATTCAATGGGGAGGTAACAGGCTATGGACAAAATCAACCGCATCTCACTCGGATTTTTTCCCACGCCGTTGCACGCGCTGCCGCGATTGTCGGAAAAGCTTGGAGGCCCGCGATTGTTCGTCAAGCGCGACGATCAAACCGGGTTAGCGACGGGCGGGAATAAGACACGCAAGCTGGAATTTCTCGTCGCCGATGCGCTGGCACATAAGGCCGACACTCTTATCACCGACGGAGCGCCGCAATCCAATCACGCACGCCAAACGGCTGCCGCGGCCGCGCGCATGGGAATGAACTGCGTACTGGTGTTGCGAGGTCAGCCGCCCGCCGAATGCCAGGGCAATCTCCTGCTCGACGACTTGCTCGGCGCGCAAATTCGCTGGACCGAAAAGAATGCTGTGCCTACGACGATGGAAACCGTCGCCGCAGAATTGCGCGCGCAAGGCCATATGCCGTACATCATTCCCTATGGTGGGAGCAACCCCATCGGCGCAACGGGGTATGTGGCTGCGATGGAAGAACTGATGGGACAAACGCAAGAGATGAACTTGCGCTTTGACCACATCGTGTTCGCGTCCAGCTCCAGCGGGACGCAAGCAGGGCTGGTCGTTGGCGCAAAGGCGACGGACTACACTGGTCAGGTGCTCGGCATCAGCGTGGACGAACAGCGCGAGGATTTGCAGCGCAAGGTCGCGGGACTGGCGACCGCCACAGCCGCGCATCTCAAGCTGGATTTCCATTTTGTGCCGGACGACATCGCTGTGAACGCAGATTACCTCGGCGCAGGTTACGGCGTGATGGGCCAGCCGGAACGCGAGGCCATCCGCCTGGCCGCGCAGACGGAAGGGCTGCTGCTCGATCCGGTGTACACCGGTCGTGCGTTTGCGGGATTGATTGATCTGATCCGCAAAGGCGAAATCGGACGCGACGAAACCGTGTTGTTCTGGCACACCGGCGGCACGCCCGCGTTGTTTGCGTATGCAGATAGTCTTGTAGTCAAATAATCTTATAGTCGAATGGCTCAATGATGTGACTACTGGACTAGACGACTACTTGACGACTCGCCTATTCTGCGTTATCCTCTGTCCCCGTTGCAGGCGATAAACTATTTACCGTCAGGATAAATTATGCTTGAACAACTGATTCACAATGGCATTCTGGTGCCGCCGGATCCGCCGTACTACAAGCTGACGCTCACGATTCGCGGCGAGCGCAGGGAACTCGAACCACGCCAGGAAGAGATGGCGATTGCCTGGGCACGCAAGATCGGCACGGAGTACGTGCAAGATTCCGGCTTTTGCAAAAACTTTATGCGCGATTTTTCGAAAGAACTGGGCGTCAAGCCGCCGCTTTCCGTGGGCGAGGTTGACTTCCATCCGGCGCTAGAGATCGTGCAGGCCGAACGTCTGGCGAAAGAGCAATTGACGCCGGAAGAGCGCAAGGCGTTGGCGGCTCAACGCAAAGCCGCGCGCGAGCAGCTCAAGGAACAATACGGCCACGCCACCGTGAACGGTGAGCGCGTCGAGTTGGGCAATTACATTGCCGAGCCCAGCAGCATTTTCATGGGACGCGGCAAGCATCCGCTGCGCGGCAAGTGGAAGCAAGGCGCGCGCCAAAGCGACATCACACTCAACCTCGGTCCCGACGCGCCCCGCCCCGAAGGCGATTGGGCCGAGATCATCTGGCAGCCGGAATCGCTGTGGGTTGCACGATGGGAAGACAAGCTCACCGGCAAGCTCAAATACGTCTGGCTGAGCGATACTGCGCCGGTCAAGCAGGAGCGCGAGGCGCACAAGTTCGACAAGGCCGAAGCGCTGGAGCAGAATATTCAAGACATCCGCGCGCACATCGAGCGTGACCTGGCCGACCCCGACCCCAAGCGGCGAATGGTCGCCACAGCCTGCTACTTGATTGACAAACTCTGCCTGCGCGTGGGCGACGAAAAAGACCCCGACGAGGCCGACACCGTGGGCGCGACGACGCTTCGCCCCGAGCACATCACGCTGCACGAAGACGGCGCCGCCGAGTTCAAGTTCCTGGGCAAAGACTCGGTGCTGTGGCACAAAAAGATTCAACCCTCTAACGTGGTGCTCAACAACCTGCGCGAGTTGATCCAGAACGCGCACCCGTCTGGATCGGCTAACAACGACAAGCCACAAATCTTTCCGACGATTGACAGCGGCCACGTCAACGCTTACCTGAACGAAATTCTGCCCGGCCTGACGGCCAAAGTCTTTCGTACCCATCACGCTACGCAAGCCGTGAACCAGAGCCTGGTCGAATCCGGTGTGGAAGCCGGCGACGCCGAATATCAAAAGTGGGGCGCAGTCACGATGGCGAACCTCGAAGCCGCCATCTTGTGCAACCACTATAAGAAAGCGCCGGACGCTTCGCGCTGGCAAGAGCGCCGCAAAAAAGCAAGCGAGCGCAAAGACCAGGTGGAAGAACGACTCGCCACCTATCGCGAGGCCGCGCGCCAGGCCGGCGAAGCGCTCGCCGCGCTCAAGCGCGATGCGCGCGAAAGAAAAGCCGCCGCCGAAAAGCCGGAGCAAAAAACGCGCATCGCCGCTTCCTATGCCAAAAAGATCGAGCGGGCCGAAAAGAAACTCCAGGCCACGCAAGAGCGGCTGGGGCGCATAAAAGACGCGCTGGGAAAACTCGAGACGCAGGACAACGTGGCGGCCAAGGGTCGCACGTGGAACCTGGGCACCAGCCTCAAATCGTACATTGACCCGCGCGTGTACTACCGCTGGGGGCTGCAAGTGGACTATGACGTGCTGGGGATATACTATCCCAAAACTTTGCAGCGCAAGTTCGCGTGGGTGAAGGAACAGGAACAGCCGGACAACGTGGAGCACGAATCTGCCGACGACTAAAAAAAACCTGACAGGTCTTGAAGACCTGTCAGGTCTTTTTCATGTGTGCCCGAGGCGAGATTCGAACTCGCAGCCGACGGATTCGAAGTCCGGCGCTCTATCCGTTGAGCTACTCGGGCAAAAAAGTGGTCAGTGGTCAATCCCTCCTGACCGCTGACCACCGCAGGGTGGCTGACGGGCGTCGAACCCGCAACCACTGGATCCACAGTCCAGCGCTCTGCCATTGAGCTACAGCCACCATGACGAACGCGAGTATAACACGATTCGATTCCGTCGGCAAGGTTTATGGCCTTCCGCAAACCTCGAAGGTCACTGGACGAGCTGGACCGCCTCATCCTGGGCGACCCATTGCTGCGACTTGCTCCTCAAATCCTTGAGCATGACCTTGCCCGCCGCCGCCTCGTCCGGGCCGAGGATGGCGACGAACGGGATGTTCTTGGCATCCGCATATTTCAACTGCCGGTCGAGCTTGGCCGCCTCGGGGTACAACTCCACGCGCAACCCCGCCATGCGCCATTGCGCCGCCAGCCGACGCGCCGCGCCCAACAGGCTCAGGTCGAACGTGGCGATGAGCACCTGCGTGGGAGTGGTCTTGAGCGCGGGCAGTTTGCCATACTCTTGCAGCATCAACCCGATGACCACGTCGCCCATCGCAAAGCCCGTCGCGGGCAAAGGATCGCCCCCCACGTCGCTGACGAGATTATCGTACCGCCCGCCGCCATAGATCGCGCGGAACTTGCCCCCTCGGTCGCGCCCCTCGAACACCGTGCCGGTGTAATAGTCCAGCCCCCGGATGACACTCGGCTCAAACTCGACATAGTCGGCTACACCGAAATCGGCCACCGCGTCAAAGAATGCCACCAGGTCATCCGATTGTTTCCACAATTCGCGGTTACTCATCATCGCGCTCAGCGCAGCGATTTGCGGCTCGGACATTCCCGCCGATGCGGCGTACTCGCTCCAAGTCTTGTCGTCCATCTTTTCCTGTTTGTCAATCACCCTGAACACGGTGGGAACCTGTTCACCGGCGATGCCCATTGCCCGCAGTTGCGCGTCCATCAGCCGCCGATTGTTGACCTGGATGCGGATGATGTCCGGCCCGAGTCCGACGCTGCGAAAGAACTCGGCGCTGACGGCGGCAATTTCGGCATCCGCCTGGACGGAATCGGAGCCGATGAGATCAATGTTCCACTGAAAGAACTCGCGTGTGCGGCCCCTTTGTGGGCGCTCGTAGCGCCAGAACGGGCCGAACGACCACCAGCGGATGGGCTTGGGCAGCACGTTCTGCTTTTGCGCCACCATCCGCGCGAGCGTCGGCGTCAACTCCGGGCGCAGCGTCAACTCGTCGCCGCCTCGGTCGGTGAGCACGAAGGACTGCTCCTTCACCAACTCCTCGCCCGACTTGGCTGCGTACAGCGCGATGGGTTCAAGGATCGGCCCTTCGTATTCCTGGTAGCCGAATCGCTCCGAGACGGCGCGGATGGTGTTGTAGAGCCACGTCCGCAACGCCATCTTCTCCGGGTAAAAATCGCGCGTGCCTTTGACGGATTGGATGATTTGCTTTTTCATGGTTACCTCCTGAGTGGGCATAGGATGCCGGCTCTACGGGAAACAAAAACGGCGTGGGCCAGGCCACGCCGTCAAAATAGTCTCACGATTGCGTCAGACGCGACCCAAGCCAAAGCACCGCACGTGGGCGTGCGAATGGTGGGCGTGTCGCTTCATCTGAGAGATCGCGTTCGTGTTCATTGGATGTGATTATAACATGGCACGTCCAAGACTGCAAATCCACTCAGGCGGTCAGGTGGTCGGTGTCCGCCGTCTGACCGCCGCCAATCCTCCTGCCGTCGCCACACACGCAGCGCCCGCAACGGCGTATGCCGCGCCGAAGCTGACCCGTCCTGCCAGTGATCCCAGCAGCGCACTCCCCAGCCCGATCCACAAATCATTCGTCGTGAACTCGACGGCGACAGCAGTCCCCCGTAAGGCCACCGGCACGCCGTCGAGCGCCAGCGCGTCAATCGCCGTCCGCGCAATGCCTAACCCCGCACCGCACGCAAATGCAACCAGCAAGCTCGCTGCATCCGATCTCGTGGCAGGAATCATCGCAAACGCTACCCCAGTCAGCAACATCCCTGGCAGCATAACGCGCGCCCGTCCGATGCGATCCGATAATCGGCCTGCCAGGATTTGCACGGTCAGCATCCCTAGCGCATAGATACTGTAGAATGCACCAGTAGTGTTGAGGTGATTTTGTTGAGCCACGAGCGGCCAGAACGTGACCAACGCGCCATAGGCCATGCCCATCGGGCTGACGGCTGCCACACCCGCGCGGACGTTGCGCAGCGCCAGCGTCTCTCGCAATCCCTGGAAAGGCGGCGAGCTGATCTCACCCTGGCAAGATGGCTCGCGAATGAGGAGCGCTGCCAACCCACACAGCAAGCCTGCCATGCCGGCCAGCGCGAACACAATCGGGAAGCCCCGATGTGATGTGACCCAATCGCCGGCCAGCGGCCCGACCAATGAGGCCAATGCCATCGAGTTGCCACCCCAGCCGAAGGCTTCGCCACGCCGCTCCGGCGGAACCAGGTCTGCCAGCAATGCTTGAAAGCCAGTGCTGAACGCGGCGATGCCAACGCCAGAGAGCGCACGGGCAGCCAGGAGCGCCGGCATGGCGGCACTCACTCCATACAGCACCGGCGTGACAGCAGCAATGATTCCGCCTAAAACCATCACCGGCTTGCGGCCCATGCGGTCTGCCAGCGTCCCGATAAAGAGGCGAGAAACCACTGCCACGCCCGCGGCTGCGAACGTGGCAAGGCCATTATCAGAGGGCGTGCCGCCGAGCGAGGCGATGTAGAGCGGCAAAGCAGGGAAAAGCGACTGGAGGCTGAGCCAGAAGAGGACATTCGAGGCCAGGGTCAAAATGAAAGCAAGAGAGAAAACCATTTTCCATTTTTGTCCGCGAATGACAGGCTGAGAGGCGAGCTACTCTTCCCCCACTCGCAAAATCGCCATGAACGCTTCTTGCGGCACCTCGACCGAGCCAATCATCTTTAATCGGCGCTTGCCGGCCTTTTGCTTTTCCAGCAACTTGCGCTTGCGCGTAATGTCGCCGCCATAGCACTTGGCCGTCACGTCCTTACGCATCGGCTTGACGTTGGCGCGGCTGATGACGCGCCCGCCCGCCGTCGCCTGGATCGGCACGAGGAATTGCTGGCGCGGGATGAGGTCTTTGAGCTTGCTGATGAGCGCCTGGCCTTTATTGTAGGCATCTTTTTTGTGAACGATCATTGTCAGCGCATCCACTGGCGTCTCGTTCACCAAGACGTTCAGCCGCGTCAGGTCGCCGGGGCGATAGCCTTCGAAGGTGTAATCGAAAGAGGCATAGCCGCGCGTGCGCGCTTTGAGCTGGTCGTGAAAATCCACAATGATTTCCGAAAGCGGGATGTGGTACGTGATCATCACGCGTTTGGGGTCGAGATACTCCATCCCTTCTTGCCCTTGCAACCCGTGGCGCTTGGTCACCAGGTCGAGCACCGGGCCGATGTATTCCGTGGGCGTAAAGACCTGGATCTTCATCCACGGCTCGCGGATTTCCTTGAAGGCGCCTTCCTCCGGCAAGTCCACCGGGCTTTTGATGGTGATGAGTTCGTCGTTCATCATCACCACCTCATATTCCACGCTAGGCGCGGTGGCAAGAATGTCCAGATCGTACTCGCGCTCCAACCGCTCCTGGATGATCTCGGCATGGAACAGACCCAGGAAACCGCAGCGGAACCCGTAGCCGAGCGCCTGCGAAGTCTCTGGCTGGTATTGGAGCGAGGCATCGTTGAGCTGGAGCTTTTCCAGTGCGTCTTTGAGTTCGCCATAGTCGTCGGCGTCCACCGGGTAAAACGAGGCGAACACCATCGGCTTGGCCGGACGGTAGCCGGGGAGCGGCCCGCTGGCTGGATGCTCAGACGTAGTGAACGTGTCGCCGACGTGACATTCGCGCACCGTCTTGAGTCCGGTCGCTACGTAACCCACCTCACCCGCCACGAGCGAGTCACACGGTTTCATCTTGGGCGCAAACTTGCCGATCTCGATCGGCTCCGTGGACACGCCGGTGGCAAAGAGACGCAGCTTGCTGCGCGGGCCGATCTGCCCCTCGACGACGCGCACGTAGGCAATCACACCCTTGAACGAATCATAGTGGCTGTCAAAGATAAGCGCGCGCAGGGGCGTGTCCACAATGCCCTTGGGTGGCGGCACGCGCGCCACGACGGACTCTAGCAGTTCCGGCACGCCTTCGCCCGTCTTGGCGCTCAGGCGCAACATCTGGGAGGCCGGGACGCCCAGGATGTGCTCCAGGTCCTGTGCAACCAAATCCGGCTGCGCCGAAGGCAGATCAATCTTGTTGAGCACCGGGATGATTTCGAGATTGGCCTCCAGCGCCAGGTAGATGTGCGAAAGTGTCTGCGCTTCGATCCCCTGCGTGGCATCCACGACGAGCACCGCACCTTCGGCGGCGGCCAGCACGCGGCTGATCTCGTACTGAAAGTCCACATGGCCGGGGCCGTCGAGCATGTTCAATTCATACTCCTGGCCGTCGCGCGCCTTGTAGTACATGCTGACCGCCGAGGCTTTGATGGTGACGCCCTTTTCGCGCTCCAGGTCCATCGTGTCCAAGACCTGTTCGGTCATCTCGCGCTTGGTGAGCGTCCCGGTCAGTTCCAGCAGCCGGTCGGCCAGCGTGGACTTGCCGTGGTCAATGTGTCCCAGCAAGCAAAAATCCCGCATGTGGGATTGGTCGTAAGGCATGGTTCAGTCCTTCGTGATGCGTGATACATAACGCGGCACGCTGCGCGCCGCAATCAAACTTTTTAGGGGACGCAGATCAACGCAGATTTTCGCAGACTTAAATTTTATCCGCGCGCTTCGCGTCCGCGTCCTAGAAAAATCTCGCGGCGCGAAGCGTGCAATTATTGCAGAGCAATTCTATACCGCGCGCTTCGCGTGCGTAAAACAGAAGCGGGAGAGGTTGTCTCCCGCCGGCTAGTATAACCGAGTTGGCGTGGATTGCAAAGGCATAGACCAAGTCGCCGGCGGCGATCGGGTTGGTCTGGGCGCTTCCGGCGACTTTTAAAGTTGAGTGGACTGACTGACGACAGGCGCCTCTTCCACCGGCAGCAAAATGGTGAACGTTGTCCCTTCGCCGGCCTGGCTGGTGGCTGTGATCTGTCCACAGTGCGCCTCAATAATCCCATAACTGATGGACAATCCCAAACCCGTTCCATCCGGCTTGGTCGTGATGAAGGGTTCGAACAGATGGCTCATGATTTCCGGCGGTATACCCTCCCCTGTATCGCTAAACTCGATGCGCACCGCCGGTCGCGGCGGACCGTCACGCGGCTGCAGGGTGTCCAGCGCCATGCGCACACGCAGCGTTCCGCCTCTCGCCGACATGGCGTCCATCGCATTGAGCACCAGGTTCAAAAAGACTTGCTTCAAGTGATCCGCGTTCGCCCAGATCAGAGGCAGTCCGACGCCGGCCAAGTCCTCGCGCTCGACGGTGATGTGACTGTGTTGCAACTGCTTGCCGGCCAACTCCAGCACACCTTCCAGCACCACGCGCACATCGGTGAGTTGCCTCTCCTGGCGCGTCGGGCGGTAAAAGTCGCGCAAGCGCCGCACGATGTTGACCAGACGCTCGATTTCGGTCTCGGCCATGCCCAGATAGCGCGTCATTTTCTCCGGCCGCGGGCCATCTTCCATTTCCTCCTGGACCAACGTCAGGCTGTTCTGGATAGCCTGCAGAGGATTGTTGATCTCATGCGTGATCGAGGCGACCAACCGGCCTAGTGCGGCCATCTTGGCCGACTGGATCAATTGCGACTGCGATTCCTGCAAACGTTGGAGCTGATCCTGCTCCACCTGGTAGAGGCGGGCATTCTCAATGGCAATGGCCGCCGAATCGGCCATCATCTGGAGCATCTCTAGATCGTGCTCGTCAAACAAGCCGTCCCGGCCTATCGCCCCAGGCGGGCTGGCCTTGTTGATGGCCTCGACGATGCCCGCGACGGCACCTTTGACCCTCAGCGGCGCCGCCAATACCGAGCGCGTCGTCAGGCTCGTCATTTTGTCAATGCCGGTGTAAAAGCGCGGATCGCTGCGAGTATCGTTCACCCGCGCCGCCCGGCCTTCCCGCACAACCCAACCCGCAATGCCCGCCGTGATGGGCATCCGCACGCCGACCAACCGTTCAGCCCCCGGCCCGGCAGCAGCGGCAAAGACCAATTCTGAATCGGACGGCAACACGACCGAAGCCCCCTCCGCATCCACCAAGGCTCTGGCTTCGGTGAGCATTAGTTCCAACACGGACTTGAGATTGAGGGTGGACGTGAGCGCCTGAGTCGCCTTGTTGAGCGCAGCCAATTCCCTGGCGCGGCGTTGCGTCTCGGCATGCAAACTCGCATTCTCCAGAGCGACCCCGGCCTGCATGGCGAACAGCTCCGCCAACTCGACATCGTGTTCATCGAAGGTCAGCTTCCGCTCGCCGCCGCCGATATTCAACACGCCCAGGATACCCTCCCTTCCCGACAAAGGCACGGCCAGTACGGCCTTGTTCCGCGCATCACCCTTGAAAGCAGCAGCCTGTCCGGGCCAGGTACTATAGTCGTTTACGAACAGGGTACGTCGGCTGGCGAAGGCTCGGCCCGAAAGTCCTTCCCCCGGCTTGAGTGTGACGCCCACAAACTCGCTCATAAAGCTCACCGCGACTGAGATGGTCAGTGCGTCGCGTTGCGGATCATACAAGTACAGGCAGCCCGCCTCAGACCCGAGCAGCGCAACCGCCTGATCCAGAATGAGGCGCAGCAACTCGGACAGGTCTAGTTGCGCGTTGAGACGCAACGAGGTCTTGTACAAGGCCGCCTGTTCATCCGCATACCGGCGCAGCGCCTCCTCCGCCACTCCTGCCAAGATGACCTGAGACGCAGTGTTCGCAAGATCCTCCAAAAGCTTTTCTTCATCAGGAACAATCGCTCGCTGGCTGAAGAGCGCCAAAACTCCAATCGGCTTGCCATCTGTAGCAAGAAGCCGATAGCCTGCAAACGAAACCAGGCCTAGAGACCTGGCCCACTCATGGTCGTGAACGCGTGGATCGTTTGAGACGTCATTCGTGATGAATTGGGAATCCTCGCCGGATGCGACCCGCCCTATCTTGTAACTACCCAAAGGGACCCGGCGATGGCTACCGTCAATGCGGGTGTAGCGTCCCGAACTGGCCACAAGATGAAGGCAACGGGTTCGGTCGAGGCAAACGTCTGGACCCTCTGTGACCGCGGCGTGATGGCATCCCTTGTCACACAGATCGGCCTCTTTTGTGATCCAAATCCGGGCAAAGTCAGCGCCAAAAATCTCGACAATCCCATCCGTAATGAACTTGATTTTTTCATTGAGGTTGCTGGCGCCGATGAGTTGCTGCTTTAAACAATTCAGTTTTGTTATATACTCCGCCGTCCGCTTACGCTCGGTGATGTCTTCGATAAACCCTTCCAGGTGCAGCAACTGGCCCTCTGCATCCCTGACCGGCCACACGTGCAGCGTGCCGGTGAACAGGCTCCCGTCCTTGCGGCGGTACAGATTCTCAAAACCCTTTGAATCAGGTTGCTCCATGATCTGGCGCGCGATCTCTGCCCGACGCTGCGGGTCAGCAAAGAGGTCGGTGGCGACATTCTTGACCGTAGAAGCAACCTCCTCGGGGGACTCGTAGCCGAACATGCGCGCGAATGCGGCGTTGACCGCGATGACCCTGCCATCCGGTGTAGACTGGAATATGCCCAGCACGGCGTCCTCGAACAACCGCCGATAGCGCGCTTCGCTTTTCCGCCGCGCCGCCTCCGTCCGCTCGCGTTCGGTGATGTCGGTAAAGACAGCCTGGCTGTGGCAGGCTATCTGGGCTTCCAGTTCCTCGACTCGCTGGCTCAATTCGGCCACTTGCGTCAAGAGTTGTTGTTGGGTCTTGTTCTGATCTTTCATACGAGTTTTTCCCGGTGGCGGGCGCAGGGACGCCCTCCTACGAATTTCCAGACAGGCTCTCACTGACTACACGGGGTAAGGTGAAGAAAAAGGTGCTCCCCTGGGCCGGCACGCCGGCACTTTCTATTCCGACTTGCCCGCCGAGCTTTTCCACGATGCGCCGAACGATGGACAGCCCCAACCCGTGCCCTTTGGCGCGCGCCTGATCGAGCCGCGTGAACGGCGTGAACAGGCGAGCCTGATCTTCTGGCGTGAGGCCCTGACCGTTGTCGCGCACCCAGAAGCGCACCATGCCCCCCCCTTCTTCCCCTCCGCTCACGGCGACCGAAGGAAGGATAGAGAGGGGGTCTACGCCCAATTCAACGCGGGGCGGCTGGCCGCCGTACTTGAGCGCGTTGCTGAGGTAGTTGACCCACACCTCTTCGACCCAGGGGCCATAGCCTCTGGCGACCGGCCAAGCAGACACATCTTGTAGAATGATCTCTGCTTGAGTGTCCCTAATCAGATGGACCAGGCGTAGTTGAGCTTCGGCCACGATGCCGGCCATATCCAGCGGCCCGACCTCCACCTGCATCCTGCGCACGCCGGCCAACAGCAACAACTCGTCGATGATATTGCTCATCTTGAGCGCGCTCCTGACCATCGTCTGCAAACACTCCTGCCGCTCCTCATCTAACATGGTGGCGTCGCCCCGGGTCAATAGATCGGCAGAGTTGACGACATTGTTCAACGGGTTCTTGAGGTCGTGGGCCACGGTATGGGCAAAGGCGTCCAGCTCCTCATTGCGCGCCTTGAGCTCGGCGGCATATTGGCGGAGCGCCTCATCCGCCTGCTGCTTTTCCTCGGCCAGACGGTGCTGGTAAATCACCCGATCAATCACGGGGGGAAGCAGATCGAGATACCCGCCATCCACGTCTTTGACGATGTAATCGCGCGCGCCCATTTTCAGGGCCTCGACGGCGATCTTTTCATTCCCCGCGCCGGTGACCATGATGACCGGCGGCAGCGGCCCCCGCGCGGCCAAGATGCGAATCACCTCCAGCCCATCGTGGACGGGCATGTTTTGATCCACCGCCACAACATCATAAGGGGCTGCAGCGAACATGCTCAGGCCTTCCCCGCCATCGCGGGCAATAGCAACGCTGTAACCTTCTCGCTCCAGCCTCTTTTTCAAGAGGCGAGCCAAGCCCATATCATCTTCCATGTAAAGGACACGCACCAATCCCGACCTCATAGTGAACCTTTCTTCCCGGTGGAAACTGTGACCACGGCCAGAAACAGACCGAGCTTACCGATCGCTTCAGAGAACTGCTCACAGTCCACCGGCTTGGTGATGTAGACATTGCAGCCGAGTTCGTAACAACGAGCCACCTCGCGCGTATCATCTGTCGTGGTCAAGACCACTACCGGAATGTGTTTCGTTCTCTCGTCACCCTTCATGCGGCGCAACACCTGATAGCCATCCAGCACCGGCAGATTCAGATCCAACAGCACCAACATCGGCGAAGGGTGTTGGGCGCTCATATACCGACCCTCGCCAAACAGGTAGTCAATGGCCCGCTGACCATCAGTGACCGTGATGATCTCATTCGTGATGTTGGAGCGGCGCAGGTTTTTCTCGATCAAACGAGCGTGGCCTGGATCGTCTTCCACCAACAGAATAGTCACCTCTTGTTTTCTAGTCATGCGGATCTCCTTGTGTGCGCTGATGAGGCAGCGCGAAGCTAAACGTCGTCCCTACCCCGGGTTCCGATTCGCACCAGATGCGCCCATCGTGGCGCCGCACCAGAGTTTGCACATAAGCCAGGCCCATGCCTTCGCCCGGCACGTCTTGTTTTCCGGCCCGCCGGAACGGCGTAAACACCTTGTCCATGTCCTCCACCGCAATCCCGCGCCCGTTGTCGCGGACGCGGAAAATGGTTTCGTCTGCGTTGCGCTCTCCTGTGATCTCAATTTCGCCCGGGCGATCCGGCTCGAGATAGAGGATGGCATTGTTCAGGATGTTGCCCAGAATCTGCTCCAGCGAAGTTCGGTCGGCGACTAGCTCGGGCAGTGAGCCAACGGTCACTTGGACCTGGCGCTGCTCAATTTGGTGCGCGAGGGTTTCAAGGGTGGTCTGGACCAGGGCCTCCATATTGATGCGCTCGAGGTCGAGTTTGCGGCGGCCCAGGCGGGACAGGGTGAGAAGGGCATTGATAAAGTGATCCATGCGTGTGACCGAGGCATCAATAAAGCCCAGGGCTTCGGGCAAGTCTGTCTGAAAGGCTGTCGCCACAACCGACCTCTGCTTTTCGTCCAGGTGTGGCGAGAGGGTTTCGAAGGCGGGGCGAATGACATTCAGAGAAGAGGCCAGTTCCCCGGCAAAGCCCTTGAGGTTGACCAACGGCGCTCGCAAGTCGTGAGAGACGATGTAGGCGAATCGCTTCAGTTCTTCGTTGCTTTGCACCAACTCAGCGCTATAGCGCTCCAGTTGTTCCTCCGCTCGCTTGCGCGCCGTGATGTCACGGCCCAGGCCCACGAACCCATATATCTTGCCTTGAGCGTCCCGTAGAGGCACTTTGGATGTTAAAACCCATTTTTCTTCGCCCACGTCCAGGGTGGGGCCTTCGTACTCGTGCAGTCCTTCGCCAGACTGGATGATCCTCCGCTCATCGGCATAGTATCGCTCTGCCAGTTCTTGCGGAAAGAAATCGAAATCCGTCTTCCCGACGAGATCGTCTATAGATGCCAATCCCATCTGCCGGATCACCGCTGTGTTGCCGAGAACAAAGTGACCCTCGTTGTCTTTGACGTAGATGTAATCCGGCAGATTGTCTATCATCGCTTGCAGTAGATTGCGCTCTCTTGCCAGCGCCTCTTCTCCTCGTCTGCGCTCCTGCACGAGCAGCGCCCCCTGCAGCGCGCTGCTGATTTGCGCTCGCAGCGTCTCATAGACCGCCCCCTCTCGCGGCCCCACCTCGAACAAGACAACCCCCAACTGTTTCCTTTGAAAGTACAACGGCTCAACCACATAGCTGAATTGCCGCCCTTGGGGCCACACTTCCTCTGGCGCCAACTTCCGCGACCGAAACCGCCGCCCGCCCGGCTCCAGCTCGACCCGCCCGTTCTCGTTATATGCCAGAATCAACCGCGACCATTCAGCAGGCTCTTGGGGGTTCTCGTACAACGAGATGTAACAACTCGGAATGCCCAGACGTGGCAGGCCCTCGGTCAACACGGTCATCAAGCCCTCTATGTCAAACGTCGTGATCAGTGCCGCTCCGATCTCGCGCAACACCTGCGCTTGCCGCGCGGCATGCAACTGCGCCTGCGCCTGCGCCCGCAGCGCCATCCCAGCGACTGCAACTCGCGCCTGTTGCCAGAGATCCTCCGCCCGGGCCAGCACTTGCCCGCTCAGATGCGGCAACACCTGCCGACGCAGTGCCGAGATGGCCCCCTGCCAGGCGGTCACGTCGCCGCCGGCCGCCGTCACCTGACGCAGCGCATTGTCCAACTCTCGCATCAAGAGGCCTGGCGTCCCTCCCTTCAACTCGCCGACGAAACCATCCAAAAGGCACTCCACCCCGCCACCGGCTACCTTCTCAGACTCACCGACCGCTTGCGCCATCGTCGAAAGGATCTCTGCCCGCCGACCAGGTAGGCCCCCCTCCGGGGGGGAAGCCAAAACCGACTCGAGCGTTTCATTGCTCGCCTCCACCGGGCCGACCACGGCCTGTTCCACCGCCAGACCCAAACAGCCGCACGACTGGCGTATCACCAACCTGGATGGCACGATCGTTTTCCCGGGGACTGGAGTGCCTTCGATCAGAGCCAATAGCGTTTCGACTGCCTGATAACCCACTTCGTAGGATGACCTTACCCCGGTCGTGAAGGGAGGTATGCTCACCCTGCCTTCCATGATGTCATCGAATCCCACAGCACCCACATCCCTGGGCACTTGTATCCCCCGCTCTCGCAAGGTCTCTAACACGCCAAGTAGCAAGTGGTCACTGGCTGCCACAATCGCCTCAAAGTCAGCTTGCGGGCGCAGTCGTCGCTCGTCAAGCAGCAAACGCATGGACTTCATACCCGTAGAGACACCCCAGGGCACAGGTGGGGTGACGAGGTTCGGGTTGAGGGGTAAGCCATGAGCCTTCAGGGCATCTGTGTAAGCCTGATGCCGTTCCTGTGCATAAAAGTTGCCCTCAGGCCCGGAGATAAAAGCCAGGCGGCGATATCCGTGCGCCTCGATCAGGTGAACGATTGCCGAGTGCATCCCCTCGTAGCTGTCTACGAACAAACTAGGGCTCCCCTCGAGCGACCCGCCTATAGTCACTAATGGCAAGGTGCGATAGCGCTCGTGAAAGGTCCTGTTCTCGTCGGCGGTCACATAGGCGCCTACTAAGGAGGCCCAGCTTATGACACCCTCTATGTCCTCTGCGTTTACGAGATCGTAGAGAACATTGGCCTGCGCCTGAAAGCCCCTGGGATCGGCCCAGTACCCTCCTACGAAACAGATCAGATTCACGTCTCGCTTCCGGGCCTCGTCAACTACCCCAGACCACTGGGGCTGGCTGGCCTCGATAGTGGGCGCTAAATAGCCGAGGGTCGGGCGCCGACCATGCTCGACTCGTCTTCTATTATTTATCTTATCGTTTTCTACCACGAGTGTACCTCCCACGGCCGATCGGCATACCTTTCCTCTTGGCACACGAATCTCAGGCCTCTATTCCACCTTCAACAACTTTGTCCATCTTCTCTCTCATGGGACGGTGACCACGGTCAGGAACAGCCCCAACTTGCGGATCGCTTCAGAGAACTGCTCATACTCCACCGGCTTGGTCACGTAGACATTGCAGCCGAGTTCGTAACAACGAGCCACCTCGCGCGTATCGTCCGTGGTCGTCAAGACCACCACCGGGATGTGTTTCGTTCTCTCATCACCCTTCATGCGCTGGAGCACCTGGTAGCCGTCGAGCACCGGCAGATTCAGATCCAGCAGCACCAGTAACGAAGGGCGCTGGGCCCCCGCATGGTTGCCCTCGCCGAACAGATAATCAATGGCCTCTTGACCGTCAGAGGCCATGACGATCTCATTCGTGATGCTGGAGCGACGCAGGTTTTTCTCGATCAAGCGAGCGTGGCCAGGATCGTCTTCCACCAACAGAATAGTCACCTCTTGTTTATTAGTCATACTGATCTCCTTGTGCGAGCTGATGCGACAGGGTGAAGCTAAACGTCGTCCCTATCCCGGGTTCCGATTCGCACCAGATGCGCCCGCCGTGGCGGCGCACCAACGTTTGCACGTAGGCCAGGCCCATCCCTTCCCCTGGCACGTCCTGTTTTCCCGCCCGGCGGAAGGGGGCAAACACTTTGTCCATGTCCTCTCGCGCGATCCCGCGTCCGTTGTCGCGGACGCGGAAGAGCGTCTCCTCGGCGTTGCGCTCCCCGCTGATCTCAATCTCCCCGGCCCGCCCAGGCTCAAGGTAGATCACAGCGTTGTTCACCAGATTGCTCATGATTTGCTCCAGCGCGGTTCGGTCCGCCACCACCGCCGGCAGTGGCCCGACCGTCACACGCGCCCGCCGCTGCTCAATCTGGTACGCCAGGGTCTCCAACGTCGCTTGGGTCAACGCCTCCATATCTACCTGTTCCAGGACAAGCTCGCGCCGGCCCAAACGCGACAGTTTGAGAAGCGCGTTGATATAGTGATCCATACGGCTTACAGAAGCATCTATAAAGCCCAGGGCTTCAGGCACATCTGCCAAAAGCGCCATCGTCACGGCTGATCGGTGTTCCTCGTCCAGTTGTGGCAAGATGTCATGGAGCGCCGAGCGAACCACCTCCAACGCAGAAGCCAATTCCCCGGCAAAGCCCTTGAGATTGACCAACGGTGTTCGCAAATCGTGGGAGATGGTGTAGGAGAACCGCTTGAGTTCTTCGTTGTTTTGCGCCAGCTCGGCGCTATAATGTTGCAGTTGCTCTTCGGCCTGCTTGCGCTCGGCAAGTTCTCGCTGGACCGCCTCGTACAAGCGTGCGTTCTCAATAGCCACAGCAATTTGGTCGGCCAGGGTCTCTAGCACCATCACATCGGTCTTCTGGAAGGCGTCGAGTTGGGGACTTTGAACATCGAGCACACCCACCGTCTCATTGCCTACCCGGATGGGCACACAGAGTTCGGATTGCGTCGGGATCAGGTCAGGATAAAAGTTGGTGTAACGCGGCTCGGCGCGCACATCGTTAGCCAGCAGGCGCTCGCCGCGGCTGCCCACCCAGCCGACCATGCCCTGGCCCAGCTTGATCTGGTGGTCTGACGGGTAGAGATGGGCAAACTGGCCGGCCCTGGCCCTCATCACCAACGCGCCTCGCTGGTGATCCACGGCGAACAAGCCCACGTGATGATAGCCAAAGCTTTCTTGCACCAGGTGGGCGGCGGTGTTCAGCACGCTCTCCAATTCCAGAACGGACGCGATCTTGCCGCCGACCTCGTTGAGCAGCGCCAACCGGACCGCCTGCCGTCCCAACGCTTCCTCGGTCTGCTTGAGTTGGGTGATGTCTCGCCCCATGCCCACCAGTCCGATGATTTTGCCTTGGGCATCCCGCAGGGGGACTTCGGTGGTCAGTAACCACCGGCGGTTGCCTTTTGCATCAATGTTGGGTTCTTCGTGGTCGAGCAGCGGTTGACCGGATTGGAGGAGTGTGTGTTCATCGTCATAGTATTGTGCCGCCAATTCCGGTGGATAAAAATCAAAGTCTGTCTTGCCCATGAGATCATCCGGCGTGGCGACCCCCATGAGGCGCGCCAACGCTGGATTGAGCGTCACAAACCGGCTCTTGACGTCTTTGACGTAAATGAAATCGGGCACGTTGTCTATCAGCGCGCGCAGCAGGTTGCGTTCTTGAGCCAACGCCTCTTCGGCTTGCTGGCGTTCGGTGATATCCGAGTACATGGCTCGTGTGCCAATGACTCGACCTTCCACATCGGTCTCTGCGACTGAGCGCAGCAGGGTCGTCACGACACGCCCGTCGCGCGTCACAAGTTCGCGCTCTTCGGCGGCAAGGAGATTGGATAGTGCCCGTTGGTAGCCGCCTTCCAGCAATGTGACGCGCGAGGCAGGTGTGCAATAGTCCGCCAGGGGTTGTTCCACTACCTCGGCGCGGGTATAGCCCAAAACGCTCAGAAATAACCGATTGCAGTCGGCGATCAGCGGTGCGCCCTCTTGATTGCGGGTGATGACGTACATGATGGGTGCTTCCTCAAACAGGTCCCGATAACGCTGTTCCGCTTGCCGCATCAGCTGTTCGGCCCGCTTGCGCTCGGTGATGTCTTGGATCGTCGTGCGGTAGCCCTCGATCTGCCCATCTGCGTCCAGCAGATACCGGCCCTGGATCAAGGCAGGCATACGGCTGCCGTCTTTGCGGATGTACGTGCGCTCAAGGGGTTGCGGGGGCAACAACTCGGCGAGCTTGGCTGTAACGGACTGGCGGGCCACGTCTTGTTCCAGGATGAACTCCCAGGCAGGTCGTCCTACCATCTCCTCAACCGTGTAACCGAGCATCTCTAGCTCCGTGCGATTGACTTGAACGATGCGGCCCTCGACGTCGAGCACGTGATAGCCGACCGGAGCGTCGTCGAACCATTCTCGGAATCTGGCCTCGCTCTCCTGCAGTGCCTCCTCCGTTCGCTTGCGCTCGGTCATATCGCGCGCCACCCAGATGACGGTGTCTTCCAGCATCGGGGAAACGACGGCAGAGAACCAAATCTCCTGACTGCCGATCTGCAAGCTGTATTCGCCATTGACGGGCTGGCGCGTCTCCAGGGCACGGCGCACCCAACCGAGGAACAAGTTGGCCTGTGCGGCCGGGAAAACTTGGTGCAGCGTCTTGCCGATCAAGTGGTCGGGCGGTTTGTATAAAAGTGCGGGGTTTGTCGGCGCGATTCTCAAATAGCGTCCCTCTGCGTCGAGAACCAGGATCACATCCGTCATCGCCGCAAACAGAGCGCGCAATTCGGCTTCGGAGGCGCGCAGTGCCGTCGTCCGCTCCTCGACCTGCTGCTCCAGCGAGACACGCAAAGCTTGCAACTCGCGATTGCTTTGGCGCACGCGTTCCAACGCCTCAGTGAGATTGCGGATGGCAAGAGACAGCAAGGCACCCGCCAAGACAAGGCAGCCAGCCAGCCATACGAACTTGCCTACTGGGCTGGTAAAGAACACGTGCGGGAGCGAAAGGTTTAGCCCCGCGTACAACATCCCAATAGTGGCTGCAACGCTCAACCCGGTAAAGACCACTGCAGCGCGACTGCCCAACAGAAGGCTGGCGGCGATCACAATCACTAGATAAGCACCGGCAACGATATTGCTCACTCCGCCAGAAAGGGAAATCAACCCTGTAACAAACACCCATATACCGAATGAAAACAACCAAGCAGCGGGTCGAACGCGACCCGATCGCATCAAAGCCAGACTGCCAGTCGCCAGAACGACCATCGGGACGATGATGATCACACTGTCCAAGGCCCGAGCGACAAATGGAGTGGCGAAAGCACCGATCAGCGCCACGGCCACAACGTTCAGCAGAACCGTATTGAGCACGCGGGCAGTGCGTGTTTTGTCTTCGTCACCCTCAAATACGGGTGGTGCGAGCAGTTGCTTAATCCCGATGAACATCGCTGTGTCTTTTTCCATTCTCTTCTACCCGTTTCGCTCAGGTTCAGTCGCCCAGCCAGCAGACCTGGCAAGCGTCTATCCGCCGGTTGCGCCGCCCCGATAGACGATCGGTTGATATTTACAGTAGCATACCACAGTTGGTATAGGAGAAGGGTTCACAAAGTATTGCAAGATGATTAAGAAACAATTGCCAGGCACTCAAAGGGGGTGAGGCGCATACAGCGGGGCTGCCATGTAAGCGCAAAATGACCAGTTGTCCCCCTGTTTAGGAGCCTGGGGAGTGGTCAGGAGGCAATATCTGAGAAACAAGGTCGCTCATATCGGAGATTAGGTGAAGCTACCCGCATTTCGCCAGTGTTTTCAAGGCGATTGCAGGAGTATTTCACCTATTTACCGATATGAGCGAACAAGGTAACAGGAGTGGAAACGCTATCTCCGCCCGGCGACGACCTGTTCCGGCAGCGGGTATAGCTTTTGTGTGTCCATCCCGATGGACAACAGCGCGCATTGCACTCGCCAGCCATCTTGATCGGCCAGGATAGTCAACACGGCACGGTGTTTCAAGGGCAAAGGGACCATTCCCACTCGCACCGTGTTGCTCTTGATGAGTTCCAGCGCGCGGATAAGGAGGCGCGGGTCAAAATAGTACGCGCCCGAAGTGCCGTGGACAATGGTGCGCCCCGCCAGCATCAGGTGACTGGCAGAAAAATCCACCAGGATTGCCAGTTTTTCGGACGGGATATTCTGCATGGCTTGCAGGTTCACGAGGTTGGCAATGGCCTGGTGCGCTGCATCGGAGAGGCTGAGATAGCGCAGCGCCAGCATGTCTTTGGGCACAGCCAGCATGTAGGCAAACTCGGGCGGCGCGAGGAACTGTCGCAAGTCAGAGGGCCAATGCAAGGCGTATTGGCCATTCTTGTCCGCCAACTCTAGCACCGCCTCTTGTCCCACCGTGCCCAGACTCAGGCGGGTCAGTTCTTGGCCGAGTGTGCTGGTGAGCAGACGAATCACGAATGTCGGGAAAACGTGAAAGCGCGGGGTCGTTGGCCCAACCGCCGGATGCTCCCACGACACCATCATTCGCGGGTCGCTGATGCCAATGAAACGTATAGACGTCGGCCCCAGGACGCACAACTGCGATTCGCGGCTGCGCAGCATGGCCCGCTTCAGTCCAATACGCACGACGCGGGGTTCTATCTCAACAGGCAATTGGTTCATTGTGTCATCCATTCTTTAACTTGGCTAGGAATTTATCGGAGAGGTAGCCTAGCCCCTTGCCTACCGGCAGGCGACGCCTTGCGGCGAGGCCCTACGCTTCGCGTAGGAGGGTTCTCCGACAATCTGCTAAGACGGGCGGTTCATAGCCTTAATGGCGGCATTGAGAGGAAGCGTAAACGTAAAGCGGCTGCCTTTGCCAACAACGCTTTCGGCCCAAATGCGCCCGCCGTGCAATTCCACCATTTCTTTGGCGATGGGCAGGCCGAGGCCCATCCCCCCCTGGCGACGTGTGAGGTGCGGCTCGACTTGATAGAACCGCTCGAAAATGCGCTCCAAATCGGTCGCCGGAATACCGACACCAGAATCGGCCACTGAAATCCATACATCGCCCTCGCACGGATCGGCGCGCACCACGATGCGCCCGCCGTCCGGCGTAAACTTGACGGCATTCGTGAGAAGGTTGTTGAGCACGATAGTGATCTGCGCACGGTCGGCGCAGATCTGTATCGGCTCAGCGGGCAACTGAACCGAAATCGTCTGGCGCTTGGCGGCAACCAAACTATCGCAGTCGGCGCAAACCGACTGGACCCAATCCTGGATATTGAACGTTGTCAATTGCAGCGCAGTCTCGCCAGTCTCCAGGTGGCGCAGGTTGACCATGTCCTCAATCAGCTCACGCAGATGCAGCGCCGACTGCACGACGACATTCAGTTTTTCAGCCGCCGCGCCGCCGGTTTCGTCTTTCAGCATCGAAGCGTAGCCCAGGACCAACCCCAAGGGCGTGCGCAGCTCATGGCTGGCGATGGCGATAAAGTCACTCTTGAGCTTGTCCAGCTCGCCGAGTTTTTTGTAGGCGCTTTGCAGCGCGCTCACGAGTTGGGCGTTTTCGATGGCGACGGCGGCTTGCGCGGCCAGCGTGCAGAGCACTTGCGCATCCTCCTCTGTGAAGGGCGCATCACTACATTTGTTCAACGCCTCCAACACGCCGATACTGCGCTCCTTGATGGACAGCGGCACTCCCAGGATGCTGCGGGTGCGAAAATCAATCGCCTGGTCTATGCGGTCATAGTGGCGCGGGTCTTGATCGGCCTGGGTGATGAGCATGGTCCGCCTGGATTTCCAAATCACCCCGGCCACGCTGCCTTCGATCGGCACGGTCTTGCGCGCGAGTTGCTCGGCATTGGCGCCGGTCGCCGCCGCAAAGCGCAACTCGCCTGCTTTTTCATCATAGAGCATGATCGAAGCAGCTTCTGTGTCGGTTAACTCGGTGGCCGCGACAATGATTTGTTGGAGCAGCGGCTCCAGACTAAGCGTCGAGGTCAACTGCTGGCTGATTTCGAGGATGCGTGAGAGTTTCTCTGTCTGGCGCTGGAGAGCATCCATGTCATGTCGCAATTCGCCCGTTCCGGCAAGTGCGGCTTTTGAATTGGGCATCGTCATAGCTTTGCTCCCTATTCCAAATGGCTATTCGGATATTGGCTGGCTGCACGCAGCGACCATTGCGGCGATCTCATCGGCTGAGCATGGCGCAGACCCGCGCCGCAAGCGCGCCAAGAATTCCACATTGCCCGCCGGGCCTGTAATCGGTGAGCGAATCAGGCCTTGGGGAGGCAGGCCATGCTCGTTGGCGAAAGTCAGCACGCGCTGCAACACGTCGGCGTGAATGGCCGCGTCACGCACGACGCCACCCTTGCCGACCTGTTCGCGCCCCGCCTCAAACTGTGGCTTGATCAACGCCACGATGTCTCCCTCAAGTTTCAACCAGCCGGCTGCGACCGGCAAGAGCAGCGTCAATGAGATGAACGAAGCGTCCAGCGTAATCAAGTCAATCGGTTCCGGGAGGGATGTCAGGTAACGTGCGTTGGTCCGCTCCATGACAATCACGCGGGGATTCTGCCGCAGCTTCCAGTCGAGCTGACCGTAGCCCACATCAATGGCATAGACATGCGCTGCGCCGCGCTGCAGGAGGCAATCAGTAAACCCGCCGGTGGACGCGCCCACATCGGCGCAGACCCAACCCTCCACATTCAGCGCAAAGGCGTCGAGCGCGGCTTGCAGCTTGCTGCCTCCTCGGCTGACAAACGGCAAGCCCAGCCGCACATGGAGGGGGGCATCCACGGCCACTTGCATCCCAGGCTTGTCGGCGCGGCCCTCGCCAATATACACCTGGCCGGCCAAGATCAACTTTTGCGCGGCGGTCCGGCTTTCTGCCAGTCCGCGCGTGACCAACAGGACATCCAACCTTTCCTTCTGCACACCTCTTAGAATAGCGCAACTCTGGCAAATGGTCAAATGGTACCAAAGGCCCAGTTGACGCAACGGGCGAGTCGGGTTATGATTGCGACATGTCTCGCCTGTCGGATCTACTTGGCAAGCTGCGCGAACGCCGGAAGGCGGTGCCGTCCTCTCCACCCCGCCCACTCGTTCTTGGCCCGCGCCAGGTGCGCCTGATTGTTGTGCTGTTCATCGCGAACGCACTGATTTTGTTGCTGATGGCATTTCTGCTTTTCCAGGCGCTCACCGGCCAACCCTTCACCATCGTCGTCCGTCAAATGGTCACACCCGCGCCGCAGCTTCCCACACGCGCGCCGCCCCCTACCCCGCCGGCGGCCCCCACTCCCGCTCCAACTCCCTTCGGCGGCGGCGGGACAGTGGCCTTTGTCCTGCGGCGTGAGGGGACGAGCAACATTTACGCCATCAACCTGGGCGACAAGCGTTTGGTGCGATTGACCTGGACGACGGACGGCGACCGGGACCCGTCTTTTTCACCCGACGGCAAGGAACTGGCGTTCGCCAGCCATCGCGATGGCAGTTGGGGCATCTACCGGATGGAGTTGGATACCGCCGTGACGACGCGGTTGACGTTCACCTCATCCTTCAGCGCCGGGCCTACCTGGTCGCCCGATAACAAGTGGATCGCGTTCGAGTCGTACCGAGGCGGCAACATGGACATCTATGTGATGGACCGCGATGGCAAGAACGTCTCGCGCCTCACCACCGATCCCGATCCGGATTTTTCTCCGGACTGGTCGCCCGATGGCCGCTATATCGCATTCGCCTCGTATCGCACGGGCAATAAAGATATTTTCCTGCACTCGCTCGACACGGGCGAAGAAATCAATCTCACCAACAATCCCGATCGTGACGAAGACAACCCGGCGTGGTCGCACGACGGGACCAAGCTAGCGTACACTTCCAGTCGCCTGGGCGACAGCGCCATCTACGTCAACACCTTTGACTGGAAGCAGCGCCCCACGGATGAAGCGCGCGTCGAGTTGTTCGGCCAGGGCACGTCGCCGGCGTGGTCGCCCGACGATAGCGGCCTGGGGTTTGTCTACAACCGCGATAGCCAGGATGTTCTCATCGCCGCCAGTTTGGGAGGGTGGGGACTGGCTCAGCAGGCGTTTGGCGGACGCGAGTTCATCGAGCATCCGACGTGGAGTTCAGTTCTGATTCTGGAAGCGACCATCAACCGCGTCGCAGAGCAGGCTCCACCCAAAGCGCCGCCGTTATACTCGGAATTGATTAGCACTCCGCTCACGTCCACACCGCCGTTCACACTCGTCGTCTTGCCCGACTATGGCGTCCAGCGCTTTCTGATGAGCGACGCGGTAGACGACTCGTTCAAGGCACTGCGCGCGCGCGTCAAGGTCGAGACCGGCTATGACTACTTGAGCGAGTTGGCCGATACCTGGCGCCCGATGGATC
>Ga0315279_10002342_pt1 | contig 28685 bp, 24 predicted proteins | sample YL17G06_20_MG_FD_203694 | JGI IMG/M metagenome (GOLD analysis project Ga0315279, IMG submission 203694) | Sediment microbial communities from Yellowstone Lake, YNP, Wyoming, USA - YL17G06_20 | ecosystem: Environmental > Aquatic > Freshwater > Lake > Sediment | place: USA: Wyoming | collected... | reverse complement strand
TTTTGCCCTAAGTCGAATTTAGCCAAAGCCGCCTTTAATTTTTCAAAAACCTCTTTAGTTATACAAAGCAATTTCTCTAACTTCCCCTTGTAAGGGAGGGGGTAACGATCTATGGTATCATTTCCATGGTTTTTAGATAACACAATTGACAAAGAGGGATTTTATGTTAGAATTATTCTTTAGCATTCTTAAGGTAAGAGTGCTAAAAGTAGCATATAGAATCGCTAAAGAGGAGCAAGTCCTATGGTAAGAAATGTTGATTACGAATCCAGGAAAAGGGCGATTTTAGCAGCAACAATTAATAAATATATCCAGGAGGCTGAGCCAATTGCCTCGGAAGATATTTCCCGAGAGTTTGATTTGAGTTCAGCTACAATCAGAAATATCTTTGCTGAACTTGAGGAAAGCGGTTTTCTTATTCATCCTTACACTTCAGGGGGAAGGATTCCCACAGATAATGGCTACCGCTACTATGTTGATTTTCTTATTCAGCAGATTGAGCTATTGGATGAAGAAAAGGAGCTTATTGTAAAGAAATACAAAAGAGAAATTAGGCAACTTGAAGATGCATTGGAAGAGACCTCAGATGTGATCTCTGCGATTACGCATTATGCAGGGATTGTTTCATTATTAGAGTGGCAGGATAAGTTTTTTTACAAAGGAATAGGCTATATTTTGGAGCAACCTGAATTCCGCAATCCGGATAAGATACGCATACTAATAAAGATGATTGAGGATAAACAATGGCTACTGGATATTATCAACCGTGATTTTAGCGAGAAGGTAAAAGTATATATCGGTCGCGAGATAGGCTGTCCTGGAATGGAGAATTGCTCTCTGGTTGTTTCAAGTTACAGCTTTAAAGACAAGCCATTAGGTAGATTGGCAGTGTTAGGACCTACGCGTATGGAGTATAAGCACATTATCCCTACGTTAGAATATATCTCTAGTGTATTAACAGAAGTCTTAGGCAATATCTAAGGTTTAGAAATGACAGAGCTTAAAGAAAATAAAAAAGAACCACAGGATAATCAGGATAATAAAGAAGATAAGATTGTTACTCTCAAAGAATCAGAGTACCTGAAATTAAAAGAAGAGGCAGATAAGGCCAAGGAGCACTGGGATAAGATTTTGCGGCTGCAGGCAGACTTTGAGAACACGCGCAAACGCATAGAAAGAGAAAAACAGGATTTTTTTAAGTTTGCCAACGAGGGCATCGTTGTAGAGCTGTTAAATATCTTGGATGACCTTGAGCGTACAGTGGAGATGGCGCAGTCAAAGCATCAGGATTTATCCAGCTTTTTAAAGGGTGTAGAGATGATTCTGGCGCACTTGTACGAAATGTTAAAAGAATATGGCGTAAAGCCCATTGAGGCAGAAGGTAAAATATTTGACCCGCATTATCATGAGGCGCTTATGCAGGTAGAAAACAAAGATTTGCCTGAGCATACAGTTGTAGAGGAGTTACAAAAAGGTTATTTGTTAAACGATAAGGTTATTAGAACTACCAAAGTGAAGGTAAGCAAGAAGAAAACCGAATAATGTTTCGTTTACCGCTTACCGTGTACCGTGTACCGTTAGTCGTTATACGGTAAACGGTTAGCGGTTAACGGTAAACGCAACCTTATTTCATAGGGAGGTAATGGAAATGGCAAAAGTAATCGGTATAGATTTAGGGACATCTAATTCTGCAGCATCTGTAATGGAGGGTGGCAGGCCGGTAATTATTCCGTCTGCAGAGGGTGCGGGGGTTGCTTCTGGTAAGGCCTTCCCTTCTTATGTAGCTTTTACAAAGGATGGACAGCGTCTGGTTGGTGAGCCGGCGAGACGTCAGGCAGCGATAAACCCAGAAGGGACAATCCAGGCAGCTAAACGTAAGATGGGGACTGATTTTAAATTTAAGGTCTTTGGCAAGGAATATACGCCTCAGCAGATTTCTGCTTTTATCTTGCAGAAGATAAAGCAGGATACAGAGGCGTATTTAGGGGATAAGGTTGAAGAGGCAGTAATCACCTGTCCTGCTTATTTTGATGACAACCAAAGAACTGCTACAAAGGATGCAGGTGAAATAGCTGGCCTTAAGGTTTTAAGGATTATCAATGAACCAACTGCAGCCTGCCTGGCTTATGGATTAGAGAAGACCGGGAAAGAATTGAAGATTCTGGTCTTTGATTTTGGTGGCGGGACCCTTGATGTAACCATTATGGAGATGTGGAAAGAGGGCGGATTTAAGGTTATGGCTACCAGCGGCGATACGCAGTTAGGCGGGACAGATATGGATAATGTGCTTATTGATTATATTGCAAATCAATTTAAACGCGAGACGGGTATTGAGTTGAAGAATGACAAGATGGCTGTGCAGCGCTTGCGCGAAGCAGCAGAAAAGGCAAAAGTTGAATTATCAAGTACCTTAACCACAGATATAAATTTACCTTTTATCACTGCTGATGCTACTGGGCCAAAACATTTGACTATGTCAATTAATCGGGCAAAGCTTGAGGAACTAGTTGGCCCGATTATTGAGCGCTGCCGTGGCCCGCTTGAGCAGGCCTTGAAGGATGCTCGAAGCGCTTTTGAGAAAGAAGGTGTAAGTTTTAGCGACAGGAGTGTAGATAGGATTATCATGGTGGGTGGCCCGACCAGAATGCCTATTGTGCAGAAATTTGTGGAAGATTACTTCGGAAAGAAGATTGAGCGCGGGGTTGACCCAATGGAGTGCGTGGCAATGGGCGCTGCGATTCAGGCAGCGATTATTAAGGGCGATGTAAAAGATGTTTTATTGCTCGATGTCACCCCATTATCTTTAGGTATCGAAACTCTGGGCGGAGTCAATACTAAGCTTATTGAGCGAAATACAACTATACCCACAAGGAAAAGCCAGATTTTTTCTACAGCCGCGGATAATCAGACAGCGGTGACTATTCGCGTGCTGCAGGGAGAGCGGCCTATGGCAGACGATAATGTAGAGCTGGGCAGGTTTGATTTAGTCGGCATTCCAGCTGCGCCGCGTGGTGTGCCGCAGATTGAAGTTGCTTTTGATATTGATGCTAATGGCATTGTGCATGTTTCTGCCAAGGATTTAGGCACCGGCAAAGAGCAGTCTATACGGATTACTGCGCCTAAGAAACTATCAAAAGAGGAAATTGATAAGATGGTCAGTGATGCAGAGAAATTTGCAGCGCAAGATTCCAAAAGAAAAGAGGAAGTAGAGGCTATTAACCAGGCGGATAATCTGGTTTACGCAACCGAGAAATCCTTGAAGGATTACGGCGATAAGATTAGTCAAAGCGAACGTGCAGATATTGAAGCCAAAGTTAATGACCTTAAGACAGCAATAAAGGATAAAAATATTGACAGGGTAAAGAGGGCCATGGATGATTTAACCAAGGCCTCACATAAATTGGCTGAAGAAGTTTATAAACAGGCAGCAGCAAAACAGCAACAGGGGCAGGCACAACAGCAGAAGACAGAAGACAGAGAACAGAAGACAGAAGAAGAGCCAAAGTCAAAGAAAAAAGACGAAGATATTATTGATGCGGAATATAAAGAAGAGGACGATAAGAAATAAAATAATTGTGTAATGTGTAAAGTGTAATGTGTAATGCGGGTGTAATGCAGCTATGTGTAATGGAAAAAAAGATTTTCCATTACACAGTTAAACATTCCACCAACATTACACGTTACACATTTAACATTACACAAATATACGATGGCAACTAAACGCGATTATTACGAAATATTGGGCGTTAAAAAAAGTGCAAACCTAGATGAGATAAAAAAGGCCTATCGGGAATTGGCATTACGTTATCACCCTGACCGGGTTCCTCACGAACAGAAAAAAGAGGCAGAAGAGAAATTCAAGGAGATCTCCGAGGCCTACGCAGTATTATCAGATTCTAACAAACGGGCTCTTTATGACCAGTATGGCCATTCTGGCATTGATCAAAGATATGCTTATGAAGATATCTTTAAAGGAGCAGATTTCAGTAGTGTATTTCAAGACTTAGGGGATTTTGGTTTTGGCGGAGGCCTTTTCGATGAGATATTCAGCGATTTAGGTTTTAATATTTTTGGGGGTAGGCAAACCAGGGGTTCTAGCGGGCGTCGTAGGGGCAGAGACCTGCAGATATCTGTAGATATAACTTTGGAAGAGGCAGCTGGTGGTGTAGAAAAAACAATCACTGTCCCGCGTTATGAGGAATGTCCAACCTGTTCAGGTAGCGGAGCAAAGCCAGGTACTAAAAAGACGACCTGCCCGCAATGTAAAGGGTCTGGCCGCACTGTAGTTTCCAGTGGTTTTTTTCAGTTAGCCCAGACCTGTTTGCGTTGTAGAGGCGAAGGTGCAATAATACAGACACCTTGTCCTGATTGTCGTGGCGAAGGCAGAAGTAAGGTAACCCGTAAGATTAAAGTAAAGATACCTGCGGGCGTAGATACAGGTTCAAGTTTAAGGATAAGAGGAGAGGGTGAAGCAGGTACTTCAGGTCACGGAGATTTATACGTTATTATTGAGGTAAGGCTTCATCCAGTTTTCCAAAGACATGATAATGACATATTAACCGAAATAACGATTAATTTAAGCAAGGCAATATTGGGAGGTGAAATAGAGGTACCTACGCTTAATGGCAAGGTGAGCATGAAAGTCCCTATTGGCACACAATCAGGAAGAATCTTTCGTCTTAAGGAGAAAGGCATACCAGACCTACATGGAAGGGGTATTGGCGACGAACTAGTAAAAGTGAATGTCGAGATTCCTACGCGTTTAACTCCAGAGCAACGTAGGCTCATCGAGGAATTCGCCAGATTATCCGGCGAGGATGTAAATAACAAAGAGAGTTTTTCTGATAAGATAAAAAAAGCGTTTAAATAGTCAGAGTACAGAGTACAGAGCACAGAGCACAGAAAGAAAAAATATTTTCTGTTATCTGTTTTCAGTAATCTGTTTTCTCCCGAACGGAGTGAGGAAAGTGCCCACATACGAATACGAATGTACACACTGCGGTCATCGTTTTGAGATATCTCAGAAGATTACCGATAGACATTTAGAGAAATGCCCTAAGTGCAATAAGAAAGTAAAACGGCTCATCAGCAGTGGTGTAGGGATAATTTTTAAGGGTTCGGGTTTCTATGCCACTGATTATCGTAAAAAATCCAAGAGCGATACTGCCAAGGCAGAAACTAATATCTGCCCTAAAGCCAAAGAGGGCTGTAATGCCTGTAATTTGAATCGCAAGGTAAATTAAATTCCTAGATTCAAATGAGATTTATTAAGTATTGGTTACCTGTATTAGCCTGTATGGGTTTTATATTTTATGTCTCTTCCGTCCCTGGAAGTAATATTCCGCCTCTATTTCCTTTTCAGGATATTGTGTTTCATCTCGCGGCTTATTTAGCTCTGGGTCTCAGTTTTAGCCGCGCATTAAAAAATAGTTATTCGAATATTACGCTATCGCAGGTCATTGTTTTTACAATTATATTTGGGACTATTTATGGCATGAGCGATGAATTGCATCAGGCCTTTGTGCCTTATAGGACTGTTTCTGGTTTTGATGTATTTACCGATGGTGTAGGTACTTTTTTAGGGGCCATAATACGGCCCTTCATTAAAATATAATGCCTAAAATAAAACCTTTCAGGGCGATTATTTATAATCCCAAGATGATTAAAGATATCTCTACTGTAGTCTGTCCGCCATACGACGTCATCTCGCCTGCCGCTCAAGAACGTTATCACGATCTCAATCCATACAATCTTATCCATATACTCTTAGGAAAGGATTGCCCCGGAGAAGATAAGTATCAGCGTGCAGCGCATTATTTCAGGGATTGGTTAAAGAATAAGATACTCATTCAAGATGATAGGCCCGCTATATATTTTTATGCTCAAGAGTATAATCTTAGGGGAGAGAAAAGAATGCGGCTGGGTTTTATTTCTCTTTTACATCTAGGAGAGAAAGACTCATCGATATTTGGACATGAACATACTCACCTTGAGCCCAAAGAAGATAGATCTAGACTTCTAAAAGAGGTTAAGGCAAATTTAAGCCCCATATTTGTTGTTTTTATGGATAAGGCGCGCATCATCCAGCGTATTTATCAGCAGCATATTCATGGTAAGACGCCTTTTGTTGATATGAGAGATGATGAAAAAACCATCCATAAGTTATGGAGATTAGATGCACCCCAGATAATAGATACTATACAGCGCAGTATGTCCCTTGAAAAAATTTTTATTGCTGATGGCCATCATCGCTATGAGGTTGCCTGTACGTATAGGGATGAAATGAAGAAGCAGCTAGGTGCAGGCATAACCGGTGAAGAAAGTTTTAATTACATCTTAACTTATTTTACCAATACAGATTCTAGAAGTTTAGCGATATTGCCTATCCATCGTTTAGTTAAGTTGGATTTCCCGATGGATACTAAAAAAATATTAACTTCCATCGGGAATTATTTTGATGTAGAAGAGTTTAAGGAAAAGGTACGGTTTTTCTTTCTGATGGAGAAAGGTGGGCGCACAGAGCATGTATTAGGAATGTATAAAGATAAAAAATTTTGGCTCCTACGCTTAAAGAATATCAAAATCTTGGACAAGTTGATTAGCGATAAACCGAAAGTTTATCGGTCCTTGGATGTGGCTATTTTAAACACCATCGTCTTAAAAAAGACCTTAGGGCTTGATTTAGAGAGCAAAGAAAATCTTAAGTTTAGTCCGGATGCAGAAGAGTTTATCAATGAAGTAGATGGTAATCCTTTATCTGTTGCCTTCTTTCTGAACCCAGTGCAGATTCAGCAGATAATCTGGGTTGCTTTAACCGGAGAAAGGATGCCCCATAAATCAACATACTTTTATCCCAAGGTATTATCAGGATTGGTAATAAATAAGTTTGATTTATAAAGATAAATTGTGTAATGTGTAAAGTGTAATGTGTAATGCGGGTGTAATGTAGCTATGTGTAATGGAAAAAAGATTTTCCATTACACAAGAAAACATTACACTTACATTACACGTTACACATTTAACATTACACAGAATATAAAATAAGGAATAAGATGGCGCTTTTCGGTAAACCTAAATACACCATAGTAAGGCTGAAGAAAAAAGATATCCCGGACGGACTTTGGACAAAGTGCGAGGAATGCTCTGAGACTTTGTATAATAAAACTCTTGAGGAAAACCAAAAAGTCTGCCCCAAGTGTAACTATCATTTTTCCTTAGGGGCTTATGAAAGAATCAATATTCTTCTGGATAAAGATACCTTCCAGGAATATGACAAGGACATGATATCGGTTGACCCGTTAGATTTTAAAGGGACTAAGACCTATAAAGACAAATTAGCTAGTGACCAGGGTCTTACAGGTTTAAAGGATGCCGTGGTGTCTGGCGAAGGAAAGTTAGATAATAAAAGGACAATCATTGCTGTTACTGATTCTCGTTTTATTATGGGCTCAATGGGTTCAGTGGTAGGCGAAAAAATAACCCGTGCCACGGAGAGCGCCACAAAAAATAAATTTCCCCTAATCATAGTCTCAGGTTCAGGTGGAGGGGCCAGGATGTATGAAGGTATGTTTAGTCTTATGCAGATGTCTAAGACCTGCGCTGCGCTTTATTATCACCATCGAGCGGGACTAGCCTTTATTTCAGTGCTTACCAATCCCACCATGGCAGGTGTTATGGCATCGTTTGCTGGTGTAGGAGATGTAATTATTGCAGAACCCAAGGCTTTAATCGGCTTTACTGGCCCCCGTGTTATTGAGCAGACCATAAGACAGAAGCTGCCCGCAGGATTTCAACGTTCGGAATTCCTTTTAGAGCACGGTCTGATAGATATGATTGTGCATCGCAAGAACTTAAAATCAACCTTAAGTCAATTACTTGACTACTTAAGTTAATAAGATATAATACTTCAGTAACCAGAAACCAGAGTACAGAGAACAGAAAATAATTAAATAAATAAGGTTTTTAAATTCTGGTTTCTGTAAACTGTAATCTGGTTTCTACCGAACTAAATGAGGGACGGATGGCACAGGTTAGTCTGAATAATGTTTCCAAGACTTTTCCGGGGAATGTTTTGGCAGTTGATAAAGTTAACTTAGGGATCGAGAATAAGGAATTCATGGTTCTGGTTGGACCATCTGGATGCGGCAAGTCTACGACCTTAAGGATGATTGCCGGCCTTGAAGATATAAGTGAAGGCGATATATATATAGGCAATAAGCGTGTTAATGATGTACCGCCAAAAGACCGGGACATCGCTATGGTATTTCAGAATTATGCACTTTATCCGCATATGACGGTATTTGAGAATATGGCATTTGGTTTAAAGTTTAGACACGTACCTAAATCAGAAATTATCCAGCGTGTAAATGAAACGGCTGATATATTAGGCATTAAGCGTTTCTTGAACCGAAAACCACGGGAACTCTCTGGCGGTGAACGGCAACGTGTAGCTGTGGGAAGGGCTATTGTAAGAAAGCCGATGGTGTTTTTGTTTGATGAACCCATAAGTAACCTTGATGCTAAGATGAGGGTTCAGATGCGCACAGAAATACACAAATTGCATATAAGACTTCAGACTACTATAATATACGTTACCCATGACCAGGTTGAGGCTATGACTATGGGTGATAGAATTGCGGTAATGAAGGACGGCGTAATACAGCAGGTAGCAGACCCTATAACTATTTATGACTATCCCAGAAATAAATTTGTTGCTGGTTTTATTGGTTCGCCACCCATGAATTTTATGTATGGCAGGATTATTAAGAAAGACGGCCGTATGTATTTTGATGAAGGTAATATTAGGGTTAAACTCGTTGAAGATATGCATGTGAAGATGGTTGCCTTTGTTGGCAAAGAGGTGATTTTTGGTATCCGTTCTGAAGATATCTATGATAAGCTGTTTGTTTCTGAAGCACCGCCAGAAAATATCGTAAGGGTAAACTGCGAGGTATTTGAACCTATGGGCTCAGAGGTTTATCTTTATCTTAATACAGGAAGACACAGTTTTATTGCCCGCGTAGGCGCCCATGATAAACCCCGGGTTAATCAGGATATGGATGTAGTTTTTGATATGAGCAAGGTGCACTTTTTTAATAAAGATAGCGAAGAGACGATTGTTTAGTTCGTTTAATGCCTTAAGAATAAGTAGCCGAGTTATTTTACTTGCCTTCCTATATGTTTTCCTGCCCGTATATCTAACTATTTCTATTCTTCGTAATCCCTTATTATTGCTGCTGTTTTATATATTCAATATTTTTATTGTATTTTATCTGTTTAAAATAAATTTTGACTCAAGATACCGCCTTGAATACCAAATCCAAACCCTCCAGGAAAAAATGAATATATTAAACAACCAAAAACTTAAAGAACTCCAAAATCACTCCGCTCTGCAGGCAAAGATAATACGTTATAATAGCCTCAAAGAGATTGTTGAGGAAATAAATGAGAACCTGAACTTAGATTATGTAGCCAATAAGCTGGCACAAATAGCCTTTTCACTCATCTCCAAGAATCAAGGTGCTTGTCTTTTGTACCTGGTAGATAACCAGACCCAGAAATTAAGCCTTTTTAAGACAAAGAAAGAAGATAACCAATTAGCCATAAAGGCAAAGGAGAGTGATATATTTGACCTTTGGGTATTAAGGCATACGAGTCCTCTATTGGTCGAAGATATTAAGAAAGATTTCCGTTTCGATTTAGAAAAATTAAAGAACCAAGATTTAAGGCCTTTTTCATCCTTGATCTCATCAAGCCTGATAAGCGAACACAGATTTTTAGGTATATTAAGACTTGATAATCCGCAACCTAACTTTTATTCGCAGGATGATGTAAGACTCTTGCTGAAAATTTGTGATTTAGGGGCAGTGGCTTTAGAGAACAGTCAGCTTTTTGAAGATACCCAAGATTTAGCTATACACGATGCACTTACATCAATTTATACAAAGGGATATTTTTTCCAGCGCCTAAAAGAGGAATGTAAGAGAGGTATCCGTCAACATACGGCGTTTTCCTTGCTTATGCTGGATATTGATTTTTTTAAAGAATATAACGATAAATTTGGTCATACTACAGGAGACATTGTATTAAAGAGCTTAACTGCCAATATAACCGAATCTTTAAAGGACCTAAACCCAATTGTAGGCCGCTTTGGCGGTGAGGAATTCTGTGTGCTCCTTGAGGGCATAGATAAGAAAAAGGCTTTTAAAGTTGCATGTGCCCTCTGTGAAAGAATAGAGAAGAAAAAGATAATCTTAAGAAGGATAGAAACCAATATCACCGTATCAATTGGCATAGCAACGTTTCCCTCTGATGCAACCGATGAAGTTGAATTAATTCAGAAGGCAGACGCGGCTTTGTATGAGGCAAAACAAAAAGGGAGAAATCAGGTATGTTACAGTTAGCCGTATTAATTTTATTAACTATATTTTTATATATTTTACTTAAAAAGGTATTAAATAAAGGTTTAACAGAAAAGAAAAATAATTACGCGTGCTTAAAATATGAATATGAGAAAGCAATGCAAGAAAATACAAAGTTAAAAACAGAAAACTCTGATTTGGAAAAGCTTACCGAGGAAACCATTGCGCTTTATGATATAACCAACCAGATCTGTAAGACGTTAGATGAAGACGAGATATTCAGTATTTTTAACGAGCATATAAATAGATATATCTCTATAGCTGATTGTAGGTTTCTTAAAGATGATGCAGACCTTTCCCAATATAGTAAGCATACAGTATTGCCCTTAAAAATACATAAGAGCCGAATAGGCTATTTGGTTGCTTGCGGTATTGAGCAAAAAGACAAGGATAAATTCTACATCTTAGCCCAGCAGTTTCTTGTAGGAATTAAAAGAGCCTTTTTATACCGCAAGGTTCAAGAGCTCACCATCACTGATAGCTTAACCGGTGTCTTCAATCGTAGATATTTTCTTGAAAAGTTTATTGAAGAGATCAAACGTTCAAAAAAATTTAAACATAATTTTTCCTTCCTTATGGTCGATATAGACCACTTCAAAAGCTTCAACGACAATTATGGGCATCTGGTAGGGGATGCTGTCTTAAGAGAGGTAGCCAAGACCATTAAAGAAAATATAAGACAGATAGATTTTATGGGACGCTACGGCGGAGAGGAATTATCGATTGTTTCAGTTGAAACAGATAAAAACCAGGCAGGTTTTGTTGCCCAGCGTATTAGGCAGGCAATAGAATCTAGGCGTGTATCAGTTTATGATGAGGTATTACAAGTTACGATAAGTATTGGTGTATCTACATTCCCTGAGGATGGTAACGATGCCTCACCGCTTATTGATAAGGCAGATGGGGCATTGTATCTGGCTAAGCAAACAGGTAGGAATAGAGTTTGTCTGTATGGACCCCATAAGTAACTTTTTCAGCAGATTATTTCTTGCTAAAATCAAGTTTTTAAGATAAAATACAAACCTAATGAGCAGAAAATTCATTATTGGTATTGACCTGGGCGGGACAAATTTAAAGATTGCCCTCCTGGATTTAAAATATAAGATAAGAGATAAAGAAGTCTTAAGTACCCAACGCTTTACAGCTCAACAAAATTTAATTTCAGCAATCGAATCCTGCATAAATAAGATTATAGAAAATAATAACTTAAGCACAAAAGATATTTTAGGCGTAGGTATGGGTCTACCTGGGCCCATTGATACCAAGAGAGGCGTCGTACACTTCTTCCCAAATATCCCCGGCTGGCGAGAGGTAAATCTCAAGAATATCCTGGAGAGAAAAATAAGGTTACCTGTATTTCTGGATAACGATGCAAAGCTTATGACTCTGGGAGAATATAAATTAGGTAATGCCTCTGGATTCCAGAATGTTTTATGCCTGACATTGGGAACAGGTGTTGGCGGCGGCATTATTATTTCGCGTAAGTTATATCGTGGTTTGGATAATGCTAGCGGAGAAATAGGCCATACCCCCCTTAATGAGAAAGGTCCTCGCTGTAATTGCGGTGGCAGTGCCTGCCTTGAGGCATATATCGGTAACAATAGGATTATAAGAGAAGCCAGGAAATTATTTAGACGAGAAATAACTTTAGAAGAACTAAGTTTAAAGGCAAGAAAACGTAATAGGTTAGCTTTGAGCATATGGAGTAAAGTAGGAAGGCGCCTGGGCATTGCGCTTGCCGGGGCCGTAAATTTACTTAACCTAGATGCTATCGTTATAGGTGGTGGTGTGGCAGAAGCAGGAGACATATTATTTGATAAAGTAAGAGAGACGCTCAAAGTTCGGGCAATGAGCGTGCAGGCTAAACGCGTAAAGGTATTCAAGGCTAAATTAGGTAACGATGCAGGTTTAATCGGGGCAGCTATAGTGGTTAAAGAAGGGATGAGGGTATGAGGATTTTTATTGATACCGCAAATATAAAAGAGATAAAAGAGGCAGTGAGTCTTGGGATTATAGACGGAGTTACTACCAACCCTACGCTTATTTCTAAGGAAAATAGAGCTGCCCCCGATTTATTAAAAGAAATCTGTTCATATGTGTCTGGTCCGGTGAGCGCAGAGGTTATCAGTCTGGATGCCCCTAGTATGATAAAAGAGGCACGCGAGCTTTCAAAAATTGCCAAGAATATTGTGATAAAGATACCCCTGGTTAAAGAGGGGCTTAAGGCAGTAAAGGTCTTATCTATTGAAGGAATTAAGACAAATGTTACTCTCTGTTTTTCTGCTTCACAGGCTTTATTGGTAGCTAAAACAGGAGCGGATTACATATCTCCATTTATCGGCAGGCTTGATGATATTAGTCAAGTAGGCATGGATTTGATTAGAGACATTAAGACTATATATAAAAATTATGGTTTTAAAACCCAGATAATAGTTGCTTCTATCCGTAATCCTCTGCATGTTGTAGATAGCGCCCTCCTGGGAGCAGATATTGCTACTGTGCCCTTCGCAGTAATTGAACAACTTATAAAGCATCCTCTTACCGATATGGGCATACAGAGATTCTTGGAAGACTATAAAAAAATACCCCAGAAATAATTATGTTTAAATCCCAAATCCCAAATCCCAAATCCCAAATCCCAAAATTACAAATAAAAAAAATTTGGTTATTGCTGACAGTTTGTAATTTGGTGCTTAGTGCTTGGAATTTTAATTTATTTGCCGAAGAGAATAAAAAAGTTGAGCCGATAATCGTCAATGGCGATCAAGTCGAATACTCTACAGACAACAAAGAGGTTATCGCCACAGGTAATGTAGAGGTGAATTATAAGGGTGTTAAGTTAACCTGCCAGAGGTTAACTGTTAATACCCAGACTAAAGAGGGTGTTGCCGAAGGCCATGCCAGATTAGATGACCAGAAAGGAACCATAGAGGGTTCAAAGATAATTTACAATTTTGAAAAAAAGAGCGGGACTATTATAGATTCCGAATTTCGAGCCAATCCTTATTTTGGCAAAGCTAAAGAGACCGATAAGGTAAGCGATGCTGAATTTATAGCCCGCCAAGGATACTTCACTACTTGTAGTTTTGATTATCCTCACTATCGCATAAAGTCAAGGCAGGTAAATTTATTCCCCCAGGATAAAATACAGACTAAAGGGGATACTTTTTATGTAAGTAAAACGCCTATTTTATATCTTTCTCAATACAACCATAGCCTTAAGGACCCGATTATGCATATCGGGTTTATGCCGGGGAAGAGTAAGCAGTGGGGCCCGTATTTACTTACTTCCTGGCGATACAACCTGACAGAGCATATCAATGGAAGGATGTATCTTGACTACAGAGATTATTTGGGCGTAGCCGAAGGTTTTGGCGTAAATTACGATGAAAGCAGTTTTGGCAAAGGGGATTTCAAGTATTATTATACACAGGAAAGAGATTATCCTCGGGGGGCAGGTAAGAAGTCAGCTTTGAAGAGGAGGTCAGACCCGCGTGCTCCGAGGGTATTTCAAAGGTACCTTATTCGCTGGCGACATAAATGGGATATAGATGAAAAAACAAATTTAACTTCGGAATATTATAAGATTACTGATTCCAAAAGAGTGCTTTTAGGCACAAATTATAATATACTCAAGGATTTTTTTCCTCGTGAATACGAACTGGATACTCAGCCTACATCTTATGCTTTATTGCATCGTAGCTTTCAATATGGCAGCATGGACTTTCTTATGCAGAAACGCACTAATCGCTGGTACACTGGCTATTTAGAGAAACTTCCAGAGGTAAAATACAGCCTGCCGTCTTTTGAAATTCTCAGGACCCCATTTTATTTTGAAAATGAGTCTACCACAGGAAATTATAATAAGAAAAACACAAGCACAAGTACCCCTGCTACAAATGATACCACTCCTGATGTGCACGTGAATAGGTTAGATACAACTAATAAGGTTTCATTACCAATGAGGGTATTAATCTTTCAGTTAAGCCCCTTTGTTAGTAGCCGCCAAACGTTCTATGACAAAGATGCCAATGGTTCAACGATTGCGCCACGCACTATTTTTTATACTGGCACAGACTTAAGTACAAAATTTTATCGTATTTTTAATGTCAATTCTAAGTTTTTAGGTATGGATATAAATGGTTTAAGACACATAATTACACCTACTATCGCCTACTCTTATAATCACGAACCAACTATTTTAAGCAGCAGGTTGAGACAAATAGATGGCGTGGATTCCATCGACTCTCCTAACAATTCTGCTACCTTAGAATTATCCAATAAATTACAGACAAAACGAGAAGGACAAAGCGTGGATTTGGCTGATTTTAGGGTAAATAGCACTTATGTGTTTAAGCCTAAAACAGGAGAAAAGAGGGGAAGTAGTTTATCGGATATCCTTTTTGATTTAAGGCTCCTGCCCTTTTCTTGGATGACCATAGACATTGATGCTACCTATAACCATTCCGGGAGTCGCTATGCTGAGAGCTATAAACATTTTTCCAATGTAAACTACGATATAAATTTTGGTTTAGGGAAAGACCGCTCTTTTGGATTTGGACAACGTTATCTGAGAAAAGGCAGCAATGAGATAACCTATAATCTTAAATACCGCTTAAGTCCAAAATGGTACTTTTCGATTTATAATAGATACGAGCGCGGACACGACCTGACTTTAAAAAGAGGCTTAAGAGAGCAGGAGTACACCGTTTATAGAGACTTACATTGCTGGATTATGGAAATCACTTGGAATATAAAAAGAAGCATAGGTGAGAGTATTTTGTTAGTTTTTAGGCTCAAGGCATTTCCCGAGATGGAATTTAACTATAATCAGGGTTATCATGCGCCTAAACCCGGTTCACAATCAGAGCAGTAAAATATTAATCCCGTTAGGGTATTTTCTGTAACGGAATAAGATGGAGGTCTGATAGGGTGAATATATCCATAATAGGTTCAGGTTATGTAGGCTTAGTTACCGGCGCTTGTTTTGCTGAATTAGGAAATAAGGTTATCTGTGTTGATAACGATAATAAAAAAATCGAAGACCTTAAAAAGGGTATTATTCCTATATACGAGCCGGGGCTTAAAGAATTAGTGGCAAATAACACTAAGAAGAAAAGACTAATATTTACATCCAGTATTAAAGATGCGGTCAAAGAATCTGAGGTTATTTTTATTGCGGTGGGTACGCCTACTTTAAATAATGGAGAAGCAGACCTTACCGGTATAGAAAATGTAGCGCGTAATATAGCTATAAACATGACCGGCTATCGCTTAATTGTAGAGAAGTCCACGGTGCCGGTTGAAACAGGAGAATGGGTTAAGCACACTATCTTAAACTATATCAAACATAAGATTAAGTTTGATGTTGCCTCCAACCCTGAGTTTTTAAGAGAAGGTTCTGCTATAAACGATTTTATGCATCCAGATAGGATTGTCATCGGCGTCGAGTCAAAGAAAGCAAGGGATAAGTTAGTAAATTTATATAAACCTTTAAATGCGTCTTTAGTGATTACGAATATTAAGTCTGCGGAGTTAATCAAGCATGCCTCCAATGCGTATCTGGCTACCAAGATTTCCTTCATTAACGCTATATCTAAAATATGTGATAAGGTAGACGCAGATGTTTTAGAGGTTGCCCAAGGTATGGGGTTAGATCAAAGGATTGGCCTAAGTTTTTTAAATGCAGGCGCAGGCTATGGCGGTTCATGCTTTCCTAAAGATTTGGATGCCTTCATTACTATTTCTGAAAAACTGGGATATAACTTTGAGTTACTTAAAGCAGTAAAGAACATAAATGAAGAACAAAAGAATTACGTTTTAAAAAAGATAAAAGATAACTTATGGATACTTAAGGATAAAACCATAGGCGTTCTGGGCTTATCATTTAAACCCAATACCGATGATATACGTAATGCCTCTAGTTTAAATATAATCAAGGCATTAGGGCTAGAGGGGGCCAGAATCAGGGTTTATGACCCGCAGGCAATACAGAAGGCTAAAGAGGCACTACAAAAAGATAAACCTGTAGTTGCTGGGGTTAAGTTCTGCAAGGATTCATATGAAGTCTGCAGGGGTTCTGATTGTTTATTGATTGCCACAGAATGGAATGAATTTAAGGAATTAGATTTTGTTAAAGTTAAGAAATTGCTAAAGAGACCACTCATTATCGACGGGCGTAATATTTACGACCCCAAGATGTTAAAAAAATTAGGTTTTACCTATATTGGCGTCGGGAGAGGAAATGGCTGATTTCTTTAGGAAATTTCAAGAAAGGCTCTGTAAAAAAGAAATTAAGATTGCTGTTGTGGGTTTAGGATATGTAGGGTTACCTCTAGCGATTGAATTTGCCAAAAAGGGTTTTGGTGTCCTTGGCATAGATATAGATAGAGACAGGTTAAATCATATTAAAAAAAAGGAATCCTACATTACCGATGTATCTAATAAGGAATTAAGGCAGGTTTTAAATTCAGGTAGATTTAATGCTGTAGGCGACTTTGCCGCCTTAAGAGGAATAGACGTTATCATTATCTGCGTACCCACGCCTTTAAAGAGAAAATACCATCCAGACGTTTCCTATATTAAGCAGGCAGTAAAATCCATATCAAAAAACTTAAAAGCCGGCAGTTTAATCATTCTAGAGAGCACTACTTATCCCGGGACAACGGAAGAAGTAATCTTGCCTCTTTTTGAAGAAGGGCACCTGAAACACAATAAGGATTTTTACTTAAGTTTTTCTCCGGAGAGAATAGATCCTGGTAATACGCTTTATCCATTTCATAAAATTCCTAAGGTAATAGGTGGGGTGACTAGAGAAGCTACAAGATTAGCAGGTTTAGTTTATAAAAATATAATTGATGAAGTTGTTCCGGTTTCTTCGGCTAGGACAGCTGAGGTTGTGAAATTATTAGAAAATACCTTTCGTCTGATTAATATTGCCTTGATAGATGAATTAACAATGATGGCACATAAGATGAAGATAGACATATGGGAGGTTATCCAGGCAGCTTCGACTAAGCCATTTGGTTTTATGCCGTTTTATCCTGGGCCGGGAGTAGGCGGACACTGTATTGGTAAAGACCCGTTGTATTTATATTGGAAGGCTAAAAAATTTGGTTTTAGATCGCGTTTTATTAAACTCGCCTCAGATATTATAACCTATATGCCTGAATATGTAGTAGAATGCCTGGAGGGGCTTTTAAAAACTAGAAATATTGAATTAAAAAAGGCAAAGATTCTCATTGTAGGAGTTACCTATAAGAGAGATATAAAAGACCTACGCAAGTCTCCAAGTATCGACATAATCGGTATTTTACAAAAAAGAAACGTTGCGGTTTCTTATTTCGATCCTTTAATCCCATATTTGAAATTGAGCTCAATAAACCTAAAGCCGATAGAGTTAAAGATCGATACCTTAAAAAAGTTTGATTGCGTAGTTATCGCTACAGACCATTCAGGTTTAGATTATGATTTTATATTAAAGAACTCTAAGCTTATCTTTGATACCCGTGGCGTTTACAAGGACTTAAGAGATAAAAAGGTAGCTATGTTATGAGTAAGAAGAACGTAGTTGTTACAGGCGGTGCTGGCTTTATCGGTTCTCATTTATGTGATAGGTTGGTTAAAGAAGGTTTTAAAGTTATCTGTCTGGATAATCTTATCACAGGCAGTTTAGAAAATATAAAACATTTAATTCGTGATAAGAATTTTAGGTTTGTAAAGCATAATGTCACAAAATATATTGATATTAAGGGTAAGGTTAATTTTTGTCTACATTTTGCCTCTCCTGCTTCACCAAAGGATTACTTAGAATTTCCTATTCCTACATTAAAGGTGGGGTCTCTGGGTACGCATAATGCATTAGGATTAGCTAAAGAGAAAAAGGCAAAATTTATACTCGCTTCTACTTCCGAGATTTACGGCGATCCCGCCGTACATCCGCAGCCGGAAACTTATTGGGGTAATGTTAATCCTATCGGGGTGCGGGGTTGTTACGATGAATCAAAGCGTTTTGCCGAGGCAATTACCATGGCATATCACAGGGTCCATAAAATAGATACAAAGATAATCAGGATTTTTAACACCTATGGGCCACGGATGAGAATGAACGATGGCAGGGTGGTCCCCAACTTTATCTATCAGGCATTAAGCCATCAACCTTTGACCGTTTATGGCAGGGGAACTCAAACCAGAAGCTTTTGTTTCATTGATGATTTAATCGAAGGCATATTTAGGGTTATGCATTCCAATGTAAATGAACCCATAAATTTAGGTAATCCCAATGAATTTACAATTTTACAATTGGCTAAATTAGTCGTTAAATTGACGGATACAAAAAGTAAGGTTATCTTTAAGCCTTTGCCGCAGGATGACCCTCGCCAGCGTCAGCCCGATATTACTAAGGCAAAAAAAATACTTAATTGGCTTCCTAAGATAGAGTTAGAAGAAGGCCTGGGTAAGACCATAGAGTGGTTTTGTCGGTAGATCCCCCTGCGCTCAAAGCGCTTTCCTTGACAGGCAATAGTTGATATGTTATACTTTAGCATTAATAACTTAAAAAGGAAGAGGCGGGCTTATGTTAGAGATTATAAAAAAATTAAACTGGGTTGACCTTTTTGTCATAATTCTTTTATTTAGAATAGGTTACGTTGCTATAAAAAGTGGCTTTTCAGTAGAACTCTTTAAGCTTTTAGGAACGACTGCCGCTATTTATATGTCCTTACATTATTATACAGCTTTTTCAGATTGGATCGCAAAGAGCAGCCATATTCCTATTAGTAAAGAAAGTATGCCTTTGGAATTTATGGATTTTATTTCTTTCTTAATTCTTGCCATAGCAGGTTATATAATTTTTGTGGGTTTGCGTATCGGTTTATACCGCTTTATAAAAATGGAAGCTGTGCCTGTGCTAAATAAATGGGGAGGATTGGTTTTGGGAATACTAAGAGGTTTTTTATTAGCAGGTTTAATAATTTTTATGCTGGCGATCTCCACTCTTACTTATCTAAGAAACAGTGCTATAAAATCTTATTTGGGTAAAGGCCTTTTTAAAGTCGCTCCAGCTACATACAGTTGGCTATGGGGTAATATTACTTCCAAGTTTATGACTAATGAAAAATTCAATAAGACTATCCTTGAGGTTTCCGAAGGCCTTCATCTATGAAATTATCCCATCTTTATAAGCAGGTTGTAAAATTTGGGGCCCAACGCGATCCCAGGTCGCGCCCCCGTATAAGTTCTTATGCAGATACTGCTATACTCTACGGTAATCCGGATACCCAGATCCAAAAGATCCTTGTAGGTATAGATATAGAAGTCGGCGAGCTGCTCTTGGCAGACAGAATCCGCAAGGAGCGAGGTCTAGATTTAGTTATCTCCCATCACCCAGAAGGCAAGGCCTATGCTGCGTTGCACGAGGTAATGCAGTTACAGGTCGATGTATTAAAAAAGGTAGGTCTGGCTCAAGATGTAGCCCAGCAATTTTTGGATGAAAGAAAACAGGAGGTAGAAAGAAGGATTTTGCCGCAAAATCACATACGTGCAGTGGATGCAGCTCGTTTATTAGATCTGTCGTTTATGTGCATCCATACGCCTGCAGATAATCATGCCTTTTGGTATATACGTAGAATCATGGAGAGCCAAAAGCCAAAAAAAGTGCAGGATATCGTGGATATTTTAATGAACATCCCGGAGTATCAAGAGGCAAAAAACAATTTGGCTGGCCCAAGGATTATTTTAGGCAACCCTAAAAGAGAAGTTGGTAAGATCTTAGTAGAGATGACTGGCGGCACAGAAGGTTCTCGTGATGTGTTTGATAAACTTTATAAAGTCGGGGTTAAGACCCTTATCTCTATGCATTTAAGTGAGGAGCATTTTAAAAAGGTAAAGGATGCCAATCTCAATGTGGTTATTGCTGGCCACATATCTAGCGATACATTAGGCCTGAACTTATTATTGGATAGAATAGAGAAAGAAGAGAAACTCGATATAATCGAATGTTCCGGATTTAGAAGAATAAGACGTCAGAAACCTTAAATCTTAATTTGACCTGTTTTTAAGCATGACAATCGGTCGTATTCCAGAGAATATATTAGAGGATATCTTAAACCGAGTTGATATTGTAGAGGTTATATCAGGTTTTATACCGCTTAAACGCGCAGGCAGAAATTTTAAAGCGCTCTGTCCTTTTCATCAGGAAAAGACTCCCTCTTTTATGGTCTCGCCTGACCGGCAGATATATCATTGTTTTGGCTGCCAAGAGTCAGGCAATGCCTTTAAATTTCTTATGCGTTATGAGCGCCTGGAGTTCCTTGAGGCGGTAGAAATCTTGGCAAAAAAAGCAGGCGTGGTTTTGCCCAAGGTAGATACTCAGGATTCAAAGACCGCTAATCTTATCACCCAACTTTATAAAATAAATGAATTGGCCGCTCTTTTCTATGAGAATACCTTAAATTCTCAAAGTGGCATGCCTGCAAAGGATTATTTGTTAAAACGAGGCCTTACTGTCCAAACAATCAACTCCTTTAAATTAGGCCTCGGCTTAGATAAATGGGATGCCTTAATAATTCATTTAAGGGCAAGAAATGTCGCTCTTGCCTTGCTAGAAAAAGCAGGTCTTATTTTGGCTAAAGAAGGCGGCGGTTATTATGACAGATTTCGTAATCGCATTATCTTTCCTATATTTGATATTAAATCGAGGAGCGTTGGTTTCGGGGCCAGGGTTCTCGATGATACATTGCCTAAGTATATTAATTCACCAGAAACACCCATATATACTAAAGGAAGGAACCTTTATGGTCTAAACCTGGCTAAGGATGCTATAAGAGAAAGCGATTCTGTAGTAGTTGTAGAGGGTTATTTAGATTTTATTATGCCCTATCAGCAAGGTTTAAAGAATATCGTTGCCTCTTTGGGCACAGCACTTACGCTTGAGCAGGCCAGGCTTTTAAAGAGATACACGCATAATGTAGTGATGGTTTATGATGCAGATAGCGCCGGGGAGTTGGCTACATTAAGGAGTCTGGATATCTTTATTGAAGAGGAGATGAATGTAAGGGTGGTGTCTTTGCCAAAAGGCTTTGATCCGGATTTATTTGTACGTAAAAATGGTATCAGTAATTTTAAAGAAAAAGTCAATGAGGCTAAAAACCTGTTTGATTACAAATTGGGGATTTTAAAATCGCGTTACGATGTTAAAGACGTAGAAGCTAAAGCACAGATTTCTCAATCAATGCTCCAGACTTTGCTTAAGTTTAAGAATGCAGTGCTTAAGTCAGAATATATCAAAAGACTTGCCGAGGACTTGGATATAAGAGAGGATGCGCTGTTACAAGAAGCAAAAAAGGTAAAACCGGATAGGGCCTATGCAGGTTTAAATAACGCTTTCGGCAAAAAAGCATTGAATATTAACCCAACAGAAAAATTATTAATTAAGTTAATGTTAGAAGAAACCGAACTAATCCAGCAAATAAGGGAGAATCTTGAGCCTGCGGATTTCCAGGATGAGAGGATTTCTAGAATTGTCTCAATAATGTTTGATCTAGCGAGTCAAGGCAAGAATATAGAGCCCCATCTTTTGATTAATCATCTAGGAGAAGAGGATATCTCGCAAATTATTTGTGAGTCTATATTTGCGCCCGAAGGCTCAACTTCCGAGGATAAAGAAAGAGTGGTAAATGATTGTATACAGCGGTTAAAGAATGAAAAATTAAAACTAAAAAGGCAGCATCTGCATGACCAGATAAAGACAGCCCAGCATTTGGGCGACGAGGAAAGGCTACAAAGGCTCATAGAGGAATTTCATTGTTTAATTAAGAAAAGGTGAAAAGAATGAAGAAGAAAGAACGTACCAGTAAAGAGATGGAGAAGATTATTGCTTTAGGCAAACAGAAAGGATACCTCACCTATGATGAAGTAAATGACCTTCTTCCTGAAGATTTATCCTCTTCAGAAGATATAGATAAGTTATTTGAGCTATTAGGAAATGAGGATATACAGATTATTGAGAACGAAGAGGAGAGGGGCGTAGAGAAACCGGCCGTTACCCTTAAAGAAGATATTTTAACTGAGCAGCTGAAGAGCGAAGAACGATTTTTACCCTTGGATGACCCGGTTAAGATGTATCTTAAACAGATGGGCTCTATTTCTTTGCTTTCGCGGGAAAATGAAATAGAATTAGCCAGAAGAATAGAAGAGGCAGAGGAAAAATTTAAACGGGCAGTCATGGGCACAAAATTTGCACGCAATAAAATATTATCTGTAGCTAATGATATTTTGGAAGGCAAGGTAAATTTAGAAGAGGTAGTAAAGGAGGATATTAAGGTTAAAAAGACAAATGTCCTTAAGAGAATTAAGAGGATAACCTGGCGCTTGAAGTGTACGCGTAGCCAAGTAAAGACAGTTAATCTATTGTTACAGCTGAACTTTATTACTTCGGTGATTGAGGTAGTGGTGCGTAGACTTAATAGCCTAATCAGGGAACTGGATTATCTTACCCGTACCCGTAAAGGTAAGCGCAATAGAGCCAGAAAGCGCGCTATATTAAGGCAACTTGGCGAGCCATATTCTAAACTAACGGAAAAGAGGAAATTGATTAAATCCACGCATTTTAAATTTAATCGGACTAAAAAGAAGTTAGTAGAGGCAAATTTAAGGCTCGTGGTCAGTATTGCTAAGAAATATACCAATAGAGGCCTGTCTTTTTTGGACTTAATCCAGGAAGGCAATATTGGCCTGATGCGTGCAGTGGAGAAATTTGAATATAAGAGAGGATATAAATTCTCAACCTATGCCACTTGGTGGATACGCCAGGCCATAACGCGTTCTATCGCTGATCAGTCGCGCACCATCAGGATTCCTGTGCATATGACTGAAACGATAAATAAAATAATAAGGTTTTCACGTATATTTATCCAGGAGAACGGCCGGGAGCCTTTACCTGAAGAAATCGCCCAGAAGATGAGGCTGCCGCAGGATAAAGTAAAGACGATATTAAAGATCGCACAGGAGCCGATATCTTTACAGATGCCTATCGGAGATGAGGGCGATACGCATTTTGGAGATTTTATACAGGATAAAAAGGCGGTCTCTCCGGCTAACGAGACTGTGCGTTCTATGTTAAAAGAAGAGATGAATTCTGCTTTAAGCACACTTACAGAGAGAGAAAAGAAGATACTGGTCTTACGCTTTGGGATAAGCGATGGTTGCCCGCGCACCTTAGAGGAAGTCGGCAATGTTTTTAAGGTAACCCGTGAAAGGGTGCGGCAAATTGAGGCTAAGGCCTTAAAGAAACTTAGGCATCCTACCCGTTCCAGAAGGCTGCGTACCTTTATGGATATGACTATTACCCACCAAAGGGAATATTAAGCCAGAATCACCAGCAATCCCGCCTACTCTTTTTTGCATTAATTCGTAAATCAGTAAGATTAAGTAACGTCTAAGCCCTAATCTCGGTACAAATCTGGCATAAAAAGAGGGGGATGATTTTTATACTTTCGTGGCCACAAAACTGCAAGCCTTTTAGACTGCGGATGGAGCATGGCCACTCAAGTATTCCGCCCTTCAAGGAACCCCGGGATTTATCCCGGGTGGGCTCCATTGAGATAAATCTTATAAATTAGTTTGACAAATCTCCAAAAAAAGAATAAACTTATTAGAGAGAAAGTCAGTTTTTTAAGAGCGGAGGAAGGCTTTGAGGGTCGCAAGGCGTCCGATTATTTTTAAGTTTTAGCTGTCAGCCCGGTATCAATTAAGGATATCCGGGCATTTTTATTTAACAGTAATAGAGCAGATAGATTTAGGAGAGAAGCGGTAATGGGGCGCACAATGAAATACAAAACCGGCATCCAGCGCAAAATCACGCTGATGATTTGTTTTTCTATCTTGATAATCATGGCTATAGGTATCAGCTTAGGATGCTTTTCAGGGTTTAATTTAATAAAGGATGTTATCGGAACTGAAAACCAAAAGGCAACACAGATATTGGCCAGCCATATTAATGAAATACTCAATGGAGAGCTGAACGACTTGCATACATATTCTGCGAATCCAAGACGTAAGGAATTTATTGTAGAAAACAATTCAAATTACCAGACCTTTACTCCTGAAGTGCGAAAAGGCTACTTTACATATATAGATAAGCAGTGGAAAGAAGCCAAAGAAGATGACCCTTTATTAAAAGAGTATTTAGAAAACCCTGTAGCCAGAGGATTAAAAGAGATAGCCAAAATAAATAACGATATAGCTGAAATACGGATGACTAATGAATTTGGCAGCCTTGTTGCCGGCTCTCACAAAACCGAGTCTTTTTACCAGTCAGATGCAAAATGGTGGCAGGAGGCCTACGACGGCGGCAGGGGTAAGGATTTTATCGGAGAAGCCGAATTTGATACTCTAAGCAATATATGGGTTGTGCCTATGGCTGTTCCCATAAGAGACGACGACAATAAAGTAATAGGTATATGTAAGGCGGCGATAGACCTAAATAGATTTTTCAGTCATTTAGAAGGTTTTAAGGTAGGTAATACTGGTCAGGCGTTTTTATTTGATGGGACAGGTAATGTTGTATTTTATCGCGGGATTAAACCGCTGAGCGCAAAGTTTTGCAGTGAGACAGCGTTACAGAAGTTGTTAAAAAACAAGAAAAAATACGAGATAATTGCCGAATCTCATCTGCGTAAGGAAAAAGTGTTGATTGCTTACGCTGAACTGAAAAATCCCCTGCTTCTAAAAGAAGGGATAGTCTGGAGAGTGGGATTAAGCCAAGATGTAAAAGAAGTATTTGCCCCATTAAGTATACTCATATTTCAGATGATAGCTCTTATCTTGCTCTTGCTTGTAGTTATGCTGCCTATAGCGTTTTTATATAGCGGAATGATTGCCAGGCCGATAAAGAAACTGCATGCAACTGTAGAGCAGGTGATGAAAGGCAACTGGGATTACAAGATAGAAGTTAAAACTGGCGATGAGATTGAACAGTTTGCCGATGCTTTTAGAGAAATGCTTTCCAACATAAAAGATAAACAGGAGAAACTTAAAGAGGAGATTACCGAGCGCAAGCTGAAAGAAGAAGAATTAAGGGAATACCGCAAACACCTTGAGGAGCTGGTAGAAAAGCGCACCGCCGAACTAAAATTACTAAATGAACAACTTCAACAGGATATTACCGAGCGCAAGAAGATAGGGGAGGCGCTACGTAAGAGCGAAGAACAGTTCCGCTTACTGGTGGAGGAAACGGTTGATTATGCTATTTTTATGCTGGATCCTGCCGGTTACATTGTCACTTGGAATAAAGGGGCAGAGCGCATTAAGGGTTACAAGGCAGAAGAGGTCATCGGAAAGCATTTCTCACTTTTTTATACCAGCGAGGACATTCAACGCGGCTGGCCCGAACAACAACTGAAGAAAGCAGAAGCTGAAGGAAGGTGTGAAGATGAAGGATGGCGTATACGCAAGGATGGCTCGCGATTTTTGGGCAATGTCGTTATTACAGCATTACATGATGGAACCGGAAACTTGTATGGATTTTCGAAACTGACACGCGACATCACCGAGCGCAAAAAGGCAGAGGAAGAATTAAGAGATGCCTATAATAAACTTAAAGACACCCAGACGCAACTTATCCAGTCAGCCAAGATGGCTTCTATTGGCCAGCTTGCCAGCGGTGTGGCTCACGAGATAAATAATCCTTTAACCGGCGTCTTAAATAGCATACAGTTGATTAAAGAGGGAATAGGCCAAAGAAGTGATTCTAGTTTCGATGCCTTTAAAGAAATATTAGACAATATTGAAGAATCTGCCACAAGATGTAAAACTATAATCTGGTCTCTTTTGGATTTTTCCCGTTCCTCAAGAGGCCCTTTCTCTCTTCTTCCTTTAAATGAAATAATAGAAAAAGCCACTGTCTTAATAGGGCGTGAAATGCAATTAGAAAAAATCAATTTAGAAAAGCAGTTCCAGACAGACTTACCCCAGATTTCTGGCGATGCCCAACTCCTGCAGCAGGTAATATTTAACCTGCTCTCTAATGCCAGATGGGCAATACAAGAGTCTAAAAAAGAAGGTGGAATAATTACTCTAAAGACCCAGTATGAACCGGAAAAGAATATAACTTTATTGTCCATTTCTGATAATGGCATAGGTATCCTTAAGGAAAATCTGGATAAGATATTTGACCCCTTCTTTAGCACTAAACAGGTAGGTAAAGGAACGGGCTTGGGTTTATCTATAGCATATAATATAATCAAGGAACACAAAGGTAGTCTCGAGGTAGAAAGCCAGCCAGGCAAAGGCACAACCTTTAAGATATCGCTACCCTGTATTTTAGAGAAAGCCAAGATATGAAAAGGAGAAATTATGGAAGGGAATGCTCATAATCAGGAAAGCAAAATTTTGATTGTTGATGACGATAAGAATGTAACATTTTTTTTAGAAAAATTTTTAAAGCAAAAAGGATATACGCAGATTCAAGCAGTTACCACCGGTGAAGAGGGGCTTAAGGTTGTGCAAGAGGGTAATATAAAATTAGTCCTCTTAGATATAAGATTGCCGGATATAGATGGGGTAGAGGTTTTGCGCAAGATTAAAAGAATAAATAAAGATATAAGCGTAATTATGATTACTGCTTTTCCTGATGAGAAAATAGCTAAAGGTGCAATAGAAGAGGGCGCATGCGATTATATTGTTAAGCCGTTTGATTTAGCTTATTTAAAAGCAAGTGTGGATAATAAAATTAGGAATATATAGCCAAAATGTATGAAAAATACTGGGGTTTGACAAAAAAGCCATTTGAGAATACCATTGACCCTAAATTTCTTTACTTTTCCAAGAAACACGAAGAAGCCCTAAGCAGATTAGCCTATGCGATTAGGGAAAAGAAAGGCGCTGCACTCTTAACTGGAGTGTTTGGCTGCGGTAAGACCCTCCTGGCCCAGGCCCTTCTTGATGAATTAAGTCAAGAAAAATACAAGGTGGTCATTATAAATAATCCCCAATTAGAATATGTGGAACTTTTAGCTTCAATTGTGTGCAGCCTTAAGGCAATTGAATTACCCCAGAAAAAGAGCGAACTTTCCGCAGTTTATTTTTTGAAAGTACTGGAACAGATCCTGCAGAACAACCTGCGCGAGGGGAAAGAGACGGTAATTATTATTGATGAGGCACATGTAATTCAGGATGAGCGCGTCTTTGAGGAATTGAGATTGCTTTTAAACTTTCAAGACCGAGAACGCTTCTTGCTTACACTTCTGTTGTTAGGTCAACCCGAATTAAAACAAAGGATTGAGGATATTCCGCAATTAGAACAGCGGATTGCCATAAAATACCATCTGGATGCCTTGACTTTAGAAGATACAATCGGTTATATTGTCCATAGAATTAAGGTGGCGGGAAGAGACGAAGCCATCTTTACTAAAGAGGCGATGGAGTCTATCTACGAATACACTGGCGGCATACCCCGTCGAATAAACCGGCTCTGTGACATCTGTCTTCTTGCCGGATTTGTCAAGAAGTCAGATCAGATAGATAAATCAAGTGTTGCAGAAGAAGCCTCAGAATTAGGGGCAAAGGTATAAGTTCATCAAGGTGCAAGATAATTCCTATACGTAATCATCCGCTTGCTTTTTCTAACCGATTAAATTCCCTCAAGTTCTAAAACCCAAGAATCTTTTAGTGACTTATTTGTGGCTCAAGCTATAATTTTCTCCTTGCCAAATATTCGTTAAGATAGTATTATATAGTATTAACTTATGGGCCCATAGCTCAGTGGCAGAGCAGGTGACTCATAATGAGAAAGCTATCAAATAGCTAACCTCTTGAAAATTAAGTAAATACATTATGATCAGACACTTATAAGAAATTAGCTCTTTGTAAGAATTAGTAAGAATTAGTAAGAATTGCTCCAAAACTGCTCTAAATATGCTCTAAGTTATGGTTAGGAGAATGATATGAAGATTTTTCTTCTGTTAGTGGCTGTGGCGTTATGGTTGCTTGAAAAAAGAGAAGAAAAAAGACTGAAAAAAAAGGAATAAGCCCTTTTAAGAATGCAAATGTGTAAGTAAAATTATAGTCAACAAGACAGGCATATGCATACCATATATAGCCATATGCAAAACATATATCTGCCACATAGAAGACATATTTTTGGATTATACAGGCACAAGGTATCCACCTTAGGGGATTAGTCTATTTAAGCGAGGAAGAATTTAAGTTTTTAGGGCTTCTAAGGTTTGATTTTTTAAAAAGGGCGCGCGGATTTTTCCAAGAACA
>Ga0315279_10002341_pt1 | contig 28693 bp, 18 predicted proteins | sample YL17G06_20_MG_FD_203694 | JGI IMG/M metagenome (GOLD analysis project Ga0315279, IMG submission 203694) | Sediment microbial communities from Yellowstone Lake, YNP, Wyoming, USA - YL17G06_20 | ecosystem: Environmental > Aquatic > Freshwater > Lake > Sediment | place: USA: Wyoming | collected... | reverse complement strand
TTGATCAACCAGTGCTGGGACAAGCGTGACACTATCCAGCCAGTTACGGCCATGCGCCGCGCACCACGCCCGCTGGATGTGTGGACGCTGCTGCCTCAATCGAACTGCAAACGCTGCGGTGAGGCGACGTGCATGGCGTTTGCGTTTGGGCTGTTGCAGCAAAAGCGGACGGTGGAAGAGTGCCCTGTCATCGCAGGCGACGCAGCCTTTGTGGATCGCCACGCCCAGTTGGCGGCGATGGTGTGAAGCAGTTGAGGTATCTATGCCCAAAATAGCTGTGGTGTTGGACGATCAAGAACAAGTAATCCGGCCCTCTTGCTGTTCGTAATTCCCCATTTCGATCAAATTCCCTTACCGAATTCTTACCTTATAACCTTCTGTCAAGCATGCAATCTAAAAAATCGTGCATAAGCCTATTGACAATGCAACCGATTGCATATATACTATTACAAGATGTGCAACCGATTGCACGATACCTTTGTTTGATGGATACGCCGACAAACACGAGGTGTTTGTGAAAGCCACAATCAAGCACGTCGCTGAACTCGCCCATGTGCATCCCTCCACTGTATCGCGCGTCTTTTCCGGCAGCGCCAAAATCAGCGAGGTCACTCGCCGGCGCGTGATGGATGCTGCCGGTCAACTCAACTTTCACCCAAACGCCATTGCCCGCTCACTCACGACCCAGCGCGCTCACACGCTGGGGATGATCATTCCCTATACTCAAGAAGAGTTCTTCCTCGACTCGTTCTTCCCGCAAGTTTTACGTGGACTAGCCAACACAGCCTATCGGCAAGGTTTTCGTTTGATGCTGGGTGGCGTGGATGATCCGGCGCACGAGCCTGAAGCGGCGCTTCAACTCATCCGCTCCCAGCAAGTGGATGGCATGATCGTTCAGGCTTCGCGTGTCGGTGTGGATACCACGGATGTGTTGCTGGCTGAGCACTTGCCTTTTGTTTTGTTGGGCCGTCCGGTTCACGATACCCCCGACATCTCGTGGATCGAGGTAGATGCTCATCAGTCAACCCGCGAGGCGGTTCGATATCTCACCGGTCTGGGCCATCGGCGCATTGCTTGTATCGGTGGCCGTCCCAATATGGTCGTCACGATTGATCGGCTGCAAGGATACCGCCAGGCACTGGACGAAGCCGGTTTGACCTTTGACGAGCGATTGATCGGCTATGGCGAGTTCCGGCAGGATGGTGGCGCAAGGGCGATGCACCAGTTTCTCACTTTGGGCGAAGAGCGACCGACGGCAATCTTTGCCGCCAACGACCTGATGGCCATTGGCGCCATACTAGCCCTTCGAGAGGCTAACCTGGAGATTCCACGTGACTGTTCGGTCATTGGTAGCAACGACAGCCCGATTGCTACGCTGACTAACCCACGCTTGACGTCGAGCCGCGCGCCCTATTATGATCTGGCCTGTGAAGCGGCGCAAGCGCTGATTGCTCACATCGAGTGTGAACTGACCACACCCGTCAAAAAGCTTTTACCGTGCGAGTTGATCATGCGTGATTCGACGGCACCACCGCCGCACGACGCTCGAGTTGCTTGACTTGTCTTGAGGTAGCGGACCTATTCGGCCCAGATGGCGCAACCGCCCAGGGCGAAAGGAGGCGACAAGGACCGAAAATCAAATTGAGCAAAACCTATCTCATATCGAAACTGTCCCAAAACCAAACTCTTGAGGAGAGAGGAGAAATCTCAAAATGAAAAAGAATCTATTCACTTTGCTATCGGTGTTGGTGCTTACCAGCCTCGTGTTGGCTGCCTGCGGCCCGGCGGCCACTGCTGTTCCGCCTACTCAGCCACCAGCGGCGGCGCCGACTCAGGTCCCCAAGGTCGAACTATCCGTCTGGCACTCTTATCACACCGGCGGTTCGGAAGAACAAGCCCTCACACAAATCGTGGCAGCCTATACCAAGGCTAACCCGAACGTGACGGTCAATGTTCAGAACATTCCGTTCGATCAGATCTTTAACAAGTGGAAGACCGACGCTGCCTCTGGCGGCGCTGCAGCCGACATGTTCACCGCGCCGAACGATGACCTGGGCAACTGGGTGCGCGCCGGGTTGGTGCTGCCGCTCGACGACTTGCTCAAGGGCAAGCTCGACAAGGTGTCCAAGGCTGGCGTTGACGGCATGACCGTTGACGGCAAGATTTACGGCGTGCCTGGCATCATCAAAGCCGTAGCGCTGTACTATAACAAGTCCACCGTGGCGAATCCGCCCAAAACCACCGATGACCTTCTCGCGCTGGTCAAGAGCGGCAAGAAGCTCGTCCTGAACGAGAGTGCCTATCACAACTATGGCTTCTTCCCGGCGTTCGGCGGCAAGTTGATGGACGATACCGGCAAGTGCATCGCCGACCAGGGCGGCTATGTTGAGGCCATGCAATACTTGGTTGACCTCAAGGCCGCCGGCGCTACGTTAGAATCCGATGGCGGCAAGGCCGACTCAGGGTTCCGCCAGGGCCAATACGACATGATCGTCAACGGCCCATGGGTGCTCGGCGACTATAAGAAGGACCTGGGCGACAAGTTGGGCGTTGTCCCTATGCCCACTGGCCCCAAGGGCCCGGCGATGCCGCTGTCCGGCATTGACGGCTGGTATATCAATCCGAACACCAACAACGCCAAGGCGGCGGTTGACCTCGCGCTGTACATCTTTAGCGCCGATGGCTTGAAGACCTATGCCGACGTGGCCGGCGACCCGCCCGCCCGCACCGATGTCACGGCCGCTGACCCGCTGGTCAAGGCCTTTGCCGATGCGGCCGCTGCTGGCTTCCCGCGCCCGCAGTCGGCTGAATTCGGCAATTGGTGGACCCCATTCGGCGACATGCTCACCAAGGTAGTTGAAGGCAAGGCCACACCCGCCGATGGTGTGAAGCAAGCCTGCGCCGACATGAACAAGGCGAACAAAAAGTAGCTTGACTCCTGGGGAGCGCCGCATAACGGCGCTCCCCTTTCATCATAGTGTGCCCCGGCAGTTATTCGGGCAGCGTTTCTCTGCAATACACACCGCATCACGGCACGGCATTGACAAATCGTTCTACAGCCGGATTCTAAAGTTCGTACACTGATCATTTCTAGGAGGCGAGACTATGGCCGCAATGACGGACGTAGCTTCAGGCGGACGGACCAACTCCTGGCTCAGGGTGCGCAAGCAGAGTACCCCTTACGTCTATTTGATCCCCGCCCTTATCGTGATGGGCATCATCACGTTTTACCCGCTGGGTTTCCAGGTCTGGATGTCGTTGACCGACTACGGTCTCAAGAATCTGCGGATCACTGCGCCTGCGCCGAACTGGGCGGGCCTGACCAACTATATCTCGATTCTCAAGGGCGATGTTGCACTCTCCGACTTTAGCTTTTGGCGGATGCTCGCCTTTAATCTCTTTTGGACGGTCTCGAATGTGGTCCTCCACGTCGCGCTCGGCATTCTCATCGCGGTAGCGCTGAATGTGAATGGCGTCTGGTTCAAAGGGATTTACCGCGCGATCTATGTCTTGCCGATCGTCCTCCCGCAAATCATCATCGCCGCCGTGTGGCGGAATATGTATGATCCCGACAACGGCGCGATCAATCAGCTTCTAGCATGGGTAGGCCACTGGTTCGGCATGTCGGCTCAAGCGTTTCACATCCGGTGGATTGCCCAAGTTGACCCTCCGATCCCCTTCATTCCATTGACGCTGTCGTATTTCGCGCTGCTCTTCTGCAACATCTGGCTGGGCTGGCCGTTCATGACCATCGTCGCCACGGGCGCGCTGCAAAGCATCCCCAAGGAGTTGTACGAAGCCGCCTCGATTGACGGCGCGAGTGGCACTCAGCAATTCTGGCGCATCACACTGCCGCTGCTGCGCCCGGCGATGGTGCCGGCAGGAGTCTATGGCCTGATCGTCACCTTCAACCTGTTCAGCTTGATCTACTTCCTCTCGGGAGGTGGGCCGCTGCACCAAACGGAAATTCTGTTGACGGCAGCCTTCCGCCTTGTCAACGAGCAGCAGCTGTATGGCGTTGCGGCCGCGTTTTGCGTCTACATCTTTATCATCCTGTTGATCCTCACGGTGATCGTCAACACGGTTACGCGTGCTACGGAGAGTTACGATGTCTAGCCAAACGGCAGCCAACACAAACGTTTTCACTCGCCTGACCGGACGATGGAGTGGCAAAAAAGGCTCCGGGCAACGCTTGAGCTTCGGCAAACAATTGCTGATGCAACTCATCTTGTTGTTCGTGGCGTTCACCGTATTGTTTCCGATCCTGTGGATCGTGAGCCTGTCGCTTGACCCACGCGACATTCTTCGACCGACCGAACTGCGCCTCATCCCGCCGGGCGCTTCGGTGCAGGCCTACGTCGCAGTGATGCAACGTCCGACTAACAACAAGATCAGCTTCCCTGAGCTGGCGCTCAACAGCTTCAAGCTGGCCGGGGGCACATCGTTGGCTTCGGTGCTCATTGGAGTGCTGGCCGCTTATTCATTCTCTCGCTTTCGCTTCCGGGGACGGGAAGCGTTGATGCTGGGCGTGGTCACGGTCCTCATGTTACCCTCCATCGCGACTTTGCCGGCGTTGTACGTCTTGCTGAACCGATTTCAATTTGTGAACCCAGACACCGGCAAGGTGTTCTTCAACCTGCGTGACTCGCTGTGGGGCGTAGGGCTGGCAATGACATCGAGCGCGCTGCCTTTCGCAATCTGGAATCTCAAGGGCTACCTCGATACCATTCCGAAAGAACTGGAAGAGGCGGCGATCATTGACGGTGCTTCGCCCAACCAAATTTTCGTCCGCATCGTTCTGCCGCTGGCGACGCCCGCCATCGCGGTGACAGCGTTCCTCGGCTTTATGACCGGTTGGACTGAGTTTGCGATGTCGTGGCAGTTCCTCAATCAAGTGAAGGATCACACCCTGATGATGGAACTATATAACATGATCGGCCAGTATGCAGATAACACTCCGTGGTCCAAGTTCGCCGCCATGTCCATCCTGGTCGCCTTCCCCGTCTCGGTGGTTTATCTGGCGCTGCAAAAATACATCGTGAGCGGGTTGACGATTGGCGGCGTGAAGGGCTGATCAGATTTCAAATCTCAAATATAAAATTTCAAACGAGCCGCCGATTGCCGTCGCGGTACGGTCGGCGGCTCGATTTGTGTTGTGGAGAAGATGAACATGGCACACGATACTCCGCAAAGCTGTCGTAACCTGGTGATCTATGAAATCTATGTACGCAATCACGGCCGCCATGGCATGTTCGTGGATGTAGAAGCCGACCTGCCTCGCATTCGCGCAATGGGCGTTGACGTGATCTGGTTCATGCCGATTCACCCGATTGGCGAAGTGTGCCGAAAAGGCAAGCTAGGCTCCCCGTACTCGATTGCTGATTACGGCAAAGTCAATCCCGAATATGGCGCCAAGGCTGACCTGTCGCGATTGATTGACAAAGCACATCGGCTTGGCCTCAAGGTTATGATTGACGTGGTCTATAACCACACGGCCCACGACTCGGCGCTGGTGCGCGAGCATCCCGAATGGTTCCACCAGGACGGGCGCGGTGTGCCTATGACGACCGTCCCGGAATGGAGCGACGTCATTGACCTCAAGCATCCTAACGAAGGTCTATCGGCCTACCTGATCGAGACGCTGCAAGGTTGGGCCAGGTTCGGAGTGGATGGCTTTCGGTGCGATGTGGCTTCGCTGCTGCCGGAAGAGTTCTGGGTGAACGCGCGCTGCGCGGTGGCCGAGGTCAAGCCAGGTGTGATCTGGCTGGCCGAGTCAGTGCACGCCGCGCTCGTCGCCGCACGTCGGGCGGACGGACTGATCGGCACATCCGACAGCGAATTGTATCGCGCCTTTGACCTGACCTACGACTATGACATCTGTTCGATCTGGCAAGCCTCCGTCGTGGGCAAGGTTCCCGTTGCGCGCTACCTGGAGATGCTGCTTTTCCAGGATAGCATCTACCCGGCGAATTTTGTCAAAATGCGGTGCGTCGAGAATCACGATCAGGCGCGCATTATGAGACTTGCGCCCAGCCGTTCTCAAGCCCTGGCCTGGACGGCGTTCGAGGCGTTCAACAAGGGCGCGTTCCTGATCTATGGCGGCCAAGAGTCGGCCGCAACGCACACGCCTTCGCTATTTGACGTGGATAAAGTGCCGTGGGGCAATTACGAATTGCAGCCCTTCCTGACCACACTGGCGAATCTCAAAAAGGACTCGGCGATGGTCTTGGGCCAGTTGGCCCTGTTAGAGGATGAACCGGCGATCCAGGCGACGTGGTATTGGCCCGGCGCAAGCTTGTATGGCGTGTTCAACACCAATGCAGCAACGGGCCAAGTAGACGTGCGACTGTCCGATGGAATCTACACTGACCTGTTGAGCAGCGCGTCGGTACGCGTCGAGCGTGGTCGCACGGCCATGCCCGATTCCGCCTTCGTCGTGCGCTATGGCGGCGAGATCGAGTTGAAACCGTTCTATTCAGATTTGCTGGACTATTACATCGAGGCCGCGTAAGCCGACTCTCCTGTCTGCGAGGGGAAAAATGAAGCGCCTATCGAACCTTGCATGGATGCTCATCATCCTGTTGACGCTGGTGGTGTCCGCATGCCAACCCACCCCGACACCTCAACCGGCAACCCCGACGGCATCGGCTCCGGCTGATGGTTTATATCTTGCCATCGTGTGGCATCACCATCAACCGCTGTACTACAAAGACCCGCAAACCAGCGTCTATACTCGCCCGTGGGTGCGCGTCCACGCGACCAAAGACTATTACGACATGGCGGCGATGCTCAAGAACTATCCTAACGTCCACGTCACCTTCAACCTGACACCGGTGCTCGTCCGCCAACTCGACGACATGGCTGCGGGCGCAAAGGACATTTATTGGGTGATGGCCGAAAAGCCAGCCTCGCGACTGAGCGATGACGACAAGCGCTTCATCTTGACCCGTTTCTTTGACACGAACGCCAAGATCGTCGCGCGCTTTCCGCGTTACAAGGAACTGGCCGACAAGCGCAGCGGAGCCGAACCAGACAAGATTGACGCCGCCATAAAAGCCTTCAGCGAACAAGATTTTCGCGACCTGCAAATCCTCTTCAATTTGGCGTGGTTCGATCCCGATTTCCTGGCGCAACCGCCGCTCAAGTCGCTCGTAGACAAGGGCCGCGATTTTGCCGAGGCTGACAAACAGATCATGTTCGACAAGGCGTTGGCTGTCATCAAGGACGTGATTCCGATTCACAAGGAATTGCAGGACAAGGGGCAGATCGAAGTCATTACCACGCCGTATGCCCATCCGATTCTGCCACTCCTTTACGATACCAACCTCGAAAAGGCCGGCAGCCCTGGCGCGATTATGCCCCAGCGATTCTCGTACCCTAACGACACCATCGCACACTTGAGCAAGAGCGTCCAAGTTTACAAATCACACTATGGACGCGATCCACGCGGCCTCTGGCCCAGCGAAGGGGCCGTGGCGCAAGAGATCGTCAAGCTGGTGGCCGATGCGGGCTATCAGTGGATGGCGTCCGGCGAAATCGTGCTGGCCAAGAGTCTGGGCCTGGATAGCTTTACGCGCGACAGCGCCGACACGGTCAAAGAAGCCGATGCGTTGTATCGTCCCTATGGGGTCGAAGATAAATCTGGCGCAAAGGTGATGATGATTTTCCGCGACCAGGTCATCTCGGACAAAATCGGCTTTACCTATTCCGGCCTGCCCGGCGAAGCGGCTGCCGACGACGTGATGAAGCGGCTCGACAATATCCAGGCGCAACTCAAGGCTTCCGGGGCGACGGGACCGCATCTCGTCTCGATCATCCTCGATGGCGAGAACGCCTGGGAATACTATGACAATGACGGCAAGGCGTTCCTCAATGCGCTCTATAAGAAACTGAGCGAGAGCAAGACGGTCAAGACCGTCACGCCGTCCGAATACTTTGGACTATTTCCCAATCAAAAGACGTTGCCCAAGCCGCTGTTCCCCGGTGCTTGGTTTAGCGCGAACTATGACACCTGGATCGGCGAGGAAGAAGAGGCGACCGCGTGGAACTATTTGCTCAAGACGCGTGAGATGCTGGCTCAATACGACATCGCCAAACGCAAGACAACCACGCCGGAGAAACTCGCCAAGGCGCTCGACTTTATGTACCTGGCCGAAGGTTCGGATTGGTTCTGGTGGTTCGGCAACGATCAAGATAGCGGCGACGACTCGTACTTTGACTATTCGTTCCGCTCGCTGCTTTCGGAAGTGTACCAGTCGTTGGGTGAGCCAGTGCCCGATTTCGTGCTGGCGCCCATCGTCGCGCCGAAGGTAGCCGCGCCGTCTCGGCAAATGGCCGGTCTAACGACGCCCACGATTGACGGCACAGAGACCACGCCCGCCGAGTGGGCCAAAGCCGGAATGTATCAGGCCGCGAGCGGCTCGATGGCGCGCGCCGAAGATGTGATGTCTACGTTCTACTCTGGGCTGGACGCCAAGAATCTCTATGTTCGTGTTGACGCTAAAGGCAAATGGGCCGACGTGAAAGACGGCAAGGTGGGCATCTATATCAAAGTGCCACAAGTAACCGGCAGCAACGCATTTAGCCGCAACAGCGCAGGCGCCGTCAACAAGACTGTACTCGGCACCGCCGCCACACATCTGGTCGAAGTGTCGTTGAACGACGAGACCGCCGCGCTTTATGCCGCCACCGGCGCCTTGGGCAACGCCTGGGAAGCCGTCAAAGCCACGCTGAACGTTGCTGTGCAGGGCGACGTTTTGGAGATGGCAATCCCGCTGGCCTCGCTGGGTGATTTGCAAGCCGGCGATGACTTGCGCCTTGTTGCCGTCGCCAGCAGCGGTCCGCGCGATCTGCAACTCGTGCCTCCTAATGGCCCAGCGCAAATCATCCTGCCCGATCTCGGCACAGCGAACGTCATCATCAGCGTGGACGACCCGAAAGGTGATGACAAAGGCCCCGGCACGTACACCTATCCCACCGATGGCGTGTTCAAGCCCGGCGTGTTTGATATCCAGCAATTTGTCGTGGGCTATGACGAAAAGAACATGATCTTCAAGTTCACATTCAACGGCCCAGTGCCCAATCCGTGGGGCAGCCCCAACAACCTCGCGGTGCAGGCGCTCGACGTGTACGTGGATAAAGACCCCGGCGCCGGCACAGGCAATCGAATGTTGTTGCCCGGTCGCAATGCCGCGCTCGAAAAGGGCAACGGCTGGGACGTAGCGGTTTGGGCCGAAGGCTGGACACCGGGCATTTATGTCCCCGACTCTCAAGGCGTGCCACAAAAGCAGAGCGCCGAACTCAAGGTCATCGTTGACTCGGCGGCCAACATTGTCACATTGCGCGTGCCACGTTCGGTATTCGGTGACAGATTCGATCCGAAGAAAGCGGGTTACGTCGGCGTGGTATTGAGCCAGGAAGGCTTTCCGGCTGCCGGCGTATGGCGCGTGCGCGATGTGGAAGCGCAGGCCGCACAATGGAAAGTGGGCGGCGCGCCCGCGGACACGAATCACACGCGCATCCTGGACGTGGCCTGGCCTGCGGATGCCAGGCCGACACAATTCGATTTCCTGTCCCATTACCCGGCATCAAAAGAGACAAACATGGACAAGCTCGGGCCGGATGATTTCCCCAAGATTCCGCTGCTGCGCACGAAATGAGTTCTCTGTGAAACGTGATGTGTGACCCGCAGGGGTGAGTGTCACGCATCACGTTTCACGCACCAGGGACAATATGAAAATCAAAGACCAGCGAGGTCTCGTGTGAATCACCCCGGAGCGGGCAGAACCTAAAACGTCTGATGCTTACCCCCTTGCCAGCGAAACAAATACACCCCCCAGCGTCACCTCAGCAGCCGTGAAACGCGCATCTGAGCGTGATGCCGTGGACGGCGCTCACCGCCCAACGCGCCACGGCAAAGCGAGTATCCCTTCCAGGACGATCATCGAACAGAAAGGATGAAGACGAAAGCAATGCTAAGCGGACTCGAATTCATTCTTGTGGGATTGGCCGCCGTCGCAGCGGGGGCAGTGAATGCGCTCGCTGGCGGCGGCACACTGATCACGTTTCCGATGCTCATCGCGGTGGGGATTCCGGCAGTGGCGGCCAACGTAACCAACACGGTTGCGCTTTGCCCGGGCTACTTGGGAGCGACCCTCGCTCAGTCGAACGATCTGCGGGGGCAGAAAAGGCGGCTGTGGCTCATCCTGCCAGCCGGCGTCCTCGGCGGCATCCTCGGCGGCATCTTGCTCCTGAACACGGGAGAGCGAGTGTTTCGCGCGTTGGTGCCGTTCCTCATTCTGCTGGCTTCGGGGTTGCTGGCGATTCAAGACCCGGTGCGTGCCTGGCTCGTGCGTCGCTCCTGGCCGGCAGGGTCAACGACGGCATCCGAGAAATGGGCAATGCTGCCGGTGGGCCTGGCCGCGGTCTACGGCGGTTATTTCGGCGCGGGGCTGAGCGTGATCGTGCTGGCAACGCTTGGCCTCATGCTCGAAGACTCACTGACGCGGCTGAACGCTCTGAAACAGGCCGTCGCGTTTAGCGTCAACATCGCCGCCGCGATCTTTTTCGTGTTTTCGGGGAAGGTTGTGTGGCCGGCGGCGCTGGTAATGGCCGTAGGGGCGCTGATCGGTGGGGCATGGGGAGGCCGGCTGGCAGGCCGGATCAAACCCGCAACGCTGCGCTGGGTCGTCGTGGTGATTGGGGTGGTGGTCGCCGTCATCTACCTGGCGCGTTGAGTGGCTGAAGGCGCCAGTACAATTTGGTGCGCGTGTCGCACAATCTCATTGGTACACAGGTCACGCTTGCCCGGATGAACCACGGCAAGCGTGACTTTTTTTCTGTACCTGCCCCAGTCGGACGCAGACAGCCGGCGCATCGTGCAAGGCGCCGCGATGGCGCACTATGCCACACTCCTGGGCGACCCCGAAGCCAATCGCTACCTGGCTGCGCGCAAGATTTCCCTGGACACCGCTCACAAGCATCTCGTGGGTGTGTGTCGAGGCAGCCGCCTCGTTCCTTACCTCAAAGGACACAAACTGTCTCTACGCACGGCGGCTGACCTGGGATTGCTCAGTCCCGATGGACGCGAGTTCTTTACTGGCCGGTTGACCATCGCCGAGGTCACGCCAGGCGGCAAGACTTTGCACCTCACGGGTTGCGCGTTTGTTCAACTCCGTCGTGTTCCGGCAAACAACAACCGGCAAGCACTGTGTGGCTCGCCGGTTTACCCTCATCTTTGGAAGATGATCGCTTATTTTATGGTCTTGCCCTTTGATGCGACGCGTGAAAGTTGCTTTATGGTTGTTTCAATATGATGGGTAGATAAATAGAGATGGTAGGGTGAGAAGTAAAGTAAAGATCACTTATAGCCCCTTTGAATGCGGACAGGCTTTCAGGGGAAGAGTTTATCCGCCAATCACATTCTTTGTTGATGTTAAACCAGTAGAAAGACCGAATCAGCGAGTAATCGGGACTTTTGATTCTATTGAAAGCATTGGTGATCCAGGCAGCTTTTGTTTGTCCTGGTTGCTCATAGGGGCCAGCTTCGCAAGATGCAAACTCGCCAATCATCACAGACTTATCACCAAAAATGTCTTTGTTGTCAACAAAGGTGTGGTAGATATTGTAGAATATGTCATCGAACCATTGCCAATCGGGCCATCCAGGTTTGCCATCCTGGTTAGTCCAATTGTAACCATCCATACAGAGCCAGTCCACGTAATCTTGTCCTGGGTAATACAGCCGTACGACGTTGACATCAAATGGATAGTTGTTGGGACACCACACAAATTCTACGTTTGTGGCTCCAACGGTTCTAAAAATATCACGCACATGGCGAAAGGCAGCCACATAATCAGCAGGTTGATCTTGCCAGGGATACCACTCTGGACAATTGGGCTGACCCTGGCAATTATCATAGATGTTGTTCTGAATCATCTCATGGGCAAATCGCAAGCGGACTGTTTCTCCCCAATTCATTGCTTCTGTTGCATAACTCGTGAGATAAGAGTCGAACGTGCCGGTGATTATACTCTTTAAATCTACCCAAGGTTCCCAAGTCAAATGCAATACAGTATGTGTGTTATATCCATCATGATAGCGTACACCGGCATTTAGTTCTGTGGTGGGAAATGAGGGATGATTAGAATTGTTCCAGCCTTGGTACCAGAGTATGGAACGAACATGACGCTCACTTGAAGTCTCAAACTCTCTTACTGCTGATGATGCAGGTGGACTGGCGCCGACAAAAGCTCCGATTTCACATGCGCTTGCGAGAGCCAGGTTGTGGGTGTTATCTGCGCTATCAACATCAGAAGAGATACAGGCTACCGCTAACAGCAAAACTGCGCAAGTTATCAATAGCCTGCCACAGTATATCTGACTGAGCGGTTTCATCACTCTGCCGTACCTAGTATGCAGGAGGCCATCACTTGGATTTGATCTCGACATACTTGGTTTGTGCTGCATCGGCTACGTTCCAGAACCACCCCTGGGTATCCCATGCAAAGCCACAGGAGTATTTATCAATTACAGTTCTATAAGCATCTCTCGCGTCTGTCCACTTGGACTGTTTATAAAACGCTTCGCCACGAATAAACCAAGCCGTAGCAATATCGTTGACTGCCCAGTAATCTGCCCAAAAGCTATTAAAGGCTTGGGTGTTTTTGGGATCCGGCGTAGCTCGGCATACACTGCTATTAACCCTTTTCGCTTGTTGAGCATCTGCGTTAGAAGTCCATGACTTGATAGCTACTTGTGCGCAAGCCAAAGCTTGTTCCAGATTGTTGCTATTCAACGCATTCCAGGCTAGTTCATTGCACTTGCCCGAGTTGGTGCAAGAACACTGTGCCGCAGGCGCAGCAGCAGTGGGTAAGGGTGGATTAGTCGGCGCAAGTGTGGGGGAAGCAGTTGACGCTGGCGGGAGAGGCGTATTGGTCGGCACGAGCGTCGGGATAGAAGTTGGCACAGGCGTGAAAGTCGGCGGCGCAGTTGGCAACATAAAAGTCGCCGTCGGAATCGGCGTAGGTCTCACGATTTGCAACGTAACATTCTTGACCACTTTAACACTGCCTTTGCCAGTCACTTCAACTGTTACAGTATCAGAGCCAGGTTCGCTGGGAGCTGTATATTCAACAGCGGGAACTGTTGAAGATGAAAGACTTCCTCTGAGGGCTGTCCATTTGAACTGAAGTTCAGGCCCCTTGGCGCTGATCATCAGGTTTGTCTTCTCGCCAACCGGAACAGTACCTTGCACAACGTTGATTTCCCCTACATCAATGCCGGAAGGAGTGGTTTGGGCACAAGCTCCTAGAAGGCCAACTACAATGATCAAGCTAACCAGCCGAATGACGAATAAGGAACCTGAACGCATCTTACACCTCCCATGAAATGAGAACTGGATCACGGATTGGTTTGCACGACTTTGATTTGCAACCCTTCGTAGGTTTGTTGAGTTCCACATGCCGATTGAACCTTGACTGTCAGAGTGTCGTACAATTCCCCCAATGGAGCACTATATTGTACAGAGCATTCTTTTGTAGGTAGCAGGGTGCCTTTAGCAGACCAGGTGCAAAGTAGATTGGGTTGCTCCAAAACCGCTTCTATTAACACGAACTCGCCACCCTTGATTTCAATGATGTTTTTTTGTTTCAACGGTACCGATGTTCCATCGGGATATTTTACAGAAAAGCTCTTGACGATTGGAGTACCTTCAGAGATGTAAAATGGTGTTTGAGGACTCAAGCCAAGAAATCCGATGGCTAACGAAGGAATCACAGTAAACAGTATCATTGTGCGGTCGGATAACTGCCATGGATGTAGAGCATTGAACACTTGAACGATCGCTTTGACTGCAACATTCACTCCTTGTATTGTCACCGTTTCAGCGAGGGGACTGAGCCGCTGATTGAGAAAACGCCAAATCAAGTGAAATAGCAACACCAAAATGATCGCTAAACTCCAGTTGTGGGCTTCTGGTTGTATACAGCGCGTCCAAGGAATTGAAATCCAAATTGAAGTCCAATTGGTAATAGAGAGTGCCAACACAATCACAATGATTAAGTTCAAGATCAACACAACCAATAGAGGCACAGGAGTAACGGGCTTGAGAGCAGCAGCCGTCTTGTCCGGTTGAGGTGGTCTGTGTTGTGAAGTTGTTGCTTTGCGAGTCACAGCATTCCTCGAGTTCGCTTTTGGATCCTACTACATGACCGTGCGAACACTGGCACTATGTTATTGTATCACTGTTTCGCTAAATAGGTAAAGGCACGCACGTCACGTGCCTGTGATCCCGCAGAGTGCACGCCAACTCGTCTTATCCTCCCTTTGCCAGCTTTTGCAGCTCGTACAACTTGGTCAACGCTTCGAGCGGGCTGAGGCTGTTCACGTCCAACGCCTTGAGCGCATCCAGCACCGGGTCGCGCTCGACGAACAGTGAAAGCTGCGCCGACTCTTCGCGCTTGGGCTGCGGCGACTGGATGTGTGCGTGCGCGCCGCTCTCCAACTCGCGCAGCAATTCCTGCGCGCGCCGGATGACGGGCTTGGGCAGCCCGGCCAGTTGCGCCACGTGGATGCCGTAAGAGCGATCCGCGCCGCCGGGGATGATTTTGTGCAAGAACACGACGTGGTCGCCCTCCTCCGCCACGGCCACGTTGTAATTGCGGACGTGCGGCAAACTCGACGCCAGCTCGACCAATTCGTGGTAATGCGTGGCGAACAACGTCTTTGACCTCAATCGCGGGTGGTTGTGGAGGTACTCTATCACCGCCCACGCAATCGAAAGCCCGTCATAGGTGGACGTGCCGCGCCCGATTTCATCCAACACGATCAAGCTGCGGTTTGTGGCGTGATGCAGGATGTTGGCGGTCTCCACCATCTCGACCATGAAGGTGGACTGGCCCGCCGCGATTTCGTCCTGCGCGCCGATGCGCGTAAAGATGCGATCCACGATGCCGAGGGTGGCCGAGTCCGCCGGAACGAACGAGCCGATCTGTGCCATCAGCACGATGAGCGCGGCCTGGCGCAGAAACGTGGACTTGCCACTCATGTTGGGGCCGGTGATGACGAGGATGCGCTCGTCCGCGTCAAAGCGCAAATCGTTGGGGACGAACGCCACATCCGAAAGCGTCTGCTCGACGACGGGATGCCGCCCGCCGACGATATGCAGATCATCGGCGTCGGCCAGCCTGGGACGGACATAGCGATTGCTGATGGCGACCTGCGCCAACGCCACGGCCACGTCAATCTGCGCGATGGCGCGCGCGGTCTTCAAGAGTGCATTCGTGCGCGCGGCAATCTGCTGGCATACCTCGGTAAACAGCCGCTTTTCCACTTCGGCGATGCGCTCTTCGGCGTTGAGGATGAGCGCTTCGTACTCTTTGAGTTGCGGCGTGATGTACCGCTCTGCATTGACGAGTGTCTGCTTGCGGATGTAATCTTCCGGCACCGCCTCGGCGTTGGCGTGCGTGATTTCCAGGTAATAGCCAAAGACCTTGTTATAGCCCACCTTGAGCGATTTGATGCCGGTTCGCTCGCGCTCGGTCTTTTCCAGGTTCGCCACCCACGTCTTGGCATCGCGTGACGCAATCAAGATCCCATCCAACTCTGCGGAAAAACCTGAGCGGATCACGCCGCCAGAACTCGGAGACGCAGGCGCATCATCGTTGATGGACTGCGCGATGAGCGCCGACACATCATCGCATGGATCGAGTTCCGAAAGCAGCGCGGAAAGCGAGAGCGCCTCTTCGCTACCGCGCGCGCTTTCGACGGCAGTTCGCAGTGCAGGTACGGCTTCCAACGCTCGACGAATCGCCAGCACGTCGCGCGGCGCGGCCGCACCCGACACGACGCGGGTCGTCTGGCGCTCCAGGTCAGGCAGCGACTTGAGCGCCGCCGCTGCCGACTCACGGGCCAGCGTATCTTGTGCGAACGCCGACACACGCTCCAGCCGCGTCTCGATCTGTTTGCGGTCAAGCAGCGGCTGGCTGAGCCACGCGCGCAAGAGCCGCGCGCCCATCGGCGTGCGCGTCGCATCCAGCACACCCAAGAGCGCGCCCTGCGACGAGCCATGCGGCCCGCGAATCGTCTCGGTGATTTCCAGGTTGCGTCGCGTGGCCGCATCCAGCGCCATGAACGCCGACGTGCTGTACGTCGTCAGTCCGGTGATCTGCGCCAGCCCCTGCATCTGCGTCTCACGCAAATACTGGATGATGGCACCCGCCGCGCGGACGGCGAGCGGTTGGCCTTCGCAGCCAAAGCCCGCGAGCGTTCCCACCTGAAAATGATCGAGGAGCGACTGCCTTGCATTGGCGAGTTCAAACTTCCACGCAGCGAACGGCGTCACGTGTATACCCGCCAGCGGCGCACCGGCAGGCAGCGCACCGGCGGGCGGCGCATCCCCATGCGCCGCCGCGTCAGGGACGAGACACTCGCGCGGAGCCAGGCGAATGAGCTCATGTTGCGCCGCGTCCACTGAATCGCCGGAAAACTGGGCCACGGCAAATTCGCCCGTCGTCACGTCAACGTGCGCCAGCCCCACGCGCCCATCGTCGGCGATCCACGCCGCCAAATAGTTCGGACGCTTGTCGTCTAGCAAGGCCGGCTCGACCACCGTGCCCGGCGTGACGACACGAATCACATCGCGCGGAACGATGCCCTTGACCGTGGCCGGGTCCGCCATTTGCTCGGCGATGGCGACGCGATAGCCTTTCTCAATCAGCCGCGCCACGTACGACTCGACGGCGTGATGCGGTACGCCGGCCAACGGCACACGCTGTCCCTTGCCCACCGGGCGGCTGGTCAGCACAATGTCCAGCTCGCGCGCCACCAATTCCGCGTCTGCGTCGAACGTCTCGTAAAAATCACCGAGGCGAAACAGCAAAATCGCTTCCGGGTATTGGCGCTTGAGGTCGAGATATTGCTTGCGAATGGGGGTTACATCATCAGACATCGAGGTTCTCCGTATGTTGCGTGCTCCGTCTCGTGTTGAACGCGGTCATTATCCTTCATCCTTCGCGCTGCGTCAAGCGCCGCCGAACGCCATTCGAGATTTCAGATTTCGGCCAACCAACCTTGTGGTATAATTCTCAAGAGGTGATTCCACGACCCACCTTGGAGCCAGATGAATGGAGACCCTAAAGCTCGTCGGACCCAAGTTCGTGCCGCCCCTCGACCCCGATTTTCGTCCGGCGGTGTTGGCTAATCGCGCATTCCGAAAAGAGGTTGCCGCGTCCGGCGTCGGCGTGCCACTGGTGCTTGGCCTGGAACGCACCGAGGGCCAAGTGTCGCGCTTTGAAACGCAGGTTTTTCCAGAAAACCATCCGCAGGCCAGGGCCAACCTCGTGTATGCTGAGCGGCTGGTCAAGTTCTTGCTTTGGCAGCGCGGTGGTTGGAAGGCCTATGTGGGCGGTCCCCAGAGCGTCAGAGAACACATCCGCAAGACCTATGCGCCAGATGGCGCGCGCAAGTTCGATTATCACTTTATGGGCGAGGATGTCTACGAGCACACTTTCACGGTTGTCCCCTGCGCTGCCGCCGAGGTTCCACCGGCGCACGAAGCCGGCCAGTCCTTAGGACGTCACCTGGATGGCTGCCGCATCGGATTCGATCTCGGCGCGTCGGATCGCAAGGTCTCGGCCGTCGTGGACGGCCAGGTCGTCTACAGCGAAGAGGTGGTGTGGGGACCTCGCAAGCAAACAGACCCCGAGTATCATTACCGCGAGATCACAGCCGCGCTCCGGGCGGCGGCAGCCAAGCTGCCTCGCGTGGACGCGATTGGCGGTAGCTCGGCGGGCATTTATATCAACAACCGGCCCATGATCGCTTCCTTGTTCCGAGGCATCCCCAAGGAGCAGTTCGGCCAAGTCAAAAATCTATTTCTCCGCATCCGCGATGAGTGGCAGGTGCCGCTCGAAGTCATCAACGACGGCGATGTGACGGCGCTCGCGGGAGCGATGTCGCTTGAGGATAATGGCGTTTTGGGCATCGCATTAGGATCGAGTGAAGCGGCCGGTTACGTCTCCCCGGACGGCAACATTATGGGCTGGTTGAACGAGTTGGCTTTTGCGCCCGTGGATTACGGCCCGGATGCTCCCGTGGACGAGTGGTCAGGCGATCGAGGCTGCGGCGCGCTCTACTTTTCCCAACAATGCGTGTTCCGCCTCGCGCCGAAAGCCGGAATCCAAATCCCTGGCAATCTCACGGACGCCGACAAACTCAAGTTCGTCCAAGAAAAGCTAAAAGCAGGTGATCCAGGCGCTGCCCAGATCTGGCAGAGCATAGGTTACTACATGGGCTATGCCATCGCGCACTATGCGGATTTTTACGAGCTGAAGCATGTGCTCATCTTGGGGCGCTGCACTTCCGGCAGCGGCGGCCAGCTTATCCTGGACAATGCCAACCAGGTGCTCACGTCGGAATTCCCTGAATTGGCCCATGTTCATATTCAGTTGCCTGACGAAAAGAGCCGGCGCGTCGGTCAATCCATCGCCGCTGCCAGCCTTCCCGAAATCAAGCGACAGGTGAGAGGATGAAGTTCAATCGAGATACAGCCGAGATGTTTGTCCCAGACGGCCTTCCCGTTGAACAAGCCCTGGCCCGCACGACGCACATGGCGATCAGCGCGCATCAGGACGACCTGGAAATCATGGCCGCCGGGCCGATTCTGGAATGTTTCCAGCAAACGGACAAGTGGTTTACCGGCGTGGTCGTCACCGACGGGCGGGGATCGCCGCGAGATGATCTGTACAAGAATTATACCGACGACGAGATGCGCCTGGTCAGGTTCAAAGAGCAAAAGAAAGCCGCTGTGATTGGCGAGTATGCGGCCCAGGTGATACTGGATTATCCCAGCAAGATCGTGAAAGACGGCTCCAATCAGCAGCCGGTGGAAGACTTGGCGTCGCTGTTCAAGCTGGCCCGACCTCAGACTGTGTACACGCACAACCTCGCCGACAAGCACGATACACATGTGGCGGTGGCGCTCAAAGTGATCGCAGCGATCCGCCGCTTGCCGGAACATGACCGCCCGCAGCATCTCTACGGCTGCGAAGTCTGGCGCGATCTCGATTGGATGATGGATGCGGACAAAGTTACCCTTGACTGTTCCGCGCACGAAAATCTCCAGGCGGCGCTGCTGGGCATCTTTGACTCTCAGATCTGCGGCGGCAAACGCTACGACCTGGCGACCATGGGGCGGCGGCGCGCTCATGCCACCTATTTCGCTTCGCACGGCGTAGATGTGACTACCGGGATGAACTATGCGATGGATCTCACTCCCTTGATCGCCGACCCGAGCCAAGATGTGACGGACTTTGTGCTGGGGTTTATCCAACGTTTTGCGCGGGACGTCGCAGATCGTCTCAAGGCGATGCAGTAGCAAACGTCACCAGGTGTGTATCTTACAGCAAGGAGCCTACACGATGACCGATTACTATATCGCCATAGACCTGGGCGGCACCAACATTCGCGCTGCGCGCTGCACAGCGGACGGACAAATCCTGGCGCGTGCCAGCCACCTCACGCAAGCCGCCGAAGGACAGGCCGCCGTGATAAACCGCATCATCGCAGCAGTCCACGAGGTTTGGCCGAGCGACGCGAACGCGGGTGCGCGCGCCATCGGCATCAGCGCGCCGGGGCCGGTCGACCCGTGGCGCGGCATCGTCGTCAACGCGCCCAACTTGTCAGGTTGGTACAACGTGCCACTTCGCAGCATTCTGGCCGAGACTTTTCACACTCCCACGCGACTGGGCAACGATGCAAATTTGGCCGCGTTGGCCGAGTATCGCTTTGGCGCGGGCAGGGGCTTTGACAACATGATCTATCTCACGCTCAGCACCGGCATCGGAGGTGGCGTGATTTCCGATAGTCGGCTGTTGCTGGGTGCCAAGGGGCTGGCGGCCGAGTTGGGTCATATCAGCGTGGATTTGAATGGGCCACGCTGCAACTGTGGGAATATCGGCTGCGTGGAAGTGATGGCGGCCGGCCCGGCCATCGCTCGCAACGCGGTGACCCGCATCACGGCGGGCGAGCGCAGCGCCATCTCGGATTTGGTCGGCGGCGATTTGCTCCGTGTGTCCGCCGAGACCGTCGGCCAAGCCGCCGCCGCAGGCGATCCGCTCGCGCGGTCGCTCGTCCGCGAGGCAGGGCGTGCCATCGGCCAGGCCATCGTCAACATGTTGCACGCGTTCAATCCAGGCATTATCGTTTGCGGCGGAGGACTGACCAAGATGGGCGACCTGCTCCTGCAGCCGATCCGTGAGACCATGGCCGAACGGGTGATGAGCCGCGATTACATCGTGGACATTGTTCTGGCTCCGTTGGGCGACGATGTGGCACTCCTCGGCGCGTTGGCGCTGGCAATGGAGCCGGTTCGTGAAAAATGAATGGGCTGGCTCGCCAGGCGGTTGATCTGTGGGGAACGCTGACTCGTTCCTACTATGCCCGCAAGTATCGCGTACTCGCCAGGCACTTTAACCGCCCGCCCATCCCGCCTGTCACTCCGCGCCGCCCCGGCTTTATCATCACCGAAATTGACGGCCTGAGCTACGACCACCTGCGACTGGCGCTCGACCGGGGCTATATGCCACACCTGCAAGAGATGCTCGAAAGCGGCCACGCGCAGGTGAGCCGCTGGCGGTGCGGCCTCCCCAGCACGACGCCCGCTGTGCAGGCGGGCCTTCTCTACGGCGACAACTTTGACATCCCCGGATTTCGTTGGTACGAAAAAGAACGCCACGCCTCGGTCGTCGTCAAGCGGCCCGACCAGGTGCGCGAACTCGCGCGCCGCTTGAGCCGCGCGGGATATGGTCTGCTGCACGGCGGCTCATCCTACGCCAACTTGTTTGACGGCGACGCCGAACTGGCGATCTTTACATTCAGCACGGTTGGGCGCTTTCGTTTTTTCGACAACGTGCGCGGCCTGGGTTTTTCCGTGCTCTTTTTGCTCAGCCCGGTACGCGTGGCGCGCATGGTATGGCTTTCCGCGCGGGAATATGGACGCGACCTGGCGCAGCGTGTCCTCCAATTATTCCGCCCCGCGCACGTCATCTCCACTCCCTTGCTTTCACCCCTGTATCGCATTGTGGTGGACGTGATGTTCGGCGAGATCGTCACGTTCGGGATGATGCTGGACGTGTATCGGGGCGTGCCCAGCCTGTATGCCACTTTCTACGGTTTCGACGAGATGGCGCACCTCTTTGGCCCGGACCACCCCGAAGCATTGCGAACCCTGCGACGCATTGACGCGCAGATTCACCAGGTAGACCGGATGTGCAAACTGTATCACCGCCGCGAGTACGACCTGTACGTGACGTCTGATCATGGCATAAGCACCTCCACAAGTTTTCAGGCAAGCTATGGCATGACATTAGGCCGCTTCATCCTCGACAGTATCGGCGAGCCGCTCGCGCTGGATGAACAAAGCGGCCACGAAGCGCACTCGTCGGCGCAGGCGCGCTTTTTGCTGGACGAGCTGCGGGCCTGGACGGAGCGCTATTCACCGCGAGGCACGCGCGTCACACGCACAGTGCGGCGCGCCCACGCCTCACTCGACCGGCGCATCCCCCCCGACCTTGAGCAGGCAGCGCTCGATCGGGAGAAGCGCAGCGATGTCGTCGTGCGTCCGTCCGGCGGGTTGGCGCATGTGTATTTCAATCTCTCGCCGCAGCGGCTGAATCTGAGTGAAATCGTGTGGCTGTATCCCAAGCTGGTCACGCGCCTGCGCGAACATCCAGCGATCGGGCTGATCGTCGGGCGCGAAGGCGAGCAAATCATTGCGATGGGGCGAAGCGGAACGCGGGTGCTGACGGAGAGCGCCGAATCTCTGCGCGGCAACGACCCCCTGTGCGGGTTAAGCGACCCTGAGGCCGTCGCAGCCGAACTGGCGCAATTGGCTGCATATCCACACAGTGGCGATCTGATTTTGCTGGGCGCATGGGACAGCGATGGTCAAGTGGTGACCTTTGAGGAGCAATTTGGCACACACGGCAGTATAGGCGGGCCGCAGGAATGGCCCTTCATCCTTCACCCCGCGCACGTGCCGCTCGATTCCAACGCGTTATCCAACCCGCGCGAGTTGTACGTTCACTTCATGGCGACGTATGTGATGTCGAATTACAGCACAGCCCGCGACGCTGCGCGCGCGAAATCTCAGACATCAAATGTCAAAGATGAGTCGCCCGCCACTTTTTCCACGCAGGAACACTGAGCTTCTCGACCGGTCCGTCGCGCGGTGGACGATGTCGCATTATGGTTTTTCGACTTTGTAGAATTGAACCCCGGCAATAGACACGACGCGCAGCTTGAAACCGGCCTCTTCCACTTCGGGCTGCTCCTTATACAGGTAGATCGGATGCGTGTCAATGTTCGCGCGAATGAATTTGATCGTTGAATTGGGCAGTGTGAGCGGCTCATGGTACGGAATCTGTTCGATAAAGCGCAAGTCGGTGCGTTTTTGCTGAAAGTACGCGGCGTACCAGTATTGATAAAGCTCGTCCCAGGTCTGGAACATGATGGCATTCGGCTCGATCTGACTGACCACCCTGGACACCGTTTGATATTTAGTCCCAGTATCGTTTTGAACCACATAGCCCTCCTGTCCGATAAAAGGTGACTGGCCTTTTTGCACTGCTTTCCAGGTCGGAGACAGCATGGGCACGACGCACATAGCGAGCAACGCCAGCATGACAACGGGTTGAAGCACACGTTGGATAGATTGCAATGGAATCTTGCAGATCAGCCATCCGATCCCGCTGGCACCCACAGCGGCTAGCATCGCTATCCAGATATAACTGGGAATATAATATACATATGCGCCCATGACTCTGAAATTGAAGAAAAATACCCAGTGTGTGATGAGCGCCGCGACAAACAGCGCAGCAGATCGCCAATCGCGAACAAACAAAATGACCAGCCCCAACGACGCCAGCCCCAATGTCATCAGCACAAACTCGCGTGGAAGCTGGCCTTTGTAATCGGACAGACTGGCGGGCATGTCCTCGGCCGGATTGACAAACATATTGCCACTCCATTGTCCTGCCAAGAGCATAAACTTGGCGCGTTTCAACGGATTCTTGATATCGGCTTCCGAAAGCTTCCAGGCAGACCGCGCTGGCCCGTAGCTCGCATTCCAGATGTTGGCCGGCGGCGCATGCAGGTCAACGACGGCATAGACGCTGAGAAACGTGACGACGCCGGCTAACGCGCCGAGCAAGGCCGGCTTCCACAACTCCTTCCAGCGATTCCAGTTGAGCAAGAGGAAAACCCCCACAGCCGGAGCGACGACGGCAAAAGTAGCATGGAAGCCCAGTCCCAATCCGCCGCATAAGCCCACTGCAAACAGTGCACCCTTATTGCCAGACTTGTACCAGATGAGCAAGGCTAACCACACAGCGACCAAGAACGCAGCGGCTGAGCTATAAACTTCGGCGATGATGGATTGCGACCAAAATGTGTTCGAGACGGCCAATACGAACGCGGCGATGAACGCAGCCCAGTGGCTCTTGCTCAACAGCCTGGCGCACAGGTATATACCCGTGACGGTCAGCGCACCCATGAAAGTGGAAAAGAGACTGACACGGTAAGCGGCATCACCCACTGGCACAAGCGTGATGAACAGCTTAGCGAGCAATATATACACGGGATAGCCCGTCCCGTGCGCAAGACCGACCTGATACGCCAGCACCTGGAACTCGCCGCTATCGAAAGGCAGCACCCACGGCACCATGGTCCGCACATACAGTGCCAGGCTCAACACGCCAGCGAGAATTGCCAAAAGAATGTCCCAGCGGGAAAAGAGTCTGGAGGAAGAAGGTCGTTGTTCAGTCATATTCGCTCCAAGATGAAAGGATCTACTGGCGGAGTAAAGTGATACTTTGACACGGATTGTACCTGACTTTGGCGTGATGGAAAGGGCCGATTTGTGGGATTTCGAAGCAGAAGGTCGTGTCCCATTATCAGGTCCAAGGGCCGATATTCCCATTCAAAGAATGTGCATGGCCCCGTTAGAGGGGCCCCACCCGACTTGGATAGAACCACCATTTGTCTTCCAAATCCTGGCAGTGCAACACATCCCCTGTGTAAGCGATGTCTTGGTGAGCCTATAAACGATGTCCTGTCGGTTCACACTGAGTTATGGTGCGAGAGGCGCGGCGAGCAAAGACCAGCTCAACTATGGCGACGACTATTGCCATGACCAGCGCCAGGCACGAGATGATAGCGCCGATCACCAAATCGCGCGGCACAAACTCAAAGCGCACCGTGTGCGAACCCGCCGGCAAACACACCGTGCGCAAAACCGTATCGGCGCGCAAGACCTGTGCCGGTTGCCCATCCACTTTCACCTGCCAGCCAGGGTAATCCACCTCGCTCAACACCAACAAGCCCGCGCTGGCCGAGCGCGTCGTCAGCTCCAGGTGGTTGGGCGACTCGCCCTCGACCTGTGCCGTTTCTCCGGCAGACGAGTCAATCGGCTCCAGTGAACAAGGCGGCGCGGCGGGCAGCGTCACCGTGCGACTGATCTCGAAATTGGCTGCATGCAGCGCGGCTCGCGCTTCTGCGTCGCCCGGCACGATCTGTGCCATGTGCACGATGAACGCGCGCGGCAGCGGGTCGGGTCGCCGGTAAATCCTCAGGTCTTCCCACTCAAAACTGACCGGCAGCTTGGGGCCGTCCTCTTTGAATTCGAGCGGATTGCGCGCGGCCACATACTTGACGTTCAGCAAGTCGTACACACGATCAAAATAGTCATCCGCTGAATCGAGCAGCGCCTGATAGTTGGCAAGCACAATCGGATCGTAGCCATAGTGGCTGCGGAGGTGATAGGCCAACGCGCCGTTATGCTGAAAGAACTGGAAATCCGCCGGGACGACTCGATAGCCTGGCTTGTCTCGCATAAAACTCGCCACGCGCGGCCAACCGGGGTCCTGCGAATTATCGCCAGGCCGCACATTCTTGAGGCCATACGACCACAGATCGAACATGACGAGTGTCACCGCCAGCACGTTAATGGCACGTGGCGACAGGCTGCGATTCCGACAGGCAAAAAAGATCGCCATCGCCGCCCAGAACAAAACGAGGAATTGCGTCAATTGGCCGCCCAGATGCCACAACCGGGCCGTATCGGGCGACTTGAACGCCGCATATAAAATAAACGCCATCAGCACCGCACAGGTGGTTATCACCGAAACGACCCAGATCAAGGTCTTGTTGAAAATTCCCAGGAGGCGTTGAACCATTTCTTGCGGCGCGCGTTCCAGCTCACTCCACACCAGCCCCGCCGCCGTGATGACGGCGAACGTATAGATCATGCCCGCCCGGCCTGGCCCGCGCGTCAAAGCGATGCCCGGCACAAAGCGATAAAAGAGCATGAACAGCGCACCATCAGGTCCTAATTGCAATATCACCGCGCCCAACGCCAGGGCCAGGAAAAACAGCAAGCGGCGCTGCCCGCTTCTGATCAACTGCGCACCGGCCACGGCCAGGAAAAAGATGAGCACACCCACATAGTAGGTGAACTCTTCATAGCCCTCCACGCTCCAATAGCCCGTGCGGATGACTTCGCCAAAAAAGTTCGGCACAACTAGCGTGATCAGGTGACCAATGGGCATCGAAAAGCGCGCCGAAAAGTCGAGCGAGGAATCAGTGGCGCGCGCAGAGAACCGGCTAAAGTTTAACAGCGGTAAATACTGAACGGCTGCCAAGGCCAGGCTCATCCCGATTGCGACAGCCGCCAACCCTAACACACGCGCGCCATCGCCCCACCGTCCATTGTGTTTGTACGCCAGCGTTGCTTCAAAGCACGTATAGACGCCCAGTGCCAGGTAAAGCAGCAAACAGGTCGCGATGTGACCCGAGAGCAACCCGAGCGCCAGCGGCACGCCGCTCAAGATGGCCCATCGCCACGACCGCCGTTCAAAGGCGGTTCGCAGCGCCCAGAAGGCAAGCGGCCACCACGCCAATTGCAGTGCGATGCCATAATGCCCCACGCCCAGGCGCAGCGAAAAAGTGCCCGTGAAGGCAAACGCTGCACCGGCCAGAAAGGCTCCCGCGTGCGTCGCCCCTAGCGAACGCAGCCAGCCGTACATCCCTATCCCCATCAGCCAGGCGTGAATCGCCAACGTCAGCGCCATGGCGCGCGCGATCGGCATCAACAGCCCCAGGTACGTGAATGGGTAGAACATCATTGGCTGCGGGTTGGCATAGTAGGGCACGCCGGAAAACAGATAGGGGTTCCACAGTGGCAACTCGCCATATTGCCGCAAGGTATCGTAGATGAACCGCAGCCACGGCACAAACATCGTGACATAGTCGCCGCCGCCCATGATTTTATCGGCTGACCAGGTAAATAGTGGGTCCCAGAAGAATAGAATCGCGGCAATGGCCGTAAACACAGCCATCGCCCAATAGCCTTCAGGTTGGATCAGTTTTCGCAAGCGCATGCTCATTGGGCCTTTCTCACTTGATGGCAGACACGTGGACTTGGCTCAACTCGATCAAATCACCACTGCCCGTTACCGGGCCGCCCGTTATCGGTAGGCGCCGTATGTTAACGTCATACATAGCCGTCATCAGGCGGTACTCGCCGGGCGGCAAGTCTGGCTTGAGCTCAAGCGTGTGAACATCTAGCACGAATTCCCCGGTTTGCCAACCGAATGTCGGACGTGCCCAATCCGAAGGCACTGCATCTGACTGGGCAATCAATTGTCCATTGGCATCCAGCAGGTAGACGCCTACTTTGTACGTCAGGTTGGTTGGGGCAAGAGCCTGCCAAACAAGTGTGACAGAGATCGGCTGGCCTGGCATTGCGCGTTCCGGCGCATCGAACCCCGTCAACATGACCCAATTACCCAGTCGAACGTTTACCTGGTGCGGCACAGCCGGCGCACTGAAATGGCGTTCCACCCTGTCCTGCAAACGGAGCCACCAACGCAATTCAGTATCGTAGCGATCAAATACACCCACCTTGAATGCCAGCAGTGCTATCCCCACTGCGGCCAGCCCCAACCATACGGCGGGGCGTACAGGCCGACCCGGCACAGTCGCCGCCGGAGAGAAGCGCGAGTGGCGATCAACCCATCCTATGAACACCACTGCTATCGCGGCAATCAACGAAATGATCTCGCTAACCATGCGTAACGGCGTACCTCCAAAATGTACTTCCAGCGTGTGGCGACCGGCCGGCGTCTGAACAGCCATCAGACCCGATGACGGCACAATTGTCAAAGGAACAAGTCGCCCATCCAGACGAGCCTGCCAGCCTGGAAAGTAATACGCGCGATAGGTTGCCGTCACAGGTACGTCACTTTCCAAGACCAGTTCGGCGCTCAAGCCATCATCACTTGCCTTTAGAACTCGTGCACCGGGCGCGTCCCAACGCATGACAGGCTGCCCGGCCAGTAGAGACTCGACCAGCGGCGAAGTGGTCGGGAATTCCTCCACAGCCACCGGCAGGTACTCACCTGAAGTCGTGGTGCCAACATAGCCCGATCTTATCTCAAACTGGGTGAAAAAGGATTGGTCAGGGTTCGCGGGCATGGGCCACCAGCGTGGATAGATCCACGGGAAAACATTAAGGGCTAGTGCGACCACGCAGAACCCCGTCAACGCAAGTCCAGCTTTGGACACCCACGACTGGCCACCGAGTTTCTCTGCGGCGACATCCAGCACCGCTACACTTCCCCCGGCCAGTAAGCTTGTCAACAAGCTGCCCACGCCCAAGAAACGCATTGGATACTGGATAAACGGCAAGACCGAATTCAGCAACGGTGTGTGTGACCAGACTGGTGCAGAAATCGGCAACATCATCACAATGACCCCGATCAAAGTCAGGCTCGCCCAAATAAAGTGATATCTGTGTGTCTTGTCAATACGAGTGCGCCACCATCCTGTAGCAAGAACACCTATAGCCGCCAACAACGGCGTGACTACACCCAGGCTAGGCGGTGGGAATGGGTCGTAAAGGAACCAATGACCGTCTCGGCCTCCTTCTCTAAATAATTCGGGCAGCGACATGAAATTGTTGCGAAAGTTGGCCGTATCTGATGACGCAATCGCGCGCCAGAACTGTACTTGGCTCTTTTCAATATAAGCCGGCAGCAGAAAAAAGGCCGCCAGTCCCAGCCCCAGCAATAGGATGCCCGCCAGTTGCGGTATCACTGTGCAGCGATCCTGAGCCTTTAAGATGAGCATCAAAAGATATGGCAACAGCACTAGCGTAAAGATCAGACTGGCAGGCGCGTGCATGAGCAAGAGCGTTGCATAGCCCAGTGCGCCAACCAAGGCGTAGCGCCAACGCCGCTCCTGGGCCACACGCAGCGCAGTCCACAAGATCAGTGGCAAGAGTGGCAGGGTTAGCGATTCAGTCAGCGTGCCGCGCCAATACACATCGTATAGTTGATATGGCGCTAGCATATAGGCTACCGCAGCGACGAAAGCGCCACGGCGTGCCATCACCTGCCTAGCCCATAGATACATGGTTAATCCCGAAGTCAGCACGCTCAACGCCAGTGACAGATTCCAGCCTTGCAGCAAACTGAGGCCCATGTGGTGAAAGATTAGGACAGGATACAAGGTCAAGATGGGATAAAAGTTAAACAAAGGATAGCCGTAGCCAAAGACCATCCCCGGTGACCAGCGCGGCCACAGAATACCTTGCTGCACCAACATGTCTAACTGGGAAACGCGGAGAAAGTGCAGT
>Ga0315279_10002340_pt1 | contig 28694 bp, 26 predicted proteins | sample YL17G06_20_MG_FD_203694 | JGI IMG/M metagenome (GOLD analysis project Ga0315279, IMG submission 203694) | Sediment microbial communities from Yellowstone Lake, YNP, Wyoming, USA - YL17G06_20 | ecosystem: Environmental > Aquatic > Freshwater > Lake > Sediment | place: USA: Wyoming | collected... | reverse complement strand
ATGCGTTGGGTCCGACAAAAGGTGGCATAAGATATCACCCTGAATTAACGTTGGATGAAGTGATCGCACTATCGGCGTGGATGACTTGGAAGACCGCTGTAACAGGCCTGCCCTTGGGCGGAGGTAAGGGAGGAATCCGGTGCAACCCAAAAGAAATGTCTTCAGGGGAACTGGAGCGATTAACCAGAGGCTATGCACGGGCGTTCGCCAGATACATAGGACCCTATTCGGACGTCCCGGCACCGGACGTGTACACGGACGCGCAAACAATGGCATGGATAATGGATGAATACAGCGAAATGGTAGGACACAACGTATTCGGCGTAGTAACAGGAAAACCGATTCGAGTAGGCGGTTCACTAGGAAGGAACGAAGCAACATCGAGAGGCGTGATGTACACCGTTATCGAGGCTGCAAAACATCTAAAAAAGGAACTTGGAAACTCGACAGTGGCGGTTCAAGGCTACGGAAACGTTGGCTTTCACGCGGCCAGATTAATGCATGAGCTTGGTTGCAAGATCATAGCGGTTTCAGACTCGAAAGGTGGAATACACAACCCAAAGGGCTTGGATCCGATCGAAGTGATGGAACACAAGAACGCGACTGGTTCAGTCGTTGGCTACAAGGGAAGCGCAAGTGTGACAAATGAAGAACTGTTGGAACTGAAATGTGACATTCTTGTTCCTTCAGCTTTGGAAAACCAAATAACCAAGGCGAATGCCGGCAGAATCAAAGCGAAGATTGTGGCTGAGGGCGCAAACGGACCGACGACCCCTGAGGCAGATGAAATACTCTACAGGAATGGAGTGTTCGTGATCCCAGACATTTTGGCGAACTCTGGAGGCGTAATCGTTAGCTACTTCGAGCAAGTGCAGAACCAGACGAACTTCTACTGGACAGAAGATGAAGTTCGGACTAGGTTAGAACACACGATCGTTAGCGCATTCAAGGAGGTCTTGGCAGTGGCGCAGCAGTACAATGTGAACATGCGAGTTGCAGCCTACATGAACGCCGTGAAGCGAGTCTCGGAGGCAATGCTTGTACGCAAAAGAAAAACCTTTGCTCCTGTCGCTGAACCGCACAACGTAACCAGTAGCTAAGACCCCTACCTCTTTTTTCTTCTTTGTATGTACATAATCTGTGCTTTTTGAACACACGTTTAATAGAAACAAGTCTTAGGACATGAATAGGGAAAAAGATGTCCATTCACTTGCATACTACGATTACGAAGAAGACAGATGACTTGATTGAGCAATTGACGACGACTTATGGAACCAAGAACCGAGTTATTGAACGGGCGCTGGAGACTCTGCTTAGGGTTGAAAGAGTCGGTTCATGTGAAGATTGTGTAATAAAAGCAAAAATGAACGAGCAAGCAAACCTTAGAGAAGCCTTGGATTTGACGTCCGTTGGAAGGAAGACGATTGACAGTCTTCTGGAGGTTGCTATTGGAGACAAGACGATCCAGGATTTCTTCGTAGAGCAAAAGGTCGAAGCAAAGAATACTGTTGAGATACTGAAGGGCTCGGTAGCGTGGAAGATGCCTTCGAATTTCAAAGAGTTTATGATAATACTCGAAGAAATAGAAAGCCTAACTCGGCTGTTTGAAATCGCTTCATACAATGAGATAGACAGTACAGTTATTTTGAGACCGAGCGCCTTCAAGCGAGTGCCGGAAATTGTGGCTCTTCAAGTAACAACGATCCTTGAAGGGCTGCAAGTCTCCTTTGACTTCCGAGTAATGGGAGACGACATTGCCGTCAAGATGATACGGCAAGACCTGTATCCGTTGAGAAAGAAGGAGTTTGGCGGGCTTTTGGACGAGCAAGTTGAAAAGAGATTGTCAAGCGTGACTCCGGTTTTGTTTAGGAACACACTGATGCTAGTTGGACCAGCGTTCATGAACTGGGCAGAAAAGCATCTGGAAGAGCCTATAACAGATTTTGGCTCGCTTCTTGAAGACATCAGAATCGCCCTTGGCACAGCTGAACTTCCGAAAGAGCCTAGGGAATTCGTGAAAAGCTTGCTCTCCGCGTTCGTGAAAATGAACTGGTTTAAACAAGCCAAAATACTGCGCGAAGTTGATGAAAAGACCCTAGACATATCTTTCCAGTCAACAACACCATCTGTTGCAAAGCTTTCAATCGTAATGCTTTCAGTTGTTCTAGCAACGCGAGGATGGAAACTACTCAAGTTTTCCGCAGAACAGACATCGGCAAACATATCAATCCAATTCGTGGGCTCAGAAGACCAAAGCCTTCTCGATCAGATAGTGGAAGTGAGTCTCTATCAAACAATAGGAAGACAATTTCTTGACGTTATCCCAGTTCCCCGCGAGCTCTTCAATTCATTTGCCTCCAAAGTCTACGATTCTAGCAAGGAAAAATTCGATGAAATATACCGCACCATGGGCGTCCGCGTCTCGAACGCAATACGCATGCTGGCAAGGAACGACCCAGAAAAAATAAGAAAACTGGCGCAGACATTTATCCTTAAGAACATAGGATCCACCCAACCAGATGCGGAAATTCGATTAGTTGACGATGAACATTTTACAGTAATATTCAAGAAGGTCGACATATTGATAATGAATAGTCAACGCACACTCATCGAGTCAATTTTCAAAGAACTCGGATATGAGATCTCAACAACTGTCTTCCAGAATCTCCTAAGCTTTAAACTCAAACCACTTGAAAGACCAGCCCTCGAACCACTACCACGGAAAAAGCTCATGCAGGCTTTGATAAATGAAATGTCAGCAAGCTCCTGTGACGAGGCCTTCGCGATAATCAAAGAACCCATAGACGAAATGTTTCCTGAGAACTACCCGTGGACTATCAGGGAAGTTGGCGACAGAATCATTGACATGTACCGAGAGCTTGACATTGAAGTTGAGATTGAATATTTCGAAGGCGGCTTCACTCTCAAGTACAAAACCTGTCCCTATTACAAGCTAGTCAAGACTCAACAGAAGACATGGCTCTGCAATGTGCGAAAGAAAACGTTGGAATATATCACCTCAAGGGTTGGTCACGGCAAAAAGGGCAGAATCAAAATAATAAAATCTCTCCTACAGAATGAGCACCCGTGCGAGTATGCAGTATTCCTCACAGGATTTTTGGAAAGAGACGAGAAAACATCCTGAGGAAAGCATTCTACCCCATGCGAACAACAACCTAGATTGTAGCATCAAATGGATTTCAAACTGACGCTCATGCGAGAAGGTTTCCAAGTCCGGCTTTCTTTCTCGTTCAAACTTAAATCCTTGGCCCTTCCATATTTCGATAGCATTGGCTGGCAGGGATATGGACTCTCAGATAGAGGATTTGATGAATAAAGCGGTCAACCATGCGTTGCAGATTGGAGCCGTTTTTGCCGAGGTAAGGGGCGAGGATACCATAAGAGGAAACATAGAAGCAGTGGACAACGAAATCCGCACGGTTTCAGTTGTTCGGAACATCGGAATTGGTGTAAGGGTTTTTCATGGCAAGGGGAACGGGTTTTCGTTCTCGAACGTTCTTGACGAGGAAAACGTCTTCCGAGCAGTCGACTTGGCCATGAAAATCGCAAAAGCCTCGACAAAGAGAACACTTGTCAACTTCAAGCTTGCGGCGGTTAAAACCGTTGAAGAGAAGAAAACCACTAGCGTGAACAAGCACCCGCGGGAGGTTTCTATCGATGAGAAGAAAGACTTGTGCCTAAGGCAATGTCAGACCGCTACGGCCGCGAATAAGCAAATCGCTAACGCTACAAGCATGTTCGGCGAATATCATGGAAAAATCTGTTACACAAATAGCGAAGGAACAAAGGTCTCATACGAGCCGTTACTGATAGGCTTAAGAATCGCGTGCGTAGCCAAGAAGAGCAACGTGATAGTTGACGCCTCAAATGATCATGGTGGTAGTGTCGGGCTGGACGCCTTTGAGGATGCATCACACACTCCTGAGAAGATTGCTGAAGACGCGGCCAAATGGGCTTTGGAGAAGCTGAAAGCAAAACCTGCGCCAGCCGGAAAATTCGACGCTCTTATTGATCCAAAACTTGCAGGCGTGCTTGCGCATGAATCCTTCGGGCATTTGTCAGAAGCAGACTTCGTAGTCACCGGAGACTCTCCGCTAACGGGCAAGATTGACCAGAAGCTTGGGACGGATATTGTAACAATAATTGATGAAGGCTTGCCAGAAGAAGGAGGCTACAAGATACACTTTGATGATGAAGGAGTCCCATGCGACCGCGTTGAAATTCTCAAGAACGGCGTGTTAACCCACTATTTGCACAGCCGAGTGACAGCGAAGGCGATGAAGATGAAGCCTACAGGAAATGCGAGAAGCCAAGACTATTCCTTCGAACCGATTGTGAGGATGAGAAACACCTTTTTTGATGCTGGCAAATGGAAGCCAGAAGAAGCCATAAGCGAACTCAAAAACGGCATATACGCAATAAACACGGCCGGCGGACAAGTTGACGATACGGGAACGTTTCTTTTCAAAGCCATAAGAGGATACCTAGTTGAGAATGGAGAACTCAAACATCCGCTACGAGACGTGGCGTTAACAGGAAACATCCTTGAGCTTCTCAAGAACGTTGACGCCGTGTGCAACGACCTTAAAATCTTCAGCCAGCCGTTCGGAGGGTGCGGAAAAATCGACCAAAGAGCTATGGTTGGACTCGGTGGACCGCATATCAGGGTGAAAGGAGTCTTGTTTGGAGGAACTGGTTAGAAATGGAAAACCTGCAAGAAGTCGGAAGAAGGGCCGTAGAACATGCCAAGAAGCTCGCAGCAGACGAGGCTGAGATCTACATTTGCATGGAGAAACAAACATCAGTCAAGTTTGTTGGAGGAATATTCGCTTCCAGAGGAGGCGCAGTCAAAGGAATCAAAGGTTCACTTGCAAGAATAGGTGAACGCTGGATCAAGAAAAAAGGGCTACCGATAATAAGCAGCGGAACCAAAGCAGGCGTCGGGATAAGGGCAGTTGTGAATAAAGCTGTTGGGTTTTCAAGCGTTTCAAGCATCGAGGAAAAGCGCGTCTTAGAAGCCGTTGAAGAAGCAGTCAACATTGCCAAGATCAGACCGCCTGATCCAAACTGGAAGACGTTGCCTGAATTCGAAAAGCTTTCAGGGCAAGGTGGGATTTTTGACGATCGAATCTCAAACATAGATGTTGAAGAGATGCTGGGTTTATGTGTTGATGGTTGTGTTTGTGGTGCGGATTTCGACAAGAGAATCACCAACGCTTTGTCTATGGTTTCAGCTTCAGCGATTTCTTTTGGCGTGGTGAATACGAGAGATGTTGAAGCTTTTGACCGAGGGACTGTTTTCTCAGCGATTATGAGTTTCAAAGCAAAGTCAGGAAGTGACGAGGTCTCCGCCGCTGACTTTGTTTACTCCAGAACCTTCATCAAAGAAATGCGTCCAATCGCGATCAATGGTGCCAAGGCAGCAGTTGAATGCTTGGGACGAAAGGCTTTGCCTGAAAAATATGTTGGTCCTGTTGTCTTTGAGAACATGAGCTGGTCTGAGCTTTTCTTAACGATCTTTACATACGGTATCTCTACCTTGAACGTTCAAGAGAATCGCTCAATTTACAAAGGGAAAACAGGACAGCAAGTTTCAAGCGAAAGCGTTTCGGTGGTTGATGATGGAACATTGCCTGAAGGTATAGGCACAGCCAAAATTGATGATGAAGGTGTGCCCAGGCAGAAGACGTCCGTGATTGAGAAGGGGGTTCTTGGCGGTTTTCTTAGCGACAATTACTCCGCCAAGCGTGAAAATGGCAAAAACACTGGGAACGCAAGTAGACAGAGAGCCTTTGGATCGGTTGCGTATGCTAACCAACCCATTATCAGGCCGTCGAACTTGATTCTGAAGTCTGGCAAGGGCGATCTTGACAATCTGGTTCATGAATTGAAAGAGGGGGTTCTGGTCAAAGGCTCGCTGGTAGGGTCTGGGCATTCAAACACTGTGACAGGGGATTTCTCTGTAACCGCTGGCACAGCTTTCAAGATAGAAAATGGGGCAGTGGCGTATCCGCTTAAACCTTGTACCGTTGCAGGCAACTTCTACGAATCCTTGAAAGCAGTCCTAGCCATTGGCAGTGACTCAAAGAACTTTGGAAACATTATCTGTCCATCAGTAATTGTCGACAAGGTCGTGGTGTCAACCTAGCTCTGCCGTTAAACAGGACTTATTAATTGTTCCGTTCTATATGGCTATGGAGGAGGCCATCATATTTGAGCTTTGAAATGTGGGCTGAGAAGTACCGCCCAAAGACACTGGGCAACATCGTCAACCAGAAAGAAATAGTCGAACGTCTAAAAAGCTTCGTCAAGTCAAGAAATGTACCACACTGTATTTTCGCAGGCCCCCCTGGAACGGGAAAAACTACCGCAGCTCTTTGTTTGACGAGAGACCTCTACGGTGACGTCTACAGAGAGCACATCATGGAGCTGAATGCCAGTGATGAGAGAGGAATCGATGTTGTCAGAGACACCGTGAAGACTTTCGCTAGAATGAAGTCCATTGGCGAAATTCCGTTCAAGGTTATGATTTTGGACGAAGCGGACAACATGACTTCTGACGCACAACAAGCTTTGAGGCGAACCATGGAACGTTATACCGAAACGTGCCGCTTCATTCTGTGCGCGAACTACAGTGGCAAGATAATTGAGCCAATCCAGTCTAGATGTGCTCCCTTCCGCTTCTCGTACTTGCCTCGGGAAGAACAAGATCATTATCTGAAGGAGATAGCCGAGAAAGAAGGCATGAAACTGTCGAGTGAAGGCTTGGAAGCAATCTTCGAAGTGTGTAGCGGAGACCTGAGAAAGGCGATAAACACTCTCCAAGCATCAGCCTCACTAGACAAGCCCGTAGACGCTAAGGTTGTCTATTCAATTACGGGAAAGGCAAGCCCAGCAGACGTTCGGAAAATGATCAAGATCGCCATGGACGGCGACTTCATAGAAGCACGAAAACAACTGCGGGACATGATCCAAAAATATGGTGTAGCTGGCAGCGACATAATCCGTCAAATTCACACAGAAATCTTTAGAGCAGAGATTCCAGAACCTTGGAAAATAAAACTGGCCGACATCGCAGGCGAGATCGACTTCAGGCTCGTTGAAGGTGCTGATGAAGAGGTTCAGCTCAGCGCCTTGCTGGCAAGACTCGTCGAAGCAGGAAGCGACCTAAAGCCTGCATGACGGGTGCACGATTTTGTACGCTGCCTGGACCGCAAAGTACAAGCCCATTTCGCTAGCAGAAGTTGTTGGAAACAAGGAAGCAATCCAAGCTCTTGCCAACTGGGTCAAGTCATGGGAAAGCGGCATTCCCAAGAAAAGGGCGGCTTTCCTTTATGGGCCTCCGGGCATCGGCAAAACTGTTTCTGTTGAAGCTTTGACCAAAGATCTCAAGATGGAGTTTGTCGAGAAAAACGCTAGCGACTATCGAACTGAGGAAGCGATTAACCATTTTGCCGGATTGGCCTCGCAATATGGGTCACTATTCGGTGGAAGAAGAATCATCCTATTGGATGAGCTGGATGGTTTGACTGGAACTTCTGACAGGGGTGGAGTCAAAGCCATAACGGATGTCGTGAAGACTGCCCGATGCCCAATAATTCTGATCTCTAACAGCGCTTATGACACTCGCTTCCTGAATCTTCGTAATTACTGCCTAATGATAGAGTTCAAGAAACCATCGGCCAGCGACGTGATGAAGCACCTGAAACGCATATGTGATGGTGAGGGAATAGGCGCTGATGAAAACGCTCTCAAGTTCATTGCACAGCGTTCCGAGGGTGATGTGCGCTCCGCGGTGAACGACTTTCAAGCGTTGGCTCAAGGCAAGAAGAAACTGACCTACGAAGACGTTGCATGGCTAGGCTACCGCGACAGGCAGGATTCAATCTTTAATGTGGTCAGAATGGTTCTTTACGGCAAGACTTGCGCAAGCGCCAAGCAAGCCGTAAACGTGGCGGACGTTGACATCGACATGCTCTTCGAATGGATATACGAAAACGTGCCAGAACACTTGACCGACCCTCACGATTTGGCCAATGCAATGAATGCGCTTTCCTTGGCAGACGTTTACCGGGGGCGGATCAGAACAAGCCGAGACTGGAGCCTCACACGCTATGTGATCGATCATATGACCGCAGGCGTAGCTATGTCACGACAAAACACCAGAACTCACGGCTGGATACCGTTCAGGTTTCCTCAACGAATACAGATGCTTTCAAGATCCAAGGCGGACCGTGCAATGCGACTGAGCATAGGGCAAAAGATCAAACGGAAATCTCACATTTCTGCGTTCAGAGCATCAAGGGAGATCGTGCCATACCTGGGAATAGTCTTCAAGAATAGTGTGGGCATGGCTGTTGGGCTTGCAAAGTGGCTTGAATTGGAACCTGAAATGATTGCGTATCTTGCTGAGAGCGAAGACAAATCAGAAGAAATAGTCAAGATGATGGGTTGATGCCTGCCGCTCTAGTGTATTTTGCTTCCTTCGGCTATGTCCTTTTCGGGTTGCAGGAGCACGACACTGCCTTTGTCGTCCTCAGCGGCAAAAATCATGCACTGTGATTCCACACCCATCATTTTGCGTCGCTGGAGGTTCAGTATGAAGGCGCATTTCTTGTCCACAAGGCTTCCGGGTTTGTAGTATTGCAGCAGTCCTGCAACTGCCTGTCTTTTCTCCGTTCCGAAATCCACAATCATTCTTATGAGGTTTCGTGAGCCCGGAATTTGGCTTGCTTCCGATATTCTTCCGATACGCAAATCCAGTTTCTGGAATTCCTCAAACGAGATTTCCATGATGTAATTCACCGTTCTCCATTCTGTAAGTGATCAAGTATAAGCCTTGTGCGTTTCTCTTTCGCGTTTGATCTTCTCATACGCCTTTTGCCACTCCGTCTTCACCTTCGGCGGCCTTCGAAGCAGCAATTTCGAAGGCTTCCTTCGAAGTCAACGCAAACAATTCTTGACCAACTGCCTTCCTCGTAAGATATGCAGCTGCGTTCAAGACCTCACCGTTCAGTCTCGAATCTGCTAAATCAGCTAGATGGCAAATGAGGGCTTCAACGGTGTGCGGTCTGATTGGACCATACTCCCCGTGATGGGCGGCTACGACGTGGATCAACTCGAGTGGAAAATCCCTTCGAACGAGTTCTGAAATCGCGAGCGATAAGTGGTCAAGATGGTCAGCCAATCGAGATGAGTTGCACGTATTAGCTTTGCTGAAAGTGTAGGTGGTGGGTTTGTAAAGGTCATGTAGCAACACCCCAGCAATGACGATGTCTCGATTCACTTTTCCGCGGTAAATCTCCTCTACTGAGTCGCATAAAGCTAGTGCAAGGTTTGCTGTTGAAGCAACGTGTTCAATGTATCCGCCTGGATAGCAATGGTGGTGGGACAATCCAGCTTGTGCAATGTCAAGAGGAGGACCAGAGAATCTCTTTCCATTTATCTCAAACGAAGGGTTCTCAAGCAAGGCAACAACCTTCTCCCTAAGCCCCTCATCGCGTATTTTGCTCGACAATACTTTGAGTTTTGAATTGAGCATCTTGTCTTTCACTTAGCTGTTCTGTTTATGCTTCAACTGTTATTGAGTTTTTGCTTCTCCTCAGTCGCTATCCTATGCGCTTCCCAGATCGGCTTGGGAACACAACTGTCGGATATGCAACGTCTAACGATTTCGATGGCTTTCTCAAGTGAAACCCTGTGACCAACACTGACATAGATTGGTCTACTTCCGCGCTTCGCCATGATCACCGCACCAATAACCTCATCGCCTTGCTTCAGAACGGAGAAATCCTTGCATTGTGCCCTTTCAACTTCGCCGTACAATCTGCTCTTGGCAACGCCCACGGTTGGTTTGCCTATGACAAGCCGCAGATGGCTTGCAAACCCGCAATGGTAGGGATGCGCATAACCTTGACCGTCAACAAGCAGCACGTCAGGAGAAGAACGAAGTTTTCGCACACTATTAACTGCAGGTGGGACCTCTCTGAAAGAAAGCAGCGTCGGGATATAAGGAAAAAGCGTCTTTGAAATAGCGGTTTGTGATTCAATGAGCTCAAGCGAGTCATAATCTAAAACTGCTACTGCGCCGATTGACTTGTCTTTATAATAGGCGACGTCCACGCCAGCTATCAGGCGGATCTTCTTCGGCATCTTGTCTTTGAAGACAATTTTTCTGGCAAGTTTAAGTTGTGTGTTGTGAGCCTTTTCAATGGAGAATGTTTGCTTTGTTCTGAGCACGCTCATCTTGCTCTTCCAGTGAATCCTTTCAATTTATCATTTCATACCGGCTCGTTTCTCGAATCTTTTCAGGTGCTGCTCAAGCATGTTTCTGCGCGTCTCTTGGGTTGTGTCTCCTCGGGTGATTTCAATGATTTTTCTGGCAACGTCGCATTTCCTTCTTAGACCTGAAACGAGCATGTATGTTTCATCCATAGCCATGAGCTCAACGTAAATCTCATCCATTATCCGTAGGCATTCCTCTCCCTTCTTAACGTCGCCTTCTCGCAAAGCGTCTAGTGCCAAGCGTCTATACTCGCCTATCACGTCAGCAAGTCCAAGCACGTAATCAACAGAAGGCACGCCTACCTCCTCGGGCGTTACGAATTTTCCTTCCTCAACCAAGTTAAGGAATATGTTGGCTTCTGCATACTCTTGGCGTGCTGCACTGAACATGCCTGTATATATTATCTCTGGGTAAGTTGTCGAAGCTTCATTGAGTTTTGTGATCAGTTCTTTCGCGGTATTGATCAATTTTCTGGCTTCTTTTTTCCTCTTTTGGTGAATCAGGAGTATCGATTGTTTGGAAAAGCTTGTGGCTCTTCTCATGTTGTTTTGAGCGTTCCCTCGCACTTTTTCCTTTTCTTTCAGTTCTTTCCTTATCTCTTTCAGAATTGTTCCTAGTTCTAGCATAATCAACACCTGCTCATCTTCGGGTTAATGTTCTGAATAAGCATTTCACTGTTTATCTAAAAATGGAGATATTGAGGTTGTTTTGCTTCGTTTTTTGGAACGTTTGCCAGTTACTTATCTTCTTCTTCTTCTGTTGCCGGGGGTTCATTCCATTGTTCGATGAATAGCTTGTGGTCGCCGAGTTTGAAGTTGACGTTCACGAATATTGAGTCGGAGCCTTTGAATGGAAACATGCTGTCTTCCGCAAGGTCTTTTGGTAGGTAAATCAAGTACTTGCCGTCTTTTCGTCTGAACAAGCGTCCTCTTCCTTCATTCACCATTTTTCCAACACACCTCGATTCAATCTTTGGTTTAAGATCCAGGTAAATATGTGAACAACTATATAACGTTTATCTTATTTGATTCACTCAGGAACTGATAGTTGCTCACATGCAGAATCGGAATCTGAATCGATTGCAAGATATTCTAACGGTTGTCAAATCTCATGGCTTTGTCCAGTTTGCTCAGCAAGACAACTCGACTTTCCTCCGACTCATCAACAAAGTTGTAGCTGATCTCTTTCGCCAGACTTGACGCGAACTCTCGTATCTCCTTATGATTCGGCATGTTCTCAAAACCCAAACGAAGCCTGGAAAACCCGACATGCATGTAAGCCTTAGGCTCTACGTAAGTTGGCCTAGCTCTTTCGATCATTCTAGCGTACCCTTCAGCATTCCTCATGTTGACGTTGCGTGCTAACGTTATCCGGATCACCGTTGGACACTTGAAGCTCGGCAAGAGATCCAAAGTTTCGTTGAGTTTCTTCCAAGCGTTCAGTGTTTGTGGGCGGCAGACATGATTGAATGTTTCTTCGTCTGGGGCGCACACAGAGATGTAGAGCTGAGTAGGTTCTTCTTCAAGTTTTGACAGGACTGAGGGCATGGTTCCGTTTGTGACGAGAAATGTTGTGAAGCCTTCCTTGTGAAAGGTACGAATCAACTCTCCTATGGGAGCATAAAGCGTTGGCTCTCCGGTTAGACTTATGGCCACGTGCTTTGGAGTCAACGCTTCTCTGAATTTCTGTCTGTCAGTTCTCGGATTGCCCTTATACCCAGACAAGATTCTGAGCTGTGCCTCAATGCTTCCTTTTACAATCTCTTCAGGCGAATCGCTGGTTGGGGGTTTTGTTTCATCCCACTTGATTTGAAGGTCGCTGTTTTGGGCTCTCCAACAGAAAAGGCATTGTTGCGTACAGTAGTATAGGGACGGTGTCATTTGTATGCATTGGTGCGTTCTTATTCCGTAGAACTTCTGTTTGTAGCATGGTCTGTCGTGAATCAGAGTCTCATAGAACCATCTGCACCTTTTGACCGCTGAATGGTTGCCAATAAGATGATACTTCTGCTTTTTCAAGGACTCAACAAGCAAAGGAGGAACCGAAGTTTCCAAACATTAGTCACTTTCCCAAATCATGCATGGCTGTTCGAAGATAAGAAAAGGGTGGGATAAAAACCAGTTCATCACTTAAAACAGTATTCAGTCTCTTTGAACTCGGCCGAAAGCCTAGCAACTTCCCTCTTGATCGTTTCCGGGTTTTCTTTGTCAATAATTGTACTCTTGATCAGCTCGGCTATCCTCAGCATTTCCTGTTCCTTCATTCCTCGTCTCGTAACCTCACACGTTCCAAGCCTCACAACACAATCGGCAATGATGTTGGCACGCTGAAGTTTCTCTGCGACAGTTCTGCCCCGAACCGGGTCTCCGTAATTCATGATCACCTGATGCGATTGTGTGAAGCCCAAATGCTCACAGATCACCGGAAAGCCATAATCATGTAAGGCTCTTGCCAAGGCTTTAGAATTAAGGATTACTTGTGTCGCGTAAGCTTTGCCGAACTCCTTCGTTTCAGCAAGGGCCAAAGCCATTGCTGCTATACGGTTCCAATGCGCATTGTCGACGAAGGCAGGATAAATCTTCTCCTTCAACAATTCGCCATGTTCCTTGTTTGCTAGGATTATGCCACCTTGGGGACCGAAGAAACTTTTGTGCGTCGAACCGAAAAGAATGCTTGCACCTTCTCTCAAAGGATCCTGAAACTGCCCTCCACCAATCAAGCCCATGACGTGGGAGCCATCAAATCCAATAGTGGCGTCATTTTCATTAGCCACTTCGGCCAGTTCCTTGACTGGATGCGGAAAAATGATCAAGCTGCCTCCAAAAACTACAATTTTGGGTTTGACGCGCTTTATGGTTTTCTTGGATTCTTCAACCTTTATGTTCCAGCCTTCTTTTGAAAAAGGAAAGGCTACTGTTTTCAGGTGAAGAAGACCAGCTAGGCCTTCATTCCACATCCCTGGATATCCGCCACTATCCGGAGAAGCGCACAGAAGCGTGTCGCCTGGCTTCGTAAGGTTAGCCAAGACGATGAGATCAGCAATGTGCCCGGAAAGAGGCCGCAAATCTGCAGTATCAGCTTTGAACACTTTTCTGGCCAGTTCTTCACCGTGTTGTTCGATTTCATCAGTGAAACGTGTGCCCATGTAGAAGCGGTCTCTTGAAGTGTACCGGTGTGCGAGCTCGGAAGAAAGGAGGCTTCGAACAGCCGGGCTCATGACGTTTTCCGAGGGGATGAGGTTTAAACATTGTTTCCCACGCCACTCCTCATGGCTCTTGACTAAGTCCAAAATCTCGTCGATCATATCCAGCCCTGTCCAGTCAGACAATGTTACTTCCTAATTTAAGGGTTCTTTGCCAGAACCTTTCAACCACACATTTTCGCTAGTCAATTCCCTCAAACTTCGATGCGGGAGCACCGCAGACAGGGCATCGTTCAGGCGGTTCCCGTTCGCTGACGTAACCACAGACTGAACATACGTAGTATTCAGTGGACCGTTGCGCAATCAAGTGGTCAAGCGCCTTCTTGTAGAGACCAGCATGGAAACCTTCGACATCACGGACTTGGGAGAAAACTGTGGAAGCGCCTTCTTCGCCATCTTCTTCGGCCTCCCGCAGCATCTTCAGATAGTGGATGCCATTGACCGCGTTCTCTGATTGGAATGCTCTTTCTAGGTTGGACTGCGTGTCGGCAACAGACTCAAGCATGGCGAAATGCCGTCGCGAATGAACACCTTCTGCAGCGGCGACAGCTCTGAAAAGGTGAGCAATCTGTGGTAGTTCCTCCTCTTCCGCTTTCTTGGCAAACATTAATAGCCGCTGATGAGCCTTGGCTTCTTCAACAAATGCAGTATGAACATTCCCGGCAGTTCTTTCTTTCATACGCATCACACGAACTACTCTTTCCTGCTGAGACAGGCTGTATGAATAGCCATTGCGCTCATAAATAAGTAGCGAACAAGATTAGCATATGATCTCCACAGCCCAAAACACATTTGCGGCGTGAATTGCGCAGGGATTTCAAGGAACCACCAGTGTAAGGTGGAGATGGGAAATAAAAGGTAAAGTTTAAAATGCTCTCTCTAGTAGTAGATGTTCACATCATATTGAAAATCTGAACTCGGCAAATGGAGAGAAAATCCAGATTGAGTAAATACAAGTTCATGACCGTTTTCATGATCACACTAGCCTTAGCATTCACTCCCACGTTGTTTCTTCCTGATCTGAAAGCGATAGACGTGAAAATGATCACTATATTCCCATCAGACCATACCGTCCATGTCGGCGAAAGAGTCCGTATCATTGGAACGATAAATACCACAAACGGAGTGTATCGAATCTGGCTCCAAGGCAACCTAGGCAATCTTACGATCAACCGCATGGTCAATGAAACCACCGCCGTTGGAAACAACATGAACGTCACGTTTGTTGTTCCTCCTCTACCCAGATTCAACTACACCACAGTAATACAGGACGTTGGAGCAAACCTCAACGCAACCACATGGGTCTTGATAGACTATGCCTATTACGTTGAGGCAAAGGTGCCTACACCACCTAGACAAATCCAAGAGGGTGATACGGTTGACATTTGGGTGAACGTGACAGCTGGGGATCCAAACAAAATGTATTGGACGAACGTTACAGTAAAGACTCCGAAGAACCAGACTTACTCGACTCTGGCAAAGCTCACAAACGCAACAGACAATGGCATGGGTTACAACATTACTTCAATAAAATACCCCACAAGCTTTCTGGGGCTAGCGCACACAAACTACACTGGCACTTATGCAGTTTCTTTCAGCTTTTACAACGAGACATCCAACAAAACATCGACAGCAGTTCTGGCCACAGATGCATTCGATGTAGGGTTGACAAACTTCACGGAATACCACCGATTCCAGAATGTCGGAATAAAGGCAGAAGGTTACAAACAAAGCGAAAACGTTACTGTGAAGATACTTTTCGGAGCAGATTCCATGCGAAAAGAAAATGTGACTGCCGATCTTGGCGGAGTAGTGACTGCGAACTGGTCTGTCCCTTCAAATGCTTCAATAGGAACTTACACAGTTAACATCAATTCCACCTCATCATCTCCAACGAAAAAGATCCCCTTGGACACGCAGAATTTCCGAGTGCCTGGTTTTGACGTGAACATCACTGTGAGAAATCTTGCCGAGGAACCTGTGCCGAACTTGGCTGTTGAAGTCAGGGAGAGCGACAAATCGATAAGGAACACCACAAGCAGTTCGAGCGGTCTTGTGCCTTTGAAACTTGAAATAGGCAACTATACATTCAAGGCGTCTTTCAGAAACAAGAAAGTCGGCCAACGCGACGTAACGATCACCAACAAGACATCAGAATATCTTACCTGCAACCTAACCAACTTGAAGGTCCAAGTTGTGGCCGTCGCTGGTGGAATTGAGATAGGCGTTCCTGAGGTCAAGATATATCTGACACCAGAGAATCAAACATTAACAACGGACATCAACGGGACAGCAACGGTTCATTCCCTGCTGCCGAACGCTACAAGACCCTATGTTTTGAACGCTTCACGGTACAATATGCCCTTCAGAAATGTGACCACGATCCCAACGTTGCTTGTCAATGGAACCGCTACGGCTTGGTTCAACAAAACCATAATTTGCCCGACTCTTACTTTGCGAGTGAATACAATCAACGCAAACAAACAGCCGATTGTTCAGGCTAAGGTTAAGGTTCGAGAACTGATTGGGGGTCTCTTCAACGAGAGTTGGACTGATTCTACTGGGAATGCCGTCTTTGGCTTCATTTTCGGAAAGTATATCATAGGGGTCTACGATGCGGATGACATAAAACTGAACGAGACATCAGTGGATCTATTCCAAAACCAAAACGTGTCAATTCCTTGCGTTCTTTCCGGATTAGCCGTATCTGTCAAAATCGTTGACTATTTCGGGCAGCCAATGCCAAATGCTAATGTAACATTGCAGCGAGAAGGTATAGCCAGCCGTTCAGCCGTGACGCAATCTGATGGTACGGTAACGTTCAGCACTATTACAGGCGGCAACCTGCAGGTAACTATTTACTTGCTTGATCAAACACAGCAATGCGTAGAAAGAGGGTTCTTTGTCGACAGATCAACCACTGTCAGCATCAAGATAGAGAAGTATGTGTTGTTGGCTGGGATGCTGGTTGAGACAAGTCAGCTAGCTACGGTGTTGATAATTGTGCTAACGTTGCTTCTTGTTCTTGCCTTAGAAATCTATAGAAGAAGACGCGCTAAACCGAAGGAAGCCGAAAACTAGACTTGGAATAAAGAGTCTAATGGATAAAAGCTTATATCAGCTTTCACGAAAGCTATTTCTTAGAGAACTAATGTAACTGAAGTAAGTTTTGTGAACAGAAGAGTCCAAGGATGTGAAATGTTTTGGCTGAAGTGAAAACTTGTTCTCCTACATGTCAATCCTTCAAATGCGCCAAAAACGCCACCATTTACCGCCGAGACGGAACATGGTGCCGATGGACCGAAGAGATGTGCAACGTGTCAGACTGCACCTATGCCATGTGCGTGAAAAGACGCTTGCTCCCGCGAGGAATCTGTGGGGAAACGATAAAGAGAAAAACTGTTGAGAAACCGCTTGAAGAAGTCCTCGACACACCCGTAAAACTTCATGGAAAAGCGTTGCGAAAACTGGGTGAGAAAGAAATCTTCTAACAAAACCATTGATTATTCTACAAGACAATACGAACTGGCTTCGCACAAATCAAGCAGATAACCCTTTTTCTTTTCTCTTCTATTTTGCAGGTATACGTTTAACAACTGGCGGCTTCACTTTCTTCAGAATCCTGTAGCCGCAAATAATGCATTTGATCTCCCCACCGCGGAGATCCAGTTCCTCAGCAGGAACTTTCGCCCCGCATCTCACACATTCGTAAACTATCCCGGATGACGCTTTCTCCACAGCATTTTCCTCTTCCTACAAAAGAAAGCCATTCTCCTTTTAAACATTTCCAGACGTAGTTGTATAAAGAAAACGGATGAATAGGCTTGAAGAAACGGTTGCGGGAACTCCTTTCAGAAATTCTGCCTCCTGAAGATCTAGTATACGTGTATGGTTCATACGACATTATTGGAGACATAGCGATAATTCGCTTACCCGAAGAAGCCAGAAGACACTGTGCCGCCATCGCAGAAACTGTCATGAATATTCACAAGAACGTCAAGACGGTGCTGGCGCAGGCAGGTGCGGTTCAAGGGGATTTTCGGCTAAGAACGCTGACGCATGTTGCTGGCGAAGACCGGACAAATACTGTTCACAGGGAATCTGGTTGCGCGTTCTCTGTTGACATCGAGAAGTGCTATTTCTCTCCTCGACTTCACAATGAAAGAATGCGGATCGCGAAGCAAGTGAGAGGCGAAGAAGTGGTCGTTAACATGTTCGCCGGCGTAGGTTGTTTCTCCATTCTGATCGCCAAACACTCAGACGTTGCGAAGGTGTATTCAATGGACATCAATCCAGTGGCATTTCAATACATGAGCGAAAATATCAGAGTGAATGGAGCGTACGGAAGAGTGATCCCGATCCTTCTAGATGCAAAGGAAGTCATTGAGAAGAAACTGCACCACATGGCAGACCGGGTTCTAATGCCTTTGCCTGAAAAAGCCTTGGAATACTTGCCCTATGCATTGCTAGCCTTGAAAAAGCATGGAGGAATGATACACTATTATGATTTCGAGCATGCGATGAAAAACGAGAATCCTGTCCAGGAAGTCACTCGCAAGGTAGTTGCGAAGCTTGAGAGTTTCGACATTGGTTTTGAAATCGTTCTAGGTCGTATTGTTAGGTCGACAGGTCCGAACTGGTATCAAGTAGCCTTGGATATTATGCTAGGTCCGCAGTAGTCAAGTGCTCGAGAGAGAGATAGCCAAAGCCAGATGTGACATTGCTCAGGGTCTTCACAGTCACTTGCCAGCCATGGATCTGAAGAGAGAACGCGCATAAAGAGGATTCGACAATGAAAAGCGATTGGGATCCTATTTGTGAAAACGTTTTATACTCCAAGTTTCAAAGACAAGAACACATCTTGGGGGAATAAGAAATAAAGAAGAAGCTGATGGAAATACTCGCCTGCCCGATTGACAAGCACCACCCGCTTGAACTGCACATTTTCGAGGAAAAAGATGAGATAGCCGAAGGCTTAATCGTTTGTCCGAAATGCCTGCGGTGGTATCCAATTCGCGATGAGATTCCGGAAATGCTGCCTGACGAGCTGCGGAAAGAAGACGAGGATTTGCCTTTCTTGAAGAAGTGGAAAGGAAAGGTGCCAGAAAAGATCGTGTCAGAAGGGAAACCGTTCAATCTGAAAAGCAAGAAATAAAGAGTTTCTTTCACTTCAGTTTTATTGCCTTTGCAGTTGCTGATGACTTCAATGCAGCTTCTGCGATCGTGAGTGCCTTTAGGCCGTCAATTCCGGTTATTAACGGCTTTTCTTTCTTTGAAACGCATCTTGCGAAGTGCTGAAGCTCAAGCTTCAGTGGCTCTTGCATTGGATATCTAGGTTGCACGGACTCTTTTGCACTTTCAATCGTCAATTCCTGTGTGATATAATCAAGCTTCATTATGGCCGTGCTTCCGGTGGCTACTAGTGTCCGCGTTTTGTATGGCGTCAGCCAGTTCGATTCGATGAACGCGTTTTTTCCACCTTCGAAGGTGAGCATTATCTGGGCGTAATCCTCAAACTTTCTATGCATCATGCTTCCTGTCTTTGCGTAGACGGCAATAGGCTCCTCATTGAAGAGGTATCCCATTATGTCAATATCGTGGATTGCCGTATCCTTGACTACACCTACGTCGCCTATTCTTTCAGGCCACTGGGAAACTCGTTTCGCGGTAGCACACACGAGTTCGCCGATGGTTTTGTCCTTCACGGCCTTCTTCACGTGCTGGATTCCTGGAATGAATCGCATTAGAAAGCCTACAGTGAGGTGTAAACCTTCTTTTTCAGCCGTTTCAAGAAGCGTTCTTGCTTGTTTAACGTTCGCCGCCATGGGTTTTTCAACAAGCACATGTTTTCCGGCTTTCAAGGCTTTCAGGGCTACTTTTGCAAGGCTCGTTGACCATGTGCATATGCTTACGGCTTCAATGTCTTTGTTTCTCAGCATTATGCCAGTGTCCGAATAAGCTCTGACACCGAACTGTTGCGCCGTGGATTTGGCTCTTTCAGCACTCATGTCAGAGACTGCCAGAAGCTCTGTCTCCTCCAGATCTTTGAATATTCTGGCATGGTTTCTTCCCCAGAAGCCCGTTCCTACAACTGCTACGCCTAGCTTCTTCATTTTTCCATTACTCCTCTTCCCAGTCCACGATATGCAAAACCTTCCTTTTCAATTTTGTCCGGTTCCAAGATTCTTTCAATGTCAACGATTGCTGCGGGCATCTTCATCAAAGCTTTGAGCTTCTTCAAGTTCATGCGTTCGAATTGGTCGTGTCCAGTTAGTATCAGTATGCAGTCTGCCCCTTCTAGAGCCTCTGTGAGGTTCTTCTTGAAGCCTTTTTGTATGTCGGGTAGTTCATCGCCTGAGAAGTAGGGGTCGTAGAGGCTGATCTTGGCGCCTTTGGATTCCAACATCCTGACGAGTTCGTTTATCATTTCTTTCGCAGAGTCTCTTATGTTTGGCGTCTGTGAAACTCCAAGCAAGGTAACCCTAGCTCTTCTAAGCGTCTTCCCGCATTTTCTTAGCGCTTCCTTAACCAGATTGACCGTATGGCCAACGATTTCTTCATTCAGTTGCAACGCGATTGCCGGAAAGCGAAGCTTTGCATTCAGGTTTTCAGCATCCTCGAGCAAAAGATGTGAAGCTTTCTGTCCCTCTTCATTTGAGAATTTTGCCAATGAAATCTTGTTTGATTCGGCAGAATTCATGAGTTTGATGACCTCGGAATGGTCTATTCCTGCTCTTTCGCAGAAAAAGGCAAACTCGTTTAAAAGAGCATTGTTGACGTTTTGCTGAATATCACCGAGAAGAATAGCCGCCTCAGCAGTCTTTAGACTCTCTGCTCTTCTGACGCGATTCCTGACTACAGTCTCCAGAAGAGTTGAAGCTGCATTTAGGCTGTCTTTGTCGGCGGCCGCAACAACACGTTCCTGCTTCGCTAGTGCTCCCAATGTCTGTTCATACGAAAAACTCAGTGGACTATAAGCCAGGCCAATGTCTGTTCCAACCTTAAATCCTGAAGTGTTTTCGAGCAATTCCTTGATTAGGCTTTCAGTGATATTCATTCCAGTGACTTCGGTGATGATGACAAGGGAACCTCGGTGGAGACTTTGGCCTACTTTCTTGCAGGCGCTTTCGATGGCCGAATAGTCGGGTTTTCTCTTGTCATCAATCTTAACCGGCGTCGTTACGATGATGATGTCGCTTCGAGAGATGGCAGTTTTCAGGTCGCTTGTGGCAGCCACCTGTCCAGTTTTCACATGGTTTCTCAGTTTGGTCTCTGTTTCAGCTTCTAGGAATGGTATTCTCCCTCTTGTAACACGGTTTACTGTGGTTTGGTCTGGGTCTGTGCATGTTACTTTGTACCCTGCTTCTGCAAAGAGGTAGGCGTGGAAAACACCGCCCTTCCCGCATCCTATAATGCTGACTGCATATTTTCCGCGTTTTTCAGCGGTGTCTATCTCTTCCGGTTTGAGTTGTAACATTGATAAAGACACATGTCCACCTTCCACCGTTTTCGTTTGAAGAAATTGCCTAACTCTTTAAGTTATCAAGCATTCTCTCAAGTTTCGAACTGTACTGTTTCACCAGGTTCGACGCTTTTTGGGCGGTTTTGGCTTCCGCGTACAGCCTGTAGATTGGTTCTGTTCCGCTCGGTCGTATGAGAATTGCGCTTTTGTCTTTGAACCATATTTTGACGCCGTCAATGGTGCTCACGTTCAGACTTTTTGTTTGTTTTGTCAACTGCTCCAGAACCTTTTCCTTGCACTCCTCTGAGCATTCCACCTTGTCCTTCTCGATGTAGTACTTCGGCAAGGCAGCAACGAGCTTGGAAAGCTTTTGGTCAGTCTCAGCCATAATTTGCAGAATCAAGGCTGCCGCCATTGCGCCATCTCTCACCGCTAGATGTGGGCCGTAGAAGATACCACCGTTCTCTTCTCCGCCGAGCTTTGCTTTTAGCTTCTTCATGGTCTGAGAAACAGTAACGCTTCCAACCTTTGTCCAAATAAGCTCACCACCATAAGCTTCAGCGATGTCCTTGATTAGGGTCGAAGAGCTTACCGGCGTGACGATCTTTTCGCCTTTGTTTTTCTGCAAAAAGCTTTTTTCGACTAGTGCGAAGGTTTTGTCTCCCCAGTAGATTTCTCCTTTTTCGTCGACAAAGACTGAGCGGTCAGCGTCGCCGTCGTAGGCCACGCCTATATCTGCATCTACTGCTTTCACGACAAGGGCCAATTCCTTGAGGTTTTCCGGTCTAGGTTCAGGGAGTCTTCCGGGGAATGTTCCGTCAATGTTCGCGTTTATGGTGGTGACTTTGCATCCGAGTTCGCGGAGCAGACGTGGTGCGGTTAGACTGCCTACGCTGTTTGCTCCGTCAACGACTACGTGGTAGTTTTTTTTCGCTATCAGGGCAACGTCTACGTGGTGCTTTATTGCCCCTATGTAATCGTCAATTACTCCGTGAAGCTCTCGTGTCGTTCCGATCTTGTCCCATTCCGAGTAACATGCCTTTTCATCGAAAAATATGCTTTCGATCTTGATTTCTTGTTCGTGTGAGATTTCTATGCCGTCGTTCCACACAACTTTTATGCCGTTGTATTCTGGCGGGTTGTGTGAGGCTGTGATTATTACCGCCCCATCCGCCTTATGGTTCCTGACGGCGTACTGTAATGCTGGTGTAGGCGCCAATCCGACAAGAAGCACATCGCATCCTGTAGCGTTCAGGCCAGAGATGACAGCTCTTGCAAGCATGGGACCGCTTGTTCTAGCATCGTAGCCAACCACCAAAGTCCCACGTTCAAAGAAGGTTCCGATTGCACATCCTATCTTAATCGCCATTTCTGTGGTCAGTTCTTTGTTAACGACTCCGCGGATACCATTCGTTCCGAACAGCCGTCTTGAGTTTATCATGATACATTCACCCTTTTCTCAGACAATGTTTTTGGAGGTTAATACGCTTTCAGAAATCTCCTTGGCTGGGCAGACCTTGACTCGTTCCGCAAGGGAGGCATTGTCTCTTATTCTGACGTGATCGCCTAGTATGCATCCCTTGCCGATTCTGACGTTTTTGCCAATGAATACTCCTTCGCCTATTATGGCACTCTTTATTGTTGCCGAATCGGATATTTCCGTTTCGCGAAGGACTATTGAATCCTGAATCCTGACGTTCTTCCCGACATTCACATTTCGACCCAAAACTGCATAAGGTCCTATCACAGACTTCTCGCCCACTGAGACCTTCTTGTCGAAAGCCACGGGGTTCCTGATTCCAGTTCCTCTTCGAGCTTGCGTTTCCAGTTGACAGCTAATGGAGTCTAGCAGCATTCTATTTGTTTTCAAGTAGTCTTCTGGTTTGCCTATGTCCATCCATATGTCATCGTAAACGTAGCCGCACAGCCTTCCTTCACTAGCGAGCTTGGTGAAGATTTCGCGTTCTATGGAAACTTGGCGTCCTTTTGGGATGTGGTCAAAGATTTTCGGACTTAGGACATAGACGCCTGCATTTATCAGGTTGGTTGGTGCGGTTCCTTTTCGTGGTTTCTCGATGAACTTTGTTATCCATTTGTCTTTTGTTAGTTCTGCCACTCCGTATCTGCTTGGGTCTTTGACCTCGTGAAGCGCTATCGTTGCCACGGCATCTTTCTTTTCATGCATTTTCAGAATCTCTCTGTAGTTCACATCCGCAAAGATGTCCCCGTTCAAAACTAGGAAAGGAGCATCATGTCCGATAAGCTTTTCAGCTTTCCTTATTGGACCTCCAGATCCCAACGGTTTTCTTAGAGGGTCGCGCGAGTAGGCAACGTGTACTCCATGCCTTGGGATTCGGTGCTGTTTTATTGCGACTTCGACTTGGTAGTTGACTGCCATTATGACTTGCGTGATGTTGTTTTTTGCGAGTCTTTCGAAGGTCCATTGCAACAGAGGTTTGTTGATTATCGGGAACAGGATTTTTGGTCTCGTGCAGCTTAATGGTCTTAGCCTTGTGCCGAAGCCTCCTGCAAGAATGACTGCCTTCAGATTCTCTCCCATCGCAGACCGCAAGCTTATAATCAATTAGTTTGCCATAAAACGGTTTCTGGAAAAAGAGAGTGATCGTTCTTTGAAGGTTTTGCTTCACGAAATGAGCTGGATAGAAGCCAAAGAATACTTCCTGAAGAATGATATTGCGATTCTCCCAGTGGGTTCAAATGAACAACATGGACCACATAACCCGCTAGGAACGGACCATTTGATTGCCAAGGCCATAGCTAAAGAAACAGCCAAACGCACAGGAGTCGTGTGCCTGCAAGCAGTTCCCTTCGGCGTGAGTTCTCACCACAAGCAACTCTGGGGAACCATCTACGTCTCACCTAGTGCATTCAAGAAGTACGTGAAGGAAACATGCCTAGCACTCAAGTATTATGGTGTTAGAAAAATCGTGATAGTCAATGGGCATGGAGGCAATCTGGCTTCTCTTTCCGAACTGGCAAGGGAGATGCGAGAAGAAGGAGTTTTCGTGTCTGTCTTTCAATGGTGGCCTGCCGCAGCGAAGCTTTTGCCTGATCTTTTTGACCTAGAAGAACGGAAGCACGCTTCTGCAGAGGAGACCTCAGTCAACTTGGCTTTACATCCTGACATTGTGGACATGTCCAAGGCTGCAGATGAGAAATCGCGCGAGCACTCAATGCAAGCGGGAGGTGTAACGCTTCCTTTGGACACGGTTGATTTCTCGAGAACTGGCGTTTGGGGCAAGTCGACAACGGCTTCAGCGGAAAAAGGCAGGAAAGACCTAGAAGTGGTCATCACTGAGCTTGTTAGACACACTAAACTGCTGAAGAAGGCGAAGATTGAGGATTTGGTGGAAAAGCCAAAGGTTTAGAGCCTGAAACTCGGATATTCAGGTTTGTTCTTTGATCTCTAAGTGTAGAGGTATCTTTGCACTTCCCACGCTGTTACCTCGTTTCCATTCTTCGGCATGTGCTTCTCGTATTCTCTCCATTCTTGGAGCTTGAGTTCCATGTATTTTCCAGCGTTCTCCTTACCCATAGCCTCCATGCAAATGCCATCTGTCTTCCATTCCTCAAGGGCCTCTTTCAGTGATGCAGGCAAGGTTTTGACATCGAGTTCTTTGCGTTCAGCTTCGCTAAGGCAGTAAAGGTTGAGGTCTGTAGGCTCGCCAGGGTCGATTTTCTTTCTGATGCCATCGATTCCGGCCTCAAATGCGACAGTGTACACGAGATAGGGATTACACAGTGGATCTGGGCATCTGAACTCTATTCTTGCCTCTTTCTCGTTTTCTACGGAAAACGCTGGGACTCTAACCAAGGAAGAGCGGTTCTTTTTGCTCCAAGCTACGTATACAGGGGCTTCGAAGCCGGGGACAAGCCGTTTGTAACTGTTAATTGTTGGCGCGACTATTGCACATAGAGCCTTGGCGTGTTCTAGCAGTCCGCCTATGAAGTATCGGCATGTCTGTGAAATGTAGGCATAGTCTTCTGGGTCGTAGAATGGGTTTCTGCCTGTTCTTGGGTTGAAGAGTCCGAGGTGTATGTGCATCCCGCTGCCCGGTTTGCCATGCCACGGCTTAGGCATAAACGTTGCAATCCATCCATACTTTTTGTCGGCTACGGCTTTTGCTGCGAACTTGTACCTGATAATGTTGTCTGCGGTGGTGAGAGGGTCTGAGTATTTGAAGGTGATTTCGTTCTGGGCTGAGCCTACTTCGTGGTGTTGTCGTTCAACTGTGATTCCCATCGTGGAGAGCGCGTTAGTCAAATCCATCCGATAGGGTTCCGTGATGTCTCTGCCTGGCGTGTTGTCGAAATATCTGCGTGTGTCCGCAAGGTGCCCTTCAACCGGGAGGATTTGGTCGCCTTCGCTTTTCCGCACAAGGTAGAATTCTAGCTCAGCTGCAGCAGTTGGCTCATAGCCTTCTTCCGATGCCTTTTCCATCGTCTTTCTGCATATGTGCCTAGGGTCGTTTTCGAATTGTTTGCCGTCTGGTTTGAGGATGCTGCATATGAAACTTGCGACACTTTTGTCGTAGAAGTAGTGAGGGCATACGATGAACGTGTCAGGGTCGGGCTTCATGATCATGTCGCTTTCTTCTATTCCTACACCAGACAACACGGATGAACCGTCAAAAGTCACACCGTTTCTTAGAGCGTTTTTTGCTTCTTCAGAGGGTATGGTTCTTCCTTTCAGCATTCCAACGAGATCTGCGAATTGTAGAAGAACATAGTCAGCGTTCTTGGTTAGCTTAGCACATGTTTCAAAGTTCTGGATGGCCCGCAATCTGTCATGTATCACGATTCCGCCTTCTCAGATGTGCAAACGTATAGCAACTCGAGTAGGTGGTGTGCATATAAAAGCATTGTTCCCAAGAGAAAAGGCAAACGTTAAATAGATAACCAGGTGACTGGACATGTATTCAATATAAGTGGTGGCGAACGCAGTTGGATGAAACAGATGTCAAAATCCTGAAAGCATTGACTGTCGATGCTCGACTCTCATCAAGGCAGATAGCAAGACAATGCGACATTTCCATAGGCACGGTCCTTTCCCGAATTAAGAAGATGGAAAATGAAGGCATAATCAAGGCCTACTCGGCACTGCTCGATCATGAAAAGCTCGGCTACGAACTGACAGTAGTGAGCGAGATAACCGTCTCCAAAGGGAGACTTCTGGAGATGGAGAGCGAGATCGCCCGTTTCCCAAACGTCTGCAGCGTATACGACGTGACAGGAGAGCTAGACGCAATAATAGTGGCGAAATTCAAGAACCGCGAAGAACTCAGCAAATTCACGAAACGCCTTCTAGCATTGCCCTACGTGGAACGCACCAACACGCACGTTGTGCTAACGACGATTAAGGAAGACTTCAGAATAGCATAAACCGCGAAAACACGTTGCTCGTCCCCACTTTTTCTATCAAGCGCGTCTAGGTAAGCTTTAATTTGAACCGTAAAATAGAAAGTAAGCGAGCCAATCTTTGGCGGGGGTTGCCAAGCTAGGTTAAAGGCGTAGCCCTGAGGCGGCTATCCTGTAGAGGTTCGTGGGTTCAAATCCCACCCCCCGCACCAAATCAGAGCTAGAATTGAGGTTATTTGGGTCAATGCTTTTTTGGCCAATTAGGTCAATGTTTCCAACATTATTATGGCCAAGATTGCTTTTCACATACTCTAAGCTTTGCTTGTGATACCCAAACCTAACCTTGCCATCAACAGAACCTAAGTAATGCTTGATTCTGTAGAAGTTCCTGCTGAGGTGCTGAAGTTGCCCTTCAATACCACATACTTCACATCTGATTTTCATCCTTAACCACAGCTTTGTTTTGATTAGCCTTTTCCTAAGTCAATAAGCAGATATAAGGTCCTCTAATGATCGTATCATAACACTCAAACCATCAAAATAGAGCATAAACCCTACAATCTTGAAGAATATGCTCTAATACGCTTTTTGGAATCATCAGTTTGACATTGAACATGCTCTATAAACAGAAGAGATAGCTCAATCCTACCCCCCATGCTTTCATAAGATTCCCTATTTTCATTTGGCATTTTGAATCATTGCGCGCGCTTCGCCGCATTCTTGTTGAACAAGAGTCTTCTAGTCGTTAGGATAAGAACAGATTCAAGAACGTTCACTGATCCGAGAAAATTGACTGGACAAAAAATATACAAAAGATGGTTTTTCAATTGGGGGCAAGAAAGAGGGTTCAGAATGGCTGACAAAAAGCATATGGATTATGCATTGGGATTGATAAAACAATCATCGATGTGTTGGTGGAGAGCCAGAAACAGAACTAGAAGACAATTGATTCTTGCGCGCGCTAGCCTTCTTTATGAGATGTTCTTGCCACATTTCTCACAGAATATTGCGTCAACCTTGTTTTCTGAACCACAATATCTGCAGTATTTTCCTTCTGTCCTGTCCGCTAATGCTTCTGGGCTTTCTTTTTGCTCAATTCCAGGTTTGGATACTTCCTTTTCTTGCGTTGGTTTTTCCAAAAGCCTTCTTTTTCTATTGTAGATGATGCCAAAAAAAGTGATAGGAATTAAAGCGATTGAAAGCACAATAGTTGCGATGAACCACTGTGGAATTTCCAAGAATCCTGCCTGCACAAATTGATATCTATTGGCGCCTCCATAGTATGCTGGAAAAGTTCCAAGGTTTCTCTCCGCTATCTCAGCAGTAAACAAAGGCAAGTTAAGAACTAAGCCCAAAAGTATTTCAAAATAGAAGGAAAACCATGGTATCGATTAAGGAGAGAAGCTTGGTATCTCTTGTTCTTGGTTCTTGAGTCCTTTTACCTGCATCTTATCTTCCACAACAAGCTTATCTCAATAGGCTTCTGTATCATTGGCTTACTAATCATTATGGCAGCAGAGATGGATATCTACCATGAAAGAAGAATGAAAAGGATGATGGACAAGCAGAAACAGAGAAAGAATGAGAGTGTTTGTTAAAGCTTTGCTAGTGCTTCGGAGATTATGTCTCTTAGCTCCTTGAATTGCTAGCAGTTTTCTAATCCATCTTGTATTTGGTTTATAGCTTTGAAGTATCTTGTTTTCAAATCGCTAATCAGGTTGATGTTGAAATAGTTTGTCATAAAGACGTTTGTTGAAACTCTGCCTGCTAAGAAATCTATTTCCGGTTGAGTTAGATGCTTGTTCATTAGAGTATTATGAAGTTCTCTGATGTCAGCAAATCTGAGTTTTCCTATTCTCCAGATCACTATTTTCTGAGCATTGCTGTATTCTAAGGGTTCATTCATTGCTATTCTATAGACAAGTGTTGCAGGAACAAAACTGATGAAAGTCTTCTTGCTATTACGAATAAAGGTCTCTTTAAATCCAAAATGCTCCAGAACTTCCCTGTCTTCATTGTAATAGGTGCTTAGCTTCTCTTTCTTGTCAAGTTTGATCATTCAGGTTGTTGCTCTCTATTGTTCAAATACCATCCCCCGCACTTGAATTCAAGCACATTTTGAGCTTATTTTGGCTAAAGAAGGGTGTTTCTGGATGTTGTGAGTGGAGGTTGAAATGTGAACACCAGTTTACCGGTAAAAATGTACACTAGCGATACTATCGCTGCAATATTGATTTATACAATGTGACATAGAGGGACACAATACCTGATTTCGAAGGAAGCACGATGAGCTACAACAGGTTTATTTTAGAAAGGATACTATTGATAATTAAGAGGTGAGGTGA
>Ga0315279_10002339_pt1 | contig 28697 bp, 23 predicted proteins | sample YL17G06_20_MG_FD_203694 | JGI IMG/M metagenome (GOLD analysis project Ga0315279, IMG submission 203694) | Sediment microbial communities from Yellowstone Lake, YNP, Wyoming, USA - YL17G06_20 | ecosystem: Environmental > Aquatic > Freshwater > Lake > Sediment | place: USA: Wyoming | collected... | reverse complement strand
CCTCAACATAAAGGGCGGCAAGATAGGCTGGCTCCTTCGCCTTCTCGATGGACTTCGTTTAATGTTTTAAAGGCGGGATTTGTAAAACCGGACGGCTAACTGGTAACTCAAATCCTCCATCACTTCGGAGGCAACTTCCTGGACGGTCGAATTCTCATATCTGCTCGAGGAGGAACCCACCCAAAGCAATTGGCCAGTTTCCACATCGGTGAGTCTGGCTGTCGCCGAGTATACCTCCACAAAAACCGTTTCCGCAGGGCGAAGCACTTCCCGCTCTTCATGAGACCTCACATTCCCCGATTGGTCAACGGAGGTGACGACGTTATTCTGAACAAGGGGCGGGCGGCGCACCTTTTGCTCCGACGCTTCTCCGACCGATCCGGTTAAAACTGCTTGTACCCCGAGAACGTGGCCAATTGCTATCGCCTGTTGAGGATTAATCGCGCCGGTTTGAGAAAGCTTTTGCTCGGCTAGAATTTTGTCTCGATCGGTCTGGCTCACGAGAATGAAACCATAATCTTCCAAATGCTGGCTCATGAGGTCGGCCGCCTCCTGGCCCAGATTGGAATAATCGGTGGCGGCGGCAAAAGGCATTACGGCGATCCGCCGGAATGAAGAAGACGAAATATAGTTATGAAGAGTTTTGAAACCGGGGCCGCAGGAGGCGAGGATTATTAATAAAGGTAACACCCAAACGCTTTTTTTAAACTTCATGATAACGCCTCTCGAAACGATTTGGCTTCAATTTTATTTCTTCTTGGATTTTCCTTCCACCACGGCCTGGGCCGCGGCCAAACGCGCAATCGGGATGCGGAAGGGGCTCGCGGAAACATAGCTGAATCCCACCCGGTGGCAGAATTTCACCGATTCCGGATCGCCTCCATGCTCGCCGCAAATCCCAATCTTGAGCTGCTTTTTTACGGAACGGCCTTTGGCGATGGCCAGCTTAATCAATAACCCCACCCCGGTTTGATCCAATGTTTGGAAAGGATCCTCTTTGAAGATTTTTTTGTCCAGGTAAACTTTGATGAACTTTCCGGCGTCATCCCTGGAGAACCCCAGCGTCATCTGGGTCAGGTCGTTAGTCCCGAATGAGAAGAAGTCCGCCACTTTGGCCACTTCATCGGCCGTCAGGGCGCCGCGCGGCACTTCGATCATGGTCCCGACGGTGTAGGCCACTCTGACGCCCATATTTTTCATCGCCTCTTCGGCGGCTTTCACCACCACCGCTTTTTGATCTTCCAGTTCCGTCACAAAACCGACCAGCGGAATCATGATTTCCGGAATCACCTTTACCTTTTCTTTCGCCAGTTCGCACGCCGCCGTGATTATGGCGCGGGCCTGCATTTCGGTGATTTCCGGGAAGGTAATTCCCAGCCGGCAGCCGCGATGGCCCAGCATCGGATTCATTTCGTGCAGATCGTTTGATTTCTCCCAGATTTTTTCCTTCGGAATTCCGATTTTGGCCGACAGTTCCGCGGCGTCTTCCTCGGTCTTCGGCAGAAACTCATGCAATGGCGGATCCAGCGTTCGAATGGTAACCGGGTAGCCTTTCATTTCTCTGAAGAGCCCTTTAAAATCATCCTTCTGGAATTCAAACAGTTTGTCGAGCGCCTTCCGCCGGGAAGCTTCATCATCCGCCACGATCATTTCCTGCATGAAGGGAAGCCGTTCCTTGGCGAAGAACATATGCTCGGTGCGGCAAAGCCCGATTCCCTGGGCTCCGAACTTCATGGCCTGGATGGCGTCGCGGGGAATATCGGCGTTCGCCCGGACTTTCAAAGTCCGAATCGCATCCGCCCAGCTCATGAGTTGATCAAATTCCCCGGAAAGCTCGGCGTCTTTGGTGGGGACTTTGCCTTCTATGACCCGGCCGGTGGCCCCGTCAATCGAAATCCAATCGTCTTCCTTAAAGCGGTTGCCGTTGGCGCTGAAAGTCTTGGCTTCCTCATCGATGCGGATGGTCTCGCATCCGGCGACACAGGGCTTCCCCATTCCGCGCGCGACCACCGCCGCGTGAGAAGTCATTCCGCCCCGGGCAGTCAAAATTCCTTTAGCGGCCACCATGCCCGCGATGTCATCAGGATTGGTTTCCGCCCGCACCAATATGACGGCTTCCGTCCCGCCGCGCCTCGCGGCTTCCTCGGCGGTGAAAACGACTTTTCCCGAGGCTGCGCCCGGAGACGCCGGAAGACCCGTGGCGATAACTTTGATTTTGGCCGACGGATCGATAATCGGATGAAGGAGCTGGTTTATCTGCTCCGGCTCAACCCGCATTAAAGCTTCTTCTTTAGAGATAAGTTTTTCCACCACCATTTCCACCGCGAATTTGACGGCGGCCGCCGCGGTTCTCTTGCCGTTTCGCGTTTGCAGCATGTACAGCTTCCCTTTTTCAATGGTGAACTCGAAATCCTGGACGTCGCGATAATGCTTTTCCAGGCGGCTCGTGATATCCCGAAGCTGTTTATAAACCTCGGGCATGTCGTTGGCGAGTTCCTTGATCGGCTTCGGAGTCCTGATTCCGGCCACCACGTCCTCTCCCTGGGCGTTGGTGAGGTATTCGCCGTAAAATTCCTTCTCCCCCGTCGATGGATTCCGGGTGAATCCAACGCCGGTTCCCGAGTCGTCTCCCATATTTCCAAATACCATGGCCTGGACGTTGACGGCCGTTCCGAGGTCGTCCGGAATTTTATTCAGCTTGCGGTAGGTGATGGCGCGCTCATTCATCCAGGATCGAAACACCGCGTTCCGGGCCGCGACCAGCTGGTCCCAGGGCGTTTGCGGAAATTCGACCCCGGTTCCCCCTTTAAAAATTTCTTTGAACCTGGCGACGACTTTCTTCAAGTCTTCGGCATTGAGGTCGGTGTCCTTTTGGACCCCCTTTTCCTTCTTGGCCTCGGCCAGGGCCTGCTCAAACTTGGGCTTGGGAACTTCGTAAACCACATCGCCAAACATCTGGATGAAACGCCGGTAGGCATCCCAGGCGAACCGGGTATTTCCCGTGGCCTTGGCGAGACCTTCCACCGCTTCATCGTTGAGTCCAAGATTCAAAATAGTGTCCATCATGCCCGGCATGGAAAATTTGGCGCCGGAACGGACCGAAACAAGCAGGGGAAATACTTTGTCGCCGAAATTTTTTCCGGCCGTCTTTTCCAGTTTTTCCATCGCGCCTTTCATAAGCGACTCAAAATCTTTGGGCAATTTTTTATTGTTGGCGTAGTAATAGCGGCAAATATCGGTCGTAATAGTAAACCCCGGAGGAACGGGGACGCCGGATCTGGACATCTCGGCCAGGCCCGCCCCTTTGCCTCCCAGCAAATCCTTCATTTTTCCGTTTCCGTCGGCCTTGCCGCCGCCGAATGAATAAATGTATTTCTTTTTACTTGGCATAAAAATACTCCTTACATAGATTTTTAAAATTTCCGGGTTTTTGAGACGGTTTCCAGACGTGTTTGGAAGTGTATTTTATGTACCGCTCAGGACCGAGAATCGAAGGGCTCAATCTTAGTATTGAAACGAGAGGGGGGTCAAGCCTCCTGATTTAACGCCCGGCTTGACCCCCCTATTCTGAATATCGAATTTAAACTATTTCTGTGTTCCCTGAGACGGCGGCTGCGCTTGGCCCTTGCCCGCTTCCTCTTGCATCATTTTGTCGATCTGATCCATGCCCTGCGTTTCCCCGGGAAGAACTTCCGGTGAAACCGCGCCGCCCAAACTGGGCAAGGTCGAACCTATTCCCAAATTCTGCCCAATCCTCGGCCCGAAAATCGCCGCCAAGGCCAAAAGGACCCCGGATATAACGAGGATAAGAATGGTTTGTAAGGGCTTGGCATTTTTTACCGAAATCAAACCCCATAGCACAAAAATCAGAACCCAGGCTTGAAGCGCATAGCCGAGATAAACCCCGATTTTGGGAATGGGAGAAATAAGGGCTGAAAGCGGATAAAAAGCCGCGGTTAAAGCCAGCAATCTATACGTCAGCTTATACTGGGGGAGCGTCCCCTTGAAAAATCCATCGGTAATGCCCCACAAGAAAAAAGCCGAGGCAAAGGAACCCGCCAAAATAAGAAGAGGGCCAACCACCATGTACAAAAGCCACATGCCACCCTTCCCAAAAACCCCTTGAGTCACGGGGAGCGGCGGGATGAACATTCCGATAAGGGAAGCAATTAACCCCGATACGACACTTAAAACAGCGATGAAAATAAGCGAGGAGATTATTCCCGCACCTTCACCTTCGTCCGATAAATTCTTCAGAGCTGCACCCGGTTTCAGCAAAACCGTAAAAACATTGCCGATTAAATTACCCATTTTTTCTGAATCTCCTTTTCATGATTAATAAATTCTTCCTGTGGCGAGGGGAAATTGAACCCTTTTTTGGGGATTTCGGCAATAGTTTCAGCTCATTATCTCATCGCGGCGCTTGAATAAGGGCCCCATTAATTCATCCGGCACCGCCAGCTTCCCATAGCCAACCCCTATTTTTATATTGGGTTTGTTGTCTCCGTGGAAATCGGAGCCGCCGGTTTTAAGAAACCCAAATTTATCCGCCATGCGCTCCAAGAAGCCAATCTGTTCATCGTTGTGAGAGGGATAATAAACCTCAATCCCGTCCAATCCCCAGGAACGCCACCTTTTCAAGGCCGCCTCAAACTCGGGGGCGGACCTCGTCAATAATCCGGGGTGGGCCACCACCGTAACCGCCTTCGCTTCATTAAGCAATTCGATTCCTTTTTTGAGAGGCATGTCGTCCTTGGGCACATAAGCCGCGCCCTCCCGGCCGAGGAACCTTTGAAAGGCTTTCCGAACGGATTCCACATACCCCTTGGCCAATAGAACCTGCGCGATATGCGGCCGGCCTATGGGTCCCCCCGTTGTCATCCTGTTCAATTCCTCCATCGATATTTGATAACCCATGGCTTGGAGCTTTTTAATTATTTTGGAATTCCGATCCGTCCGGGCTGAAATGGCTTCTTTCAATTTCTTCTCCAACTTTTCCAAATCGCCTCCCAGAAAATAGCCAAGTAAATGGACCGTTTCATCATTTTCCTTGGTGCTGAGTTCCACGCCGGGTATCGCCTTGGCCTTGTGTTTTCTGGCCCAGGCCAGAATTTCACCCCTCCGGGTGATGGTATCGTGGTCGGTTATCGCGTAAGCGGAAAGGCCTATGCGCAGGCATTCTTCCAGAACTTTATCCCAAGGCCAGGTCCCGTCTGAATCAGTGGTATGCAACTGGAGGTCGATCACAAAGAGATGATACCAATACCAACGGAAGATTGCTTCCCGTCCTGATCTTACTGTTGAGTTTCTTTGAGTTCGATGAGGGCGCGGTTGTAGGCGTTGCGGGCGGCTTGATTTTGGCCGTTATATTGGAGGGCCGATTCCCAGGCTTTGACGGCGCCACTTATATCGCCCCTGGAGTAAAGGAGGAGTCCCTGGCTGTAAAACTCCCGGCTCTTGGACTGATCGGGAGAAATTTCTTCCACCACCCGGCTTCCCGGATAATTTTGAGCTTTTTCCAAAGCGTTGAGGGACTTTTGCACCAAATCCATGGCGGTTTTATTTTCCGGATCAATCTTCTGGACGCCGGATAAATCCTTTAAAGCTTCCAAATACTGGCCTTTTTCCATTTTAGCCTGGGCAATTTTCAAACCCGTCTCGATGGGCTCTCTCAGGCGTTTGTCGGCATTCTCCAGGTAAGCCTTGGCTTCGATGTTCGCGGGGTCAATCTTTAAAATTTTGAGGCTTGATCCGATGGCCGCCCGGTAATCCCCTTTATCATACGCCTCCTGGGTTTTCTTGAGCTCGGCGCTGATAAGGGCTTGTGCCTCAGCTTCCGACAAGTGAAGCTTGGCTTTTTGATAGTGCTTCTCCAGTTCGTCATCCTTGGTGTTTATCAAACTCAGCGCTTCGCCGAGGTACTCCGTGCTTTTGTCGTATTTTCTCTCGAAGAAGTAAACATAACCTTGGGTCAAATAAAGATCCTTGGGGTCGGGGAAGGCTTTGTGCTGCATCGCCACTTTGGCATCGGAAAGGAGATTCTCGAGTTCCTTGGGATCGGGCTCCGTTTCGGAATTCATTGCCGCTTTCAATTCGGCGAGAATATCCTGGCCTTTTTTCTGCCAGAAAAGCGCCCTTTCCTCCGTCGTGATATTCCTGCCGAAACTGAGATGAATCCCGAAGCGATGGGACTGTTCAAAATTTTCGGTCCCGGAAGGGGCGGCGGCATTGTAACCGAAGGCGTAGTCGATCCCCCAGTCTCCAAACTGGAAACCGAGGCCCGCGGTAATCTCCGTGTCGTTGAGGCCCGCGCGCAAGGCCAAAAGCCGATAAGGTTTCCATTCCGCTCCCAAGCTCAATTTGGCCTGCGCATTCTCCACTTTATAGGCGTCTGCCGCCAAAATAAATTTTTCCCGCGGTTGGAATTTGATCCCCATCCGCAACTCCCGGGGATAAACATCGCTGGTGGATTTAAGCTTGAGCCGCGGGGCCACCAAATTCCTAATCAAAAATCCACTCTGCCACTTGGGGCTGATACTCCACATCAAACCGGGGTCGAAGCCGAATCCGGTCCCGGTGTACCGGTCAATTTCTTCCCGGACCACCTTAAGGGTGCCGCCAACAGCCCATTTGGGATGGATTTTAATCCCGTGCGAAAGGAGCAGCGCGCTTTGGTTTATGTCGAAAGTCCCGGCCATATCATTTATTCCAGGGCCCGTTCTTTTGTCATACCCTCCCGATCTTAACGTGACAACTCCCACGTCGAACGTTCCGTAATTGGCGGCCGGCTGGGCATACCCAAAAAATCCATAATTGGTGTCCAACTCAAGGGAAGAATATAGGGCCACCACATCCTTTCTTTCCAGTTGCGCGAGCCCCGCCGGATTCCAGTAGGAGGCGCTGGCGTCATCGGCGAGGGCCGTGTGCGCCTTCCCCATGCCCAGCGAACGGGCACTCGCGGCAAAGTTGAGAAATGCCCCCGGTTGCCCCCCGTCTTCCTTGGCCAATCCCAAATTCACGGCGGAGGCGGGAGCAGCAAAAAGGAAACATGTCATTGCGAGGAGGCCGAAGGCCGACGAAGCAATCTCAATCTTCAAAAAATTGAGATTGCTTCGGTCGCGCAAAGCGCTCCCTTGCAATGACACCCTAGAAGGCAATATCCGCCTCATTTGAGCACCCCCACCTTGTGCTTAAGCCGGAACTTTCCTTTCGTATCTCCGACAGCCTGAACATGAACAATATACCCGCCATTGCCGACCACAACTCCCGAGCCGTTTTTCCCGTCCCAGGGAATTTCGTTCAGGCCAGCATGCCCGCCCATTGTTCCCGAGGGGACGTTAATTCTCCTAACCAGATTCCCGAATAAATCGTAAATCACCAGCGATACGGTGCTATTTTCTCCCAGGAGATAGCGGAAATGCGTGAGCTCTTCATTGGGATTAAAAGGATTCGGATAATTGAAGAAATCGGCTATTCCCTCGGAAGGGACCAGTTCTGAAACGACCTCGAAAATTCCGAACCTCGCGATGGCCACGCTGACTGCCCGGGCTCCCGGCGGATCGGCCTTAATCCCGGGATTATTGGTTGATAATTTTTCCAAAGGCCTCCATATTCCGTCTATCTCGTCCAAGGTATGAATCTGGACGACCCGATGCTGCTCATCCGGTGGAAGTTCTCCGATTGGCTCCATAAAGGATAATGCCGAGGGCGACACAAGATTCAAAACTTCGTTTCCTGAACCGTTAACGCCGGAAATCTTGTAGGGACCCGCGTGAATATTCAGTCCCTGGTTGACCGCCTCGGCGTTGGCCTTGCCGATGACGTTAGCCCGATCGACATAATTTTCAATCTTCACAAAAAGATCTTCGGGAAGAGACCCTGCGTTCACTTCCAATTTCAATTTTCCGTCCGGAGTTGTGACTGTCCCGCCCCGGGTTTTCTTCATGGCCCGGATAAATGTAAATTCCTGTTTAAACATTCCCGATCCGGCCGCCCCATTAACTTTGATCTCAACATCCCAGCGCACCTCCGAATTGGGGGGAATGCTGCCGGTGAATGAAATGGTCGACCCGCTAAATTCCACCGTGCCCGTAATTGGATTTTCCACGCCATTTTGCTTCGCAAATACGAGCAGGGCGTGTTCCTTATTGCTGGCCAAATCAATTTGGGCGTTTCTAAATTCCAAGCTGATGGCGGCATCCCCGTCTTCCGCCACAAATCCTCCTTGGGCTGGATGGGGAACGGCCACTACATTGGTCAGAATCGGCGGGTTAGCATTGTCGATAATGAATGAAAATGGTTTGGTGACAGAATTCCCCGCCTTATCGGTCACCGTCACTGAGGCCTGGTAATACGGAAAAGTGGAAGTGCTGTCGGGAAAATTTTTAGTGTTGAGATCAAATTCATAAAAACTCGTCGGATCCTCATTTTTGGTCACCACCAAATCGGAGTTGTTGGGCCCCATTCCAACGAACACGAAGGTCACGCTTTCAATACCGTTGGGATCGGTCGGATTGACCCTGGGGTCCTGCGCTTGCACAATGAAAGCGGCCCGCAGATACAAGCCTTCTATATTCATGTCCAAATAGGTTGGGCTGACCAAAGCAAGGGAGGGAGGCTGGTTATCCCAAAAAATATTGATCGAACTCCTACCAATCCGGCTGCCGCCGCTATCAAAAGCAGTTACTTCAATAGCGTGAGGTCCATCTGAAGAAACGTTCACCGAGGGGTTCCATGTGTAAATAATGCCGGTCTTAAGGGCGCCCGAGTCGACAGGATAGGAGTCCCCGTCAATTGTCAGTTCAAAATGGTGTGTGCCGCTCGGAATATTGGAATTAATTTGAACAGGGCCGGAAATTAAACCATCGGCGTGAATACCGGGAATACTTATTGACAAGGGATTTTTGTGAAGCTCAATATTTTCCCGAAATTCCAGATCGTTGGGATCGCCCCCATTCCCAAGATCCACAATCGTATGGAGCTCATATGGCCCATCCTGATAATTGATCCCCCCCGGAGATTCCTGCCAATAACAACTGGTGGCCCCCGTAAGAGGGTTGGCGGACAATGTTTCAACCACATTGCCCTGTGCGTCGATTATTTCCACTTTCAAGCCGGCAATAGTGGCGGCCCCGCTCCCGTTTGGCGGGAAATCCACTTGAACCGGAAAAAGATTCTCAACCGATCCGGCCCCGGTCGGAACCGGCTGGGAAACGGTCAGCGGAAGGTCGACGTCGTTGGTGAGATCCAAAGAGACATCAGCTTCCGTTGATTGAATGCCTCGGGCATCAGTCACAACCAGGGAAAATTGAAGCTGCGAATCCAAATTAACAGAAGGGGTTTTAAAGGATATCACCGCTTGACTGCCGAGAGGACCCACTAAAGGTCCGCCTGTTTGACTCCAGGTATAGGTGAGCCCGTGACCATAAGGGTCGAGCGATGAGGTGCCATCCAAATGAATCAAGCGGCCCTCGCCGACGGGACTGCCTTCCTGGATAACAATGCGGGCTTCGGGGGGAGTTGAACCGGCGTTTGAAACAGAAGGAGTGACGGTCACATTACTACTCGCATTGCCCACATTATCAGTGCTCATGGCGATTAAATTGTAGTTTCCCGACGGCAGCGCATCGGTGGCCCAAAAAAATTCAGGATTCGTCACATTCAAAGAGGATATTTGCCTGACGATCTCTCCCGTCCCTGTAAGAACGGGATAATCAATTTGCGCTTCTTTCACTCCGGCGCATCCCGCGTCAGATAAATTGAATTGCACTAAAACCCCGGGGCTAAGGACGGTTTGATTATTTTGAGGCGCAATAAAACTGAGTTGCGGAGGAAGAGGGTCAAAATTTAAATCCTGATAATGGGAATCCGGCGGCGAACTGAGGATATCGACCATATCCACCGCCCTGAATTCAAAATTGAAGAGGCCCGAATGCTGAAATGGAGACTTGGGGTCATAATTTATGGTTATGGGTTGCCCCATGGTATATCCCCCTAAATTCTGGGAATAAGTGAAACTCGTTCCCGAAGCATTTTCAGTTACCTTTATTTTTATTTTTTTGAGGCCCAGGTTGTCAGAGGCGGCAAATACAAAGCTAACGGGGTGTTTGCCGCTATTGCATATTACGGTGGGGCTTGAAACAACAACCATTTGAGGAGGAAGATTGTCCACCAAAAATCCTCCCCCAATCACTTTCTTATTGCCGCTCGCATCCGAGGCCTTCAACCAAAGCGGGACAAAATCATTTAGCGAGACACTATTCCTTAATATCGCGCTATCAAAAGCAAAATTTTGAACTTGATTAAAACCATCGGCGGAGGCGATGGGCATCGCGAGTGGGTTGGCATCCGGATCCTCGCTGAAAAGCTGGTTCTTCTCGCCCAGATCAAGGTCGATCTTAACCATGCCCCTGTCCGATTCAGCGCCCTCCTCCACCATATAAATGAAAAAGTCCGGATTAATGTTTCCGGTGTGAGCGTAATACACCGCGGCGTCGCCACTGGCGTCCTTGGGGACCAAAATAGGCGCGGTTCCGATTGGGTTGCCATCTTTATCTTCTAGGTTTCCGTTATAGGGGAGAGTAAATACTCTATAAGTCCAATTGGGATTGTTTCCCAAATTAATTTTTAGCCTCTGCTGATTGTGATAGGAAGCCTTCAAATTGGTAATGGGATTCGCCACGGGAGCCGCGCCAGCCATGGAGGCGGCAAAAAGGCACCCCAAGAGAATCCAGAACCCCTGGATTTTTAACCCGGCTTCGATGTTTTTCCTTTTTTTCATAATCATCACTGGGCTACCACTTGAATATGAATAATGCCCTCATTCCATCCACGCACCGTCGTGCATTCTCCATTGGTGCCAACAAAGTATCCGAATGAGCCTGGCCCGACATAATCAGGATTGGGTGTGATTTTGAGGTAAAGACCTTTGTAGTCGGGATTCCCCAGCCTATCAACCACCTCGACAGTCCCGTTCGAAAACATGAATTTCTCATCGGGTAAAACGAACACGCAAGGCTTGGGATTAGAGTTTAATGGCCCTATGTTTTGGAGGTCATTAATATTTACGATCAAATCACCATTCTTCGGGACTATAAGCGGAGGAGACATCACCGAAGCCGCCACAACAGGTACTCCCCTGGCAGTGGAACCCGGAACAACAGTATTCCCTGTTAGAATTCCAACCGAGCCGAAATGGGGAATGAGTTTCCCGGCTAAAGGATTATCAGGTGGCGGAACGGTCGGAGGAGTTGGAGTGGGAGTCGGAGTCGGCGTCGGAGTCGGAGTCGGCGTCGGAGTCGGTGTTGGAGTTTCCGTCGGAGTAGGTGTTGGTGTCGGAGAAGGAAAATTATTTTCAGGGTCACTAGGGGTATATGTCGGTTCTGGATTAGGACTGATCGAAGGAGTGGGAGATGGAGAATCGCCGGGAGCGGGACCATCGGCAAAGGCAAAAATCAAACTCCCGCCGATAATAAAGGAGGCAATTAAAATTTTAAAAATCCAAGTTTTTGGCCGCGCCAATAAATTCTTCATATAACCGCCCTCTCTTCTTCTCCTTCCTCAGATTTGCTGAATAGTTTCCCTTCCTGTTTTTTCTCCGGTTTGGGATAAACGAAAGACGCCCCGGGCTTGGTGACCTCCCCGCGAAGGGCGCCCCGCGCAATCGGAAGGGTGAAATGGAAAGTGGTGCCCCTGTCGATTTCGCTTTCCACCCAAATGTCTCCGCTGTGCGCCTCGATGGATTTCTTTACAATGTTTAACCCCAGCCCTGAACCGGGAACGGGCTTTTCCACGCGGTCTCGCGTCTCCTTCAAGGTCTCGAACTTCTCAAAAACCCTGTCCAATTTGTCTTTGGGAATCCCCACGCCGGTGTCCTGAACAGATATCCGGACGACCCCCTGGCCTTCTTTCGCGGAAAGAATGATACCGCCGGTGTTCGTGAATTTGATGGCGTTGTGGACGAGATTCGAAATGACCTGGCGGATTTTCTCGGCATCCGCCGTGACCAGCGGCAAATTCCCCGGCACAATGGCTGAAATCTTCAGGCCCTTTTCATTGGCGCGAGGCTCAAAGAAATCCGCCATCTCGGATAAAAGTTTTCCGATATCAGTCGGCTGGAAATCAAAGGGCATTTTCCCCGCTTCCATGCGAATCAAATCGAGGATATTATCCACGAGGTGGTTCAGCCTCTCTGAGCCGAAGCTGAGGCGGTCCACCTGCCGTTTAAACCGGGCGTCGGTGTCCATGAGCGGCATTTCTCTGAGGAGCTCCACCGTCGCGATAATGCTGGTCAGAGGTGAACGGAGTTCGTGGGAAACGTGGGAGATGAAATCGTCTTTAAGTTCATCCAGCTTGGTGAGTTCCAGGGACATGCGGTTAAAGGTTTTGGACAGCCGGGTGAGTTCGTCGTCCCCTTCCTCGGGAATTTGAATCCCTTTTTTGCCCTTCGCGATCTGGAGGGCGGCCCGCATGAGGTGGTCAATGGGCCTGGTCAGGGCCGCAACCAAAACTTGGACGATAAGCAAACCAAAAATGATGGAAACAATTCCCACCACCATTAGCTGCTGGGCCGTTTGGCTTAAGGTTTGATTGATGAGCGCGGAAACTTCGCTCCAGGAATAACCAAGGCGGACAAAACCAATCAAAATTTGCCTGCTTTCTTCTTTCGGCGATTCCCGGAAAACCGGCATGGAAAGTTCAATAATCCTGTCCCCTTTTTTGGAAAGAACCTCCCGTTTCTGAAATCTCCTTCCTTCGAGAATGGCCTGAACCAACGGGTCGCTCGGCCCAATCAAAGTTATGCCTTTGGAATCCCGGCCGGTATACCATCCGCTGCCGGTGCTGTCCAAGGTCCCGGCGTAAAAAACCTTCCGGTCGGAATTGATCAGCTCCCCGATATAATTCAAAACGACGGTTTCATTAGCCAGGATGCTGGATTCTTCAAAAACTTTTTTAAGTTTTTCCAATTCGGCTTTTTGCTGCGATTCCATTTGATTCAAAACCTGCTGCTTTTGAGACCAGTAAAGCGAAACCATCATCCCGATAACCACCACCAGGACGAGGCTGATGCTGCTGGCGCTGAATTTGGTCTTTAAGGTCATTTTTTAGCTCGCTTTTTTCTTCTATTTCATCCTTATTAATTTCTATCCCTATTAAGAAAACCGTATCGCTTGCCGTCTTAAGATCTCATTAAGACCAGATTAAGAAGGGATTAAGGAAAAATGGATTCCAAATCCCTATAATTAGGCCTCACTATCCTTAGTGCATCGAAAATGCCACCGCAGTAAAAATGCAAAACAAGCCGGATTTTCAATACGAATCGGATTACCCTTCAGAATCGGGATCGTCGGAAAGGCCTCATTTATGAATCTTTTTCCCATTCTTTGGGAAAAACAAAGATATGCGACTTTTAAGGGGACACGCCGGGTGGGTGGGGTTAGGCGCGGGGTCCTTTCATTTGTCGGGCTCTTAGCGGTTGTGGTATTATCAAGCAAAATTTAACGATTGAGGTGAATTCATGATTGTCCCCACAATTTTGGAACGTTGGAACCAGGGCGCGGCTGTCACTTACGACATTTATTCCCGGCTATTGCGCGATCGGATTCTTTTCGTAGGCGGTTTTGAAGGTCAGGTGGACACCGACTCGGCCAATTTGATTATCGCTCAGTTATTGTTTTTGGAAGCGGAAGATCCCGACAAAGAGATTAACCTTTACATCAACTCTCCGGGAGGAATGGTAACGGCGGGCCTCGCCATCTATGACACGATGCAATACATAAGATGTCCTATAACCACCATTTGCATTGGAATGGCGATGTCTTTCGGGGCCGTCTTACTTGCGGCCGGAACCAGAGGGCGCCGGTTTTGCCTTCCCAACGCCAGGATTATGATTCACCAACCCCTGATATTCGGCGGAATTTCGGGCCAGGTCACGGATATCGAGATTGAAGCGAAGGAAATGGATGCCACGAAAAAAGGGCTGAATGAAATTTTGGCCAGACACACCGGCCAGAAAGTTGAAAAGATTACGGCTGACGCGGAACGGAATTTTTACATGTCGGCGGAAGAAGCGAAGGCTTACGGCATCGTGGATGAAATCATCACTTCCCGCAAAAGCATCCAGCCTCTGAAATAGAAGTTACGGCCTATTGGTCTCAGACTTCGCGGGGAATTCGCCGCGTCTCGCTTTGTAGCAAATGTCCACGGTTTCCTGGGCAAATTGCCGCTCTGGCGAGATGACCCACTCCAAATACTCGGGATGATGCTTGGCCACGTACCTCAAGCTCTGTGATTTGAATTTCCCGAAATTAAAAACGGCTTCTCCGTCCCGCCAGAAAAATTTCCCTTCCGGGTCCACAAACCTTTCCTGATCTCCACGGCACACGGCGTGCAGGCCCGGAACGTCCCGGGGAAGATCCGGATAGCGGTCCAGTTGGGAAAGAAGAATTTCCCAGGTGGCCTCGGTGTCGGCTCGGGCTGAATGGGCGCCCTTAAGATCCTTGTCGCAATAATATTTGTAGGCGGCGGCAAGGTCCCTTTTTTCCTTCTGGTGAAAGATAATTTGAGAATCAACCACGGCTCTGTTTTCCAGCTCAAAATCGGCCCCGGCCCGCTTGAATTCCTCCACCATCACCCGCGCGTCGAACCGCGCCACGTTATACCCGCCGATATCCGCATCCCTGAAGAAACTCTCAATCTCGGGAAGGGCCTGGCTGAACGCGGGCGCGTTAACCACATCTTCGTTGGCGATGCCGGTGATGGCGGTGACTTCGGAGGAAATTCTCATGCCGGGGTTAATTCTCTTTAAAAAATTATCCTTCCGGCCGTCCGGATAAATTTTCACGGCGCCAATCTCAATGACCCGGTCATACTTGAAATCAAGGCCAGTGGTTTCAAGATCAAAAAAAACAATGGGTCGCCGCAACTTAAGGGGAAGTGTTTGTGCCATAGCAATAGCCATTCTAATATTTCCCCCTCATAATTTCCCATTCTGAAAGAGCCTGGACGGTGCTGCGAAAGGCCAATTTCTTCCAGGGAATCTTGCCGATAGGAAATGCGCGGACTTCCTCCGCTTCATTTCCCTTTCGCGGGCGCTCCCCGCTTAAAATTTTTCCGTCATACACCACGGTGACAACCCCCAATTTTTTATATGAATAAATCCCCACCAGTTTATTCAGCTTTACTCTGGCTCCAATTTCCTCCCGGGTTTCCCGCCGCGCCCCTGCAGCAACAGATTCCCCCATTTCCAAAAATCCAGCGGGATACGTCCACTTCCCCTTTCCGGGAGCGATCTTCCTTTTAAGCAGCACCACCTTCCCGCTTCGAGTGAGGGGAACCATCCCCGCCACGACCTTGGGGTTTAAATAGGTAATTTGGCCGCAATCGGCGCAAACGAGCCGGCGGCGATTTTCCGCCCGGACAAATTTCTTTTGCAATATTCCGCCGCACCGAAAGCAAAATTTAACGTCCAAGGTAAATTTTCGCCACCAACTTTCCTCTAATTTTATTCTCCGTTTCATCAAGCGCTGCCCAATTCAATTAGGGGAGCTTTTTCCGGCTCCCATTTTGCCGTGAGATTCGGATTCGGAGGGTCGTATTTTCCAGGAAGATCCTCTTTCCTTGCCGACATAATTTCGACAAAAATTTTTCCGGTGTCGTCAATCAGCTTTGAAATTTCAACCCCCCAGAATTCATTTCCATATCCTTTCAGGAGATTCGATCCCGTCTCAAACAAAATCCGGGCCCCCCTAAAATTCCCCTGGCGAAAATGGTGAAAAGCCGTCGCGATTTGAATGAGTCCCTGCAATAAGTTGCGGGCCTCTCCTTTTTCATTAACCCAAAGCCCTTCCCAAACTTCGTGGGCGTCGAAATATTCCTGCCGGTTAAAGTGTTGAACACCTTTCCGAAATATTGGATCAAGTATCACTCCGGGCAGACGATTCAAGGCCTAACCCCTCCTGGCGAAACCATCACTTCGGGGTTGGCACAAAGGTGGAGGACGGGACACCCTGCGCATTGGGGATGGCGCGCCGTGCAAATCTTCCGGCCGTGGGTTATCAGGGCGTGAGCGAACCAGATCCAATCCTCTTTGGGAATTTCTTCCATCAAATCCTTTTCGATTTTCTCGGGGATTTTTTCGCTCGATAACCCCAGCCTCCGGGCCAGCCGGATGACATGCGTGTCCACGACAATTCCGTCGGCAATTCCAAACGCCGTACCCAAAACCACATTGGCCGTTTTCCGGGCCACTCCCGGAAGTAAAATCAAATCCTCCATTTTTGGGGGGACGCCGCCGCCGAATTTTTCTTCAAGAATCTGAGCCATGAAGCGGATATTCCTGGCTTTGTTTCGAAAAAAACCGGTGGACCTGATTTCATTTTCCAAAACCTCCTGGGGAACCCTGGCGAATTCCCTGGCGGTTGGATATTTCTTGAACAAACCCGGGGTCACTTTATTAACTCTTTCATCCGTGCACTGGGCCGAGAGAATAGTGGCCACGAGAAGCTGGAAAGGGGTGGAAAATTTTAGAGCGCAGGTCGCCTCCGGGTAAACTTTCTTTAAAGCCTTGATCAATTCGCCGATTTTTTTATTTTTCTTCCACATGGAAAAAGGATGTTCCCAAAATATGGAATGGTTGGGAACCGTGTTAAGTTCCCGTGGGGGCGGTTTTTACTTCTTGCCGGTCGGCTGAATTCCGGGAGATTGAATCGATTCGGAGGGCAAGGCGTCTCCCTTGAGGCAAACGTAAATCCGGTTTCGCCCGTTTTTCTTCGCGGAATAAAGACCTTTATCCGCCGCCTCAATTAACCCCTGGCCGGAAGTCACGCTGATGTCGGGATAGGCGCCCACGCCGATTGATATGGTTATCTTCCCGCCGGCCTGGGTTTCTTTGAAGGGAAAATGATGGTTCTCTATGGTTTTTCGGATCTTTTCAGCAACGTGAGTTGCGGCATCGAGAGGGGTCTCAGGCAAAAGAATGACGAATTCTTCCCCCCCATACCGGGCCACGATGTCGGTTCCGCGGACGTTCCGGATTAAAATCCTGGCGATCTCTTTTAAAACGATGTCCCCTGCCGGATGGCCGTTCCGGTCGTTGTAATTTTTGAAGAAATCCACGTCTGCCATAAGGAGAGTCACGGGATGGGCGTACCGCTGGGAGCGGGTGAACTCATCCACCAGCTGGCGCCTGAAGTACCGCATATTGAATAATCCCGTCAAGGCATCGCTTTGAGACTCGGTTTTTAATTTTTTCCGCTCGCTATTTATTTCGCGGGACATTTCATTAAAGGCTTCCTGAAGCTCTCCCAATTCATCTTTCCCGATGTTCGGGATGCGAATCTCCGTTTGACCATGGGTGAAATTGCGAATGCCGCCAATGAGGAGGGTCAGGGGACGGACGAGAGTTCGATAAAGGTAAACGGCCAGAAAACCAAAAAACCCCATAATTAAAACCGGAAAGGAAAAAGCGAACAATTTGTTCCGGTTGATGACACTATGAATCGAATCTTTCAGGACAATAGTCATCCCCTGTCTTAAAAGAACAACTTGATCGATCAAACCTTGAATTTTTTCAAGCTGCTCCGATTCATCCCTGAGCATTTGGCGGGTATCCCGTTTGGAGCCGGCGAGAAGCAGAACCTGGCGGACGCTGTTGTCGTAATCAACATAGAGCTGTTCAATTTCGTTCAACTTCCCTTCTTCTATGGCGTCTTGAGAACGGTCCAGGGCTTCCGCAAACCATTTTAAGTAGCCCTGTCTCTCCTTCTCAAAATTATCCAGCCAAACTCTGTCTCCGGCCGTCACATACCGATAGACGGCGTTGTTTTGGCGGTTGAGGGCAACCTCCATCTGTCCCAGGGCATGCACCATCGGAAGGTGTTCATAAACGATTTTTTCGGCGGCGCTTCCAATATCGTTGGAACTCCAGCTGGTCAGGAAAACCCCCAGGGCCGAAGCAAGGCCAAACAAGGTAAAAAAGAATAATATCCGGGTCCGGATGCTATTCAAATTTCCGCACCTCTTATTTTCATAAATTTCACGCGTCCTCTTTCTTTCTCACCGGCAACACCTGAATAGGCCTAATTTTGTGAATGAGGAGATGGAAGAGGCATGGGTTTTGGCGAGATAAAGAGATCCTCCACCTGGGAAATCCTCAGAGAGGAAATCCCCCCGACCACCAAATCCGCACCGGACAACTCAAAAGCCGGAAAGGAAGTTGAAACGGCTATGCATTTCATTCCGGCGGAATGAGCGGATTCAATGCCCTGTTTGGAATCTTCAATGACTACGCATTCTTCCGGCTTGATGGGCAGGGGCCGTTTTCCCGTCAAATTGAGAAACTCAACTGCTTTCAAATAGGACTCGGGATTGGGCTTCCCGCATTTCACGTCGTCGGAGGACACCAAAGCCTCAAAGAAGGTCCGCAGTCCCGCTGACTCAAGTAATAGCTCGGCCTCGTGACGCCTTGACCCCGTCGCCACAGCCAGGGGATAACGCCCCGCGGCTTCCCTTACAAAATCCGGCACTGAAGGATAGGGTAAAACCCCCTCCGAAGCCACCAATTCCAAGTAAATTTCTGACTTCTTTTTCATCAACTCATTCAGTTTTCCAATTGCCAAAGGTTTATTGGCATCCGCAAAAAACCGGATGAAAGCTCCCTTATCGTCCAAAGCTAAAAAACGCTCCCGGTAGGCTTCGTTGGTGAGGGGTTCACCGTCGGAACTCAGAGTTTTATTGAAGGCGGCAAAATGCAAAGGCTCGGAATCAATCAAGACTCCGTCCAAATCGAATATGATGGCCCGCAAAACAACATCCATGCCATTAGCATAAACTGGAGGACGGTATGATTTCAAGTATGTTTTATACATATTAATCTCTTAAGGCTTCCCAAGTGGCTTTCAACTTCCCCGCTATTCCCAGCCTTATTCTTGAGTGTAGGACAGGAAAGCCCCTTTTTTCAATCTTTTCCAATAAATTTATGTAAATCTTTCCCATTATTCTCGCCGGCAAAAGCTCATTATGCCAGCGCGGAGGAAGAAGCTCCTGCGCTCTTTTATAGTGGCTTCGCGCCACACCTGCTTCGTAGCGAATCAAAGCTTTGAACTGTTCATTTTCCTCGAGCTTCAAAAGGGAATCGGGCGAATATTGAAATTGTTCCATGTGGTCAAGCGGAATGTAAATCCTTCTCATTTTTGCGTCATAACCCACGTCCCTTATACAATTGATGGCCTGCACTGTGATGCCCAGCCTTATGGCAAATTCCTTTCCGTCCATCCAAGGAACTCCGAATATGGGAAGACATGCCAACCCCACCGTCCCGGCGACCCCGTAAAAATAATTCTCCAAATCGAGGGGAGTTTGAAATGGGGCCGGTTTTAAATCCATCGCGACCCCTTTCTCAATTAAATCAACCAACGCAAAAAGCGGAATGTCAAAGCGGGCCGCGTAATTTAAAAACTTTCCCGCCAAATCTTTCTGTCCAAAGGGTTGAACGGCCTCGGGTTTTTTGCCTTGGAAAACTTCCTTCCATGCCGCCAAGAACCCTTCTGGATTTTCATGGCCTTTGTCCACCGCGTCATCCAGAACCCGACAAACGGCGTACAAAACCTGAAGGGCCCGGCGCCTCTCCGGCGCTAAAAAAAGGAAAGCCGGAGCGAAATGGCTTTTCCGATAATGCCCCATAAAAACATCAGCTTTTGAAAACATAAAACTCCTATTTATAGGCTCGAAAATGGATAATCATCAACTAATTCAATTTATTTTTGAGAGGCCTTTATGTTTAAACTTCATATCTGGCCTAAAGCCCCTCATACTGTTGATGAGGTGGATAAAACTGTGGAAAACTTAATCAGGCAGGAAACACGCAAATCAACCTTCCCAAGATCCACGAACAAAGAAGTATTAAATCATATGTCATCTTTCGGAGCAAGGGTTTAGGGGAATGCCTCCACCCCCATAGCGGAGGATAATCGATAAGAATTTTGATGGGTTCGAAGCTTTTTTCCAAATATAATCTTTCCTAAATGAATCAAAAGTTGAAGGGAAACGGAATATTAATTTTTTTTCTTTTCTGCCTTACTCCTGCATCCGGGTCAATAAAGATTCATGTCATTGACGTTGGTTATGGGACGGCGGTCCATGTCGAGACGCCCACCCAAAATTTCCTATTTGACGCTGGACCCCAAGAAAAAAGCTCAAAAATCCTCAAGTCACTGGCTAATCAAAAAGTCGTCCGCCTTAACGCCGTTTTCATCAGCCACAACTATCCGGATCATATCGGATCGCTGGAAAAAATTTTAAGCCAAATTCCCGTCAATTATCTTTTCTGGCCAAAAAATATTCCATTGACGGAAGATTTAAACAAATTGCGTCTCAAAAGAGGGGACTTCCCGGAAATAAGATATTTGGAAGAAGGAGACAAAATGATCATTGAACGGGATCTATCAATCTCCGTTTTGAATTCCAATCTGGGCAAGGGTGACCCCAATGACAATTGTTTGGCGTTTGGACTTGCCATCAAAAAAATGAAATTGCTTTTGGCCGGAGATATGGGCCCCTTAAGACAGAATGAAATTATTCAAATAGAATCCGCCTGGCTGAGAGATTCGAAATTTCTCCTTTGGCCTCACCATGGCGAAAAACTTGAAACGGAATTCGCCAAGGGGATTAAAAACCGGCCAATCTGTGTTGTTTCCGTCGGAGAAAACCCTTATGGACTGCCATCCCAAACCATCAAACAAGATGCCGAGTCTTTCTGCGCGGCCCTTTACAGGACTGACACGATGTCCGATCTTGATTTCATTGTTGACGGGAGTAAAATTTCCCGAGATGTTGGCGAACATCTAAAAGAATAGGGGAATTCTATGGGGCCGAAAATTAAAAGATGGGTTTGGGCGCTGGGATGGGTGGGATTTATCTACGCCACCCTTGGCGTGGTCCGGAATTTCACGAATTTTTTCCGCAGTCTCGGGATCTTAAACTTCATGGTCATTTGCGGATATATTTTAATCTGCGGGATTTGCTTGCTGGCGCTATTTCGGACAAAAAACCATGACTGGTGGAGGTACGCGGCACTCTTGGCCGTCCTCGGCTCTTATTTCTTTTTTGCCAAAAGCATCAGGACCCCTGAAGAAAAAATTCATTTTTTCGAATACGGTTTGGTGGGAATCCTTTTTTACCGGGCCCTGCAATTGAATGTCCCGAAAAAATGGTTGGCAATTCTAGGCGCTTTTATAATCGGAGGGCTCGCCGGATGGGTTGATGAATTAATTCAGGGGCATGTTCCCGGGCGCTATTACGATCCGCGGGACATTCTGCTGAACGCCATTTCGGTTGCGCTGGGACTCATAGTCATCGCCACCTTTCCGGCAAAATCCCGGAGCCTCGATCCTTCCCCCAAAAATTAAGACGGAGGTGAGTCCTCTTTCCGCTTCCGGCCTGATAACACTTCCTTGATTATCGGCAAAAAGGAAACGACAATGACAATCAAAATGACCCAGTGAACCCGTTTTTCAATGTTGGGTACGGATCGGGCTAGATAATATCCGATGCTCAGCATGCTGGCCACCCACCCAATTCCACCGACAACATTGTAGGCAAGAAATTTCCCGTAGCTCATCCGTCCCACGCCGGCCAAAGTCGGGGCGAAAGTCCGGACGATCGGAACAAACCGGGCGAGAACGATGGTTTTGGCCCCGTATTTCTCGTAAAAATGCTGGGTTCGCAAGAGATGGCTTTTTCGAAAAAAGAAGGAATCTTCTTTATTAAAAATTCTTGGGCCGATTTGAAATCCAATCCAATACCCGACGGAATCCCCAATAACGGCGGCCGCCCCCAACAAACCAATCAAAACCCAAAAATTGAGGGCATGCTCCACCGCGGCAAGGATTCCGGCGGTGACCAATAGCGAATCGCCGGGAAGAAAGAAACCGGCGAGGAGTCCCGTTTCTGAAAAAACAATCACCACCAAAACCGCATATCCGCCCCAGCGAATCAATTGATCAAAGTGGTAAAGTCTGGAAAAAAATTCATGAAGCATTTCCATCTGAAAAACTCCTTATTTTTTTGAGGAATCACAATGACAATTTTCGATTGGATTTCCAAGCCCAAAAAGAGATGAGGCAAAAAAGGTCAAGCGCCATCGTTAAGATGGCGCGCGGAAGGGTTGTACTCCTGCCTATAAATCCGGATAAAAGTGATGACCGTGCCGACCAACACCGGCCCCAAAACAATCCCCAAAATGCCATAAGCCTTTATTCCGGCCACAATGCTGAATAACATCAAGAAAAAAGGCATCTTTGCCCGAGACCCAATCAAATATGGCTTTAAAAAGTTATCCAAAAGTCCAACCACGACCGCGCCCCAAACAAACAGGAAAATTCCCCATCCTTTGCTCCCCTCCAAAAAAACTGCCGCCGCCACGGGAAGGGTGACTAAAAAAGAGGCTCCGACGAGGGAAAAAATCACCGTGAGCAAACCGAGGAGGACCGGCAAATTCACCCCCGCGATCCAAAAACCAGCCATGGCGGCCAGTCCCTGAACGGAGGCAGTGATAAAAACTCCGACCGCAACCGCCCGGAAGGTTTCATAAGCGTTTATGGCGAGTTTATTTTTGTGCTCATCCGCCATGGGAATCAAAGCGAGGATTTTCCCGATTAAAATTTCTCCGTCCCGGAAGGCGAAAAAGAGGGTCACGAACACGATCAGGCAAAAGACAACGGACAAAATCAGATTCCGCGCGATAAGTCCCCCCGCGGCCAGTATATTTGTCCCTAACTCCTGGATTTTATCCAGGATAACCGTTTTTAAATTAATATCGGCGTATTGGAAATAATTTAAAAGATGTTCCAAAAATCTTTCCACCGGACCCTGCAGGAAAGACGGCAGCCGGGATATGAAACCAGCGATATCCCCCCCTTTAAAAGCCTCGGCGATTTTTTTAACCGTGGGTATTAGTCTATCCGCTTCGCCGAAAAGGGTTGCCCCCATAAAAGCGAGCGGGATGAAGGTCAATAGAAAAATAACCGCCGTCATAATCAACGCGGAAAGGTGGCGGTTGGGAATCTTTTTCCTGATAAAAACAGCCAAAGGTTGGAATGCCATCGCCAAAAGCGCCGACACTAAAAATGCGGACAAAAACGGTTTGAGCAGAACGTAAAGTTGGAACAGAAAAAAACCAAAGGCTATAAAGAAAAATACCTGAACCAAAACTTTCCTATTTGCTGATATCGGATCGGAATTCACGGGCTGATTTTAATACACCGATCCGATTCAAACAAGGCAATTCCCCGCCCATTTATGGCCTCAAAAATATTACCAAAACACCGTTTTAAACCCATTTTTTCTAAAACTAACAAATTCCTAATTTTTGATCGATCCTAAATCGTTCCTCATAATAAACGACCTTATTTATCAATATGAAATTGAATGATAATAATGAAAACTAAAGTTAGATTTCCCTTGATATTTGGCCATCCGACCTTATCCTTAATGATGTCGCACCCAGGGAATCGATGCCAATTCACAATTCGATTCCCTTTTTCAATGTCTGAAAATTAGCCTCAAAAATGAACCAAAAAAAGTAAATGCCTTTTTTTGAAACCGGCTTAATTTTCAAATCAAATTGTCCCTCCCTGCATCAAAAATGCGGGAAGGGATTTTTTTTGCCAAACCAATGGACTCCCGCACTCCAACAGGTATCCCGCGGGGAGACATCAAAGAATATATAAGGAGGTCGCAATGAGACTACACCAAAAAGTTCGCTACGGGGTCGCCTGCCTGTACGAATTATCCAAACATCCGGGCGAATACGTTGACACAGAGACCATCTCTAAATGCCAAAGCGTCCCCTGCGCTTACGCGCACAAGATCCTTCAGCACTTGGCCCATTCGGGACTTGTTTTGGCCCACAAGGGATTGGGATACAAATTGGCGAGACCGCTGGAAAACATCACTGCCGCCGAAGCGATCGATATCCTGACGGTCGATGTCGAGCCATTCCCAATCAACTCCGCCATCGGCACCCTGCTAGAAAACCGAATTCACCAGGCGCTCTCCAGCTTCACGCTCGGCGAATTAGGGCGGTCCGTTTAACACGAGGAGACTACTATGCATAAGAAATTAAAAACTAAAAAGATTCTGGCGGCGCTGGGAACCATCGTCTGCTTAACTACGCTGTTTGTTTCAGCGGCGGCGGCCGCCGTGCCCACCCGGATCAACTTCCAAGGGAAGTTGCTTGATACCAATAAAAATCCCCGGAACGGGCCCTTCGACATGACGTTTCGGATCTGTGACTCGCCCTCAGACAGTTGCGCCAGTCCCATTTGGTGGGAACCGCAAACCAACGTCAATGTTTCGAACGGTGTCTTTTCCACCCAGTTGGGATCCGTCACTCCCATACCGAGCTCGGTATTTTCAAACGACGCCCGGTATTTGGAAATCCAAATTGGATCGGAAGTGTCAACCACGCGGGAACAGCTGGTCACCAGTCCCTACGCCTTCAAGGCGTCGGTGGCCGACGACCTCGTTGACGGCGATTCCGACTACATCCAATCACGGAACACCCTCCAGGCTGGAGCGACTTTTTATGTTTCCAGCGGAACGGTGGCGGGGAATTTCGCGGTTGGTGGAGTGATTCGCGCCGGTTCGGGCAACACTCAAATCACAAACGCGGCCGGCAATCTCGACGCGACTAAATTAATCGGGATTCTCCCTGACGCAAGCCTCTCGGGCAGTTATTCCAACAGCCTGAACTTATCGAGCAACACGAATGTGTTTGCCGGGGACGGCAGCGCTCTAAAAAATGTGGTCTCGGCGAATCTTCTTCCCGGAAACACCAACTACATCCAGAATAGAAACACCCTTCAATCCGGGGCCAGTTTCTATGTCTCCAGCGGCGCCGTGTCGGGCAGCTTCTCCGCGGGAGGAACCGTGTCGCTTGGAGGCGCCGCCGGCACCAGCGACGTCATCGTCAACAGCAATCTTATGGTTGGAGGCGATGTTCGCCTCAATGGAAACGACATTCTGGATTCGGCAGGAACCACCCGTGTGACGGTTGGAGATCCAATTGTTTTAAATGGATCTTTAACTGTTTCAGGCAATTCGGCCAATCTTCAAATCAGTACGTCAGTCATATTTAATGGCGTGGCCAACGGCGATAACTACATCGCCTTTCCATTCGTGGCCGGGGGCAACATCAATAACCGCGACGTGGTAATTATCAGTGGCGCCAATTCCATAACAACCACAACTACGGCCCAAGATCCCCTGGCCATCGGGATTGCGGTCAATTCCGCGAGCCTTGGAGGAACCGTTTATGTCGCCACCCAAGGTATTATCACGGGAGTGACGGTCAACGGCGCCGTCGTTGTTGGTGCCAACGTTTGTTCGACCGCCACGGCGGGCCGAATCGACGATGCCTGCGGTTCCAACAGCGTGGCCATCGGAAAAGCCCTCACGGGAGCCGCGGCCGCGGGGCAAACGATCAAGGTCGTATTGATGACGCCCAGATAAGGGAGGAAAAGAAAAAACTCAAAAGGAAGCCTCAATGAGGCGGAAAATATTAATTGGCCTGTGGATCCTGGCCGGACTTAGTCTGGGCAGCGCTCTTCTATTACAAGCGCAATTAAAAACCGCCTCCAACATCATTCAACCCGACGTCGTCAACCAGGGCGGAAACAATGGCGTCCCATACACCAGCCATGAGCTGACCTCAAGCGCCGGAGAAACTTCCGCATCAAGTTACACCTTCACCAGCCACCAGCTCCTCACCGGCGCGATGAACCTGATCTCTTGCCCAGGTACCATCACCGATCTGGGCGGAGTCGTTCAAAGCAGCGTGACGGTGATCCTCTCCTGGAGCGCGCCCGGATATGACGGACTCATCGGGTCGCTCATTCCGGGAACGAGTTATCACATTCAAAACTCATCATCCGCCAACCAAGTGTGGAATTTTGCTCAGGCGCAAACCGTTATCTCCACAGAGAACGTGAATGAAGGAGATCCCCAAGGAATGCCCGTCACGGGTTTGATGCCGAACACCACCCAATACTTCCGAATCTGGACCAAAGACGCGGACGGAAATTTAAGTACCCTTTCGAACGGGGCCACCGTCACCACTCTGGCGATGGTTCCGCAACATCTGACCAATTCTTTCGTCAATGTCGAAGTGAGTTCCGTAACCTTTGCTTGGGTGGCCTTCCCCATCTCACCCTCTTCCTCTTCAGCCTCCGGCTACGAAGTGGATGCCGCCACCTCCAACGATTTCGGCGGAGACATTATTTCCTCTATCACCTACAACGTGTCTTTAAGCACCCTCACCATTTCCGGACTCCTCTCCAACACGACCTACCATTTCCGGGTGGGCTCAATTAATCAGTATGGAAATTTTAATTTCAACACGAGCAAATCAACCACCACCAAAATTTCAGTTGATGCCGTCCCGCCCCAGGCAGTCACGTCGCTTCAGGCTTCAACTGCAACCGCAACCAGCATCATTTTGAATTGGACCGGGCCCATCGACCCGACAGACAACCCCTTGAACGGAAACTACGCCATTCAATACGCCACCTGGACCGACGTCACCTGGTCCACCATCAACGCCCAAATCATTTTTTCAACGGCCAATGTTTCCCAAGGCGCCCGCCAAGGCACGGTGGTGGATGGCCTTTGGCCCAACACAACTTACTTCATCCGGCTCTGGTCATCCGATTCCAGACCAAACTGGTCCCCTCTATCTAATGGAGCCACTATATGCTTGCTCAGCAATTCCATCCAGAATTTGGACTTGGATTCCATTTCCGTGAGCTCGGCGACGCTCAAATGGTTTGAACTTCCAACGGCGCCCTCTTCCGCAACGGGTTCCGGTTATCTTGTTGAAGCCTCATCCACCAATTTTGGTGTGATGGGGGCGGGAGGAGTCACTCTCTCATCAACGGTCGCGGGCGTCGCGCTGACAACCGTCACGGTGTTCAATCTTATGCCGAACACCACATACTATTTCCGGGCGGGTTCTCTCAACACCAACAACGCGCCAAACTACACCGCTTGGGAAGCCACCTCCACTTATTCCAATCCTGTTCAAACACTTTCTCCCCCATTCCTGACGATTTGCGCAAGTTCCATCACCGCCAATTGGGCCGCTCTTCCCATAACTCCATCTTCAAGTTCATCTCATGGTTACATCCTGCAAGCGTCTTCGAAAAACTTTTCCGGAGATGGAACAATCTATTCCACGGCGACCACCAATGTGGCGCTCTCAACTTTGACGGTCCCGAATTTGGATCCAAACAAGCTCTATTATTTCCGCGTGGGCTCCCTGAACTGGTACAACGCTCCGAACTTCATCTCTCTCGGTTCAACCAACACCCTCGCCAATATCCCCGGCTCTGTCTCCCTCGCCAACCTTTATCAGTCCAGCGCCGCTTTTTCCTGGAATCTCCCTTCTGGCGGCTCCTCCGGGTTCATCATTTCCGCCTCCTCCACAAACTACAACGGAACCGGCACCACTTTGTCTTCCACAACTTCAAACGGATCTCTCAACTCACTGTCTGTCTTAAATCTTTTGTCTAACACCACCTATTTCTTCAAAGTCGGCTCCATCAACGCCGACAACAACTACAACTTCGCCGCCACCATCGCCACCGCCACACTCGCCGCCCCGCCGACGCGCCTGGCCCTTGACTTTATCAGCGTCTTCAATTCCTCCGTCACCGCCCAGTGGGTCGCCATGCCTGCCAACTCCGCCACCGGCTACAGGCTCGACGCCTCTTCCACCAATTTCGACAGCACAGGCACGATATATTCGTCTTCCACTATAAATCTTTTCGTCTCCACCCTCACCACCATCAACCTCACTGCAAACACCACTTACTTCTTCAGAGTCGGCTCCTTAAACTGGAATTCCATGCCCAACTTCACCACTCTCAACTCAACCAGAACCAAAGGCTTTGCTCCTCTGACTGTTGCTTCCACCTACACTTTCGTCGCCATCTCTTCCATCACCGCCCAGTGGAACGCCAATAATAATCCTCAGGGAACTCTCTACACTCTCCAGCTCTCCACTGCTTCCGATTTCTCCGGCGCCATCAAATCCTCCGCCACCACCGACCTCTCCGCCACCGTCATCAACCTCTCCGCCAATACCTCCTACTACGCCCGTGTCCAGGCGGAAAGTTCCGACTTTACTTCTCTCGGCTCCACTGTCACCCTCGCTTCTCCGCCTTCATCTGTATCCCCCACTTTCTTCCCAGTCATTATCTCTAGTTTCGCCGTCAACTATTCAAGCGGTTTAGTCCCCAATCCCATCGACACTCTCACCACCGTCCAGATCTCCTCCTTCTCCGATTTCTCCCTCATCACCGCCTCCGCCACTTACTCCCTCTCCTCCACCTTCACCGCCCTCAACTTCAACACCACTTACTACACCCGCGCCTTCGCCCAGAGCAGAACCGGCACCCTGACCGAATTCACCTCCCTCGGCTCCACCGCCACCCTCGCCGTCTCTCCCGGCGTCGCCCTTTCCACCTACTCCAACCTCACCGCCGAATCGTTCACCGTCAACTGGACCTCCGGATTTAACCCCGACGGCACTCTCTACCACGCTCAAATCGCCGAAGACTCGGGCTTCACCGCCAATCTCCAGGATGGCTACACCACCAGTCTCTCCTTTGATTTCTCCGGCCTTGTCCCCGGCACCGCTT
>Ga0315279_10002337_pt1 | contig 28725 bp, 25 predicted proteins | sample YL17G06_20_MG_FD_203694 | JGI IMG/M metagenome (GOLD analysis project Ga0315279, IMG submission 203694) | Sediment microbial communities from Yellowstone Lake, YNP, Wyoming, USA - YL17G06_20 | ecosystem: Environmental > Aquatic > Freshwater > Lake > Sediment | place: USA: Wyoming | collected... | reverse complement strand
CGATTCTAACTAAATCTACGCCTGAAGGAGCGAGAGATTATTTAGTGCCTTCCAGGCTCAATCCCGGCTCTTTCTATGCACTTCCACAGTCGCCGCAATTATTCAAGCAGATTTTGATGGTTGCAGGAATTGAAAAATATTATCAGATAGCCAAATGTTTCCGCGATGAGGATTTGCGCGCTGACCGTCAACCTGAATTTACGCAATTAGATTTAGAGCTCTCTTTTGTAAATGAGGAAGACATCTTTTCTTTGTCTGAAAAACTCATCCAATTGATTTTAAAAGAGCTAAAAGGAAAAGATATAAAGATTCCCTTTGCGCGCCTCAGCTTTGATGAAGCGCAAAAGAGATACAAGACTGATAAACCTGATTTACGGCCTGAAACTAAAAGCGAATTTGCCTTTACCTGGCTCATAGATTTTCCTTTATTTAAGTATAATGGGCAAGATAAGCGCTGGGAGAGCGAGCATCATCCTTTTACTGCCCCGCGTCAGCAAGATTTTGAAATTCTTGAAAGCAGTCCGGAGAAAGTAAAGGCCCGGTCTTATGACCTGGTCTTAAACGGTATGGAGATAGGCTCAGGCTCTATAAGAATTCATGAGCAAGAATTGCAGGAAAAGATTTTTAAGCTCATCGGTATAAATAAAGACCAGGCGCAAAAACGTTTTGGTTTTCTTTTAGAGGCTTTTCAATTCGGTGCGCCGCCACACGCTGGCATTGCCTTTGGTTTGGATAGGCTCCTTGTGATTTTAGCAAAGGAGGAAAGCATCAGGGAAGTGATTACATTTCCTAAAACAAGTCAAGGAATTTGTCCGTTAACCAGCGCGCCTTCAGATGTAGAGGAAAGACAGTTAAAGGAATTGGGTATAACCGTTAAAAAAGGGAGGGAGAAAAAATGAAAAAACTATATGCTATACCTGCCCGTCCGGCAGGCGGGTGCTATATGCTATATGCTATTTTTTTAGTCTTTGTGCTATCCGGTTGTGTAGTGAGGACATATTCCATAACCAAAGATAGAGTTGATCAGGATTTAGCCGTCGGCAATCGCGGATATTTAAAAGGCCAGGCAGCTCCTCGTGAAATGGAAAGAAAGGCTACGCGGACTACTCAAGTTGTGGAAGTAGAGTTACATTCTCCCATAAAATTTGAGAAAAAACCGAAGATAAGGCCGGTAGAAACAAAGCCTTTTGAAACTGTTGAAGATCGGTCACAAGAAGGCAATCGCGGATATATTGTCCAGAGCATTACACCAGAGATAGCCAAAGTGCAAGCTGTGGCATTTGAAAAATACACTGTGCAAAAGAATGATACCCTGCAAAAAATCTCTAAAAAATTTTATGGCACAACCAAAAAATGGAAAAAGCTCTTTGATGCTAATCAAGATGTTCTCAAAAGTCCCAACAAGGTTTATCCCGGACAGGTCATAAATATACCTACCGAACAACTAAGGGAACCTCAAGAAAACCTGAAATAAGTTAATGGATAAAGTAATTAAGCTGCAAACCCATCAGGAGGCCCAAACTCTTTTTGGGCCTCATGATGAAAATATCCAGTTAATAGAAAGAGAATTTAAGGTTAAAATAGTTGTGCGGGGAGAACACCTTAAGATAAGCGGCACAGCTATTAATATTAAAAAGGCAGCAAATCTTATTGAATATATATTAGATGCCTTGCGCGCAGGTCAGACAGAGTTAGGCAGAGCAGATTTACTTTACCTAATAAATAATTTCAAAAATGAGAAAAAGATTGAAGCCCCTCGTATTGTAGATTCAGGTGTTTTTCGCACTTCTGCTGGCAAGCAAATAGGCCCGCGCACCAAGGGCCAGCGGGAATATGTGGAGGCAATAAAGAAATTTGATATTGTATTTGGTATTGGCCCTGCAGGCACAGGTAAGACTTATTTGGCTATGGCCTGCGCGGTGGAGGCCTTAAAGAAACAAGAGGTGCGCAGGATCATGCTTACCAGGCCGGCAATAGAAGCCGGTGAATCTTTAGGGTTTTTGCCCGGCGATATGTACGAAAAGATTTCTCCATATCTTCGGCCGCTTTACGATGCCCTTTATGATATGATGGAAGCAGAGCGCATTGAGAAGTATTTAGAAACCGGAATTATTGAAGTGGCGCCGCTGGCCTATATGAGAGGGAGGACTTTAAACGATGCTTTTATTATTTTGGATGAGGCTCAGAACGCTACCCGTGAACAGATGAAAATGTTTTTAACCCGGCTGGGTTTTGATTCCAAGGCAGTTATCACCGGAGATATAACCCAAAGCGATCTACCTGATGGAAAGCCCGTAGGGCTTCTTCAGGCGCAGGAAATATTAAAGGATATTGAAGGAATGAAATTTATTTATTTTACAGGTTCTGATGTAGTTAGGCACGCGCTTGTGCAGAGGGTTATTGAAGCTTATGATAAAACAAATCGCCAAAGTTAAATTAAGCTCCATTTTAGGAATTACGCTGGTTTTTTTATTTAGCTTCATTGCGCAGATAAATTTAATTATCCCCCTATTTTTACTCTCTTTATTATTCTATCTTAAGTTTAAAGGGGCCAAGCCGAATTATACCCTGCTTAATATTTCACTATTATTTTTAATTAGTTTTGTAAGCGGTTACTATATTATAAAACAAGGGCTAAAACCAGAATGGGGGTGGCTGGTATTCTGCATACCATTTTCTTTTATTCCTATGCTGGCTACCTTGTTATTCAATGATTTAGAAATATCTTTTCTGATTACTCTGGCAACTTCATTTTCCGTAGTATCCGTTTCAAATAATCCTTTTCAATTAGGAATGCTGTCTTTGATAAGCGGGATATTATCAAGCATCCTTGTAAAAGACGCGCGTAAACGCACCACTGTAATCCAGGCCGGCTTTATTGTGGGCATTATGCAATTAATTGCATTGATTTTCATTGACCGTCTCTGGATAGGCCAGCCCTACAGATACTCGCTCCTCCTGTTTAATGGTTTGGTATCAGCTATCATTGTTTCAGGGGTATTGCCTGTATTTGAATATCTCTTTAAGAGAGTCACAAATATCAGCCTATTGGAATTAGCAGATTTTAACCATCCGCTCCTGCAGCGCCTGATTCAGGAAGCGCCGGGGACTTATCATCATAGCCTCCTAGCCGGTAATCTTTCCGAAAGCGCTTGTAGGCTAGTGGGCGCAAATGCACTATTAGCAAGGGTAGGTGCTTATTACCATGACATAGGAAAGACCCAGAAGCCGGAATATTTTAGCGAGAACCAGAATATAAACGAAAGCAAGCACGATACATTATCGCCTGCAATGAGCAAGCTCGTAATCATTAACCATGTTAAAGAAGGAGTAGAACTGGCGCGGAGGTATAAACTCAATCCTGTTCTAATAGATTTTATACAACAGCATCACGGAACAAGCTTGGTTTACTATTTTTATCGTCAAGCTTTGGAGAATTTAGAAGAAGACCAGGATATAAAAGAAGAGGGCTTTCGTTATTCCGGGCCAAAACCTAATACAAAAGAAACAGCTATTGTGTTATTGGCAGATTCTGTAGAGGCAGCAACCCGGACATTAAAAGATCCTCTGCCGGCAAAAATTGAAGAAGTGGTGCATAAGATTATCAACAATAAGTTTATCGATGGCCAACTTGATGAATGCGATTTAACGCTGAAGGATTTAGAAGGAATCTCCTCTGTCTTTATCAAAATATTAAGCGGCATTTACCATAGCCGCGTAACCTATCCCGAAGAGCCAAGAAGTGCAAATAACTATAAAAAATTTTCAAAAGAAGATTCCCATCTATCCCAAAAGGATAAAAAAGACAATTCTTAAAATCTTATCAAAAGAAGGATTCAAGAATTCTGGAGCTATAACTGTCTGTTTTGTTAATGAAAGAAAGATTAAGGAGCTGAATTTAGAATATCACCACAAAAACGCCCCTACCGATGTTTTGGCATTTGACCTTAGCGACAAGAAAATCGCTTTCAGCGATAACTCTAATGTGCGATTTTCAGTGGTTAGGAAAGTGCTTTATACTTTCCTACACCATAAAGGAAACTTATCGGCAGATATAGTTGTATCTACTGATGCTGCAATTCAGAATGCAAAATCTTTCAAAACCACTCCTTTTTACGAGCTAAATCTATATGTTATCCATGGTATTTTGCACCTTTTAGGTTATGATGATAAGAATAAAAAAAATAGTTTAATTATGCATAAAAAAGAAAAATATCTATTATTAGATGTTGCCCGGAATGTCAGATGATGGGTGGCGTGGCTTGAGGACCCATCATCCGTCAAAACATCGGGTAACGAGGCATCAGGTTATAACTAAATAAACATGTCCATCCATAAAACCGAGGCAATAGTCCTAAATAGGCGCGATTTTCGCGAAACCTCTCTCATTGCCGATTTCTTTACGCGGGATTTTGGCAAACTCAGTGGTTTGCTAAAAGGCATAAAGACTGACCTTAAGAAGTTTGCCAGTTCTGTTGAGCCGTTTTCCTATAATGAGATTATCTTTTACAAAAAAATAAATTCCTCTTTACATTTGGTCTCCCAGTGCGATACGAGGGATAATTTTGATGCTGTAAGGCGTGATGTGTTTAAGACAGGCATAGCCAGTTGTATAATGGAACTCCTGGGTGCTATAATGGCGCAAGAAGATAGGAATGAGGATGTTTTTGATTTATGCCTGGCGTGCCTTGCGGAATTAAAAACTAATCACAATCCGGAAAAGATTGCGACTATTTTTAAAATTAAAATGTTGGCCTTTTCAGGCTTTAAGCCGCATTTTGATTCTTGCGTCTTGTGCGGGGATAGAATTTTAGGCCAGTCAAAATTTAGCTTAAGCTTAGGAGGCCTATTGTGTTCCAGATGCCAGCAAAAAGATATGAGTAGCCGCACTGTATTTCGCGGCACAGTTGCCTCGATTTTATATATTGAGAAAAATGATTTTAAGAATAATCTTAATTTAGGCATGAATCCGCAGATAAAAAGAGAATTAAATATGATTCTGAATGCATTTTTAAATTTCCATTTAGAAAAAGAATTAAAATCTCAGAAGGTATTAAGCAATCTGATAAAAGGGTCACCAGGTCACAAGGTTACAGAGTCACCAGTAAAAAGCTACGGGTGACTTGGTGTCTTGGTGACATGGTGACACGGAGGCTGTTATGAAGATAGTTATTGTGGGCCCAGGAGCAATGGGTTGTTTATTTGCCGCTTTTTTATCTAAGTCTCAACAGGAGGTCTGGCTTTTGGATAAAAATAAAGAACGAACAGAGAAAATTAATCAGGCAGGTATAATTATTGAGGGTGTTTCGGGTAATTGGCAGGCAAAAGTAAAGGTAACAGTTGATGCGGAAGAGATTGGGCAAGTAGGCCTGATTATTATTGCTGTAAAGTCTTATGATACAAAAGAGGCTATTAGCCAAGCAAGGGCTCTTATAACGGATAATACAAGGGTCTTGACCTTACAAAATGGCATTGGAAATATTGAAATTATCAGCGAGGTAGTAGGAAATGAAAAAGTAATCGGCGGGGCAACCAATCAAGGAGCTACGCTTCTGGATGCAGGCCATATTAGACATGCGGGTCGCGGCGAGACAGTAATCGGAAGAATAGATGGCAAAATCCCGGTTGAGCTGCGTTCGATACGCGAGCTTTTTAATAAAGCGGGTTTGGAGACGCGGATTTCTCGGGACATAAAAGGCCTGTTATGGTCAAAGTTAATTATAAATGTAGGAATAAATGCGCTTACTGCTATAACCGGGCTTAATAATGGAAGATTGGTAGAATTTGAAGGCACGCGTCGGATTCTAAGGGAAGCAGTTACCGAAGCGATAAGGATTGCTAAGAGAAAAAGAATAAAACTTATTTATGACGACCCTTTGGCAAAGGTAGAGGCTGTATGCGAGGCAACTGGCCCTAATGTGTCTTCTATGTTGCAAGATGTTCTAAGAAAGAAACGCACAGAGATAGATTTTATTAATGGTGTCATTGTCCGTCAGGCGCAGGAATTAGGCATTCCTGTGCCAGCGAATTCAATGCTGGTAGATTTGGTTAAGACCATTGAGGCAAGTTATAATTTAGCAGTTGAAAAATAGCTGTTTTGCGGGTCCTGTCTTGGGTATTTTCTCGCCGCATCACGCGGCTTCGAAAACACCCAAGCCACTTAAATTTCCTGCTAAATCATTTATTTGAAATTTAACCCTGAGCGAAAGCGAAGGGCCTTGCTAAAAATTAGCTAAAATCTCAATTCGCTCGAAAACCGCCAGGTTCATTAAAAAGCAAAACAAGACAGTGCCCGCTAAACGATAATATGAGAAAATATATATTAGCTGTATTAGTGTTTATAGGGGTGGGTTTGGGAATTTATCTGGTGAGTTTAACGAGGGACACCTGTCCATTAAGTACTATTTCTCCCGCAGAAAAAATCGAACCTATTCAGAAAGACAATTCCTTAAAGGATGCACTTGTTTTGCTTAAAAATAGAAAAGATAATGATGCCTTAGTCGTTTTTGAAAAAATTCTTGCTGATGAGCCGGGCAACCTGGATGCGCTCTGGGGCAAGGCTGAGATTAAAAGACGCGCGCACAAATATAAAGAAGCACAAGCTTTATTAAGTGAAATATTAAAGCAAAATCCTAACCATGTTTCTTCTTTAATCAGCCTGGCTTATATAAGATATAAAGATGATAAGTTAAACGAGGCTTCAGAGTTGATAAACCGGGCAATAAATGCCAGCTCTTCGGATAAGGAAAACGAGGCATTAGCTTATATGATGTTGGGCACTATTAATAGTAGACGTTCGGCAAAAGGCTGGTTTTTCAGTAAAATAAGATACGGCACACAAATAAAATGCTATTTTTTAAAGGCTAAGGAATTAGCGCCGCATTTACCAGAAGTGCATTTGGGTTTAGGGACATTCTATCTTAAGGCACCGGCAATTGTGGGTGGAAATTTGGATAAGGCAGTGGAAGAATTGGAGGCCGCAGTAAGAATTGCCCCGGATTTTGCCACTGCCAATGCCAGATTAGCCCAGGCCTATAAAAAGAAAGGGAATTTAGAGAAATATAATTTTTATATTCAGCGCGCAAGAGAATTGGATTCTCAAAATGAAGTGCTAAAAGAACTCCAGTAGCATTTAGCGGGTGGCTTGGGTGTTTTTAAAGCCGCTGTGATGCGGCGAGAAAATACCCAAGACAGGACCCGCTAAATGCTAATGAAACTCAATAGCAGTAGAGATGAAAAATCTAGAAATAGCTACTATTTTCCGCGATATTGCCAAGATATTAGAGATAAAAGGCGATAATCCTTTTAGAATTCGTGCCTATGAAAGGGCAGCGCAGAATATAGAGGGTTTAACTGAGGATATTGAAGGTTATATTAAAGAGGATAGGCTTACAGAAATACCAGGTATTGGCAAGGATATTTCAGGGAAAATAAAAGAGATTGTAAAGACCGGCAAACTAAAAGCGCTTGCAGATTTAAAGAAAACCATACCTGGAGGGTTATTAGATTTACTTAATATTCCTTCTGTGGGGCCTAAGACCGCAAAACTATTATACGAAAAATTAAAAATAAAAAACATTTCAGATTTAGAAGGAGCAATCAGAAAGAATAAACTGGGAGGTATTTTTGGAATTAAAGAGAAAACCATAGAAAATATTTCTAAGGGAATAGAATTGCTTAAAAGAGGAAAAGAGAGGATGACTTTGGCCCGGGCAGTGCTTGTAGCAGATGAATTTGTGAATGCCCTAAAAAAACTACCGACGGTAAAAAAGATATCCACTGCCGGCAGTCTGCGCCGCCAAAAAGAAACTGTGCGCGATATTGATATATTGGTAATTTCGCATAAACCTAAAAAGGTGATGCAGGCATTTACGAGCTCACCTTTGGTGAGAGATGTTTTAGCAGAAGGGCAAACCAAGGCATCTGTGCGGACAAAAGAAGATATTCAAGTAGACTGCCGCGTATTAGAAGAGAAGTCCTTTGGTGCAGCGCTTTTATATTTTACCGGCTCAAAAAATTTTAATATTAAACTTCGGCAGTTGGCAATAAAGAAAGGACTTAAGATTAACGAATACGGAGTATTCAAAAGAGAGAAATTCATTGCAGGCAGGACAGAAGAGGAGATATTTAAGTTGTTAGGTATGCCTTATATTGAGCCGGAATTGCGTGAGGATAATGGCGAAATAGAATTAGCTTTGAAGAACAAATTACCTAAATTGATAGAATTAAAAGATATAAAAGGGGATTTTCATGTGCATTCTAATTGGTCTGATGGAGGTAATTCAATAGAGGAGATAGTAAGGGCTTGCCAGGAGAGGGGTTATTCTTATGCAGCGATTACCGACCATTCTCAAAGTCTTAAAGTCGCAAGCGGCCTAAGTATCGCGGCTTTAAAGAAGAAAAAACAGGAGATAGAAAAGATAAATAAAAATCTTAAAGGTTTCAAGATTTTATATGGAACAGAGGTAGATATAGATTCCGATGGCAAACTTGATTATAAGGATGAAATCCTTAAAGAATTTGATTTAGTGATAGCCGCAATTCATACCGGATTTAAACAATCTAAAGAGCAACTTACCAGGAGGTTAATTAAGGCCTGTCAAAACAGATATGTCCATATTATCGCCCATCCTACAGGCAGGCTCTGGGGCACACGCGATGCTTATGAGATAGATTTGGATGAATTATTGAAAGCAGCAAACCAGACAAATACCTTTTTAGAGATAAATGCCTTTCCCCAGAGATTAGATTTAAATGACCTGAATTGTCATCGGGCAAAAGAGATGGGTGTAAAACTGGCTTTAGGCACAGATGCACATACCATTGAGCAATTAGAAAATACGAAATTAGGAATTTCTGTAGCCCGTCGCGGCTGGCTCTCTAAGGAAGATGTGATTAATACGCTCTCGGTTGAAGAATTATTAAAAATGATCAAAAAATGAGAAGATTCATTGTTCTATTGTTCTATTGTTCTATTGTTCTATTGTTTGGTTGTCAGAATCAGAAGCTCTATAAAGACACACAACTAATGCTGGGAACTTTTGTGGAGGTAATTTCTCCGCATAGGCAAGCGCCGGGTATTGTCTTTGCAGAGATTAAACGCATAGAAAATTTATTAAGTAAATATAATCCGGAGAGCGAGGTTTCAAAATTAAATAAATTAGGCAATTTAAAGGCAAGTCCTGAAACTTTTTATATAATAAAAAGAGCAAAAGAGTTTTGGCAGGTAAGCGATGGTGCATTTGATATAACTGTCGCACCATTGGTTGATCTTTGGGGTTTTACAGACAAAAAATATTATTTACCTAAAGAAGAAGAAATTAAAGATATCTTAAATCTGGTTGGTGCAAATAAAATTATTTTAAAAGAATTAGAAAATGTGATAAAATTTAGCGTTTCCGGGATGAAAATAGATTTAGGGGCAATTGCCAAAGGTTATGCGGTAGATTGCGCAGTGAAAAAATTAAAAGAAAATAACATAAAAAGCTGCCTGATAAATGCCGGTGGCCAGATTTATGCTTTGGGTGATAAATTTGGCTTAGCTTGGAAAATAGCCGTTAGAAATCCGCGGGGGAAAGATTTAATGGATTATTTAGTCATAAAAGATAAGGCAGTTTCTACTTCCGGTGATTACGAGCAATATTTTATCAAAGGGAAAAAGCGTTACGCACATATTTTTAATCCTAAAACCGGGTATCCCGCAGATTCAGGGGTTATCTCGGTAACAGTAATTGCGCAAGATGGCATAACCTGCGATGCTTTATCCACCGCTATTTTTGTTTTAGGAAAAGAAAAGGGGCAGGAATTAGCGCAGAAATTTCCTGGCGTAGAAGTAAGGATAATAGAATAAAACCCTTACACACCGCGTAGGTGTGCGTAGGTGGGATAAGCTGATACGATGAAAATAATTGATAAGGAAGATTTAGCCAAAGAGATAACTAAAATTATAGTTGAAGCGCCTGTAATTGCACAAAAAGCCAAAGCAGGACAATTTGTGGTTTTAGTGGTAGATGAAAAAGGCGAGCGCATACCTTTAACTTTGGCTGATTGGGACAGAGAAAAAGGGACAATCACCTTGATATTTCAGAAAGTAGGTTTTAGTACAAAAAGATTAGGAACGCTTAACTCCGGCGATAATATAGAGCACATACTTGGCCCATTAGGACATCCAACTGAGATAAAAAATTTTGGCGAGATTTTTTCTATTGGCGGTGGAGTAGGAATCGTTGAAGTCTATCCGGTATCCCGGGTTTTTAAAGAGGCGGGTAATCGCATTATGGGAATAATTGGAGCGCGCTCCAAAGATTTAATTATCCTGGAAGATAAGATGCAAAAGGTGTGCGATGAATTATTTATTACTACCGATGACGGCTCCTACGGGAGAGCAGGTTTTGTGACCGATATTTTAAAAGAACTATTAGAAGTAGTGGAAAAATCCACGCATACGAAATACCCGGCATTGGTTTATGCTATCGGGCCGGTGCCGATGATGAAGGCAGTTTCGGAATTGACCAGAAATTACGGAATTAAGACCATAGTAAGTTTAAATCCTATTATGGTAGATGCCACAGGTATGTGCGGTTCTTGCCGCTGCACCGTGGCCGGAAAAAGCGTATTTGGCTGTGTAGACGGCCCGGATTTTGATGCGCATCAAGTGGATTTTGAGGAGTTAGCAAAACGCTTAAAATTATTTAAAAATCAGGAAGAAAATTTGAAGAATTAGAGTGCCTAATTAAAATGAGGCCACCTAAAGATAATCAGAAAAAAAACCATAAATTCAGTAATAAAGGCAACCAAAAGCTACAAATCTTAGATTTCGACTATACAGGTTCTCCTATAGAGACCGTTTTTGAAAAATTCAACACCTCGATCAAAGGGCTTTCTGAAACAGAAGCAAAAAAACGTCTTCAAGAATATGGTTACAATGAGCCTGCCAGGAAAAAGAAAAGGACCGTTCTTACGCAAATCCTCTCCAAGTTTCTCAATCCGCTAGTTATCGTTCTTCTTATTATTGCCGCTTTTTCTATCTTCTTTGGTGAAAAGATAAGCGCAATCTTGGTTTCTTTAATGGCGGTAATGAGCGTTTTTCTTTCCTTCATACAAGAATACCGTGCGGGAAGAGAAGCAGAGAAACTCAGCGAAATGGTGCGTGCAACCGCTACAGTTTACCGAAATGGAAAACCAAGAGAAGTTAAAATTAAAGAGATAGTTCCAGGAGACATTGTCGATTTGTTTGCCGGTGATATGATTCCCGCGGACTTAAGAATTATAACCTGTAAAGATTTATTTATCAATCAGGCATCTTTAACAGGAGAATCATTCCCAATAGAAAAAGTGTCTGAGCCGATACAGGGCAAAAATGGCTCAATTTCCGAACTGCGTAATATTGCTTTTATGGGATCCAGTGTTGTCAGCGGAACCGCTCTGGGGGTAGTTATAAAGACTGGCGTATTCACCCAGTTTGGCGAGATTTCGCGTAAACTCGCTACTATTAGGATACAGACAAGCTTTGACAAAGGAATACACAAATTTACTTGGCTTATGATTCGTGCCATGCTTTTTATGGTTTTATTTATCTTCGCCATCAATGCCCTGCGCCGGGGGAATTTTATTGAATCCTTGCTTTTTTCCTTGGGCGTTGCAGTTGGCCTTACTCCCGAGATGCTTCCGATGATAGTGGCAATAAATCTTTCTAAAGGCGCAATAGCCATGTCTAAAAAACAGGTTATTGTCAAACATCTTAATTCTATACAGAATTTTGGTGCCATGGATGTGCTCTGTACAGACAAAACCGGCACCCTTACCTTAGATAAGATAGTATTAGAAAAACATTGTGATGTAGTAAGAAAGGATGATGATGATGTCTTACGATATGCCTATATTAACAGTTTTTATCAAACAGGATTAAAGAATCTTTTAGATAGGGCTATCCTTAAACATGAAAAGGTATTGATTGGACAATTCAAGAAAGTTGATGAGATACCTTTTGATTTCTCAAGAAAAATAATGTCAGTAGTGGTAGAAGTAAACGGTATTCATAGAATTATCTCAAAAGGTGCGCCCGAAGGGATTTTTAAAAAAAGCACGAAATACGAATTAGAAGGTGAAATACTTGAAATGGAAGATTTGATACTTTCAGATTTAAAGGAAGAATGCGATGACTTAAGCGCAGATGGTTTCAGAGTCTTGGCTATAGCGTATAAAGATATAGACAATAAAAAGGAAACGTACTCGAAGGACGATGAAAAAGACTTAATCCTTAAAGGTTACGTGGCGTTTCTCGATCCACCAAAGCCTAGTGCAAGAAAGGCAATACAGGCATTGGAAAAACTCGGCATAGAATTTAAGGTCCTGACAGGCGATAATGAATTGGTTGCTAAAAAGATTTGTAGTGAGGTTGACCTTGATGTCAAAAGCCTGGCAACAGGTGAACAGGTAGATAAATTAAATGATAAAGAGCTACAGGAATTAGTGAAGACTACCGATGTATTTGCACGGCTTTCACCTTTACAGAAAGAAAGAATAATTCATGCCTTACATGAAAATAAACATATTGTAGGTTACTTAGGAGATGGAATAAACGATGCGCTAGCTTTAAAAGCCGCGGATGTAGGAATTTCCGTAAATAACGCCGTTGATATTGCCAAGGAGTCTGCGGATATAATCCTACTTAAGAAGAGCCTTATGGTGCTTGAGGATGGTGTTATGGAAGGCAGAAAGACTTTCGGCAATATCGTAAAATATATTAAGATGGGCTCAAGTTCAAATTTTGGCAATATGTTTAGTATGACCGGCGGGAGTATGTTCTTGCCATATTTGCCGATGTTACCGATACAGATACTTTTAAATAATTTTCTTTACGATGTATCTCAAATAGCTATACCTACGGATGAAGTGGATAAAGAATATCTCATTAATCCTCGGCCGTGGAATGTTCAATATATCAAGAAATTTATGATTGTTATAGGCCCGATTAGCTCGATATATGACTTTATGACCTATGGGGTTATGTTATTTATTTTTCATGCCTCACCGGAATTATTCCATACTGGTTGGTTTATAGAATCCTTATGCACCCAGACTCTGGTTATACATGTGATCCGTACAGGAAAAATCCCTTTTCTTGAAAGTAGACCAAGCAGATTTTTAATTCTAACTTCTGTCCTTATAGTCGCAACAGGAATAATCATTCCATTTCTTCCCCTGGCCAAGCCTTTCGGATTTGTGAGGCCGCCACCTTTATATTTCGTGGTGCTTTTTTTTATAGTTATTACGTACTTACTTTTAGTTCAGGTGGTTAAGACCTGGTTTATCAAGAAATACGGTTATGGCTAAAGATAACTTTCGAGAGAAAATTCCTCAGCAACCAAGCAAAGAACGGATTAAAAACTTTTTTGAAGTGGCTTTGGGTTTTAGGGAAGAGCAGGCAGAAAAAGAAGCCAAGCGTTGCCTGCAATGTAAAAACCCGCCTTGCGTTAAGGGCTGCCCTGTGGAAATTGATATACCGGCTTTTATAAAACTAATCAAAGAAGGAAAACGCAAGGAGGCGCTGGAGAAGATAAAAGAAAAAAATAATCTGCCTGCAGTTTGCGGCAGGGTATGCCCGCAGGAAGACCAGTGTGAAGCTGTCTGTGTATTAAATAAAAAGAAAATTCCGATAAATATCGGAGCGCTGGAGAGGTATGCGGCAGATTATGAATTAGTCACCAAGTCACTCCCTCGACTACGCTCGGGACTCCCTTCGGTCGCAAGTCGCCGGGTCACCAGTAAGAAAAAATTGGATAGCAAAATTGCTGTAGTGGGCTCTGGTCCAGCTGGCCTAACCTGTGCTGCGGATTTGGCCAAGATGGGCTATCAGGTGGCCTTATTTGAGTCATTACATATACCCGGTGGAGTGCTGGTATATGGAATCCCGGAATTCAGGCTTCCCAAGAAAATTGTGCAAAGTGAAGTAGAGTATATAAAAAGTTTAGGCGTTGATATAAAGACAGATGTGCTTATCGGTAATACATATGCGATTGAGGAATTATTTGCAGAAGGCTACAAGGCTATATTTGTGGCAGTAGGCGCTGGCCTACCGCAATTTTTAGGGATAGCGGGAGAAAATTTAGACCGGGTTTATTCTGCGAATGAGTTTTTGACGCGAGTAAATCTGATGAAGGCATACAAATTTCCTGAATATGCCACACCTGTTAATATAGGCAAGAAGGTAGCGGTTATTGGCGGTGGTAATGTGGCTTTAGACTGCGCAAGGGTTGCGCTTAGGTTGCAAAGAGAAGTTGCTTTAGTTTATCGTCGCACAGAAAAAGAAATGCCCGGCCGTATTGAAGAGAGAGAAAATGCTAAAGCAGAAGGAGTATTTTTTAAATTTTTAACTCAGCCGGTGAAAATTTTAGAAGACGAAAAAGGATTTGTAAAGGATTTAGAATGTATTAAAATGGAATTAGGCGAACCTGATGAATCTGGCAGGAGAAGACCTATTCCACTAGAAAATTCAAATTTTATTTTAGATGTAGATACTGTGATTGTAGCAATTGGGCAGAGCCCAAACCCTTTATTAGCCAGGGTTACTTTGAATCTTAAAGCTAACAAAGATGGCACTATCGCAGTAGATAAAAATTTTATGACTTCTATCCCAGGAGTTTTTGCAGGAGGAGATATTATTACAGGCGCGGATACAGTTATTTCTGCTATGGGAGCAGGCAAAAAATCTGCGGTTGCGATAGCCAAATTTATTAAGGGACGTCTTTGCTGCCAATCGAGGGACGTCTTTGCTGCCAAAGCTAAGGGTGTCCCCCGAGGAAAATAAGTTATGAAAATATCCATCAATGATATTTTAGAGAAAAAACGTCGTGACGAAAAAATTACTATGCTCACCGCCTATGATTTTCCCCTGGCATCACTGATTGATAGGGCGGGGATTGATATGATTCTGGTGGGTGATTCTCTGGCTAATGTGGTTTTAGGTTTAGATTCTACCACTAAGGTGGGAATGGCTGAGATGCTCCACCATGCCAAAGCAGTAACGCGCGCAGTAAAATGCGCTTTGGTGATTGGAGATATGCCTTACGAATCCTATCAAATTAATCCGGAAGAATCAGTAAAGAACGCCCAGAGATTTATGGAAGAGGCAAATTGCGATGCTGTAAAATTAGAATGGTTTGATAGATGTTTAGAGGTAACTAAAGAGATTATTCAAGCAGGTATTCCGGTAATGGGGCATATCGGGCTTACGCCGCAAACTGCGGATAAAATCGGCGGTTTCAAAGTGCAGGGAAAAGATGCCGAAGCGGCCAAACGCTTAATTGAACAGGCGCTTAGATTAGAGAAGTTAGGTTGTTTTTCTATTGTTTTAGAATGCGTTCCTGATAAAATCGCAGAACTTATTACTAAAAAATTAAAGATTCCCACTATCGGCATTGGCGCAGGAGTGCACTGCGATGGCCAGGTTTTAGTTACGCATGACCTACTCGGCCTCTTTGAACGTTTTACTCCTAAATTTGTCAAAAAATACGTCAATCTTTCGTCGCTGATTTCTCAGGCGGTTGAGGAATATAAAAACGAGGTTATTCAGGCTAAATTTCCTACTGCCGAGCACAGCTTTACGATTAAAGAAGAGGAGTTGAAGAAGTTAGAATAACCCCATCGCACCTACGCGGTGTGTAACGGTCGGGTCGGCGAATTTGCTTGACTTTTTATATAGATTAAGTTAAAAGTAAAAGATTATGGGAGAAAATTTGATGGAGAAGATTGTTTCGTTATGTAAGCGTCGGGGGTTTATCTTTCAGTCCTCAGAAATTTATGGCGGCTTGAGTAATACCTGGGATTATGGGCCTTATGGTGTGGAATTAAAAAACAATGTAAAAAAAGCCTGGTGGAGATCCGTTGTCTATGAACGCGATGATATCTTTGGTATGGATGCCGCGATTTTGATGCATCCAAAAGTATGGGAAGCATCAGGCCATCTGGAGAACTTTTTTGATTTAAAAAGCGATTGTAGGGCCTGTAAAAAGCGTTTTAAGGTAGCGGATTTAAAAGACAAAAACAAATGCCCTGAATGCGGCGGGCAATTGACGCAAGCACGGCCTTTTAACCTGATGTTTAAAACACATCACGGTGCAGTGGAAGATGAGGCAGGCTTAATATATCTTCGCCCGGAAACTGCCCAGGGTATGTTTGTGAATTTCTTGAATATTTTAGATTCAAAGCACCCCAAGCTTCCTTTTGGTTTAGCGCAAATCGGCAAAGCCTTTCGTAATGAAGTCACGCCGGGAAATTTTACCTTTCGCACGCGCGAATTTGAACAGATGGAGATAGAGTATTTTGTGCGTCCCCAGGAGGCAGATAAAAAATTAGAGGAGTGGATTGACGACCGCTTTAGCTGGTATATCAATTTAGGGATAAAAAAAGAAAATTTAAGAAAACGGCCGCACTCCAAAGATGAGCTTGCGCACTATGCAAAAGCGTGCACGGATATAGAGTATAATTTTCCTTTCGGCTGGTCAGAATTAGAAGGCATTGCCAACAGAACTGATTTTGATTTAAGGCAGCATGCCCGGTTTAGCGGGAGAGACCTGCAATATTTTGACGATGTGAAAAAAGAAAGGTTTTATCCTTACATTATTGAACCATCCGGCGGCGTGGATAGGAGTGTTTTGGCGTTTTTAGTGGATGCTTATAATGAGGAAAAGGTAAAAGACGACATACGCGTGGTTTTAAAATTACATAAAGATTTAGCGCCTACGAAAGTGGCAGTGCTGCCGCTTTTAAAGAACCGTCCAGAAATAGTAAAACTGGCAAAATCGTTAGCCAAGGATTTAAAGAAATACTTTATTACAGTTTATGATGACACCGGAGCTATCGGCAAACTTTATCGAAGACAGGATGAGGTGGGAACCCTTTATTGCGTTACGGTGGATGTGCAATCTTTAGAAGATAAACAGGTAACAGTGCGTGACAGGGATACAATGTTGCAGGAACGGGTAGCAATAGATAAGTTAAAAGAATATTTAAAGGATAAGTTAACGTAAAGTAAAACTTTGTTTGAAGCGAAACTTCGAACACAAATAGATAATGGGGAGGCTTTTTAGAAAAAGCGCCTGACCCCTTTTTATTAAAACTAAAGGGAGGTTTAGAGGTAATGGCAAAAAAATTCATTTACTTCTTTGGGGGACAAAGGGCAGATGGAAATGAAAGTATGAAAAATCTCTTAGGTGGTAAGGGTGCAAATTTAGCAGAGATGGCAGGACATAAAGATTTAAGTCTTCCGGTTCCACCGGGTTTTACCATTACCACTGAGGTTTGTATATATTATTATAAAAATAAAAAGACTTATCCCAAAGGTTTAAAAGAAGAGGCCCAGAAAGCAATGGAAAAAGTGGAGAAACTGATGGGTAGGAAATTTGGCGACCCGGATAATCCACTTTTAGTTTCTGTGCGCTCAGGCGCCCGGCGCTCTATGCCCGGAATGATGGAGACAGTTTTAAATGTCGGTTTAATTGAAAAAACAATCCCCGGTTTAATAAAACAAAGCGGCGGTAATGAGCGTTTTGTATACGATGCTTATCGTCGGCTGATTATGATGTATTCTGATGTCGTGATGGAAAAGGCAGCAGGAATTGACCCTTCGACTGCGCTTGAGGGTCATGGTGAGCGAAGTCGAACCATTGAGCCAAAAGATGATGAATCGGGAATCCGCAAGCAACTAGAAAAAATCATGGCTCAGATGAAAAAAGAAAAAGGCTACACTTCAGATACGGATTTAACTACGGATGACCTGAAAAAACTCTGCAGTTCCTTTAAGCAAAGGGTAAGAGAAGTTCTGGGTAAGGAATTTCCTGATGAACCCCGAGAGCAGTTGTGGGGCGGAATCGGCGCCGTATTTTCTTCCTGGAATGGAAAGCGCGCTGTAAGTTACCGCCGTATAGAAGGAATTCCTGATGACTGGGGAACTGCAGTTAGTGTTCAGACAATGGTTTTCGGAAATATGGGAAATAATTGCGCAACCGGAGTAGCTTTTACCCGTAACCCCGGTAATGGCGAGAACGAATTTTACGGAGAATATCTCATTAATGCTCAAGGCGAAGATGTGGTGGCCGGGATTCGCACCCCTGCGCCGATAAATGAGTATTCCAAGTCCGAACATAACAAGGACTTAGTAACTCTGGAAAAGGCAATGCCCAAAATTTACCAGGAATTATTTGATATCCAGAAACGGCTGGAAAAGCATTACCGCGATATGCAGGATATTGAATTTACCATTGAAAAGGGCCGGCTTTTTATGCTGCAATGCCGTGTAGGAAAACGTAATGGCCCGGCTGCCGTGCGTATGGCTATGGAGATGGTTAAAGAGAAGTTAATTACTAAAGACCAAGCTCTGATGCGCGTAACTCCCGCGCAATTAGAGGAGCTTTTACACCCTGTGATTGATCCTAAAGTAGAGATGACTCATAAACCTTTGGTTAAGGGTTTACCTGCAGGCCCGGGCGGAGCAACAGGACAGATTGTTTTTTCGGCTCATGATGCGGTAGAATGGGCAAAGCTTGGTAAGAAAGTAATTTTAGTGCGCGAAGAAACTAATCCCGAGGATGTTGAGGGTATGCGGCTAGCGCAAGGCATTTTAACTGCCAGAGGGGGAATGACAAGTCATGCCGCACTAGTAGCGCGGGGCTGGGGTAAGTGCTGTATCGTGGGTTGCAGCGCTTTACAGGTTGATTATGCCAAAAAAGAAATCCATATAGACGCAAAGGTTCTTAAAGAAGGCGATTGGCTCACCTTAAATGGCACTAAAGGCAATGTCTACGAAGGAAAACTTCCTATGATGGATGCCTCAGAAGAAAATAAGATTTTGTTGGAATTCTTAAAACTCTGCAATTCGGTTAAGAGATTAGGCATACGCACTAATGCCGATACTCCCGAGGATGCTAAAAAAGCGAGATTCTTTGGTGCTGAGGGCATTGGTTTATTTAGAACCGAGCATATGTTCTATGGTAAAGGTTCGGATGAACCGCTCTTTATCTTGCGTAAGATGATTATCTCCAAAACGCTCGAAGAGAGAAAGAAGGCATTAGATGAGCTGTTTCCTTTTGTTAAAAAAGATATCAAAGGCACATTAGAGGCAATGGATGGCCTTCCAGTCGTCATTCGTTTAATTGACCCGCCTTTACATGAATTTGTCCCTCGCGAGCAAACAAAATTAGAGCAGCTCGCTCGGGATTTAAATATTTCTATGGAGGAGTTAGAAAAACGTGCTGAGGCTTTACACGAGTCAAACCCGATGATGGGGCATCGCGGCGTGCGCTTAGGCGTTACCTATCCTGAGGTAAGCGCCATGCAAATCCGTGCCGTATTTGAGGCAGCTGCGGAACTAATTAAAGAAGGTAAAAAACCTTATCCGGAAATAATGATACCTGTGGTCAGTGACGTAAAAGAATTAAATGACCAGTTAACAATTACTAAAAAGATTTATCAGCAAGTTCTCGCAAAATATAATATCAAAAAAATCAAACATATGTTTGGCACAATGATTGAAATTCCCCGCGCCGTATTGGTAGCAGGTAAGTTAGCGCAAGTTGCAGAATTTTTTTCCTACGGTACCAATGACTTAACGCAAATGGGTTTTGGTTTTTCGCGCGATGACATTGGCGGATTTTTACCTGATTATCTCAAAAAAGGCATTTTACCCGAAGACCCATTTCAGAGTATCGACCAGGAAGGAATCGGCGAATTAATAAAAATAGGTATAGAAAGAGGCCGTAAGACGCGAAAGGACCTGGAAGTGGGTATTTGCGGTGAGCACGGAGGAGAGCCGCGTTCAGTAGAATTTTGTCATCGTGTAGGCATGGATTATGTGAGCTGTTCGCCATTTCGCGTTCCGATTGCCAAATTAGCTGCCGCCCAGGCAGTGTTGAAAGAGAAGAAATGGAAGCCTTAAAAACTTATCTTAAGGAAATTAGAAACATACCTCTTTTGACTCCCAAACAGGAGATAGAACTAGCAAGAAAGATAAGAAAAGGTAATGAGCAGGCGCGTAAAGGGATGATTCGGGCAAATTTGCGCTTGGTAATTAATATCGCCAAAAGATATATGTATTTAGGAATACCGCTTTTAGATTTAATTGAAGAGGGAAATTTGGGGTTAATGAAGGCAGTGGATAAGTATAATCACAGAAAGGGATTCCGTTTCTCTACTTACGCTGCCTGGTGGATTAAGCAAGGGATAACGCGCTCTATTTCAGAACAAGGCAAGATGATTCGCGTGCCTGTTTATATGAATGAGCTCATCGCTAAGTGGAAAAAGAAAAAGGAGCGATTAACACAGAAACTAAAACGCATACCCCATGACAAGGAAATCGCTAAGAGGCTTAAGTTGCCCAAAGATAAAATAGAGCAGATAAACTTCTGGATGTCCACCTCAACCTCTTCTCTGGATGCGCCAATCGGCGAAGAAGAGGAAAGTCAAGTTGCAGATTTAATTGAAGACGAGGCTGCTGTTTCTCCTGATGAAAAAATCGGATATTTTTTAGATAAGGAAAGAATAAAAAACCTTTTAGAAATAATGACGCAGAGAGAAAAGCAGGTCTTAGATATGCGTTTTGGTTTGGCAGGTGGCGAGCCGCAGACATTAGCTGAGGTGGCAAAAAAAATAGGGGTTTCGCGCGAAAGAATCCGTCAAATAGAAGAAGCAGCTTTAAAAAAATTAAGGAAATTTGTCGAACAACAGGAAAAGGAGCTTTGGGAATGAAAAAAATAGATCTAAAGACTTACATTAGAAATATTCCTGATTTTCCAAAACCCGGAATATTATTTAGGGATATCACCACCTTACTTAAAGACAAAAATGCGTTTAGGCAGGCAGTGGATACTCTGGCTAGTAAATATAAAAATAAAAAGATAGATGTGGTAGTGGCAGTAGAGGCAAGAGGTTTTATTTTAGGCGGAGCAATTGCCCATAAATTAGGCGCAGGATTTGTTCCGGTGCGTAAAAAAGGAAAGCTCCCAGCCAAGGCAAATTCCGTAACTTATGACTTAGAATACGGCACAGATACATTAGAGATGCATCACGACGCCATAAAGCCAAATGATAGGGTTTTGATTGTTGATGACCTTCTGGCTACCGGCGGCACGGTTAAAGCAGTAATCGATTTAGTAAGGCAACTACAAGGCAAAATTATAGGAATCGCCTTTTTGATTGAGCTGACAGATTTAAAAGGCATAGACAAGTTAAAAAATCACCCGGTCTACTCTTTACTTAAATTCTAAACCGTTACACACCGCGTAGGTGTGGTAATTTGCGCCTGTAGCTCATTTGGATAGAGCGGGGCTCTCCTAAGGCCTAGGCGGGTGGTTCGAATCCACCCAGGCGCACCAAATAGGGACTGTCCCCGCAGGGGACTGTCCCGTAAAGAAAGAAATAGAAATGTATAACTTACATTGCCACTCTTTATTAAGCGATGGGGTTTTACTTCCCTCTGAAATAGCTGTTCGATATCAGGCTTTGGGTTATAAAGCAATAGCTATCACCGACCACGTTGATTACAGCAATATCGAATTAACTGTTAAGGCAATTCTGGAGTTCACTCAGCATTGGCCAAGAAACTCTATCCTAAAAATCTTACCCGGAATAGAATTAACCCATTTACCTTTAGAGCAATTTAAGCCCTTAGCAAAATATGCCCGAAAAGAAGGGATTAAAGTTATAGTTGCGCACGGTGAGACATTAGTTGAGCCGGTAATCAAAGGAACCAACCGCGCGGCCTTAGAGGCCGATATTGATATCCTGGCGCATCCGGGCCTAATTAGCGAGGAAGAGGCAAAGTTTGCTAAACAGAAAAACATTTTTTTGGAAATAACCAGCCGCAAAGGGCACTGTGATACTAATGGCCATGTTGTTGAGGCCGGCTTAAAGTGCGGGGCAAAACTGATTATTAATAATGACAGCCATGCCCCCGAAGATATTACTGCCCCAGAGGATTTAATAAAAACAGGCCTTAAATCCGGATTGAGCCAAAAAGAAATAGATAAAATTTATCAGGACGTAGGTGAATTTCTGAAAGGAAAGGGGGTATCATAATGAAAAGAAATGTTTTGGTCATTGCATTATTGGGTTATAGTGTTATAGCGTTAGGGGGCTGCGCGTTATTGCAGAAAAAAGCCAAAGGGCCCGAAGGCCAAACCTTATTGGAACCTCAGGCAATATTAAAATTCGGGGATATTCCTGTGCCGGTAGGGTTCAAATTACTTGCGCAGGATTCTTATGTCTTTGAAAGTTCAGGTGTACGCGTAGGGGTGTTAAAGTATCAAGGAAAAGTCCAGGCTGATGCAGTAGTTACCTTTTATAAGGAACAAATGCCGATGTATAACTGGCAATTCCTCAATGCGATAGAGTATGGTGAGCGGCTGCTGAATTTTGAGCGGGAAAATGAAACCTGCATTATCCGCTTATTGCCCAAAGGAAACGCCACTCTTATTACTATTTCGCTTGGCCCAAAATCGCAGATACCTAAAAAGTCATCCCGGCCAGTAAAATAAGCCGCCGCGGAACCCTTACACACCGCGTAGGTGTGTAAGGGTTGTTGTTAAAAAAATACTTGACAAATAACAACTTATATGCTAAAAATAGGGAAAATTTGGATATACCACTGGAGATGACTTTAATTATAGGCGGGAAAGGAGGGGTAAATTTTAAGGCCTGAGGCCAACCAAAATCCGGTGATATACATATATAGGTAACTTTCTAGGAGGTAGATTATAACCCCTAGTTAAATATATTTGTTTTTGATTCTTTAAAGGAGGTTAACAAAATGAGTAAACGCTTAATATTAGTTCTGGCGCTGGCGTTTGTCGTCGGCATAGCATTTGCCGCATACGCCGAAGTCCAGAATGTCAAAGTAAGCGGAGATATTACCGTCTATGGCATCTACCGTGATAATTACTCGACTACTAACTCAGGCGGAGGGAAGACCCCTACCTCAACCGTGGGAACGAAAACCTCATCACGGGATAGCTTAATGTCCATCATTCGCCTAAGAGTAGATGCTGACTTAACGGATAATGTCGCCGCAACCGTAAGATTAATTAATGAAAGAGATTGGGATGTTGATTCTGCAGCAACCAACGATATTGATTTAGACCTTGCCTATGTGACCTTAAAGGAATTCTTGTATTCACCCATGACCTTAAAGGTTGGTAGACAGGATCTGCGCATCGGCTCTGGTTTAGTCATTGGTGATGGCGTGCTTACTGATACCTCGGGCGAGGCTGCAACAGTACTATCAAGTATTCTTGAAGACGACCTCAGTGCCCGCAAGGCATTTGATGCGATTGTAGCAACTTTAGATTATGACCCATTAATCCTGAATTTAGCCATTGCCAAATTAGATGAGGGTATTAACAAAACCACTGATGAAGATAGCGATGCCTACATCCTTGATGCAATCTATAAGTTCAATGACAAGATGAAGACCGTGGCAGACTTATCTTATATCGTAGCCCACGATAACTCTACAACTCCCGCAACGCCCACGAAGGGTTTGAATACGCATATAATTGATCTAAGATTGACTATGGCAGAAATTCTTAAAAATCTGAGTGGTGAGTTAGAATATGCCCGTGAATTTGGGGATTATGCTGCGGGGAGAAGTAATGCTGGTTGGGCACTCACTGCCGGTGCTAACTACGCCTTTGCTGGCGTGAAATATTCACCCACCTTAGGCCTAAAATATGATTATCGCTCAGGCGATAAACTACAAAGTGGAGCAACTTCAACTACCGGTAAATGGAAGGCATGGAGAGTACTTTATGAAGACCAGGTCAATGGTGTTATCTTTGACCCCAACACGAACATCAGTATCATCAAGGTCTCGGGAAGTATGAAGCCAATGGAAGACATCATCTTAGCCGCTGACTACTATAATTATAGGTATGCCCAAAAGGTAGCCGTCTCAGCTCCAAATAAAGGCGAAAAGAAAGGTGCTGGCGATGAGCTCGACCTAAGCCTAACCTATAATTACACCGAGGATGTCTCATTCGGCTTGTTAGGTGGGATGTTCTGGCCAGGCTCTGACTTCACTAAAGGTCAGGATAATACAGCAACCGAAATACTCGGTTCAATGAAAGTCACATTCTAGTTTAACTTATGTAAACACAAAAACCCTCGGGGGAGAAATCTCCCGGGGGTTTTTTATTCGCAATAATTTTCTCTTCCGAAAATCAGGGACGTTCCCCGTGGTAACCAGAACCGCTACAAGAGCCGCCATTTTACGAATAGTCATTTTGATGACTACTTTGTTCTTGACAAAATTGTAGTTATGATTTATACTTAATATGGAAAAAAGAATGAAATAAGAGGGGGTGTAAAAGATGACTACATTAACCGTTACTGAAGCCAAGGCCCATTTTCTAGAACTGATTAGAGATTCTGATAAAAGGCTCGAGAGATTTATAATTACTAAACAGGGAAAACCTGCAGCAGTAGTGATGAATGCTGATGAATTTGAAGGTTGGCTTGAGACTTTGGAGATAATGTCTGATAAAAAAGCCTTAAGAGAAATTAGGAAGGCAAGGAAAGAATTAGAACAAGGCAAGACTAATAGTTTCGAGAAAGTCGTTGGTAGGCCGCAAAGAAAACAATATGAGCTACCTCATTAGATTTTCAAATACTGCTTCAAGCCAATTCCAAAAACTAAAAGACAAAAAACTCAAAGAAAGAATTGCCACGGCACTAGAGTATATTTCCGCCAGTCCATTTATAGGGAAACCTTTACAGGCAGAATTTAAGGGTTGTTATTCATATCGCATTGGTGATTATAGAGCAGTATACACTCTTTCTAAAACTGAGAAGTACCTTGATATAATTAGAATTGATCACAGAAGACAAGTTTATAGATAAGTCTTAGAAAAAAAGAAAACGGGGTCAGAATTATTAGGGATTTTCCCTCCTTCTGCGTCTGTTAATAGTAGAAAGGGGATTTTTTATGGCCAGAAGGCTGCGTTTGTCTGTAGCAATAATTTTCTCTTGACAATTCCGTTTTTATAGTATATATTCTATATAGAATATAGTTTATAATCTATAAGAAAGCGGATTATAATGGATACGGCTATCAAAAAGACTCAGCTTAAGGTTTTGGATATTTTCTCAAAGGCAGAAACAGATTTTGCTTTAAGCGGAGGGACTGCGCTTGAACTTTATTACCTAAACCACAGGTTTTCTGCGGATTTGGATCTCTTTTCGCCGAAATATAGTCTCCGGGAGATAGACAGCATAATTTCTTTGGTTAAGGCAGAATTTGGCAAAAGAAGGGTGAGGCTTGAGTCTGAATTTATGGCTGCTGGCAGGGCGCAAGTAAGGTTTTATACAGTATCGGCAAACAGCTTAAAAAGGCCGTTAAAGATTGATTTTATCGAAGATGTTCTTTTTGCTCAGCCGGTTATAAAAAGGTTTAACGGCGTGCGTGTTTATAGCGCAGAGAATGTCTATTTACAAAAAATAGCCGCAATTAGCGGCACAAGGCCCCAGACAGATGATACAGGCAGAGAAGTTATGCAAGGCCGTAGAGAGGCCCGAGATGTTTTTGACATTTATATGCTTTCCAGAAAGATAAAGGCTTTGCATATTTTCCTAAAAGGAGTTTCTTCGCAATTGCAGAGGGGGATGGTGCATTGGTATAGGGCCTTTTCGCGACAGGATATAAAACTGGCTCTGCTTGACTTAGATATCTATGATAGAAAATTTAATTCCAAAGAAATGATTATTTATCTAGAGAACGAAATAAAACAATTTATTGCCAGGGTGCTGGAATGAATATTGCTAAATACTATTGGGATTTAAACAAAACGGCGTTGAAAGAAACAAAGGCCATACTAAAAAACCATAGTCATCCCAAATTTGCTATACGCATGGTCACGTTTTTGTCCCGTTGTGATAATCCCAAGAAGTTATTTTCGTTTTTCTCTAAAAAGGACTTTATAGAATTTTGGCCCAGCGTAAAAGCCCATTGGGTAAAAATATCGCGCGAATCGGATTTCAGAGACTGGTGGCAGACAATATATGAACAGATCCTGCGGCAACATAAACAAGAAGAACTAGCGCCAAAAGGAGTTGGATCTGTTTTTTTTCTTAAGGTTGGCAGGGTAATCAGGGAAGCCAGAGTCCAGAGAGGATTAAGCCAGAAAGAGCTGGCTGTAATTGTTAAAATAAGGCAGCCGGATATCTCCAAAATTGAAGAAGGTAAAAAGAACATTACCTTAAAAACGCTTTTTGCCTTATCCAAAGCCCTTAATATAGAAAAAATAAATCTAGGCTAAAGAATTATCGCTTTGAATTTACCATGTTATATTTAGCGTTTATATATCACATGCACCAGCCCTATTACAAGAATCTCCTCACGCAAGAGGCAGAGATGCCCTGGGTGCGTCTGCACGGAACTAAGGACTATTTGGATATGGTTAAGATTTTAGAGAAGTATCCGGAAATTCATTTGACCTTTAATTTAGTCCCTTGCCTAATAGAGCAAATAGAGGATTACGCAAACCGCACAGTTAAAGATAAATATTTGGAATTATCTTATAAACCTAGCCAGGAATTAACCAACCAGGATAAGTCATTTATCCAGGAGAATTTTTTTTCTATTAATAAAGAAAGGGTTATTTCTCTTCATCCGCGCTATTATGAATTATATTTTAAAAAACAGGCAAAAAGGGAATTTAGCACGCAGGATTATCTGGACTTACAGGTCTGGTTTAATTTGGCCTGGATAGACCCGTCCTTTATAAACAAGATACCTCAATTATATTCGCTTGTGAATAAAGGACGATTCTTTACTGAAGAAGAAAAACAGGTAGTTCTGGCAAAGCAAATAGAGATTTTAGAGGATATTATTCCTGCCTATAGAAAATCTATGGAAAGCGCTCAGATAGAAATCTCCGTAAGCCCTTATTATCACCCGATATTACCTTTATTATATAGCACAAATACTGCCAAAGAGGCAAATCCCAAAGCCGTTTTACCTAAGGTTAAATTTGCCTATCCCCAGGATTGCCAAGCGCAAATTCAAGAAGCAGTTAAATTTTATCAATCTAAATTTGGCGTAAAGCCGGCTGGTATGTGGCCATCTGAGGAAGCGGTGAGCGAGCATATCCTGCCCTTTATAATTGAGTCGGGTATAAATTGGGTAGTAGCTGATGAGGCAATTTTATTTAAGTCTTTAAAAAAGAAAAAAAGGGATGTTAAGCTTTTGTATAAGCCGTATCTTTTGAAAAGAAAAGAGGGAAATTTAAATATCGTTTTTAGAGACAGAAACCTTTCTGATTTAATCGGATTTGTTTATTATACTTGGAAGACTGAGGTAGCGGTCCAAGATTTTATGGGCCACTTAGAACTAATCCACAATGCCTCTTCTGGCCAAGACCTATTGGTAAGTGTGGCTATGGATGGCGAGAATGCCTGGGAGCATTATACAAATGATGGCGGTGATTTTTTAAATCTTCTCTATCAGAAGCTCTCTGAATCAAAATTCATTAAAACTATAACCGTAAGCGAATATCTGGAAAAATTCTCTCCTCGAGCAGAAATTAAACGCCTGGCTTGCGGCTCCTGGATATACGCTGATTTTGGAAAATGGATCGGCAGTCCACTTAAACTAAAGGCCTGGGAAGAGTTGGCAAAGGCGCGGGAAGAATTAGAGAATATTGCAAATGGCAAATGGCAAATGGCAAATGGCAGTAACTTGGATTTAGCGCGCAAGCAGATTTATATCTGCGAAGGCAGTGATTGGTTCTGGTGGTATGGAGATGAAACCAACGGTGATTTTGATAAGCTCTTTCGCAGCCACCTGGTTAATTTTTACGAGCTCATAGGCAAGGAACCGCCCGCATATCTGAAGAGGCCTTTAACCACTTGACAGATAAGGAGTTTTGTGCTATAAAAGTGACATAACTGACGTGCCCATTTCATAATGAACAAAAAAGAAATTTACGAACATCTCGCCAAAATTTATCTGGACGCCTCTTCTCCAAAAAATAAGAAAGGCAAACCCAAGAAAAATTTCAGAAATTTATTCTTTATAGGTTTGGTTATTATATTCGGAGTATCCATCTCTTCATTTCTTTTGCACAATAAGAACATTTCTTTGGGTGACAAAGTCCACATCACTTCAGAAAGGGCACTGGTCCTTCAACCCAGCAATATAATTAAAATAAATTTTAATTTTGAGCCGGCAACAAAAGAGATTTATTCTCTAAACTTAAATAAATTAAATTTGCAAGGATTTAAGGCGCTGGGATTTTCTTGCAGAAAATCTGATTTTGACGATAAAATTACTTTAAAAATTGAATTTACTAATACAGCTAACCAAACTTCAGAATATTACATTGGTAATTTAAAGACATATAAATGGCAGGATTATAAGATTGCTTTGTCAGATTTTAAAAATATAACTAATTGGTCAAAGATGTCCAATCTTTCTTTTATCATTGAAGATTGGAATACCCAAAAAAAATCCGGCGTAGTTTATATAGATAATATAAGGCTTTTACAATAAACAAAGGGAGGAGGGTCCTTATGCGCATTATTTCTATTACTAATCAAAAAGGAGGCTGTGGTAAAACTACTACGGCGATAAATTTAGCTGCTTCTTTAGCTACCAATAACAGGAAAGTTTTATTAATAGATTTAGACCCTCAGGCGCATGCTACTTTGGGCTTAGATATCAAATCTGATTTAAGTATT
>Ga0315279_10002336_pt1 | contig 28726 bp, 29 predicted proteins | sample YL17G06_20_MG_FD_203694 | JGI IMG/M metagenome (GOLD analysis project Ga0315279, IMG submission 203694) | Sediment microbial communities from Yellowstone Lake, YNP, Wyoming, USA - YL17G06_20 | ecosystem: Environmental > Aquatic > Freshwater > Lake > Sediment | place: USA: Wyoming | collected... | reverse complement strand
GGGTATGCTAATCGGTAAAATTAGAGGCGAAGAAGTGGGTGCAGTCAAAGAGATGACGAACGAAATCAAAACAACGATTTTGGATGTAAGCAACGAATTTGATTTTCCAATAATAACAAGCATGGATTTTGGACATTATACACCTAATTTGCCTTTGCCTATAGGGCTGAAAGCGAGTGTGGATACTCATGGAATGAAGGTTCAGATAAATGAGTCATATGTAAGATAGACCTGAAACAGAGGAAAGAACTGTTGAAGATTTCAACCTATAGAGAATTGGAGTACAAAAGTGAGCTTCTCCCGCTGATGAACCAAGCTTTTCATTTGCCTTTCAACCTGAAAGCATTTGAAAGGATTGTCGAGATTGATCTAAGAGTTAAAAGTGGTCCAGTGGGCTTTTGTGCAATAGAAGATGAACATTTGGTAGGGTTTGTCGGCGTTTTGGATTTGCCCACTCGAAATTTGGATGGAGATATGGAGCATATTGGCGGTATATGCGGCGTTGCAACTCTGCCTGGCTATATGAGAAAGGGAATTTGCACTGCTTTGATGAACGCTGCACATGAATATTTCAAGCAAAAGAATTACTCTTTCTCATTTCTAAGCACTGTGCCGACATCGATGGCTTACAATTTGTACAAAGCAATGGACTACAAAGATTTAACAGAATTTCCAAGCGCATACAAAACAATTCAAAACGGTGACATCAAGATACTAGAGAAAACCCGAAAACGGCTAAACTTTGAGAAAATCCTCGAAATCTACACTGAATATTCAAAAGCCAAGACTGGTTTCGTAATCCGCGACAAAGAGTATTTGAATACTCTTATGAGAGTTGAAGGATTAAATGCGAAAGATTGTATGATTGAAGAACAAGGTTACGTCATAAATAAAAAGGATAAGAATGGTACGCGAATAAAAGAGATAGTGGCATTATCTGCAAAATGCCTGAAAAGACTTGTGCAAAAAGTTGAGAACAACACAAGAACTGCTGTTTACGACAAAGCAGTCATGGACAATAAAGTATTGCAGATTTATCGAGCACGCAAATACATGCTGCTTTCTAGGAGCAATGCTGTAGCAATGATTAAACCATTAACCGCTGCGGTTTCTTTTAAGCAGACTTACGGCGACAAATTTTATGTAGGCGGATTAGACGTCGGTTGCTAGTTTTCTTGAATCAATGAGAGATGTAGAGATTGGAAGATTGTTTAATAACAGCAACTGAAAGTAAGAGTGAAAATGACAAACCGGAAACTCTAGTTGATTGGAGAAATCATCTTGGTTAGACGGTTGAACATGATCGATAGACTTGAAAAATTGAGAGCTAAGATGCAAGAGAACAATGTAAATTGCGTGCTCATTTTTGGATCTAGAAACGTTTACTACTTTTCTGGCACATCCCAGCATGGCTGCTTGCTAGTTCCTCTTGATGATGATCCAATATTATTCGTTCGAGTCAACATCGAGATTGCCAAAAAAGAATCTTGCATAAAAAACATGCTGGAATTGAAAGATACGAGCAATATTGGCGATATTCTTAGCGAACTGAGTTTGGATAAAGGACGAATAGGAATCGAAGAGGAGCTGATTTCGTTTGCCCTGTACAAGAGAATCAATGGTATTCTTCCAAAAGTAAACTTCCTTGATATGACAAATGATTTCTACGAACTCAGAATGATCAAAGATAGAGAAGAAATTGAACAAATAAGAAAAGCGGCAGGATTCACAAATGTTTGCCATAAAAGAGCCAAAGAAATTGTTACCGCTGGAATGCAAGAAAATGAGCTTGCTGCGGAAATAGAATACGCCATGAGAAAAGCAGGAAATGAAGGCTTTATCTTTCACAGAAGGTGGGGAGCATCTATGTTCCACGGAATGCTAGCTTCTGGTCCCAACATCGCCACAATCTCCGGCTATGGAGCCTTTACAATAACTGGGAAAGGACTAAGCCCAGCCTATCCGTATGGTGCATCGCATCGGAAAATTCGCAAAGGAGAAGCAGTAGTTATCGATTATGTAGGATGCGCAGGTGGATATCATTGTGATGAAACCAGAACCTATGTTGTGGGTAAGGCAGAAAGGAAAATCCAAGATATTTTCAATATTCTGAAAAAGATAGAGGAAAGTGCATTTGAAACTATAAGACCTGGCTGTCCTGATTGGAGACATGAGAAAGAACGGTCAGATTTACCCTCTAGGAGCATACCTGCAGGTGTTTCACCGCGCCGAACTCAAAGACAAGCTAATCAAGATTCAACATGACACTAGATCAGGCTCTAAACCTCACGTTCTGTTTGCCGGGCGAACTTTCGTTCCCATCATGCACGAAGAGGTCTTAGTGTTCAGGTCGTGGGTTCGCTTAACCTGGTCACCTCTTTAGCACAATTACAGAAGGCAAAAAATTTCCACTTCCTAAAAAATATAAATCATAACAATCTCAACTGACAATGCAAGTTTATTTTGTTAAATGTAAAACGGTTTAAGAGAAATAAACTTGCACTTCATGAGTACTACCTACGCTTTATTAACCCAGTTGCAGAGTGCTTTGAAAAACAAGAATCTAACCACTGAAATTTACGGTGATATCTTTACCCAATGGTACTCGCGTGTTTTCTTTTTTTCTATGCTGTGATGACAACTTTTACTGGTTTTTCAGCTGGGTTGTCTGCTGTTCTTATTGCCAATTCAAAGTTGTCAAGTTTGAATTTGTGGGTTATCAAACCTTTAACATCCACTATTTTTTTGGATATGAGGTTCAAGGCTAGTGGATATTCTATTGGGGAGATATAATAAGTACTGAATGGTGCCTCGTCCGTCTTCTCCAGATTCAAATAACCCTTTGACTCGCCTATTAGCGCAACTTTCCCAGCTTTGCGCACCAGAGACGGTGTCACTTTTACTGCCTGTCTTTTGCCTGCAGCCTCAATTACTATGTCAGACCCTCGTTTAGTAACTTCCTTAACTCTTCTTATTACATTTTCTTCTGCGGCATTTATGCAAATGTCTGCACCGTATCTTTGGGAAAGTTTCAGTCTATAGTCTTGCATATCTATGGCAATAACTTGGCATCCCTTAAGCTTGGCTACTTGCGTCATTAAAAGTCCTATCGGACCCTGTCCAATAATCGTTACCCAATCCATAAGCCTTGGCTGCAAAGAGTCAAGTGTACGAATTGCAAGGGCAACTGGTTCAAGTATTGCGGCTTCTTCATCACTTACACTTTCTGGGATTGGAATCAAATTTTTAGTTGCTAATGCTATAAATTCGGCGAAAAGTCCATTGATGCGGAACCCTAATACTTTACCGTTTTCGCACAGAGTCTGTAATCCTCGAAGACAAAAATAGCACGAACCGCAGTAAATAATCGGTATCATGGCAACTCTTTCGCCATTATCGACTCTAACGCCACACGCATCATGACCAATGATAGTTCCAGGTTTCATCCAAGTCCATTCTCCTCTATAGAAGTGCAGATCGGTTCCGCAGATGCTTCCGGCTTTAAACTTTACAAGTATTTCTTTGTCTGATGCTTTAGGTGTAGGTAGATCTTCGACTTTTATGTTTCTTGTATCCCTATAAACGACTGCTTTCATGATAATCACCTTTAATATTTCATCACGCCATTTTGCGGTTTGTTAACCCAGCTTTCACTTCCATATACTTCATCAAAACATATTTCTTGGAGACTTTTCCTCGGTCTAGCCGAAGGCCTTTCATTCGATACTCCTATAGTCACAAGGCAGATAATTGATAAATCCTTGGGTATCTTTAAGATTTCTTTAACGCTGTCTATATTCTCCGGAACATGATCCGCAAGGGTTCCAATCCAACAAGTCCCATAATTTAAGGCGGTCGCAGCTAAAACCATGTGTTCAGTTGCAATCATTGGATCAAACAAAAACCAGTATGGCGCGGTCTTAGGATCTCCAAGAACCGCCACAACAACGCTGGCATCGGCTATAAAATCCTGATCCGCAGACTTTGCCAGAAACTCTTTCATTTTTTGGTCTCTTACGACTATGAAGCGCCAAGGTTGATTGTTTCCGGCAGAAGGCGCAAGTCTTGCAGCTTCCAGGGTTTTCCTTAAATCTTCCTGAGGAATATCGAATCTCTTGTATCTTCTTATGCTCCTCCTTTCTTCAACGATTTTGAAAAAGTTGGTTTTTGAAATCATGCTTTTCAACCGCCCCCTCTATAACCATCAGTCGCTGTGATAAGTCTTTCACAGTCAAGTAACTGTTGTTAGAAATTATTTATGATCATGTCTTTTGACATCAAGTTTCCAAAAGCTCTCTTTCTGTCTTCGTTATAATTTCTAATCCGTTTTCTGTTACAACGACTGTGTCTTCGAGCGCCGCTCCACCGTATTTCGGAATCATTATTTTTGGTTCCAGAGCAAGTACCATCCCAGCTCTGACTGATGTCTGGTTGTTAGGCTCTATGATAGGCGGCTCGTCTATTTCTAGTCCTAACCCATGTCCAACATACCTTCCAACGTATTTCCCGAACCCCATGAAGTTGTTTTTGTATTTCGTATGTTCTATAGCTTTTCTCGCAGAATCATAAATCTTAGAAACAGAGACGCCAGGAGTAATATATGCCAACAATGGATTTCTAGATAGATTTCGGTTTACCAGTTCCGTTGCAGAGCCTTGCATAAGGACTGTTTCTTCGTTTCCTGAAGCTGCAACAACATTGCCTATGATTATTCCATATTGTGCGTGGTCTCTAATTTCGACTAGTTTGCATTCAAGATGTATTGAGCACTCCGCGATTCTTGGCGGTTTGACTCTTAGAGAAGGTATAGCAGTTAATCCAATACGGGAAATCTTATCGATATTTTCGTCTTCGAAAATGGACGCTGTTAATCCTATTTTCTCAATAATTTCTTGCGGGGGATAATTTACTACAAATTCTTTTGTTGCTTTTACGTTATGATATGTGCGATGCTCTGGTGTGCATACAAACAAGAAGAAATTTCCTTCTCTTCCTACTGGTATGCTCTGTGTCTTTGCGGCAACATCGGGTATTCCTTTTGAGCATATTGTCGTAATCAATGTTACTGGAGAAAGGTGGACGAACTGCGCTAAAACAGATTTTGACGGATCGAAAGAAACCTTATTAAGGGTTCTGTTAACTCTTCGGTTGGTCAAACTCATTCACCACTGAACCTTAATTCTTGTAGAACAAAAATCTTCTTTGCATGCTTTCGTGCATAGTTAACATCTCTTTGTGTATGTTGACCTATTCCATCTGGAGCATAAACCCAAACTTCATCACATTCCCTTATAGCAGGATGAAAACGTCTTTCTGCCAACTTTGCCGCTTTTTCATGGTCTATTTTCATGAGTTTCTTGATATGGCTATTCCATGGGCTAGGAGTTATTAATATTTGGTAAGGAGCAAAACGACAAGAACCTACAATTACTATTTTCGGCATGTTAAACTCAACCACCACTTCATTCCAGCTTCTCATTAGGCAACTTTACACGAATTCCTTTATTGAGTGAGGGAGGCACATTTAAGAATTCTACCAGCACCCGACTGTAGAAGCCTTATTCGATGACTATAATTTTACTGCTTAAAGCGCATTCCTCTAAGGATGTCGCAGTTGGGATTCCAGATTCCTAATAAAACCGTGTGTCCGTTAGTAAGCACATTCCAAAAGTAGAAATTCTTTTAGACAATGTCTTATATTCCTAATGCTTTGACATTGACTTATAGTAGAGGAAGCTAATGGTATAAGGGAGACGTTTCATGCCGTTAACTGAAGTTATGCTCAAGATGTCGTACGACCACCCCTTCTGTGCTATATCACGAAAATTTCCATCTCTCAGAATATTCGTCTGGTGTAACGAGGAACATGATATTATCGAAACGATTGCGGGAAAACAGAATGAGAATTTAGCCGCTATCAAAGAACTATCTAAAATTAGTGAGATAGTTGACAAGTTGTCTGATCAACATAAGGTTCAGCTGATAACAAAGAAATGTCGCTGCAAACTAGAGAAATGGATGGGTAGTGGTATAGAATCTTTTAACCTCCTCTATCTTTCACCAATAGTTTATGAACAAGGCTGGGAATACTGTCGCATCATAGCGTTTCAATATGAGGATGTTAAGAGATTTCTGCGACAACTTGAAATGAAAGGGTTTTTGACAGAGATTCTACGTAGGGTTCCTTTCGACGGGCTTCTTGCTAGTGCTATGACACTCACGGCTGACACATTATTTTCAGACTTGACCGAAAAACAAATAGATGCTATACTGAGTGCTTTTAATTCAGGGTATTATAGGCTACCTAGAAAAACTAATGTAGAAACGATAGCAAGTAATAGGAAGATGCCACGGACAACATTCAGAGAGCACTTGAAAAAAGGTGAAAACAAAATTATTGTATCTTTGGTTCCCTATCTACGACTGTTTAAGCAAGCCTATACAAAGAAAAGAGAGCATCTTAAGGCAGCGTTGGAATAGCTATTTATGTCACTGATTTTCCGTAGAGGATTCTCTTGCAGTGTTATGCTAGACTTGTGTCTCCTTCTAATGGCTTCGGGATTATCTACTTCCACAAAAATACACGTCAAATGACAGCAGAAATTATATTTGATGACTATGGTTCTTGTTGTTCGAATCTTTAGAAGTGGACTTTGTGAAGAGCCCAAGATTGCTCACTGAATTTCGAGACGGCTTAAAAGCTATGATTCCATTGTTTTTAGGAGTGGCTTCTTTTGCGATTGCATACGGACTTTTAGCAAGAAAGGCAGGTCTTTCTCTTTTATGTCTCACTCTTATGTCTCTTCTAGTTTTTGCAGGCGCATCTCAGTTTGTGGCGATTTCGCTACTGATTTCTGGCGCTTCATTTCTATTAATTCTGTTCACCACATTCGTAGTCAATTCAAGGTATTTTCTGATGGGGGCTTCTCTAAAACCACACACTCGAAAATGGGGCACCAAATGGCAGGTCGTTTTATCTTTTCTTCTTAGCGACGAATCATACGCATTGACGATATCTCACTTTACAAAAAACGCTCCAAGCAAATACTATCAATTAGGCGTCAGCTTAGGTCTTTATATCGAATGGGTTGTGTTTACCGTCATCGGAGGTCTTATGGGATCGTTCTTGGGTGATCCCGAGAGTTTTGGACTTGATTTTGCTCTTCCGGCTACTTTCATGGTTCTCCTTCTGCCCATAATAAAGAGTTGGCGGCATGTAATAGTATGCGTCATTACGGGGGTTTTTTCTATTGCTGGTTTTCTATTTTTACCGACTAGATGGTACATTCCTTTTGCTGCTATTCTAGGAACAATTGTCGGAGGAATGCTTGAACTTTGGAAACGGAAATAATCGGACTAATAATAGGAATGGCAGTCTTGACATTTTTCACACGCTTTGCTTCTGCAGTATTGTTTAAAGGAGAAAATATTTCTAAAAAACGAAATGCTTTGATGATTTACGTTCCAATAGCTGTTTTTACAACAATTATTGTTCCTGCCTTATTGTTTCCAAAAGAAAAACTAGATATTTCAATTTATAACGAATACTTAATCGCTGGATTAATCTCCCTTCTATTTGCATACAAGACCAAAAATCTAATGGGAACTGTGATAATCGGAATATCCGTCATACTTCTCTTACGTTTTGCATTCGGTCTCTAAAGAAAAAGATTATTGCAGAAAGAGGCATCAGCGATTATAGATGGCAAAATTAATGATTAATTGAAAATTGCATGACTGAAATGAATGCTTCATGTGTCTCGAAGAATCAATGGAACTAGCTAGTGAGATTTCTTTAACGGTTCGAACAAATACATCACATTGCCAAAGACATCTTCGAATAGGGCATCCCAACCCTCTTGCGAGATTTCACGCTTTTTTCTAACCACCTTGCCGCCTGCTTTCTCAATTTCTTTCAGTTTCTTTTCGATGTCTTCAACCGCGATGTAGAAGAGGCAACCGCCAGTTTTGACCTTGTCGACTTTGCTGAAGCTTCCGGGAGGAGACGTTCCCGTATCAAACAGTGTGAAGCCCAGCTTTTCTTTGATGGTCCAACCGAATACTTTTGAGTAAAATTCTTTCGCTTTTTCTATGTTCGTTACAGGTATTTCAATGTGTACGATTGGGTTACCCATCTTTTCGCCTCATTCTTTGGCAAATTTCCCTAGGCACACATTTATCGCAAGAGCAATTTAAGAATTCTGCCGTCAAATGACGTTATAACTCTCACAAAAAAGGAAAATAATCTATGCCGTCATTTGACGCTATAATCTCTATATGTTTTCTGTTGGTTGAAGTAAATTGAGGATAAAAGAAATGCAGGAAGAAAAAAGACTTGCTGGTTACTGTGGAATGCATTGTGGCGCCTGTGCAATACATACAGGAGAGATAAAAGTAGCTGTTTCCAGATTGAAAGAACTCGTGGATTTATATGAAATTGCGAGAGTGGCACCACTTCTCGGTGGAATTGAAAACTTTCCACAATTCTTGAAAACCTTAGATGACCTAGAGAGAGTGTTTGGAGGATGCGTTGGATGCAAGGCGGGCGGAGGTTGGCACGATTGTCCAATGAGGAAATGTTGCTCAGGAAAACGTTTGAAATCCTGTTACGAGTGCGAGAAGATACCCTGCCAAGAATTGATCAAATTCCAAAGGAAACATCTATTGACTCCCGCTCCACACTACAGAGGATAGCATTCAGACATGATTGCTACTTTTCGATTGAGCAGAGAAGACACCATTGGAATCGTTTCTCTATCCGGCTCAATTCTGAAAATGAACGATTTCGAATATAAATACCCAAATATAGTCTTACAATCTGAGCCAAAGCAAAACTGGATGCTGATAACAAAGAACTAGAAATCCTTGAGAAATGTGCAAGATGCAATGCAAAACTGGTAGAAATGAACATTCATTAATCTGGATTCAAGTTCTTCCAAGTTCTATTGTTAATGCTGCGATGAAAGCAGTCGTGTATCTGAAATCATGGAAAAGGACGCAGCGTCTCTCAATCCTGATGAAATCCGTCCCAATAACAATCCCAAGGCAATCAAGAGCCAACTAGCAATAACTATGGTTGCACCATAAAGCAGCGTACCAATCAAACTACTAACTAGGCTCAGACTGAATATTGTCTTGCCCCCATACTTTCTGCTGAGAGAATCACCAAGAAAAACTGAAATTGCCAACGCCAGATTGTAAAGTGCAGCGACAATTCCTATTTCTGTGAAGGAAGCACCTAACTGCCTCATTTCAACCATGATAAAAGCAGAGATTAACCCTTCTGCCACGGTTAAAAAGGCGATGGTTACGTATAAATACCATGTATTTGCCTCAAAATGAAAATATCGAGATAATTTGTTACATTTTTCATCTTAGATTTGCTTTTTCATGAGGTGTTCATATCGGATTCTCGTCTTGCCATCTTCTTGCGAAATTATGATGTTTTTCAACCAATCTACATCATTAGTCTTAGGATAGTCTACACGAAAATGTGATCCTCTGCTTTCTTTTCTCGCTAGAGCCGAGTTTGCAACTAGCTTGGCAAGCAACAACATCGAATCAACTTCAATCGCCTCTTGCAGCTTATCTGGATTTTCTGCAAACATAAAAGACGCCTTTTCTTCTGTTTGCTTTAGTTCTTCTAATGCGTATTTGAGCCCTTCTTCGCTCCTTAAGGGTCTGCAAAATTTCGAAACAATTGCGCTTACTTCTTCTTTAATCTGGAGCGGGCTAATCTTTTTTAGCTTCGGCTTATCGCGAAACTCCTGAAACTTTTCTACTGTTTCTTTGATTTGTTCTTTATTTGCTACTATAAACTCAATGCGTTTTGCGTGTTCTGCGGCTTGTCTTCCAGCCATTGCACCGAACACCAATATCTCTGTTAGAGCATTTCCGCCCACTCTGTTCGCGCCGTGAATTCCGCTTGTCACTTCACCTACAGCGTAAAGACTATCTACCGTTGTTTCGCACTTTTCGTTGATTTTTACACCGCCCATTGTGTAATGAGCAAACGAGGCTACGTGAAGTCTTCTCGTTGGCAGTATTTTACCGAGAGGAAGAACTAGACGTTTCCGATAATCATAACAAAGGGCGTCTACAATTTCTGTGGGTGATAACTGCGTCAAATCAAAGACAACAGAATCTTCATGCTCTTGGTGAAGTTCTCGTTCGATTGACACAGTGAGATTGTCTCTCAAGATTTTTTTATCTAACAATCCGTATTTACCGAGAAATCGTTCTCCTTTTTTGTTTATCAATGGTCCACCGGGAATAAGATTCTTAGTATCTTCAGTTAACCAATCGAGGATCGGCATTCTAGGCACTCCCTTATCTGTAAACATCGGCTGAAACTGAACAAACTCCAAGTCTTGCAATTCCGCTCCGGCTTCAAAAGCAAAAACAAGGCCATCTCCAGTTATTTCCGGCGGATTATCATTACGAATAAACAGTCTAGAATAGCCGCCTGTTGCCAGCACAGTCGACTTTGCGAGTATGGTGATAATTTCTCCAACATTTTTTTTGAAGGCTAATGCGCCGACGCATCTGCCGTTTTCAACAAGTAAATTGAAGACGAAGGTTTTCTCCAAAGCATTTACTCCTAAGTCCAAAGCACATTTGCTTAAAGCTTTTGACAGACTGGCTCCCGGCGGAGGTCTATTTGCAATTATGCTGACTTTGTCTTTCTCAACCAACAATTTAATTCCTAGCTTTTCTGTTTCCTTCACAGCATACCATGCGTCAGTCACAAGTGTTCTAACTAGAAGTGAATTGTTGAGAAATCGCCCAGCCTCTAAGGTTTCTTGGAAGTGTTCCGTAATGCCTTTCTCGTCTTGCGAAGCTCTAAAGATTCCTCCTGCGATTGCAGTGCAATTGGCAAAGCCTAACTTACCTTTTGAAACTAGTAGCACATTCACTTTTTGTCTTCTAGCTTCAATTGCTGCTCTTAAACCTGCCCCACCAGATCCTATAATAAGAACATCGGTTGAAAGCTGTTTCATTTTTTCTTCACATTTTTAGTGATTCTTTCCAATATTGCGTTGCTAAGCTAGTTTTTGTAGTTTTCTGAGACTGTCCAGCGTGGTTTTTGCTTTTTTCCAAGAAACTGTTCGGAAGCTTTTCCAGAGTTTTTCTAGTTTTTTGCATGGGTACTCTGCGCAGTAGGCGCAAATGTTCACACCTCTTTCAAGGTTGCATTTTCTCACTTCGCAAGTTGAACAGAACCTGTACAATTTTCCTTCAGTTTGGCACCCGTTGCAATGAATATCATTAAGTGTCAGATGCTCTGTTTCCGTTGACCAAGTTTTGACAACTCTTTTGCGTATATTATCATCATTTTTCTGCGTTGCAATATACACGAGACAATCATTGCAAATGAGCCCACACATAGCAATTATCTCGCCCATTTTTTCACCTATCTATTTTTGCAAATTACTACAATTCAAAAGAAACACTTATGATTAATACCGTCAAATGACTGATTGCCTTACTGTTTACGAAGTCAACTAGGAATATTTGGCTGTTCATGGAACTCCAAAGCAACAGCAGTCGGATGACAGTCTAATCAATATATAAAAGCGTTATCCTTTTCCTCTTAAAGCATGCAACTGGAAGGAATTGCTTGGTAACTGTTTCAAAGGAAGCTGCGAGACGATTTCTGGTCTCTAGACAAGGTTTTGGGCAAAATAGGGGAACGAATGGAACGTTAGAGGCGATCAAGAGGCTAGAATGTGTCCAGATAGATCCAGTTCGTGTTATTCACCGCAATCAACACTTGGTTCTGCACAACAGAGTAAGCGACTACAAGCCCTCATATTTGGAAACGTTACTCTACAAAGAGAGAGCAGTTTTCGAATACTGGTGTAATGAAAAATCGATCATCCCTATAGAGGAATTTAGATATTTCAGATACCGTATGCAGAACTATATGGAGTTTCACTCACCCTTCTATGAGCGTTTAAAGGCTCATCGTGAAGAACTCGAAAATGCAATCCATCATGTTCTATCCGTAATCGATGCTGAAGGCCCTCTTTGTGCTGAAGATTTCAAGAAGGATAGACAAGTAGATAGCAGAACTGCTAAAAGCGCCTTGAATCTTCTCTGGGACTGTGGTGAAGTGATGATTCACCATGTTGAGACAGATCGTCGATATTATGATTTGACCGAACGTATTTTGCCAAAAGACTTGAAAATCGAAATCCCTGGTCGAGATGAATACGAGCGATTTATGATCGAAAAATACATGAAGGCTTATGGACTGGTCGACATGCGTGACTGGGGGTTTGGATGGCTCTCACTGAAAAGTGCTCAACGGAAGAAGATAGTTAGCGAAATGGAAAAAAATGGAGAAATCTGTCCAGTGAAAGTGGAAGGAGTCAAAGACGTATATTATACTCCAGAAGCATATTCGAAGACGCTTGAAGCCTCGAACGAATCTTTGATTGAGGAAAAAGTCCGTTTTATTGCACCTCTCGATAACCTCATTTGGAATAGGAGAATGATTTCCGAAATATTCGATTTCGACTATGCATGGGAAATATACAAGATTCCTGAGAAGAGACACTATGGCTACTATGTCTTGCCAATCCTTTACAATGCAAGGTTTGTAGGAAGGATTGATCCTAAATTGGACAGAATCAACCGAGCGATGATCATCAACTCTCTACTTTTAGAGGATGAACACCTTGGAAAGCGATTTATCTATGAATTAGCAATGGCACTCTGGGATTTTCTGCGCTTCCACGATGTCTCTCAAATAAAGATAGTTAAGATAGAACCAAAAAAACTAAAGAATCTACTATTAGCAGAATTAAATCAATTCATCTCTTGACCGATGAAACGTAGTACAACTAGATTATCAGGTGGCAGCGTTAAGGAATGATGCGATTGACTAATCTCGAAGATCTCGGGCGCACCAACACATGACGGCAGAAATATTATAATTGAAACCTATGTGACGTAGATATAATACATGCATTATAATAATACAGGTGATCTAAAATGGAAAAAATAGTGCTTTACGTGAAGTCAAAGAAGATCTCGATTGGTGAGATTAGTCCCAACATAAGTGGAGAACACGGTGTTTCTTCCATTGGTGGTGGAACGTCTAAGACGTTCACTGTCTACAAACCTGAAGATGAAGAAGCGTTGAGTCTTTTGAGGGAGAGGAGAATCGCACATGAGGTTGTGGATTTGGCAACTGCTTCTTTTATTACACGGATGCGAACTAAGACACCGACCTTGAAGATAGACGATAGAAAGGTGGTCGGTTTAGAGAATATCAAACAATCGTTGGCAAAAAACAAATTCTGATAGTTTGCTACGCGAAGCAAAAAGAAAACGAAAGAATCTAGAATACTCACAAAAATGCTTTAACGTTAGAGTCGATGCCTTTGAAATTTAGGATTTTTCGGTTTTTATTGAAGCGTTCTGCTAGTTGTTCCAAGCAGTTCTCAAGATCCTTGCATACTCTGCAGAGGGCACATGCTCCGCAGTACAATCCACGTCTGCCAGCCAGATTTCTATTAGTCAAGCTTCACCTCTCTTGAAAAAGTTCTAAGCGCCGTTTGTTTCTTAAAAGTTTTGAGCCGACTCTTGTCAACGCTATCACTTTTTCAATACATATTGAGATAAAAAACAACGTTTTTACGAATAAGCTCGTATTCAGAGTAGCCTTTACTCGCAAATCGACATATTTGGAAAAATTCTGAACCAAGAGCTTGAAGCCATCGGTACTGGAACCTAAGACGGTTTAGGCTTCTATGGATTAGCACCCAAATGGGGTCAAGCTCATTTCTCATGTGTGAAACTAGTGAGCTAGAAATGCGGATTTTGCCAGTAAGTTTTTAAATTTCGAACATGCAAATCTTGTGGACTATGTCAGTTCAAATGAAGCAGTTTAAATCGAGTTATCAAGACCTGCGAGCTTTATATGACAACATCAGTGTCAAGCATGTTCTTGAGCCACTACAATCCTGCTATGCTGACGATGATTCTGCTATTATTCTAAAACATATGGAAGAACCAGATTTGGATTTTGACGTCATGGGAATAGAAGAAAATGGTGAAATCTATGGCTATGTGGAAAGGTCAACTCTTGCAGGTGGTCCATGCGCCAAGTATAGCAGAACATTTCATCCCTCTGAACTTATTGCGGAATCAGCTTCCTTAACAGATGTCTTCTCAGTATTGCATGATGCTCCAAGAGTATTTGTCTTAAAAGGAATCAAAGTCATGGGCATCGTTACACGAGGAGATCTACAAAAAGCATCAATACGTATGTGGCTATTTGGGCTTATTACACTTATAGAAATGAATCTTCTCTTCATTGTTCGCACTCGTTACCCTAATGATTCTTGGAAAAACCAAATCAGCAAGACTCGCTTGAAAAAGGCTAATGATTTATTCGATGAAAGAAAAAAGAGAAATGAAGCTATAGACTTGGCTGATTGTCTACAATTCTGTGACAAGGCCGACCTCGTTCTTAAGATCCCAGATATCAAACAGAAAATCGAATACGGACTCACAAGAAGTTCTCAAACTATACTGGATTCAGCAGAAGATCTGAGAGATATACTAGCCCACGCTCAAGATCTTGTCGTGGGGTCAACATGGACACGTCGAATAGATTTAGTGAGAGACATCGAAAAATTACTGAACGCCTTGGAGAAAGCCAGAGACCAAACATGATTCGGTGATCGGGTTAGCCAAGTATTGCATTCTGCTTGATTGAACTCAAAGCCGCATTTATGTGCTGGGGCTTCCGTGGTTTCAAACGGCCTGAAAACAGCAGTTTACATCTTATGAACTACTTAATTTGGTTTTTTAACTATTATTTTTTGTTCTTCCGCATATACCTCCACGATATCTCCTATTTTCCATTCTAGTGCGCTGAGAACCTCTGGAGGAATGACGATGGCAGCTGAACCTCCGCTCTTCCTGATTGTACGTTTGAATCGAACCAGAACCATGATTTTGTCACTATTTTCGATTGATGTGAAGTAATATTTAAATATGGCTTGTCAGTAGTGATAGTATCGATATAAAGTAGTGATAAAGTCTGAGAAGGATGATTAATGTCTACAAACAGGCGAACATGTCCCATCTGTGGGAATAATTCAGATAGCTTTGCAGTAGGCAGCGAGAATTTGGAGCTCTTGGTCTGGGGAAATCTTCCGCGCTCTGCTATCTTCGCTTAACCCAGATATGCAAAATGGAAGTGTACAGAGATGGAAGACAAGACGAAAATCGTGAAGCTTGAATTTGAAACACTGGAAAGCCTCAGGAAAGACCTGACTTACAGGATAGACGAAATAGAGAGCCTCCAGATCGAGCTTGAAACTCTGAAGAACATCCGACAAAAACTAGATGCAAAAATCAGCGAACTGAAGACCAAACTTGAATCTAATGAGGCTTAATATGAAAAATGAACAGCTTTCTGATAACTCGCAGAACACTTCAGAAGATTTTCCAAGAAGTGCCGCTGAAACTGGTGATTACGAAAAGATTAGAATGCTCTTTGAGGATGTCTGCCTAGAAATAGCAAAGCGTTACAATCTGTACTATAAAGACGGAAGGCCTCGCAGGGCCAAGATAATCGAAGTAATCGCAAGAACGGTTTGTATTACTTGCATGAACAGGGATCTAGAAAAGGATGTGTCAAGTCGTGTTGATTATTTGTACAAAGAATGCCATCAGCAAGCTTGCAACATCTTGGTTGAAGAGCTGTATCATCGATTTAGCAGTATGGGTTTGACTGTCGCGATATCAACTGAAAAGGCGATTCAATACGGCAAGGCTGACGTTCTCATTCTTCTTAATGGTCATGGCGTTAGTCTACTCAATGACAGGAAAGAAGTTGCCGTTGAGATAAAAACTGGCTATTCCTTGTCGCTCACTCAGCTATACAGGTACATGCTTGAAAAACCCGACAGAGATTTGGTTCTATGGCGAATTCGAAACAGGCAAGTCTTGACTTTTGAAGGAACCAGTCTCAAGCCTTTACTAATTCAGTTCATGAGAATGTTTATTCTTAGAGCGAATAGACTCTTGAAAGACACAGAAATTTCATGTGAACATGGTTTCCAGAATAGAAACTGGTCGCCAAACCAACAGCAACTTCAAGAAGCGTTTTCAGACTTTGCACATTCAGTCATAGAGACTCTGCCCTCCGTTATCGAGGTTGTTATAAAGATGCTTGAAAGAGAGACAAATTAACAATGCTGAAGACCATTTCGGACGACTCGACGGGCAACAGTGAGACTCGTACGCAAAGGGTCGTCCCTGAATCAGCGAATGAAAACGTTATTGATGAAAACAACAAGGCGGTCCTCGCAGCTATCTATGCCAGAACATCCTCTCCAAATCAGAGGTTCAACTACAGCATCAAGGAACAGGTAAGTAGTTGCTGGAAGCATTGCGATCAAAGAGGTTGGATAGTCAACTATGTTTTCGTTGATGAAGGCGAGAGTGGAGGAACGACGCAGAGACCGAAATTTCAGAATATGTTAGAGAAAGCTCAAGTTGGGAGTTTCAATGTCATTGTTTTCTGGAAGCTTGACAGATTCTGCAGGTCGCTCGTCGATCTTGTAAATATCGAGAAGGCTTTGCGAGAGTTGAATGTTGGCTTATGCAGTGTCACCGAGTATATTGATACAACAACTTCTGTTGGTCGATTCAATTTTCGATCTATTGCGTCTGTAGCTGAACTGGAACGAGAATTAATAGGGGAGAGAGCTAGGCTGGGGCTCTTTGGTCTGGCTAGGCTGCACAAGTGGCCGAATGATCATCCGCCAATCGGTTATATACGGTTAAGTGATGGAAGACTCCAAGTGAAAGAAGATGAAGCCAAGTTGGTTCGACGGATATTTGAGATGTATTTGCGTGAGAAGTCGATGCCACAAGTTGCATTCCAACTGAATAGGGAAGGCATTCTAACTAAGAAAGGCAAGAAATGGAATGCTGCTGCTGTGAGGGATGCGTTGACTGGTGGAATATATATTGGAATATACAATGTTGCGGGCATCAGAGACTACGTTGAAGAGTACAGGATTCTCGAAGACAGTCTTTTCATAATGGTCAACGAGACAAGGCTTAGGTACAGAAAAGCAGGAGCCAAAAGGCCACGGATACCAAGAGACAGAAAGAGTACTAAGATTGAGAAGATGTTCGGCATGTATTTTGACCTTCTCAAAGAGGCTAAGTAATGACAGCCTCCATGCAGGAAGCGACAAAGAAGAGTCGAATTCAGCATTGCCCAGAGTGCAACAGTACACACTTAGTTGAGCATTGCGACGAAGAAGAATGCAGCGTATGCATTGATTGCGGGTTCGTCAGCCGCGCTGGAACGATCAGAGGAAAAAGCAATGCTGACCCGCGCAGATGCATTTCTTCAACGCCTTGTCTGGAACAACCGAAGTCATTCGCTAGAGAAAAAGAAGCGTCCGTTCATGAGAATCTGACTCTAGTTTTGGAGAAGTGGAAGAGCGTAAAGATTGCGGATTCGATAGAGAAGAATTTGGTGCTGGCTCTTCAGTTCATTACTGAGATCGCAGTAGATCTTTCTCTTCCAAGGATAGCCCTCAGAAATGCGTCGATGATGTACCAGAAAATGGTTGAGAAAGGACTTATCAGAGGAAGGTCGATGAAAGCCATGAGCGCAGCGGCGGTGTACCTTGGCTGCAGGCAGTGCGGAATTGCGACGACAATAAAAGAAATAGCTCATGTCTCAAAGATAAGTCCGGAGAAGATCAGTCGCAGTTGCAGATCGGTCATAAGACAGCTTAACCTTTCACTGCATCCGAGCGGAGCTAGTGATCTTGCCTTAAAGATGGCGACGCGACTTCACTTACCTACGCGAACCATCCAATTTGCGGAGAAAACCTTGAAAGCTTTGAATAGTTCTAGACTCTTGCTAGGAAAAGATCCTGCAGGTATTGCGGCTGCTGTGATCTATACAAGCTCGTTGCTAACCGGAGAAAGAAAAACGCAACGAGAGATTGCTGAAGTAGGTCGAATCACGGAAGCAACCATCAGAACACGATGTAGAGAACTTGAAAAGAATCTTGTCGTTGTTCTACACCTATGATCTGTAAACATTTTTCAGTCTTGCTTAGACCAGAAATCCTTCAAAGTGTGATTCTTTTCTTGATCGCCATGCTGTTCTTTTCTGTCTTTTTCTATTCTTTTTGACCGTGAATTGCTGGGCTTCTTTCTATCGCCCTGTGGAAAATCCTTGATTGGACGATTTGGAAGGTCAATCCACTTGTTCCTATCATTATCAGAGAGGGACAGTTCAGGTTTGGTTGGCTCCTCATTTTTCTGATTCAGTTCGTCTGTCTTTTCTGATTCTTTCTTTACTCTAAATTGGAAAGAAGCGCCGCACCGTCTACAAGTGTACTCAGTCGAACCGTCGAGAACCACCGTCTTTACGAAGTCATCCACGACGCCACATTTTGGACATCGTATTAAATTCTTTGAGAGCTGCTCAAGCTCAGTGATCAATGGAATGGTTCTTTGGTAACCACAATGGTTGCATCTGAAATTTGGAAGTCTAAGACCTCTAACAAGTTTGGAACCATTTCCTACCATGTGGGTTTTGCATCTCGGACAGTGTGGCCAAAGCAATTTCAGGGTTCTCATTACGTAATCCATTCCATACTCCGACACGAGGTCATCCAGAATAGATTGTGGCTTCCTCCTTTCTTTAACCCGATGTTTCCTAGCCTTGCTCTCCATAATGCTTTGAGCTTCATCATATAGTTCAGAAGCAACAATTGCCAGTGTTTCCATTCGAATTTGGGTCTTCCCGTATCTTGGGTGACCTGCATAGACAGGATTCGTGAGAATCGTCTTCAACTGGTTGGTCGAGATTTTCCCTATCTTGCTCAGGTATTTGCCGTTTATAATTCGCGCCGTCTTTTTCATATCGCGCGTTATTCTGTAAGTCTGGAAGATGTCCATGATAATAGGCTCGAGTTCGGGCAGCTTCTCTAAGGCTCCTTCTGCGTTCTTTTTGTATCCGAAAGGAATGGGGCCGACCCACTTTCCCTGCTTGAACTTCTCGCTCTTTCCGCGTTGTGTTCTTTCGCCAAGCTTACGGCTTTCAACGTCACCGGGAAGACTTTCGATTATGGCTTTCAAATAGTCGTAGGGGTTCTCGAAGTTATATTCCCCGTCGATTGTTCTGACTATCACGCCCATCTCTTTCAGTTTGTACATGAGATAGGGAGTCTCGACAACATTTCTCCCCAATCTATCTAAATCGTAGACGTACACGTAATCGATGCTTCTGCTTTCAGCAAGCTTCAGCAATTCCTTCAGCCCTTCTCTCTCAAAGTTCCTCCCAGAGTCCACATCTGTTATTGGTGAATGAACGGCTTCAACCCCGTCTTTCTTCATCTTCTCCTCTAGGAGAGCGATTTGGCTGGGCAGGCTGTGACCGCTCTTTCTCTGCTCCTCGGTGCTGACTCTTGCATAGATTACGCCTCGCTTCTTGCCCGAACTAGACATGATAACCCACATCCACTGACCATGATTCTGGAGAAACGAAGAACGAGGAATGACTCGAAACTCCATCTGTTGAGATAATACTCGAATCATCGCTTGGGGATAAAGACGGCAAGATCGAAGGATGATGTACTACTCCTTTTCGAAAAATATATCTGTAAAGGATGATAGGCTCAGCCAAGGCAGACCTTCTCATGCTTCTCTTTAATTCTTTGCGCAAAACTTTTTTATTAGCATGCTTGGAAACGCTCAACTCTTGATTCTCCTTAACAACCTGAGCCAAACATCGACTTTCGCTAAAAACTCGGACACGCTCAGCAAATCATGTTCAGTGACAAAAATATCATAGATTATTGAATCTCTCGGGAACTGTGCAAAGATGAGCGTCTTAAGCAGTCTGATGTCAACCTTGTCCCTTGGCTGGCAAGCATCTTGGGGAGGGGCGTCTCGTGAAGCTCCGCGGAGTTGTATTCTACGCGTTGATTGTTCGTTCATATTTTATCTGTTTCTTCATGATAGACAGTTTTTTATAGGAATTCAGAACATGTTCATATTTCGGGGGACAACATTGAGAGGCCCGTATGAGACCAGCCTCAACGAGTTTGTGGATTGCGTTTGCACGGTCCTTGAGGAGGGCAAGTCATACACTTATAATCAAGCCAGAAAAAAGTGTGGAGTTAGTTATCAAACGGTCGAAGACTACGTGACGATAGAACGCAGTGATGTGAATCTAAGAATAGTTGAGGAGTGCGGGCGGAGCGTTAAGCCGGAGGATATTCGCAGAACTTATCCGGGCCTTAGAGTATATCCTTTAGGTGACGGACTGTCTCACCCTGACTCGTGCCTAACGGAACTAGGAAAAGAGACCGAAAACAAACAGTACATACCACGTGATTTGCTTCCGAAACGCCCGAGTTTCTTCAGTGACACAACAATTCCTCGCCTATCCGAGGTTAAACAAGGTAAACATATTTTCCATGTTATGCCCCTTCTTGGGTTTGACATTTATCAACAAACCGAAAGCGAATACTCTAATCTAACAACAGGTAGGTCAGTAGACCATCATGCTTCGTGAATAGACTTAGAAATTAAATATTAACGGCATGACTGCCAGAATCACTGGAGAGAAACAAAGAAGAACAAGAAGACGTATCCGTGAGCTGAGAAGAAGCAAAAATGCTATTCATGCAGAAAAATCGCTACATTGCGAAAACTACCGCTGAGCCACTTCTTATCGCATGTGCCGTCAGTGCGGAGACCTTTTCTTTTTTCATGGCCGAAACATAAAACCGGTAGCTTTTCAATGCTTCGCAGTTCTGACTCTTCAAGCGCCTATTTCTTAATGAGAAGCAGGATTGCCTTCTCAATCTCTTCTGAAATGACTCCTCCATGAGTTTTGCCATATTTTTCGATAAGATATTTCATGAATTTTTCCCAGACAGCTTGGTCAACGTAGATCGTAGTTCGCTTTTTCATTATTTTTTGCCCCTTTAGCGCGAATCTTGATGTCATGACCCTAAATGTTTTATACGACATGACGTCATAACATCATGTCATCAAAATCCAGCGAGCAATTCAAAATGCCCGGTCCCCGTGTATCAGAAATCTGGATGCTCACGAAAGAAGGTAAGATTCTCCCTAGGCCTGACAGAAAGTGCCCGAAGTGCTATGAAAGTGGCCAGCTTGTCAAGGTGTTCATCACAAGAATGCACGCCGCTTACCCCCGCATCTACGTAACTAGGAGATGTAAAAATCAGAACTGTCCTTACTTTGAGGAAACGTGGTTCTACTTCCGTCAGGGGCGGGAATTCCCAATGCAGGAGTTAGTTGAAATAAAAAAGTGGGTTTTGAAACAAAATGAAAGTAGCCCAGAACTGTTAAGAAAACTTGATGAACTCATCGAGTTTAAACTGGGTAGAAAATCCCATGCTAGGATGCCGAAAGCGTGAAAGAAACTCAAACCACAATTTCTTCACGAGAGGTTTCGCCGATGAGAAAGAAAGCAATTATCAAGGTTAACCTTGTCCCGGAGAGCGCTGAGATGTCGAATAGACAAATCGAAAGAGAAATACAGAAAGAAGCTTCGATACCGTGGGTCAGCGAAATAGAGAAGGTCACGGTGATTGAACACAAGAAGTGAGGGCGAGACTGAATTAGTTAAGAAATTAAAGAAAAGACTCAAAAAGGAAGGTTATTCGGACGAGGCAATTCAGGAAATCTGCAAATGGTATGATTGAGGAGAAGGATTCATCAACACATTCTCAACCAGAGACATACAGAATGCTAAAAACCGATATTCTTCTGTTCATTTCTCCTTTCCTTATCTTGGTAGGATGGTTCCTTAGCGTTTCTGGTTCTGTGAGCGGATATGAAAGCACGCTCTCATTGTATCGAACGGTTGGTTATCCATATTCGCCCATTGGACTTGCTGTCATGATGAGCGCAACGACCACGTTATCGTTAGGAATCGCATACCGTTGGATGAATTCGGTATCCAGAGGAGCATTCATAGTTCTTGAGGTTCTTGGGGGGGTTCTTCCTGATACTTGCGGTCTATGTTTTGGCAAGCGGGTTCTCGATGATTTGGGTTCAGCAAACTGCTTATTCATGGTACAGTTTTGCCAGCATTAATCCTGCTGTTTGCAGCGTTGGACTATTACTATGGTTTATCGGAGTCTTTGCAGTCACTTGTGGCTTAGTTCCTCTGCGTAAGTGGTTTGGCAAAAGCGTTTCCTAGAAAGCTCCATGTAGCAACTGCTACTGGAAATCAGTGTTCAACAAACAGGGTTGCTATGTTTGAGTTCTTCCATCATCTTTAGTTCTTGTATATAATCGCATAGTTGCCTCCTTTGGCGTTCCGATTCTGCTATCTTCTTGGAATTGCTAGTGAGCTTGAAATTCTTGCATGGAGTCTTCCAATGATGCGGTTTTCTCCTTACTTCGCAGAAGGCAACATGCAAGCAATGATCGCAACGTTCGAATATCTTTGAGAAAACTTCCTCAGCTTTTCTTCTACGTGGCCCCATATCTCTATTTCTGTCTTGTCCAAAAGTCAATCCGGGCACGAATGATTCGCAAAACTTCTGCCATCCACAATTGTTACCAAACAGACAACCAGACACATCCCCACGGCTTAACAAGAATGGCGAGAACCCATACTCACAGAACCAGCACAGCTCGTCTGGCATTGAGCTATTGCCTTCCAAGAAACGCAGATCCTGGCCTCGTTCGGCAACTATCAGTACCTTCTTCTTTCCGTAAAGCCCGAGTTCACGAAGGTCGTCATAGCTGAAATCCATCTTGGAGGGCGACTCGAAGACAAACTTGCTTGGCGACAGCCACATTACTTTTGGCAATCCACGTTTTCTCTTGGTCATTTTCCCACTTCACATTTCTGCAACAGCATCACAGCACTATTCAAACTAAAGGCTCTGTAATCGGATGAGACGCTAATGGATAGAGGCACTTTCGATCATATAAGACGTTTAAAGAGTCTTTTAATGGGTGCGTCATGTGAGCGGAGCATGAGAAGAGTCATGGTATTGCCGAAAGAAGAGCTTATCTATATGGTCATATGTATCCTCTTTTCATGAAGAAAAATACTTTGTTGTATCTTGACGGCGATCTCGTTGAGAAGGCGAAAAGGGAGAACATTAACATTTCAAGGCTCGCGGAAGATGCGCTAAAGCAAGCTTTGAACATATGTCCTCCTCGAACTGCCCATGACTACCTTCAGAGAGTCCTTGAGGATGCTGGAGGAGGGTCGGCTCTTTATGGTGAAGCCTATCTCATGCCTTTTCAGGTCGAATCATTAAGGCTCGAAAATGTTGGACCATTCAAAGAGTTTGAGGTAGAATTCGGTAGAGACGTATTAAACGTGATTTTCGGATTAGGCGGATCCGGGAAATCGTTCATAGTAAGGTCCATTCTGCTCGCATTTGGCAGGCGTCACAAATACTTTCAAACATCAGACAGCGGAAAGGTCACGCTGAAGCTGTTTCCAGACCAAGGTTCAGTGAGCGTCACAAGAAGCGTGGAAAATCAATCAGATATCACGAGAGGATACAAGTGTCTGATTGCGGACGGCGTTTTGCAGAGAGCACCCCGAAATATGATTCCTGCACTTTACGAAGAAATGAAGAACCTGAAGATCCAAATCATAGTCACTACATCGCTACCAATTGACTCTTCCAAGCTTTCTAAAGACACGCGCGTAATCTCATTGAAAAGCCCAAGGCCATAAGAGAGCTGTAAGTGTGTGCAAATCAGACTGTGTTCTCGGCACGTGACAATAATCCAAAGTCAACCTCAAGAGCTGCGTCTACAGGCGAAGTAAAATCAAAAGCCTCCCACAATTTGAAGTCGATCTACGGCTACCTTGCGTTCAAAATGAGCGAGATTTGAGCGAACTTACGCTGCCAATATGGTGCCGGGGAGTAGGCTTAGACTTCGGTTTAAACTCTCGGTTTTGAAGTGTCAGTGGTGGGATTTGCACCTCGCATTAAGTGACGAACGAGATTCATTGTTTAATTTCACGAATGTTGAATCTTGGATATGCTGGTTCAGATTGGGTATGAGAGATTCTGCATAGTTCAAGGTTTTACTAAGAAGTCTCTGATAAGTTTCTTCCTTCATTGGTTCTAAGCCGTGGGCTAGGATTGACGAGTTTCTTTTTGACAACAATCCTCTAAGCTCTTTGTCTTCAGCGAACGTTTTGCCTACATCATCTCCTTTAGCAGCCAGCAATTCATAGGCTCTTTCAAGAGAGATCTTTGTTTTTTCCTCTGTCTTCTGAATATTCCACTTTTCACGAAGGAAGTCGGGTATGCTTTTTGCATCAAGGTTAGAAGAATCCATCTCGTGTTCTTTACGTAAACGGTATTGAGCTATCAGCTCTACTGTACGATATAATCTGGCCACAGCGTCGTCGAATTTCCGTTCAATATTGCCCCTTCTTTTTGCGTTATTTATCAAATCAGCTATTAGGTATGGCTCTTTTTCATTGTCGTTAAGCAATCTGCCCAGAAAGCGTTTGTTTCCATTAAATTTTGTTTCTTTCAAAGACTTGAGAGCACCAAAAGCGGCGCAGTGATTGAACCTATCCCAAGCAGAGTATGTCAAAGTAGCTTTTCGCATTATTGCAATCTTATCCAAGATGCTTTTATCTGCAGTCATTTTTCTGATGGCATTGATTATGGACAACGTCGTAGGGAAGCGGCATTCATTGAAGAACTTGAGTGCTTCTCTTATTCGCTTCTCGCATACAACAAAAATAGGGCGTACAACCTGCAATTCTTCAGTTCCACCCATCACTATACCTCCTTTCCTTTTTCCACCGACATAGCTTAGGGTATCGGCTTCAAAAATAGCGCTCAGAATTGCAAGGGAGCCTGTCATAGCTTTAGTTCCAGACGTATAATCAACCACCACCGGCCTGTAATTGTTCTTTATTTCCAAAAACTTCGACTTCAATTCCTCATAAATTGCACGGATATTATCTGGATCGCCTATTTCGATTACGTCGTGCTCTGTGGAATGTATCTTGGAAAGAATTATCGGTAAGGTGCTCTTTGCGCTTTCTTTTGTGGCAATGAAAAATACTTTGGCAGGATTATGGTTTTGGATGCTGAATGTTATTGCACCCGCGACGCTCTTTATTGATTTTTCATTCGATCTTGTACCAGTTCCAACAGAGATTATTAGAGCCTTTTTCATGTCCACTCACCGAGGTTTATGTTGCCGGACACTAGTCCCTATTTATCATTGCGTAGTTTTATTAACTTTAAACGGGAAATTACAACAGAGGGCGCGTTGCATTGCAAACTATAAATCTCGATGTAGAAGCAATCACTCCTTTATTCATCGCTGGAGCAGATCAGTCGTACATAGAAGGCGAAGGACTGCGTTCTCCGACTATAAGAGGATTAATGCGATGGTGGTTCAGAGCTATCATGGGCGGAATGACAGACATAAAGAATGTTCAAGAATGTGAAAACGAAGTGTTTGGTTCAACAAAGGCACGTTCTAAAATCCGCGTTCTAACCAATGTCATAGAGGGCGAACCTGTTAGAATTGATCAAATACCCGCAATTAATAGCCTAAGATATCTATGGTTTTCAATTAGAATGCAAATGCGCGATCAGAGATTGTCGTGCTATCCATCAGGAAGCAAATTCTCCATCACTTTGATGTCTGACGACTCTGACGCATTGAGAATCGCAGCAAGCACGCTTTGGGCAACGATTTATCTGGGAGGAGTCGGTGCAAGGATGAGAAGAGGAGCAGGATCGTTAAGAGTTATTAAAGCTGACGATGATGAAAGCCATTGCAGTTTCTCTTTCAGTGGATCGAACATTGCTCCTGACGCTAAGGGGTTCCTTGAAAAAAATCTCAAAGCGATTTTTGAAAGTTTCAAAAATGAATTTAAGTACATTAGAAAACCTAATGGAGAACCACCTTTTTGCATTCTTTCAAAGAAAACAGCTAAGATAGCCTTGATTAATAAGCCCTTTATTCGATACGAAGATGGTTTGGGAGAAATAAGTGAGGTTTATCAAAGCTATAGAAGTGGAAGAGATAGATTTGGCAGAAAGATAGCAAGGGAAATTCCGAGGGAAGAAAGAGTTGTTTTTGGGCTTCCTATACAACGCGTTTACGAAAGAGAAAAACTTAGACATGCGTCACCTTTGATTGTTGGCGTAATGAAATTCGATGGCAAACACGCGATTCGTTTGGTGAAATTCTATACTTCAGTTCACCCGAAGTTTGCGGAAAAACCAGGCCATGTGAAAATGCATCTTGACGCACTGGATAGTCAATTGGAGAGTGGATTCGGTGAGACTGCAGTAGAGATTCCAGAGGTGAGTTGAGTTGAGCACTATATGGGACTTGAAATTAGCGGGTTTTCTTCATGACCCACCTGACAAAGCGTTGAGAATAGTCGGCCACGAAGAAAGGCGAGATAAATTCATTATGAAAACTCTTGGAATCAACATGAGTTCGATCGCTGAAAGGGCAGATCATATAGCTTCTGCGATGCAGAGAATCAACATTTTTGAAGAAACACAATTAACAATAGATTACGCGTCGCGTAGCCACGTTCCAAGATTTCATCATACGCTGTCTGCCCAACCAAAGGAATTAGAAATCGATAAGTGGGTGTCAAGTCAGGGGTATGAAAAGTGTCTGATAAACGAATCTTGGGTTCAGATGATTTCAAAGATGAAGACTTCAGATCCCAAAATGACTTACTACAAAATGTGGCGCCTTTTGCCGTTTCAGGACGAGAGATATGCGGATCTGCCAGCTGAAACCAGGATACCTGACCACACGATCTGGGATCATCTCGATGTCGCAAGTGCGTTAGCTCCTACCATTGAGAAAGGCGCGGCACTCCTTGCTTTCAAAGTGACCCCAGTTCAAGAGTTTATCGAAAAGTCGAGGACAACCGCCGATTTATGGGCCGGTAGCCACATCCTGAGTTATCTGGTTTTTAAAGCGCTAACAGCAGTTATTGAAGAATTTGGTCCGGATGCAGTAGTATTTCCTCACCTTAGAGAACAACCTCTAATGGATCAGTGGCTCAATAACAATCAGATAGATGTAGAATACGATAGGAAGGCTCTTGAAGTTTCAAATATTCCGAACACATTCCTCGCCATAGTTTCCAGAGACAACGTTCGCTATATCGCAGAAAGAGTAAGGCAATATTTTACTGAAAGCTGGAAGCAAACCGCAGCCAATATTAAAGAGGAATTGGTGAAAAAAGGCATACAGCACGATGAATGTTTTGAGCAGATTTGGAAAAGACAGATCAAAAATGCCTTTCAAGTTACAGTAACTTGGTTGGAATGGCCTTTCCCAATGCATACCCCAGAGCCTGTGGATATTTGGTTCAAGTCTTTGAAGAACAACGGTGGGCTCCCATTTGATCTAATGGACAAATATGATAATCGGCTCCAGCAATATGGAACTAAAAGAGTTGGATTAAATGCTGGCGCCCTATATGGATTATATTGTGAAATTCTTGGTCATTTGCTAAAACAAAAATCAATGTCATTTGAAAATGAGCAGGAACCTGAAGAAGAAGGCGCAAAACTTTCAGGCAGATGCAGCTGCTGCGGAGTCAGAAATCCAGTTCGCACGAAAGATGCTTCAGTGGCAGATTATTGGAAAAACATCCAGAAACACTCTTCATTGAGAGGCCTACTTAGAAATAAAGAAAGACTGTGCGCCGTCTGTTTGGTAAAACGTCTGTACAGGAGCTACTTCGCGGAGGAATTCAAAGCTAGGAAAGAGTTCTGGTCTGTCGCCTCAATAGCAACCAGAAGTTTCGCCAAGGAATGCATAAAGAATAAAGACATTGCGGAAGACTTCTTGGATCTTTGGAATACAGAAGTCGGAACCAAAATTGGAATGCCATATAAAATCGACGAGTTGGATCTTTTTGAAGGCGAATGGTTCTATAAGGAATCATATACACTCACACACCTCAGTAACTACAATATCACAATTGAAAGCAACAAGATCGAAGAATTCCACAAAAGACTAAGCGAGTTATACAAGGCCGTCTACGGGAAAGAGAGATCTCCTCCAAAATATTATGCCATTCTGATGATGGATGGCGATGAGATTGGCAAGAAGCTTCGAGGTGAAAGTCTTGAGGCTGTCAGCAAGTTCCTACATCCTTCCATTAGACAGCAGTTGGAGAGAAATGAAAAATGTGTTTCTTTTCTGGAATCGAAGCGACTATTGACTCCAAACGTGCATATGGCTGTCAGTCGGGCTCTCAAGGATTTTTCAATCAAAGTTGTGGGGAAAATTATCAGAAAATATCAGGGCGATCTAATATACTCTGGTGGTGATGACCTTTTGGCATTGTTGCCAGCAGAAAACGCGCTTGAAGCTGCCAAGGAAATAAATGAAGCTTTCGGTCAGGATTTCTTTGAAAGCGACGGAAAGAAAATAATGCTCATGGGAAAGGGTTCTACAATGAGTACTGGAATAGTGTATGCTCATTATTCATACCCGTTATACGATGCCTTAGCAAAAGCCAGACGGGCTTTGAAAGATGCTAAGACGAAGTATAGGCGGCAAGCTTTTGTCCTCATGTCGCTCAAGAGATCTGGTCAGATAACGTCCGCCGGATCGAGATGGCGACATGGTAAGCTGGATATTGCCCAGTCAATGTTGGACATAGCGTCGAAAGAGGCAAAAGAAG
>Ga0315279_10002335_pt1 | contig 28744 bp, 26 predicted proteins | sample YL17G06_20_MG_FD_203694 | JGI IMG/M metagenome (GOLD analysis project Ga0315279, IMG submission 203694) | Sediment microbial communities from Yellowstone Lake, YNP, Wyoming, USA - YL17G06_20 | ecosystem: Environmental > Aquatic > Freshwater > Lake > Sediment | place: USA: Wyoming | collected... | reverse complement strand
GCACGAGCGCGTCTTCTGGGCAGGCTTTGATGCATGGGGCGTCTTCGCAGAATTTGCAGGTTACTGCGGCGTTGAGTAATGGTGTTATGCGGATGACTCGTATTCGTGAGCCTAATGGGGTCCAGTGTTCACATTTTTCTGAGGCGCAGACGTATTCGCAGATGCCGCAGCCGGTGCATTTGAAGGGGTCGACAGAAACGAACTTGCGTGAAGTGGATTTGGCTTGTTGCAGTTGTTTGGTCATTGGGTATGCACTGGTTGAATTCTTGTGTTGAAAGTAGTATTAAAACAGTATTCGGGCCTATAGGAGATTTCGAATATTGCTCTAAGGAGAAGAGATTAGCGGGCCTGTTGGGACTTGAACCCAAGATCTCCCAAAGAAAACTTGCGCAGGTTCTGGAAACAGATTAAGCCAGCATCTCAAGAAAACTAAGCTGAAGAAGGAGTTTTAGACTGGACGAGATATCCCTCATACAGCAATACGTCTCATAATGTTCGAGGGTACGGACAATGACCATTCCTGAGCGCGCGCAGTTAACAAGTACATGAAAGCATGACTAATCCAACCAAAAAAGCTATGAAAAGCCTCTCGTTCCCCAAGAACTTGAAGGTTTCCAAAAAAGACAATAGGAACAATGGTCTTTTTGTTTCTTAAGCATTGGTGTCCTGTCCGACTTATTGTTAAACAGATTTCAACCAGATTTAAGGCGAAATTCCGAAAACAAGAAAGTTTGATGTGTGCGAACCGCGTCGTTGAAGTTGTCGAGACATTCAAGAGCTGTGAGTACTTCACGAATGGGTTTCTTATGAGCTTGACTTGCGAATTTTTGAGCTGCTTCCAGATTTCTGGTGATCTCATCCTTCGCACAATATACAAGGACGCCTTTTCGAAGTTGTTGTATCCGCAATTTCCTTGGTTCCTTGTCTTTCCGCCATTCGTAGAAGACTTGGTTAAAGTTGTCCGGATAGCTTACTGCTCGGCGAACTCCGTGCACTTCAAATTCAATCTCTATCAATGCACCTACCTACTTTGTGAAATCCTTCCACACGAAGTTAGTGGCAACGTTTCAGGGAACGTTTAATGAGCTCTTGATTTCTCTTTATGTTCTCTATCGTAGAGCGCGTGCGGATTGGCACGACTCTCAAACCTTTCTTACAGGAAATACGTCTTCCTTCATCTCATCATAGCTAGGATCTGAAACTATGCTAATCCCCCAATCCCACTTGAAGGCGTTGAGTCTGGACAAGTTCCTCTTTTTACCCACAATATCAGCACCTCTTAGGTGAGGGATGTTAAACTCAATAATTTGGTTGGTTTTTTCCTCGAAGATAATCTTGGGCACATTCTTCGGGCTATAAGGAGAAAATCCATCAAGTGTGAAAGCTAGAACAATGGACAACAGATTTCTGTCTGCGTTGATCGGAAAGTGGCTGTTTCTTACCACCAGAGGAATTTCAAGCATGACGGATTTTTCACTCTTGGAACGGATGATATCATCTGGCTCAATTCGGACTGCTTCGAGGCCAATTGACTTGCCATAAGAAGACAGCGTCGAGACAACCTTTCTGGCTCTGTCTCTTGCATGTTCCACAACTAACCGTTTCTTTTGCTCTTTTGACATTGTTCCGGGCTCATCGAACAAGTCAGAGGTTTTGATCGTGATTCGAAGAACGATTTTGTATTCAGGTGTATTCTTGACAACCCAGAAACTTTCAAATCGTTCTTCTATGTCGAATTTGAGTTTCGGCAACTTGTGATTACCAACACTACATAGCATTTTTCCCACAAAACTCTGAACGCGTGGATTCTTTTTGAAATCCAATTTCAGATTTCGTAGTTCTATTTCCTCTATGATGAGGTCATCTTTCTTGTGTTTTGCCCGTCCCCATTCTTGAATTTCATCAACGAGAATCATCAGTCCTGCGAAAAAGTCGTCTTCCGGTTGTAGAAGTGCTTGAGTCGTAGAATCAGTGTGTAGAGCCACGGCTCTGGCAATTATTTTTAAGTCTTTTTCACTAAACAATTTTGGAACCAGATCCTTCCTTCGGAGGAAATCAATGATGAAAAGCGAGCTCAGTATACTGTGAGTTCTATTATCCAATTGTTCAAGAAAAGAGATATTTGTCAGAAAAGAACGAGCGCTCTTTCCAGGATTGATGTATTTCAGCAGTCTTAGATATTTCTGCTCCATGAAACGACTCCCAAGAGTGAAGTTGATGTCTAGTGAGAAGTTCATACCGTGAAACGCGTCAAGAATGACATTTTGAGTCTGGCCGACTATTTCTTTGATGTTCTGTAGAACATAGCAGAAATCGTGAAATCTCGCAACCAGAAACCATAATTCTTCAAAACTCTTCAGTCCATGAAGTTTTGAGCCCCAATTGCCTTTTATTCCAGACAACAACATGCCTAACCAGAAATCTCTCTTAGAATGCCTAAGATGATCTCTGTAGCTTTCGCCTCCTAGCGTTGTTAGTATTTCCTCAAATCTAGCTTGAGTTGCCCACAACGGCTCAACTTCCGCCTTTATGCCCTGTGGAGCATTGTCCAATGCTTTGCTAGCAGTTAGACTGGCAGTCTTTTCAAGAACTTCTCGGAAAAAGACGACCATTCCATTGTCCATCTTGTCAGGTTTCCTGTCTTGCAGGCATTTGCCTGCAACAAAGCAGTTTATCAGAACTTCTTTGAGATCGTCACTCATCACATTTGTAGCAGGATTTGCACAGACATTCAAGAGCATTAGTGTTGTATCGTTGAATCTCATCGAGTTCACCTTTACAGCAATAACGGTTTGATTTCTGGCCCGCTCGTAAGAACGAATTTCGCGTTGATCACGTTGACAGGATTTACATCGCTTGCTTGCTCAACTGATTTTTCTATCAGAAAATGACAGGATTTGACGACGTTTCTTGGTAGTCCGCCCGTTATTTTGAAGAGTTGGACAATGCCGTCGTCAGTGAACGGAAACAGGAGGTATTCTTCTAACGATTCCCTTTTTGAATATAGCTCATCAATCTCAATGTCGGAAACACCCGATTTCAGTAATTGCTCCTTTGTAATCTGGCTTTTCTGATCCTTGTTCATCTCACAAGTTTCTTTCCAGACTTTCACGTCATCTACTCTTTCACTTTCCAGATACTCCAGGATAAACAGTTTGTATTCTTCGATATCAGAAATAGGTTCAAGAGTTTCTATGTCATATGAAGGAAATCTGCTCACAAGAGGGCCAAACCTGTTCCAGACTTTCTGCCACTCTTCTGTTGCCGCTAATAGAAGGAATACGTTGCTTTGAACCTCATCGATGAACCTTCGAATCAGTTCCAAGAGTCTTTCGGTATCTCGCGATTCGCCCGTTGTGCGCGTCTTTGCTGTCTCAAGTTCGTCGATTCCTACGAATATGATTTTGATATTTGATTTTATCAGTGCATCGAACAATGCAAGTAAAGCGGTGAGACAAAGCTCATCGCCCCTCTCAATCTTGCTCTTAACAGATATTCCCAATCGCTCATCAGCATATGTTGATACTCCTTGGAGCCATTGCCACGCCAGTCCCGACTTATTCGGATCAAACAAGCATTTTAGTGCCGATTCCATATCCTTTCCGATCTGGCCATGCAGATTTTCGATTTTGTCGGGCTTTATCCTTTCCATCAGAACATTCTTTTCTACACTTGTAATCAGGCGCTTGTACAAATCACTGAAGCTAAGTGATTGAGGGAGATTAGAAATAAAGGCGATACCCTGCATTTCTGAGGAATTTAACTGTGATCTGAGAAATTTTATTATATGTGACTTGCCTCTTCCGTAGTTCGCAAATAGGATCAGGTTTTGGTTGTACCCCTTTGTTCGTACTAGAGAGATCTTTGAAGAAATCTTGTCCCACACTTTTCGATACTCGGCGAAGACTGTTGGTAGATCTGGAGGATCTGGATCTGGATGGAACGGATTTTTTTTCAATCCGACAAGTTCATATCGTATCTGCTCGATTTCTTTCTTTTCTTCCAATCTAATTTTCGTTGGCATATTGTTTTTCAACCTCTTTCTGCAATTGTCTTTCGATTTTTACGAACCTACGCGGTATGCCATCAACGACATACTGTGGTAGATCAGTCTTCCTATAAATAAAGTCCCTAGTGAACCAGGGTCCACTTCCAGAGACATCGAGGGCACTTTGTTCTTCCGAGACGAAGTTTTCATATGCATAAGTTCGAATGACACCAGCACCAAGCCAAACAAGCGGACGGTATTCGTCGTAGAAATTCTCAAGACGATTGCAGAAATCCGCTCGATCTATCTTTAGTCGGGCGCACGTTTTCTCTGCAACGACAGGCAAACTGACTGTCTCTTGTCCTGACTTAGCCATTTCTTCTTTGTAAGAATCTAAAAGAGATCTTGTGAATGCTCCAGAATTCTTTCTGCTAAGTGCAAACTCCTTTTTAATTGGATAGAAGCTACCGCTTAGCAGGTTGCACTGGATTCTGTTCAGTCTGTGACCCCACTCTACCAGAGTTGATACTGTAGGCTCTGGAAAGAGCCGGTTCAAAACACCTTCTAAGTCCGAACGCTCATCGTCAAGATTCCCATCACATAGTTCGGCGAATCTCTTGTATAGATCATGTTTCTCAGAGAGAAAACCGTCAAGTCGACTCCATCTTTGATTTTCATTCTGTATATCGTAGTCAATGCTTTGCGAAAAGATATGCCAGTTGGCAAGATTCAAGCTAGAGACTTCAACTCTTGCCTCTTCCAAGGAACATAAGCCACAAAGGGCTATCTCTCTGAGAATTGACCTAGTTCTTTCCGGTTTCATTGAACCCAGATTGAACAACCCCGTCATGAGCGAGAGTTCTATTGGAAAATGATCCATTTCGATCTGATATGACTCCTTTGCAACATGCCGACCTATGATCTGCAAAAACTGGATAAGCCTAAGTAACTCAACTGGACTCATCGACTTTCTCAAACGTTTCACTAGACTCCTTTTGCGTCCCTGAACAGCTATAAATCTAGCTGAATTTCGCGCCTATTAGGATTACTGCGTGCAATCTGGTGGTGGAAAACCTTGAATCAGACAAGTCTTGGCATGGTACACCCCATTAATCCGAGTTGACATGGAACGGGAATAATCAGAGAGAGTGCGCTTGAGAGAGAAACTCGTTACTCTTGAACCTTCCCTATGTGTCTAAGTTGCCAAGATCTAACACCGACCGACATCCCCATTGGATAGGACCCCTTTCCGAACCTGGCTTCATATGATTTGGATCCGTTTCTGAGAAGCGAAATATCATCATGATAATCAAAGCACACAAAGGAGCCAGGTATTTCAGTGTATGCGACGGTGCCAAGCACTCCTCTGTCGATCCTGGTTTTTCCAGTTCCCTCGGCGCAAATCAATCCCGTTGGACCAAACTGAAACCGCTCTGATGAGACCTTGCTGTCGGGGTGAATTATAGCCGCAATTGGTCTCGCCTTCTTGGGAGGGCGACACAAAGAAAAGTGAGTACCACACGTGGCTACCACCAAAGTAATCAGGTCACTTGCGAGTAGCTTCAACTTCTCCAACCATTCAGTGTATGTCTCTTTTGATTTGATCAATTCCTTGATAGTCTTCTGAGGGGATTCTTCCACGTATGTTGTCAGGCAATCTGGAGGAAACTTGATTGCGTCCAAAATCCAGTCCGGAGTAACTTCGTCGCAAGCAACCCTAGCCCGAATATCATGTACCTCCCAACAAAAAACGCAAGTGCCTTTTGTTCCCTTCATCGAGTACACATGCCTGTCATAATTCTCAGCTTTTTCAAGTCCGTAATTGTAAAGCTCATATCGCGCGAGGTTATGTTTCCGCTCTGTTCCTAAATGCACACCTTTTTCATCAAAAAACCACATCGCCTGGTATTTCCTGCTGTCTTTTTCCTCAATCAATCCAACAGTCATCCCACAAGAATATCTATTCGCGATCTCAGAGAGGCTGAAAAAAAGCTTCGATTTTGTGGAGAAGCTTTCCAACTTGCCTATGGAATCTGGGCCTCCGAAATACTCCTCAGGTAGCAACAGAATGTTGGCGTTGGAGTCGGCAATTATCCTCTCGATCTCAGACAGTTTTGCTTCATTGTTCTTGTAGTACTTTGGTATACAACCAACGATTCTGACCATCTCTTTGCGCCCACCCTGGTGATTTGTCAGTTTGTGTTTTCAGTAGTAGGTTGTGCTTATTGAGGGTTCCATGAGACGCCGGTAAGTTTCGGTACTACTTCCTCTGCACACACCGTCCAAAAGACATTTTCCTTGACATTTGTAGTTTAACAGAGATTCAAAGGTGCATTGGACTCCTGGGCAGGTTTTGCACATTGGTTCGTGGGAATAGTGACAATGGCTTCTTCCGATGTTCCAGAAGATGTCATCAAGATCAAACGCGTCAAAACTGGAGGTTTTCTCGATGGTTTTTAATGCGTTCTTGGCAGACTCACGAATACAGAAATCATCTTCAGAACTGGCTGGTAGTTTGTCCTTCAGTTTTCTTTTTAGGTCCTCATGTTTTACTTCAATTATACCTGTTCTCAGGGCGACTCTCATCACATGATAATCCATTGGGACATACAAGTTTTCCTTGTCTATTGCCTCAAAGAAACCCAACCGTGTGATGAACTTGAGAAATACAAAGCCCTTCTTAAAGTGAGGATCTGCGTATCCTTCAAGCTCTTGCATCAGTTGTATCAACCCTTTGTGATCTTTTCTGACGAGAAGGCCTTCACTGGTCTCAATCAAGTTGGAGACATTTCCTCGATAATCACGAACAAGTCTGCTTGCGGTAGCTTTTAGGATCTCTGCTCTTTCCACCGATCTCTTGTTGAAATTATTGGCACCACTGCCCGTATTGGCAATGAGGTGAGCAATCTCTTTCATGTTAACTGTTGCTAACGTTGAAGGGTCGGACAGAGCTGGATAGGTCTTGGTTCTTTTCCGCATAGCGGCGAAGAGATATTCTGAACCGTGCAGCCATTCTTTTCCGACCTTTCCGCCCAAACCCTTCAGGTCGAAAAGCAATGTACACATCAAGAATAGGTAGTTAAGGTTTCTATCTTCACCCTCAAAAGGCAGCAAATCCTTGCGAGCTGGCAATCTGAAGGGACCTAATCTTAGTTCTGACAATCGCAAGGATATTGCGCCGCAAAAATCGTTGTTAACTTCGACCGTCTTGCCCTTTCCACCGTCTGTAATTCCGACGGATTTGCTGAGTGATGGAACATCCTTTCTCATTCTCGCAATCCCCTTAGCTTATCCTAGGAAAGAGGCCTCCGTTCCAAGAACTGATGGTAGACTTGGCTTAGCAATTGGTTGATTTTCTTCCCAAGGGAACACGACAAAATCGTCAACTAAGGCAAAGAAATAGTCCACTTCTATTCGGCAGTTCATATTCTTGACCAGCGTAGCAGTCTTTATGTTTTTGATTTTGTCCCCGAGTTTCAAGCTGACCGCGGAAAGAGTATCACCTGTCCCCGCAATGTCGTCCACCAAGAGTCCTGTCTGATATGCCACTTCAAAGGGTATATGCCCTATGACAGGCTTTGGATTTAGTATTGTTGGATAAACGCCGCTGTCATAGTATTTTGCCTTTACAATCTCCAGATTTCGTATGCCGAGGTTGTGGGACAAGAGTAATGTTGGTGCCAATCCGCCACGGCTAATGCCGACAATGATGTCGGGGGAGAAGTTGTCAAGTTGAATCTTTCTCCCGATATGATCGACTGCAACAGCGATTTCACTCCAGGTGAGGTGAATCAGTCTTTTCCTCGCCCAAAGCGGATTTCGCTGGTTGTCACTCAATTCATTTTTGTCCTGCGTGAGTATTCACCCCGCATTTCTCTAGTTCGGATACTACGTGTATTTTATTGAATGATCGATCAATCTTCGGGAGTCTGTGCACATAGTCCAGGACAGCATTCCCGTAGACTCGAGGTTCACCAAGGATTTTTATTGACTCATGGATGATTCTTGAAAGTTTGATAGCGGCAGATATTCCCACGTCCTCTTCGGCGAAAACAAAGACACCCAAGACAATGGGAACTCTTGCAAGAACCGTTGCATCCTGAAACTGGGTTTTCATGACGGCACCAAAAGGTGTCTTCACGGAGAATATCGCATCGTTGTAGGCTTCATTATCAATGACCTTCAGGTACTTGCCATGTCCGCTCACAGAGTCTATCTGAGATTCCCTGACATTGTATTTCTTGGCCACATCCATTACGAGCTTCTTTGAATATAGCGTCTCAGCCTCGCAAATGGCTTTCTTGTATTTCTTCCCCACGCCCACAACACAGTAAGCCATCGGACCTTCCATCCCGCCCACAAGAAGAGAATTGTCAACTATTGGCTTTGCCTCTTCCAAATGAAGACTCTCCAAGGCAAAAAGAATAATACGAGCGCCACGCTGCTTCACAAAACTCGAGACGGTTTCGCTTCCAGTGAGAATGAACCGCCTGTCAATTCGAAAACCAGTTGAGTCTTTTTCTTGCTCAAGACGGCCCTTCATGTAGTTTTCCATCACAAAGTCCGTGTTCATCTGTTCAAGCCAGGGGAACATGTTGTAAGTGACCCTACAAAGGTCAGAGGATTCATGCGCATTAGCTGACAAGAAACCGAAACTGCGTTCTATTAATCTTTGAACGCTCTCAGGGTATTGCTGTCTTCTATTCATGAGTTCAGCTATTGAGACCCACCTTGGAGGCTGATACTCTGATATTATTCGACTTGCTATTGCACCACATATTGCATTTCGACACGCCTCTCTTCCATCATCCGTCAATCTGTACATTCTTTGTGATAGCTTTGGAAGTTCGTCTGCCGACCAACCCTTGACTAAGCCTCTTTTCTGAAGTTGCGAACCTGACTTGTAGACGCTCTCTACGCTAGAACCGATCCTCGTTGAAATGTCTAGAGGTCTGAGCGCGAATTTCCTTTTCCTCGTCCTGGCATTCAACAATTCTAGCAACAACAAGAGATCAACTTCTTCCAGACCTCTCTCACCAACAAGTTTGTCGAGATTCGGTTGCGAAAGCAAAGAGTAAGCGTAGGCAGTAAGATAGAAAGTGCTCCCTTTCCTTGCTACAAGCCCATCTTCACGGAGAAGCTTGAAATGATAAATGACGTTTTCGGTAGACCCGTATTTCTTTCGGAGTTCCCGCTTTAATTCTCCAATCTCCCATTGGCGTTGGTTGCGCTCTGAAAGTTCCTTCAAAATGCCCAAGTGTGACCTCGTCGACCGTCTAAGAGGACGTGAACTTAACTCGTCGACAATACTCCTTTCTAGCCCTCTCCCCTTTGACATACCTTAATATGCGCTTTTTGCGGATATAAAGACTACTTCCTCTTCCCAAGATTTTTAGACACTCTTCCCAGAATTTCTGTGTAAGTTCCGCTGTTCTTCTGTGAGATCATGCCTGCTCATATAAACTTCGGAGGGGAATCGTCCATCAAGGGAAGGGGTGACTCTTCCCGCATCTCTAAAGTGGTGCATCTGTATGGCAAAACCACGTAGATTAGGAATGAGGCCCCTGAAGAGCACGATCCTCTCAGGAGCGAAGTTTTCCTCCAACGCCACTTGGAGGACGCCTTTTACTGGAGGCGACCCTAGGACCGTGGCAGGAGAAAAAGGAGAAGAGGTCAATGGATGTTAGTGAGTCATTGCTCGATGTTTGGAGACGCTTTGACAGGACATTGAAGGCAAGCGTAAAACAGTACATCTCTTTGAAGCAAATCGCCAGCAGAAGGATGGAACCACTTCGCCCCTACCTAACGGTTGGAACAGCTTACGTGGCTACAGACTGGCTTTTGGATTTCGGACTTGTGACGATCCCTCAGCCCTTCGCTTTCGCTTTGTTCACCACGCGCTTCGGCGCGGTAGTACTATATTCGCTTTTCAAATTGATGCACGCCTACCGCGTACATAGCATGAATGATGGTGAAAACACATGAGAGACAACGAATGCGAATCACGATCTCGCATTTCGATGGAGATAAGTCTTGGAAAGACATTGAGGAGGAAACTAGAAAACCTTGGAATTCCGCCCGGCTGCATTGGAAAGCCAAAGTTCGAGTTCAATATTGAAATGGGAGCTTCCCCTTTATGCATACAAGGCAAAGCAACGATACCAATAGTCTTCTTCGTGAAGAAAGGTCAACCTGCAGAGGACATCAACCGCGAAAGAGAGAACACAGAGTTCATGAAAAACAAGGATCCGGAACATTTCGTAACACCCATCACAATTCCGCCGGAGGAAGACGGTTTGCTTGTTGCCGAGTTCTTTGAAGGCGACACGCTCCATTCGATCATTCTGGATGAGAGTCAATCAGAAGAACTGAAACTCGATGTTGCAAAAGAAGTGTACCGGGCATTGTTCAGGCTTTACGAGGCTAACATGAAGGACATAACTGTTCCAGTTCACAAGGCCCACTTCAAACGCATAGAAGGAAGATTGAATGACAAGATCAATAGCGATTCTTCGTTCTCAAAATACAAATTCAAGTCTCTGGTAATCAACGACATCGAAATTCCCAGCGCCTACGTACTGCTCAATGAAGCAAAAAAATACAGAGACCAACTGGAAGCCCGCAAAGCCACCACGGTGCTTGGTGATAGTCAACCGGACAACGTTTTGGTAAAGTTTGCAATAGAGTTTCGCTTCGTGGATCTCCTTAACCTCGACCCTGAAGGCGACTATAGCATAGATGCCGGCAAGAACAGGCACTGGCTGAACGGATACATAATCATTAGAAAGATACGCGATGACAGTTCAGTAGACCCGAAATCATACTTCAAGTATAACGAGTACGTTGACAAAGATGGAAAAATAATAGTCAACTACGATTTGAAAAGCCGACTTCCACCAATAGCTTCAAAGATTTATTCTGTATTTCTGGAACAACTGAAAGAATTCTCAGAGAGAGTAGGCGACGACTGGTGGTACGAAAGAACGCTTTTGGGCTCCACCAGAGCTTGGATCGGAGGAATACCTTATCATCAAAGCCAAGAAATCGCTGTAATCATGCTCTGTGAAGGACTCCTGGATCTTGCCCAATGCGTCGAAAAATGCAGGAAGAGACTGGCCCCAACAGACACAAAGGAGGTGAAAACTTGAGCGTTCTATTCTCTTCGAACAGAATAGACATGAGTACACACGGTTCTTTCGAATACGTAGACATGACACAGACAATAAAAAACGAAATCAAGAAAAGCCGCATACGCAATGGCATCGTCCAGGTCAACGTTTTGCACACTACTGCTGCAGTGGTGGTTCAAGAAGCTGATACAACTATCCACGAGGACGCCGAGATCGTTCTGAAAAACCTAATTCCAAGCAATGGATCCTATCGACACTCTTACGAAGGTACGGTCAACGGAGCCGCACACCAAAGACAGCAAATTCTAGGAAACTTCTGTGGCTTGACAGTCAAAAATGGGGAGTTAGTGTTAGGCACTTGGCAACACGTCTTCCTCGTTGAGCTTTTCAGACCAATGACAAGGCACGTGCAGATAACAATTCTTGGGACCGCTGATCAGGTAGCAAAACAATGAAAACCATCGAAGCCGTGATCTTTGACCTTGAAGGCACACTCTTCAACAGTCCACAGCTCGCAAAGAAGCATCACGAGGCCATAGTGAACCTGATAGCCGATAGAAAACGCATTTCTTCTAAAGCTGCAAGAACACTGTTCTCCTCAGCAAGGACCAATCTATTCACCCAGCTTGAATACGAACCTGCGACAGTAACCACAGCAATATCACTAGGAATCAACCGCCACGAATTCTTTGAGGCCACAGAATCCATAGACCCTTCCCAATTCGTTCAGCCAAACCACAGGCTTAAACGAATGCTGTCAGATTTGCGAGAGTTGTCCAAAGTGGGTCTCCTAACAAACGTGAGTCGAAAAACTGTCGCCGCAATCCTAAATGCTCTTGAGTTGGATACAAGCGAATTCGAAGCAATCGTCTCTGGAGACGAGGTTCCGGAGAATAAGCCATCACCATATCCATTTCTCAAAACGGTTTCCAATCTTCACGTCCGACCTAGTAGAACTGTCATGGTCGGAGACAGGATTGCCATCGACTTGATGCCTGCAAAAAAACTAAACATGACAACGATTTTGATAGGCAAACTGGACAATCCTTCGCCACACGTAGACTTTGCAGTGAACGATGTGGCCGAAGTCTATTCTACAATTGCTCAGATCAGACGTATACCAGCACAGGCTCGATTCGGAGGTACAAGTTGTGAAACATCGCAGGTTTGAAAACGACTAGAGATCGAGCGCTCCCCGTAATCTCAATAATCTTCAATATCCTGACTTCACCCACTGGAGAGCACGCACTACTACTTCCCTGACGCACCCGGATTTTCTTTCACACTTTTCGGTAGGCAGCAAAAACACAGAACCCATTCTCAGACACATACTATCCTACCGAATTGGAATGCGCGCATCGTCATTTGTTACTAATCAACGCCCTGCAACATTCTTCAAAATCAGCATTTCAATACTGCTGTTGCAGATACGCATGGTTAGAAAGCCCGCATAAATGGACAAGTAAAGGAAACACTGACCAAATATGACGAATGGAAACAAAGAAAGAGACGTTAATGCTATCCCAGTATTCACATGACGGTGTAGAAAGGTCTTAAATGCGCATTAATACGTATTAGTACGTATGAACCCTTCAGTTAAGACAAAGGAAAAACTCAATGTCACCGTAGATAAAAAAGTGAAACAGAGAGCAATAGATGAAGCGAAAAGGAAGAATATTCCAATTTCGAGGCTCATCGAGAATTTTTTGGGTTTCTTTGCCAATCCTAGAGTTTATTGCTACAAATGCGGCCAGGAGTTTCATTCATCTGACTCTAAACTTTGTCCTAAGTGTGGATGGATGATATGCCCAAAGTGCGGAAGTTGCGGATGTGGTTTGAAGGAAGAGACTTCAGTTGCGGTCTTTCACATGAGAAGGGTTTATGAGGATTTGCTGGCAGGGAGAGTGAAGGAAAGTTGAAACAGGATTCAGTTCACAACAAAGCCTTGAGAGCTTCAAGAATCGGTGTCTTCGCAGCTCTCTATGCTGCGATGAGTCTCGTGCCGATAAGCATGTTTATCGGTGCCCCGAGTTTTCTTGCCTTAAATTTGATCATAACGCCAGTTATGGCTATTCTTCTGTCTCCATTAGAAGCGTTATTCACATCCCTTTTCGGTGGGATAGTTGGTTTCTATATTGCGCCAATGCAAGCCATGTTTGGACCTTACACAATTCTGCTACCAGTTGCAGGGGCGACTTTCGGAAGTCTGACTTATCATAAAGGCAAGATCGGTGCTCTGGCAGCTGCTCTTTTCCTGTCAGCTGCAATATCAGCATATCTGGTACCAAATTATCTGTTCCCGTATTTTGTGGTTCCCCATGCGGCGGCGCTGGTCATTGCGCTGTTAAGTTCGTTCAAAGGAATGACGCCTTTTAGAGTGAAAATCCCGATGTATGCTTATGTTTCGACTTTGGCTGAACAAGGGATGATGATGATTTTCGCTGTGCACTTGCTGGGTCTTCCATGGCAGGTCTTTCAAGGGATCTTACCCCTGATGATATACGAGAGAATTATTGGAACCGTTGGTAGCACGCTCATAATTTTCGCTCTATTCAAAGCACTTCCGAGGTATTTTGACAAACAATCGAGGTAATCTTCAAATCCCTTCGTGCATAGCCATGTAGTAGTAGGTCTTTTGGCCTACCAATAGGCCTTCTCGGTCTTTCTGTATTTCATACTTTGGAGAAAGTATTGCTGCTTTTCCGTTACGTATGATTTTCTTCTCACTCAACGGGCTCTTCTTAGCGAGCGTTATGATTGGAGCCCCACTCAACTCCATCCTCCCCACATTTTCCAAATAGACCGCACGCAATAATTCATCAAAAACCTTCCGCGCAATCTTCAACCGCTCACAAAGATCTTCTCTGATCATTGGTATCTCCACAAAGATCCCTCTTCGTAGTCGAGTTCTCGACACCTCCTGATAATGTTTGGCAAGCGCATTCTTGAAAGTCTGGAGTTCGGGTTTCATCCTTGCCAAATAGAGTCTTCTGTTGTAGAGATGGCGCTGGATAATGCCAAGTCTGTCGCACCAATCCGAGACGACTTCGACCGCTGTTTGATTCAAGCTAAGTTGTCGGTTCGCTGAATCTATTTTGATTTCATCAATTGTCAATCCTTTTTCGTCATTGATATGTGACTCCAACACAAAGATGAAATCTTGATAGAATATGTAGTTTTTCAGAAAATAATCGTGGATTCTCTCCCATTTTTCATTCTCAAAATATCCTAGAAACTGTGCGGTCTTGTCGTTTGGCAGGTGGTTTTTTTCGAAACGTGTCAATAGCCCCATCTTCTCAACCTCAAGAACAATCTCCTCGGCTCTAGAATTGCTCACACCAAGTTTTTGAGAAGCAACTAGGACGTCAATACCTTTGCTTATGCTAGCTAGACTGCAGATTTCTACTACCCTTCTAAGGGTCACAGGTCTAATCGTTTTTCTTGTAGTCATTCAACCCCCACCGGAAAAGCGAAAGCGTGTCCTGCGTTGTGCGTATTCAAACGCTTTCTTTGCCCACTTTGCTTTTCTGAAGCGATGCGTAAGATGCTCTTCCACTCTTCTTTCCTTGATAGCAGTCTTTGTCTGATCTATCTCGCTCCACAATGTCCATAGGTTATGCAGCGTAAGTAATTCTCGACTTTTTCTCAGTTCATCAAGAGAATGCTTCTGACATACTGGGCATCGGCATGGTTCAGAATCGTATTCGTGTAAGTCTCTGAACTCTGTGCGTCCATAACCAGGGATTGCATAGTTTCTTTTTCCAGAGGCTACGACAAAATACGAAGAGTCAAAGGAGTCAACGCCGAGGTAGATCAAGAGGTGGGTGACTAGCGGGCTTCCCAGTCCATATACGTGCACTGGAGTTTCGCCAGTCTCTAATTTGACGGCAAGAATGAAATCGATCAGAAGTCTATAGTTACTGTATCGGGGCATGAGACTCCCGATAGCAAAACCATCGAAGTTGCCATGTCTTTTTAGGTGCTTGACGGCATTCCTGAGGACAATTGGATCATATCCATTTATGCTGGCAAAGAGAAGCATTTCAGAGTCTTTCTTCAATGAAAGAGCTAATTTTGCGTTTCTTATTGTCCGGGATATGTTGGCACTTTCTGATAATGCCTTGCATTGAATCGGGAAATCTAGAGTGGACGCTATATCCACTCCCATTTTTTCTTGTATTTCCAGGATTCTTTCAGGTTTGAGTGTTAACTTGTATTTCTTATAGATGAAACCGCCACTGTCGGCAAAGGATATTCCGAAAAATCTGATGTATCGCTGGACACCTATTTGCAGGATTGTCCCAAGTTGTCCACGCCTATTCATTGAGAGAAAAGAGGCGTTGAACATTGCTGTGTTGATGTGGGGATATTTCTCCCAATATCGTGGGGTGTTCCAACCACCTTCTGCACCAAGATTATGCACAGGAAAAAGGACAGGAGTATCTAGTATTCCATGTTTTGTCTCCAGTTCTCCAGTTCTGGCCAAACCTTCTGAGGCTGTAATCTGAAACATCTGACGACCACAACTCGAGGCTACGTTGAAAGTGTCGAGATTTCAAAAAGGTCAGGCAACATCTCCTTCAGTTTCTTTGCATTCAATGTTGGGAAGTCCGCATCAACTCCTGAATCTATGGCTTGATTACATATCATAAGCATTCGACGGATGTTTCCTCCCGCTGCTTTTTGAATTTCGTTGATAGCATCCTCAGTGAATGGAAAGATGTCATTTGGTGGATCCGAGTCTTCTATGCGGAAATGCTGCAAGTATGACGAGACAAAATTGCGCAGATCCTCTTTGTCGAGCGCCCGCAACGTGACTTGCCTGAAGATTCTTTCAGAGAAAGCATGATACTCTTTGATAATGTCTACCCAAACATCGGGGGCACATCCTACGATAAGACAAAGGCCTTGAGAGTTAAGATCTATCAAATGCCGAACACTATTGAGGATCTTTTGCTTCAAAAGAATGTTAAGGTATTCGATCGACTCAAACTCGTCAATCAGTATGCATATCAGTCTGTTTCCTAGCAGCGAGAGAATTCTCTTCAGACTCATGAAAGCCCTTAACGCTTTGTCATCATTGTCTATTGCCATGACTACGTCCAGTTCTCTTCGGTGTTCAAAAGGAATTGGCTCTCCACACAGATATTTCCATGCAATGAATTTACATTCCTCTAAGGTTAACTTCAAGAAGGCTGTAGCAAAATCCGTATATTTGATTTCATTCTGCAGTCTTCTCTTGCCAGTCTCAAGGATCTCCGGCAGGAGCACCTCACCGTCGTTTACCTTCTTCCTTAGGTTTTCTTCGCCGGTAGCAAACTCGAGAAACCTCCATACTAGGTTTTCGAGGCGATCAAATCCATACTCAAACATGAAATTTGAGTACAAAGAGAGTATTCGGTCACCGGGGGTCGCAACATAAATCGCCAATGTATTCTGTACTTGACTCTCCAGTTGTTTCTTGATGTATTTCATTGTGTGTGTTTTGCCGTTTCCATAACTGCCCACCAAGACGATATGTGAGGATGTGCCATTCAAAGATGCTTTTATGACTTCTTCGATGGTTTTCAGTTCCCTTTTTCGATCAGTATATAGAGATAAGGTTTCATCAGGTACGCCAACGTAAGGGAATGGGTTGCATTTCAATCCGTATTTCTCATATTTCTTGGCCGATGACCTAAAATCCAGTAAGGTGTTTTCATTGCTCATTTTACAATCGTTCTCCCGTATGTGGACCTACTTCTTTGGACTTCTAAAGAAGTACCTATTAATAAATATTTTTACATCTATAGAATTCCGCAGAGGTATAGGCATTGGCCAGAAAGTTCACAATGTCGATTCCTGATTCAATGAATAAAGCATTGGAGAAGGAGCGAGAGAAAAAGAAGCTAGGAACTATTCAAGAAACCATACGGTTTATATTAGCTGATTATCTGAATGACAAGAACACCTAAACAAACGTTGTCTGTCTCAAGTCAAGTAACTGCTTGATAGGTCAAAACGTTAAAAACCTCTTTCCGCTAGACTACTTACAGGGTTCGAGGAAGTCTATTGAAGTACTTTATACCTGAATGGAACGATCGAGTCGATCCAAACTATGATTTCATTGAAGACTCTCATTCACCTGAGCACAGACAAGGCCCTATGAGTAATGACGTCTACATGTGGGAGATCTTTGGGCTGAACAACGTGCCTGTCGACGGCATACTTGTTTCTAGAATGACGATTGAAAATGACAAGAGAAAGTATAAGCAGACTCTCGAAGAAGGAATCCACAAAGTATTGCGGCTTCCCCAGAGTTTTGAAATTCTTGGAGACTGCGGAGCGTATGGGTATGTCAAGCAGAAAGTGCCCCCATTTGACGCTGTCAAAATTCTGGATTACTACAAAGAATTGGGGTTCAACTACGGCGTATCTGTAGATCACCTAGTCGTTCCTCAATTCAAGAATGACAAGGAAGAAAGAATGAGAATTACGTATGAAAATGGTGTCAAAGCCTACAAAGAATGGTCTCAGAAATTTAGAGAGGACTTTCAACTTCTTTTGGCCGTTCAGGGCTGGGATGTCTCGGACTACCTGAAGATGTATAAGAACTATGTTGACATGGGTGCTGCAAATCTAGCATTTGGTGGTCTTGCACGGTCCTTGACTCCATTCATAGCGAAGCTAATCGACGAATTGATTGCGGAAATAAGATACTCCAAGAAGACACCAGATTATCTTCACTTTTTCGGTTTAGCCAGAACCGCTTTGTTTCAGAAGTTCCAAGAATTAGAAAACTTGGGCGTCAGAATTGGATTTGACTCAGCCTCGTATCTTCGCAAAGCTTGGTTGTCCGCTCCCACCTCTCAACTTAACTACCTGAAGTCTAACGGGAAGGGCTACACGGCAATAAGGATTCCTTTCACGAACAAGATGAGGCGACAGAGAGCAAAGAAACTACCTGTCGGTTTTGCTCTTCCCCACTTGAAGAACCTCGAGCAAGAAAGCCTGAAGACTCTAAGATCATACGATAGAGACGAAGCAAACATTGAGGACGTAATGTCAGTCTTGTTGAGATTCAACAAAGCAGTGGGTGAGAGCCCTGAACTGTTACCCTTCTACCGAAGAACCTTGGTAGATCAACCTTGGAGATCTTGCGACTGTCCGATTTGCAGACAAATTGGAATTGAGGTAATGATATTCAGGGGGAACAATCGCAACCGTCGCCGAGGCTTTCACAACACGTACGTTTTCCATAACGTCTTCAAGAACCCGAAACTTTGGTCTGAATTTATGAACCGGCGAGAGAAGAAAACCGAATCAGAACTCTCATCTTTGAAGAAGGGCGACAAGGTTCTGGTGGTAACGGAGTGTAGCAAGCAAAAGATTAGCTACAAAGGTTCTGTAGAAGCAACTGCTAAAGAGATGTACCAAGGTAGATTGTTCAAACGGACTAGGAGATATTGTCATGCAATGGAATTCGACTATGTTATAATCTCTGCGAAATACGGCTTGCTTCTGCCAGATGACATAATTGGAGGGTATGAAAAAGTTCTTAGCACCGAAGAAGACATTGCGGTCATACGGCCTATTGTCGAGAGAAAGTTGGGAGGACTCATCAGAAAATACGACAAAGTTGTTGTGATTGCGGGAGAGAAGTATCGTAAGACGCTCCATAATCTATGGGATAGTCGATTCATAACTATCAGAAGCAAAGGTTACGGAGACTTATGCAACATCATCGAAAAGGCAATGCCGCCGGAAGCAACTCTCCTAAAATACATAACTTAGGGGACCCGAAAACTGAGTTATCCCCTCTAGAACGTTCGTCATTGCTGGTAAGTAAACACACTTTTTTATATGAAATTCTCACTATAGTAGTGGATTTGGATGATTGAAGGTTTCATAAATCTTAGTCTACCATTGAAAAGGCTAGGTTTCATGAAAGTGATTGTGTTTCTGACTAATTCGTCCAGTTCCATGTATACTTCTCAACTGATCACGAGATACAAAGAAACCGTAAGACAGTATAGAAAGGAGTTTGAATGGAACAAAGATCCTGACACAGGTCTCAGTGTTCCAGGAAGCGGCATCGGCAAACCAGATATTCCGCCCAATGACGACAACATAGCCGTGGATCACGTATTGCTTGCACAAAGTCTGGGGTTTATCAGGCGTGAAGTCAACATATGGCGAAGATACGGATGGCATCTGGCAAGCCAATATCTGGATGGCAGGGGCAAGCCTTTGTTTCTCGACCTTCCAAAACGGGAAGAAATGCTGAAGTCAAAAGGATTGATAGCCAAATTGCCTCGATCCGAACAGTTCATCTTCTTCAATGCTTTGCTGTATTCAGACATCGACGGAATCATTCCGTTACTTGAGTGCCTTGATAATAGAACCACTTCGGAATTGCGAGAACAGTATTTTGATGCTGTTAGTAGATGGTATGATAGAAAATCTCGTCTCGAACCCAACCCTACTAGACGTTACTTCTATTCGGGAGAGAAAGCTAGGTTTGCAAAGAAAGAAAACGAAGGAGGCTATTCAAAGATCCATAGAGAGAGTCAAATCTATCCCCGCCTGCATTTCTTGACAGATGTCGGAGTCATCGCCAAGAACGCTTCGAACTATGAATTAAGCGAACTAGGGAAAGATTTCAAGAAGCAATGGCTATCCCTAGATGACAAAGAGGTCTACAAAATGTTGGATGAGAAAGAAATCACTCTCGGGATACTTTTGGCAGATTGTTACAACAATGGACTAGGCGAAGTCACAAGTGAAGAGTTTGAGCATATGTTCTACCGGATTTCGGTATTCTACAAATATATTGGGCTCATCATGATTCCTTACGAGGACCTTTACTTTTCGATGGTCGCCTTTGCTCTCAATGTCTCAAAGAGTCTCAGTTTTCCGAAGTACAAAGTAATGCTTGAGAAACTAGCGAGAGCAAGGAACTATGATCTCTCGACGAACATGCCAGGTAGGAGATATATACGAACTTGATCAACCTGATCTCTGAATTACGTAGTCATGATCTTTGAGACGATTCTTGTATCTATAAAAGGTTTATTTTCGATCATTGCATCTCCTAAGGCATCTGTCATGACTTTCTGAATGTCACGCGGCAACAGCAGTTTTATCATACCACTTGTCGTAGACAACTGGTGAATCGCTTCCACAGCTTCTTCAGTGAAGGGGAAGAATTCCAAGCTCAGGTTCTCCTTGGTCTGCTTTTGATATTTTGTTACCAATGCCTTCACGTCTACTTTTGCGTCTCGCAAGGCCATGATAAGTTGTTTTGCGAAAGTCTTCATCGAATCCATTTCTTCAAACTGCTTAAGCCAAATATAGTTCTGCGGGTATCCTATACGAGTACCAACGGGAGTATTGGTTCTAAACATTAATGGTGCATCTTCGAGACCAAGACTGGTTGCACATGCCAACAACACTCCAACTCCTTTCTCTTCGCCTGTAAGGGTTCGAATGAATTGCTCAAAACCTCTTTCCTTTTTCTCACTGCCCAGAATCTTGAGGGATTCCATCTCGTCCAGCATTAGCAAGATGTACTTCTTTCCAACTTTGTTGAAGAGCTTCATGATAGCAATAAGAGTCTGAATGGCGACGTATGGGTCGGAGTTGTCTGAAACAACACTCAATTCTGCCTTTTCTCTTGAGGCCAATTTTTCTCCCGACAACCATTTCACTACGCAATAGTCTTCAACAGGTCTATTCGTCACATAATTGTTAATTATGAAAGACAAATCTCTGTTCTCAACAATTTCCCTAAGAACCTCGATGCGCCTGTATAGGTCAGTTATTTCCTTCAGTTTGTTCTGGACAGAATCATAGACTTTCACAAAAAGCGAAAATAGATCAGAAATAGAAATCGCTGAAATAATGCTCGCATACAAGTCAGAAGGATCGGATTTCTCGGTAATTCTTGGCTGACGCACTAAAACAGGTAGAACATCAAGTTTTTGCTTATTCAAAAACCTGTAAACATAGTTAAGGGTATGAGTTTTCCCTGACCCATAATCACCGTAAATGAAAGTATGAAGACTTGTATTGGTTACTATAGCGCGATTGAGTCGATCTTCCAAGCGTTTTTTCACGTCTTCCCTACCAACAAATATCGCGCTGTCCATTTCTGGATCTAGCTGAAATGAAGGACGTTTCAAACCATAATCAGAACACTGCAAAGTGGTCACCAAATCTTGCACGATGGTTTTAGGTATGCAAGGAAACTGTATATTACTCTTTTTGTCAAGATATCACTTCCAACAATTACCACAGCGAATTCAATATTGAAACGCGCTTCTTGGGTGAAGTTTGACGACCCAATGACCACATATTTCTGGCGGGGGCCTTCAATTACGAATAGCTTAGCGTGCAAACGTCTATTGACATAGATTCTGGTGGGAGTCTCATTCTTGAGTCTTGTCAGCAATCGTTTTGCTGCGAAGTTTTCAGGAGGTCTCGTCAAGATGATTGTACTGGCTCTCTTTCTTGCCAAAATCGCTCTAAGGTCTGTTGGGGCATGCTCGAATTCGCTTATCCAGGGTGAGGAAATATAGATGTTCAGTGGGTCGGACATTCGCAATAATTCCGCAAACCTGCCAGGAATGTCTTCCGTCCAGATTCTTATTTGATCAGCATCAATAAGCGGCACTAGTATCAGCCCATCTTGGGTGCCTTTCCACCATGCATGGTCAGTCTAGGTCTGAGCATAAGTAGAAAGACAGAGGATACATTTACCATTGAGACGAATGCGGTGCCAGGAGAGATAAGACGGATCTGATCCTCAAATGAGTGAGACTCATTCTTGCCGTGGAACACTTCGACTTTCTTGTTGACTAGTCGATTTTCAAGGGACTGAATATCGTTTGCAAACGCTAAGGCATGACTTATCAAGATCTCAGTCTGCGATGAGATTTTCTCAGATAATGCGGAAGGCTGTTGAGTTGCCATCATCAAACCTAATCCTATACTCCTGCCTTCTTTTGCAAATCGTATGAGGGGTTCTTTTGCCGCGGTTCGCCCGGTTGCAGGGCAGTATTCATGTGCTTCATCAATAATCAACCATAGCGGCATCAGCAATGGAGCGCCCTTGCCAGAAGCGCTAGGTCCTCCAGTCTCGGCAAGCTTCTCCCGCTTCCGAGCCTCTGATCTTGCTTGGAAAATCTTCCTTGTTAGGACAGCAACGACAAGGTTTCTCAAATCTTGATCAGCGCTTTCTAGATCAATAACGGTCAGAGTTCCTTCTTTAACAATCTCGTTGATTGGTGTGCCTCTTTCCGAAAAGATCTTCCATTTGTTCATAATCATTAGACGGTTTCTCAGTGCTCGCCGAGTTTGGACTTCAAATCCGGTTGTCTTCGAAATTATCTCATGATCAGAATCTATGCATTTTATCAGGTCGTCAATGTCAAAATCCCTCGAAAGAGGGACGAAATCTCCTTTGATAACCTCGTTGGTCTCTTCATCAATGTGGGCACTCTGGTATCCACCTTCCTCTACTCTTTCATAGATGTGTAGCAGCAGTTGCCCCATTCGATCTTGATATAGATCTACATCCAACAGCCCTGTCAGTTCGCCAACTTCGACTTCACAGAATTTTATTGAGAATTCTCTCCAAAATTCTGCAATCTTCATACCTCTTGGAGCAAAAACTTGGATATCATCCATTGCTAATGGTGCTAGTCCCCAATCGACTAGATCACGCAACTGCTTTTTGCCTTCATAGTCATTCGCATTAGGTTTGTACTTCATTTGCCAGAATTGTCCCAGTGTGTCAATGATCACCGCAGAATGTCTAGTTTTCTTGGTCGTAGTTGGGGTTTCGTTCTTAGTCAAGTTTAATCCTTCGGCGAGAATGCCGAGAGTGTAACTCTTCCCCGTGCCTCTTCTTCCGGGAACAAGAACTACAAAAGGGTAGCTTACGTCTAACCAGACATTGAATCCGAAATAATCTATCGTTGGTGTGTGTTCAAGCACCCTTCCAAGAAATATGAGGGAGTCGTCTTCAATTCTCTCTACGGAGTGGCTAAGCATTATGTTCTTACCTTTTATTGCCCTGCTATCTATCGAAAGACGATCACTAACCTTAACATATTCTTTAGGCACATACTTGATGTTCAGTGACTCCATTACCATCGACCTTGCCCTAATCATTATAAGCCGATTCAGTAGAAAAGATTAACTAGTGAATCGATTGCTTTACGAAGAATTTCTTGTGCGAAAGAATCTTGTTCCAAACCCGCTCCTTGACGCACTTCTGTATTTTGAAAGAGGTGAATTGAAGAAAAGGATTGAGAGGCTAATAACAGCTCTTCTGAAGGTGAATTCGAGAGCCCAGATTGTGATATATGGTCCGCATCAATCAGGGAAGACGCACCTCTTGGCTTTTCTTCGAAACAGGATTTTCAGTGAGTCCCAGATGCGTTGTCTCGAAGTTGATTTTATTTTCGCCAGAGTGCCCTTTCAATTGTATTCTCAGATTCTTAACTCTCTCATGCTGAACGGTTGTATGGATGCCTTTCTGGAATTTGTTGTCAAGCCAAACGGTCTTCCCAATCTGAGACAATTAACTGGTGCGTCCAGTGTAATTGCAACGGTCTTCACAAGGGTCAGCCGTGACCCCAAGAAGTTGAGAGAATGGTTGAATGGAAACCTAGTGAAACAGGGCGAAAGTTGGATGCCTGATATCAAAGACGCCTGGATTGAGATTGACGTGCTTACGAACCTTTTGCGCTTCTACTATGCCTTCTTTCAGAAACAGTTATATCCAGTCTTGATTGCCGATCATTGCGAAATTTTGTTTGATGATCTGATAACTTACATTAATGAGGACAATAGAGTCCACATGGCGAAACTCTTATGCTCTGTGATGGACTTGTCCAGTTTCTTTCTCTCCATCGAGTCGGATAAAATCGATGGCTTTAACCGAATATTACATCCAAAAAGCGCTGCTTTTGAAAACCTCGAACTTCCTCCCTTGCAGGAGAAAGACATAGGAGAGTTCATTATGGATGCAAGGAACAGTTACGTTGATCCTGCCAAGACTAAGACCCTATCCGATGTAAAACTTGATGAGCACTTGACGTCTGCAAGTTATCCTCTCACTTCAGAGGCAGAGAAATACCTCCTAAGCATGTTTCCTTTGGAACCGGGGAAGCTAGTCAAAATCCTGCAGAAGTCCCTCAACCGTTCAGTCCAAGACAGGCAGGAATATTTCATTTCCAAGAAAGATCTCGAAAAAACCGTATCAGAAATCCTTCCGACCCTCTTCTTCAAGTGCACTAACTGTGGCAGTAAGTTGCCTCTGCTCGTGCTCAAGACGAGCATGCCCACCGGCAGCACCGCTGGCACGATAAGGAGAGCGACATGTCCATTCTGCGGAACCAACGCGAGCCATTTAGTAAATTTCCTACCAAACACCTTGTATTCGCTTGTACTTGATACGTCATCACTAGCAGGACTCGACTTCTCGGCGCTATGCAACTGGATTCCACAGTTGAAGACACGGCGGATTAAAGTTTTCGTTCCGACGGCCGTTCTTTCTGAAATGTCCGCATGGGATAAGAAAGAAGAGAAACGAATAGTAAGTAGATTGGCAAGGCAAGAATATCAAATGTTGGTGGGTCTTGATTCCGCTGGTAGGATTGAACTAAGTGAAGTTGGTCGAAATCCTACTATGTCCGAGATCAAGGAAGCCTCCAGCTTTAATTCGATTGACAGAATAATTATAGATATTGCCGAGCTTTACGACGCGACACTTCTGACTCATGATAAGGACATGGCGAGCAACAGCTTAAGAAAGGCAAGATTTACGATTCTCTTCAGACCACAATAGGATATTCATTCTCTCCGCGGCGAAAAAACCCACTTTCCTCCTCCGGCATACCTATAACCCATTAAACGGAGTGCAGAATCCAAGTCGAGCCAATACTGGTGTCCAATGTATCTCAAAGTCTCAAATGTGTCACTATCTTGGCAGTATCTTAGGGACCCGTAGCTGATGTAGTTCATCACTTTCTTGAAATTCCAGGGTAGGGCGTAATGTGGGTCGAGTCCAAAGATTTTGCACTGCTTAGTCAGACGATCAACTTCAGTGGCAAAATATGGTGAGAGACCAATTCGGGGCTCTCTCGGTTTCGGACGTGTTACGTTGACGGTGGCAACCGAAAAGAGTTCTCTAACTGTTTCGGCCGAAATCGTTTCAGAATTATTTAACCTTGCGTGGCCGTCAGCATCAAGCAAAGCTTTTGCTAGTGCTGACGCAGAAAGAGTCTTTCCGTGAATATGAGACATTACGCTACAAAATTCGCGCAGTCCCTCTTCAGTAAATCTTATCTTCCTTCTCGATCGTGAAGTTTCGCATATACGAGACACAGAGTCACTCAGATTCTCAGAATCTAGGGCAGGAAGCCTGGTTATGGCACAGCAATCCTCAACGTAAAGTAACAAATATTCAGAGTCTCTTGAGACCTTCAAAACAAAGGCGCATGGAATTTCTCTTTGCACTTCTTCAAGAAATCTGGTTGTTGCGTGCGCTTTCAGCTCATCTTTCTCTAGTTTAAGATTCCTGAAATAGAAAACAGGCATCCTCTTCCAAGATTGAAAATACGAGTGTACTCCTTCTGTGAAAAAGTCAACAGCATTCTTCAAATCCGAAAGATCGAAATCAATATTCAACTTCTTTCTTTGGCGATTATTCAAGCGTTTGCATTCAAGGAATCGTTGAGCAATCTCTAAGAGGGATCGATTAGTCTTCTCCAAGAGAACTTGGAATATTCTGATCTGAGTCCCTTTCTTTTTTGTGTTCAGTAGAGCAACAGGGAATTCCGACCTCAGAAAAATCATGGTGAGAAGATCCTGCACCAGCGTAATTCCAGATCCCACTTTTGCGAAATCTACAACAAAGGGTTCTCCTAATCGATCTCGAATCTCAGCCAGTACATAATCTTGGAGAAAGTCAGCATCCGCATCAGGCGTGTCAACTATGAAGTAAACCTTTTGGCTTAACTGAAAACCTTCACATAGGGAATCCAGTAGTTCTTTGGCAATAGCATCCCGCAAATCACTAGTGATTGCATCCTTCTTGGTGGTGTCCATTCCAATCTTATGTTATTTTCTTATCATAAATTCTTTTTCGACAACTAAAATTGAATCATTTTTCTGCTTTGATCGCTAGATTCCCGCTTTTTTCATGGACTTTTTCCGTGACTAAGCGCGCTAAAGTCTTATCCCAAACCCAAATGAGACTGTGAATAGCACGCCCCGTCGAACAACGTGATGTTAGCGCGCGCCAGTGTCCTAATCCAGCCTAGACTACGGGCCCCTACACCTGAACTGCAGGTCCTTTTAGCTTTGGGAGCCAAGGTACAACAGTTTTTGCTCTGCGCAACGCGGGCTATCGGTCGAATTGCGCCGGCATCCGCTTCACCGTGCATGCACGAATCATGCATAATGCTTTTTAGTTGGTATGAATTGTATGAAATATGTGAAAAGTGGAATATCCATGAGTGAAAATGGTGAAGATATGTCTATCTATGGTACCGTAAAAGTCGGCGATCGGGGCCAAGTCGTCATTCCAGCCGAAGCCCGAAAAGACTTCAACATAAAACCAGGAGACCTACTGCTCGTCGTAGCAGGCAAAAACAGGCGAGGCATCGCCATGGTTAAGGCAGATGCGATGAGACAGTTCGCGTCAAGAGTCTTGAAAGGCCTAGACCAAACAGCAGACAAAGAGTAACAGAGCACAGTCTTTACAGCTGGAAATATCATGTTCACAGGACGCAAACAGATCGAGAACTGGTTCAACAACGTCATCGAAAAGTTTCGTCAAAAAGGAGCCATCAGCCCCGATAAGGCAATGACAGTTGAGGAGCTCGATCTTCCGCCGAGATTCGAAGAGGCAATGAAGAGACGGCTAGGCCGTTCAGGCGTGTTCGTGGAAGTAAACGGCAAGTACTATTTTTCAGAGGAAAGATTGAAGCAAATAGAAGAAATGCGATCTGCAAGAGGCGAAGCCTGGAATCCAAGAAACAAAATCATGACGCTGAGACTAGTTCAATTGGCCATCGTCGCTCTCTTAGTCGCTATCTTTCTCGTGAACGTCTTCGTTCAAAGTTGGGAACTGAGAATACTATCCGCCGTCTTCCTGGTTATTCTGCTGCTCATGATTGCACTGCAGATCTATTATCTGTCACGAGCCCGAAAAAAGTTCTCTTCCCAACAGATCAGCAAGAACTGACAGATAAGAAGACTATAGTCCATGACGGGACAGATACTCGCTTCAACTGGCATCCTCCGGCCATGGCACTAACAAATCTAATGTTCACTTGTCAGGCTTAACGACAAACCCTTGAGAAGAGGAGAAAACCAGCCAACCTACTTTTTTCTTTTCCCTTGCTTGGCGAGTTTGTAAAGGAACTTGAGATTGGTGACGAAAAAGTTTTCCAAACATAGCCAAGTGTCGAATGGTGGGGGGACCTGTTCAAGAGATGCTTGCTCCACATGTTTGCCAGACTTTATCATGTTCACGACGATGCTTTCAAGTGATTGGATATATTGAGACATTACCGAAAGGTCTGTTGATCGACCCACAGGACCATGACCAGGAACAGCAATCCGGACTCCTAACTTTTCAACCTTAGCGAGTGATTGTTTCCATTGTTCAGGAGAGCCACTTGCGAGGTAAGGATGCATATTGACAAAAAGCAAATCGCCCATAAACGCAATTTTTTCTTTCGGTAGGTAAAGAACAACGTCACTGAATGTGTGACCAGCAAGAGGTAGAAGCTTTATTGTTCTCTCTGTGCCGTGTATTGTGAGCTCATGTTCAAAAGTGATGTTTGGAAGTGTTGTCTTCAGTTCACAATGCGATTTGCTTACACCCTGCATGTAAGAAATCAATAAAGCAAGTTCCCGCCGTCGCCTAGAATCTTTCTCAGCATCAAGTTTTGACTGCGCATCCATGATTTCCTTGTGAATCGTCTCCTTTTCCAATTTGATTTGTTCAGGCTCGTTTCGTGCAATTGCTTCACGAGTCAATGCGGTGCTGATTATGTCGACATTCGAGTCAAAGACCTGGTTGCCGCGAATATGGTCGTTGTGCTCGTGACTGTTGATAACATGTGTGATCTTTTTGGAGGTCAGTTGTTCAGCAACCTTCAGAAGATCTCTGGCTGCTTCAGGAGTGAGGAACGTGTCGAAGAGAACGGTTCTGTCGCCAATGTCGATGATACCAGCATTGCAACATGCATACCCCTGCTCAGAGGCAACTGCAGCATAGACACCATCCGCTAGTCGTTCTATCTGAAAGTGTTTGGACTCTGGCAGTCGAGGTGACACTGCTGGACGCTCCCCTTTCACTCTTCTACGCGACAAAAATAAAAGAATTGCTGCAAAATTAGGCGTTGAAACGCGCGCGGGTTTGGTCACTCGCTTGTGAGATAGTCCATGATGTAATCTTTAATACTTATCTCACCCAACCTTGTCTATTGGGTGTTGGAAAATCGTTGACTTAACAGAGATTTCAGTTATAGTTGCAACTGCAGGTGTACTGGTCGGTGTGGTCTACTATATTCTGGCCATTCGGAATCAAGCCCAAACAAAACAGACCGACCTGGTTATGAGG
>Ga0315279_10002334_pt1 | contig 28758 bp, 27 predicted proteins | sample YL17G06_20_MG_FD_203694 | JGI IMG/M metagenome (GOLD analysis project Ga0315279, IMG submission 203694) | Sediment microbial communities from Yellowstone Lake, YNP, Wyoming, USA - YL17G06_20 | ecosystem: Environmental > Aquatic > Freshwater > Lake > Sediment | place: USA: Wyoming | collected... | reverse complement strand
TTAATTAGTTCTTAACGACCTTTAGAGTTGCGAATTTTTTATTGAATTATTTGATTTTTATCCACCAGTAGCAACGCACTCGTTAAATTTATTGACTTGAATGTTGTATTGATAGATTAAGGCTTTGGTCTGCTCTACAAGATTATTGTATTGAGCTGCAAGATTATTATACTCTTCTATTTTTTGATTATAAAGTTCTCCTCTTTTTGGCCTCATATTTTGAATTTCAATCTTTAAATTACTCAAAGTTGTTTGAAGACTACCAATCTCATCCTGATTCAATTCAATCGCTGACTTAACTTTCTCATCCGGAGAAGGGCAGACAGATAAGGGTAAGCCAAAATGTTGGACGGCTAACCAAGTAGTTCTTCCTTCAAAAACTCCTTTTTTTACCGCTACTCCAATTTCTTGATAACGGTCATTGAGAATGTTTTCCCGGTGGCCAGGGCTATCCATCCAAGCTTGAACCAAATCTTCATCATTTTTATAGTCACCCAAAGCCAGATTTTCACCGATGACTATAAATTCATATCCAAAAGTTTTTGCTAAATCCCCCACTCCTTCCCCCGAAGGAGAAATATGATCAAAATATTGATTTTCGAGCATGTCATTAACTTTTGCTTCTGTCATTTTGTCTAATTCTGAATTTTCGGAAAGCGGCGGTAAACCGTATTTCGCTCTTTGACTATTGGTCCAATTAATAACTCCCTTCTGTGTTAAAACAGATTGAGGATTATCCGCGCCTGATCTTAAAGGCGGCGGCGTTAAAATTACTTTCTCTACTTCCTTTGATAAAAAATTTGTAACTTCTTCTCCGATCTGCGGCAATTTCAAAGAAAATTCAGAATAGAGATTCAATAAATCGTTCCCAAAAAATAAACCGATCCCACAAATAATTACGAGACTTAGAATTAATACCTTAGGCTTACTCATATTCACCATTTTAACAAAAAAATTGGTTAAGTAAAAATCAAAAAATAAGCTTGTTTTTAGCCCCACACCTATAAAACAGGTCGTGGCGGCTTGACCCCGCACCAATTTTGTCAGATAATTATTGGCGGCACACGGTCGGCGAATAGCCGAGTCCTCGTTTGAGGACCTCATTATTCGTGAGGAGTGTGCCGCAGAGGTTAAACTTGCCTTTTCTGTTGCCCTTATCTAAAAACACTTTTTTGACGCAAAATATGGTGCTGGGGTTGACAAAATTAAAATAGGGTGCTATAATTACAAGTGTAGGAAGAATGAAAGCTAGTTTTCATTCTGACTAAACGAAGTGATTATGCGGCGAAGCCGCAACAATTAAGATAGAGAAAGAATAAAATAAAAGGTGTTCTTTGATAATAGAAAAAGGAGGAAAGAGGACAGTAATCTGTCTATCATAAAAATTATGGTAGACAAATAAAACTGTCCTCTAAAATGTCCAAGGACGGAAGAAATATGGCGAAACCTAAAGCTTTCGTAGAATCAATTATCGTGCTAGAATCGGATGGCAGAACTAGACAAGGCAAACTATCTAAGCTCTCCCGCATCTCGACTGGCGGTAATCTCTTCAAAAACCAACCTGAAGCAGTAAGCTTTCTCATCGAGCTCCATTGAATACTAAATGATTAAATAAACTCTCCCCCCTCCTTTTTCTCTTTTTTGAGCCTATGATATAATCGTAGATTCAAAGAAGATAGTTCTTTTCAATATAAAAAAAGAGGAGTTCTTTTCCTCCTGGATTGCTCATTAAATCGTAGTGGGTAGCTCAGGAGGAAAAGTATTGGAAAATTCCAGAAAAAAACCAGAAGTTGGCAATTTCTTTGTCTTCAGTAGTCCAAAAAACAATGCTTTATTTGCGAGAATAACCGCAGTTAAACCATTCGACTCAGGACCTCGACGCCCAACACCTTTAGAAACCTCAGATATTGAAAACTGGTCTGATCTCAGCTATGAGTGCGACGACGGAACCACTGGTCAAATATCTGAAGAGAAAGCAGTTCTAGTCACCCCTGAAGAGCTTGAAATATTTATTCAACAAGCCAAAGACTGGACTGAAAACAAAAAGTCACAAGAAGAGTAACGACTTCAAATAAACACTCTTCTACTCCTCTTTTTCTCTTTTTCGAGATCATGCTTGCGTTTAGTTTATCAAAACAGTTTATACTGATTTTATTGATTGAATTTATACTAAGTTTAACGAAGTGTGGTCTGGAAAAAGAAAAATAGTTCTTTAATAAAATATAGAAAAAGAGAGATTTCATCCTCGCGGAAAGGAAGTTTATATTTCTTTTCCGCGAGGATGAATAGATGTGGATGGATTGGATCTCGAAATAAAAAAGAAGTTAAACGCTATTGATACTGAAGCCGAAGAAATTTCTGAAGCTATAGGAATTAGCGCAAGAGAATTCACAGATGCATATTTCGAACTAGAAAGACAGGTCGATTCGGGAATTGAGAAACAACCATTTACTGAAGAAGAAATACGGGAAGAATACTTCGAACAAGGTTTTGGTCCGGTGTCGGCTCTCAAGATATTGATCGCATTGTGGAGAGATCTCGGTCGAGAAGAAATCTCTATCAAAGAGTTTATTTTGACGATAATCCTACTGAAAAAAATAGAAAAAAAAGAAGCAGTATACTTACGATACATACAAAATATGCTTAACTCTCTTCAGGTAATAGGAAGACCTATAGTTGACATTGATAAGGCTAAGCAGATAGTAGAAACTCATGGGGACCAAATATCGCTGTGGGAATCATCTTGTCGTAAACATTTCGAAGAATTCAAAGGTAGTAAAGGTTGTCCTTCTGAACTAGGATGCAAGAAAATGAATTTCTTAATACGGGCTCTTACTGCCTGCGAAAAGTATCGACCGAGGTCTTGGCAAGATTTTTTGGACACGCAAAAATGGTTCAAGGCAAAAGTTGAAGAGATTCTCAGCAAGAAGACTCTTGAGGAACTGGAAAACGTCTTTGTTCCTTTGTAAACATCTAATCTCCCTTTTTTTCTTTTTTGAGTTTATAATATTTTTATTGTAAACTGAAAAAAGAGAAGTTCTTTAAAACTAAAAAGAAGAGGAAACTACCTCTGCGGAAAGGGAGCAAAAATTTATTTCTTTTCCGCAGAGGTAGAGAAAATTGTGTCTGATAAAAATTCCTGAACGCAAAGGAAATAGCTTAGAGGTTGATCCCATTGTTATTGAGCCGGAGAAAGGAGAATCTGTCGTTGACCTTGGAGTACAAGTCGCATGCGCTATCGTAAAAGAGTATTGCTGGTCTCCCAAGGATCCTTTTTTGAAAGAAAAGATCCTTTCCAAAGAAGGGGTAGCCAGAATAAGAGACTACCTGAGTCACACGAGAAGGATTAGAATAAGAGCTTCCCATTTGAAGCTGCGGATCAAAAAAGGGCAACTTAAACTTAATGTCGCTCACTGGCTACACTGCCATAAAGATCCAAATCCCGAAAAAGCTCTAAACTTTTTCAGTAGAATAATTGAGGATATCGCGAGAGAAGAAGCGACTCCTGAAGAAATTAGACTAATTGTTGATCAATTAGCAATAGAATCTTGGGTGCCTCCTAAAAGCTTTTAATCACAAACAAAACTCCTCTTCTTTCTTTTTTCGAGATCATGCTTGCGCTTAGTTATCGAAGCAGTTTACACTGAATTTATCGAAGTATTTTACAATGATTTTAGCGAAGTGTGGTCTGGAAAAAGGAAAGTTCTTTAAAAAATTATAATAAAGGAAGAAAAATCCACCCCATTGGAAAAGAAATTATTTTAATTTACTTTCCACTGGGGTGGAAAAGTGAAACAAAGTAAGAAGAAACTATTGCTTGAATTTGGAACAGCAAGTATCTTGTCTCTGATAATAAGCATTTGCGCGTATGCCAAAGGATTAGACAACCAAAATACTCTTGATGCTGTCGGTACTTACGATATATTCCAGGATAAGATATGGATTAAACCAGGACTTCCTGAAAAGTATGAAGTGATTGCCAGAGAACATGAAGAATGCCACAGATCTTTTTTCTGTGCCTTGCCTTTCTGGAAATATATAAAAATGATCTTATCTCTATCTCCACCGATTACTATTTTCTTTGGCGCCTTCGTTGCTATTCTTTGGATACTCACAGGAAGAAAGAAATTCTTTTTGATATTTCTTTTGCTGTACTTATTAGTGTCTCTTCCAGAAATTCATGCTTACGGTGCGACCCTACTTAATCATGGCATCAATAATCTGACAAGCCCTTTCTTTTCTATCTTGAATTTTCCCTTGATGATACTCCTCATCGAAGCAATACTTTTGATTTTTGGAAGCAAATTCAGTAGAAATTGAATCAAAACCACTAATAATTTCTTCCTTCTTTTTCTTCCAGCCCCTCCCTTTTCGCAAAAAGAGCGGGGTTGGAAGAAGCCCTGAATCCTTCGGATTCAGGGTAAAAATAGCTCTCTAAAAATATGAAAAGGAAAGAGGTGAAAAAATGTTTGACGAGTTAGATATAACGAAAGAAGAAAGAGATAAATATCGACAACTGCTCTTGGGAAAACGAGTTTTGTTTCTTGAAGGAATAATCAAAGAAAGCAAGATAAATCAACTCCTTAAATGGTTGCGAATCTTAAACAACGAATCCAAGGAAGAAATTACACTTTATATAAACAGCTCGGGCGGCGATGCTCACCCTGCACTTTGGTTCTACGATGCATTGAGAATTTCTCCAGCACCAATTACAGGAATCGTAAATGGAAGATGTGAATCTATGGCAGTAATTATTTTGCAGGGATGCAAAAAAAGAAAATCTACTAAACATTGCCGTTTCCATATTCATCCAATTTCAACGACTCTTTTGAGAATAGGAAACGAAAAAGCGATTAAGAAAGTACTGGAAGAAGGACGAAAGACCCAAAACCATATCTACCAAATATTGTCAGAAAAAACCGGAAAGACGATATTGGAAATTAAAACAAAAGAAAACCAAAATCTTTGGGCCGAAGAAGCAAAAGAACTCGGCTTAATAGACGAGATCATCTAAGACGCTCAATTTTCAAAGTCCGAAAGGACTCTTTTTTATATTACAAAACGGCGCGTCCCCGTGGGGACGCGCCGTTTAATTAAATCCATTTATTTTGGGAAATAATAATCTTTATTCGTCGGATATCCTAAACCATCAGTACAAGTAACCTTTGTTATCGGGTTAGAAGAAGAGGCGGAAGAAACTAGCCAGTTTGTATTATCTCCGGAGTCAAGATATTTGTAAGTTGTTTTTCTACCCAAAGTATAGCTATAGTTTTTATATCCATAAGTGCCTTGAGCGCATTTACAGAATTTTTTAGCTTGGCTGGTATTTTTAATAAGATATTGATAATTTGAACTCCAACATTTGATGACGACTGGGCAATCACTATCGGTTTGATTAGTGCAGCCTGTTGGACAGCAACCATCGCCACCAACACATTGAGTTATAGGCGTGTGCGAGCAATAGGCGCCTGGTATCCCGGGATTAATGCAAATATCGGTAGTGCAGGATTGAGAATCATTGCAATCAGAATCAACTGAACAAGCCGGTCCTGCGCTCCACTGAAGGGCTCGATAGGCGTCAATTAAGCCATAACCATAAGTATTATCTCTCCCTGGCGTTCCTTTATCTTCTGCAGTTTCTTGTAAAGCAGCTCTCACCTGGTCAGGAGTGGTAGCATTACCCTTAGCAATCAATAAAGCTGCCACGCCTGCAGCATGCGGGGTAGCCATTGAGGTTCCCTGGAAGAAATAGTAAGCAAAATTGCAAACTGCAGAACTGCTACTGAAAGTTTGCTGCAAAATACCATCAACATAACCATCACCATTCTGGTCAATGCTGGTATTTCCACCTGGAGCAACAATATCTAAACTAGGTCCGTAATTAGAATATGGCGCTTTGGTTTCGTCATATTGAGTAGCTCCAACTGCAATAACATAATCGTCGTAAGCTGCCGGATAAAGACAACTGGATGCATTCTCGTTGCCACAAGCAGCGGCAACTGTCACACCTTTTTCATAAGCATATTTTACGGCATCTTTTAAAGTAATATCAGAAACGCTTCCGCCTAAACTCAAATTAATCACTTTTGCTCCGTTATCAGCAGCAAAACGGATACCATTAGCCACTGCAGCATAACTACCACTGCCTGAACTATTTAAAACTTTCACTGGCATCAAGCAGGTATTAAAAGCGATGCCAGCTACTCCAGTAGAGTTGTTAGTGCTTTGGGCTATTGTTCCAGCAACATGAGTACCGTGAGAATTGTCGTCATTAGGATGACTATCATTATTAATAAAATCGTAACCTGAAACAAAGCAAGTTTGAGCCAAATCAGGGGCCTGACAGTATTTGCCATAATTTTCGTAGGCAATCCCAGTATCGACGACGGCTACTATGACTGATTGACTACCAGTTGAAATATCCCAGGCTTTTTCCATTTGAATTCCTCCGTAAACAGGATTATTAAGATTCCATTGATATTTGTAATAAGGATCATTGGGAACCATTAGAGCATAAGCAATGTGATTTGGTTCAGCGTATTCCACGTCCGCTCTATTTAGATATTCTTTTATTTTTTCTCCAACCCTGCCCTCTGGGACTTTCATCACCCTAAAAGGTTCCTTATCTCCTTTGAATTTGACAATAATTTCATCCTGGATAAAATTTTGGGACACCTCATTTTTTAAGTTTTCTTTTAATTCTTCGAAATCTTTAATTTTAAAATCTCTGATTTCGGAATCCCTAATTTGAAACTGGGAGTAAGCCATTACTACTCCGGTCAAAATCAAACCAGATAAAACTAGGAGGCTTATAGTTACTAACAAAATTTTTGTATTTTTCATATTTTTAGAGAAATTTTCGAGCCTTAAATGAATATCTTTTTCTATTTTAGCTCTTAGAGTTATTGTGTCAACCCCGTTAGAAACTCGTGTGGGGCATGAAACCCAGCCGCATGAGTTATTTACCTCGTTTAGAAATCTTAATTTCTAACGGGGTCAATAGTTATTTTAAGAGTCGGAGCTTTTTGAGAAATTTTTTAATCCTGTCCCGCAAGGGTTATTTTTTTTATCAAAAACGCCCTATACCTATTCGGTCGGGCGTTTTTGGATTGAATTTACGAATTAACGGATTAACGCATTAAATAATTCGTCAATTCGCAATTCTTTGATTATTTAATTTAAAATTTACAAATTTTTCTTGTTTTTTCTATAAATTTTTCTGCTTTATTTAATAATTTCTTCGCATTTACCTTGCTATAATCGCCGTAATAATCCGCCGCTTCTCTTAAATTTTTTGCTTCTAACAATGCTTCAAGAAAAGATACTTCTAATTCGCCTGATTTAACATACAATTCTTTGATGGCTTGAATTAAACAATAATGGCTATGTTCTCTGTAATTTTTAAAATATAATAATGCTCTTGCCGAATGAAACATTGAATAATACATTTGAATAACCGACCAGCGATAATTTTCGTCTTCAAAACTTTTCTGCGCTATTTTTAAGTCTTCTTCGGCTAATTTAAGTTCTTTTGGAGCCAAGCTTTTCCCTCGGGAAAATTTTTTAATTCTGTCGCTTTTTAGACAATCCTCAAAATTTTTAATCATAATCAAAACAATTTGATTCCTTGTTTTACTTCTTTATAAAATTCCGGTTCTTTGATTTCCAATTCACTCCATTGATTTGGTGTTTTTATCACCGGTTTAATTAACATTTTTCTTTTGTGTTGGGAGATACTTTTTTTAATATTTTCTGGATTATGCGTTAAAACAAATAAGTCGATATCGCTGTTTCGCGTTTGCTCGCCGCGGGATGCCGAACCAAATAAAATAATTTCTTCACAGTCCTGTTTAATTTTATTTATTAAAGACAACAATTTTTCAATAACCGCCGTTGTTTTCAATTGCTTGACTAAAAGATTATCATCGTTAATCCGATAAAATTTCATATTACCTTTTTGTTCCACTTCTACAATTTTTTCTTTTGCCAGGTATTTTAATGCATTATGCGTTCCGCCAAGGCTAATATCTAATTTTCCGGCAATTTCTTTGCTGAAAAATTCCCTTTCCGGATAATCTCCCAAAAAGATAATTATTTTTTGATGATTTTTTGTCAGTTTAACCATAAAATTGAAATTCTTTTCATTTTTTTGAAAGTACTTTCAGTTTAAAACAAGAAAAATAGGTTGTCAATCCGCCCCACCGCTTGCGGTAGGACTTGTTCGACTCCGTTCAGGGCGGGCAGGTCCATACCTGCTTCGCTATTAGAAGCAAGGTTTTACAGAGGACATTCCTCTGAAATAGTGGTGGGTGTTGGAGAAAAACGAACCAAAAACGCCCTCGCGGGCGTTTTTGGATTAAATATAAATTTTTAATTAAGGTTGCGGCAACTGGCACATCACACTGACATTATCAAGGAATGTTCCCAAAGAATCGGCAGTTCCCATATCAATAAACTGGATACGCGTAGTATTTCCAGTGGCAACAAAACTGTATGTTTTCGGAACCCAAATGATAGTGCCACCTCCAGCCGCACTAACCGTGTCTTTTACCACCCCATCCCAACTGAATTCAAGAACATTATTTGCGCTCGTCGTACTCGGTCTCGGTGAAAAATAATATTTAATATTGTAAGTTAAGCCCGGAATTGTTGGAATGTCCTGGTAAATTTTAGTTGAAGCTGGCTCATTATTGAGACTACCACTATGACCATTCCAGTCGCTATCAAGCTCGGTGTATTGGTCGCCTTCTTGGGCAGGGCCCAAAACTCCTTCATGGAGTTCTTGTAATGCTGGAGCTGGCCTGTTCCAACCCTCATAACTTGCTGGAATATCTGACCGCCATTCAACCGTCCATATCAAACCAGAATAACCTGATGGAAAAATATCCCACTGGGTTGGATCTGTTACTTCCGGACTCTCAAAACTTCCATTAATGACTAAGTTCTGAGTCGGGTTGCAGATATCTTCAATATCAATATCAATGGCGATGTCGCAGCCGTAATCTCCTTCCTCTGTTACCACTCCGCCCGTATGGTCTTGGGAAACATGACCCATAATGGCTGGTACTTTAAAATAAACAACCCACGTATCAGTTAGGTCGTTCGGTCCAACAAAAGCCTGTTCTTCAGTATCGGTTTCTAACGGGTCAACATTTACCTTTTCCAAAAATGGACAAAGGTCTTTATAATATCCGCCAGGACCGCAAGTTGGATTTTCTACGGGGCAGGGCTTTGGTCTCTGAATTATCCTATAATTTATACCGTTTCCGGTAGTTCCGTAAGTAACTATAAAATTACCCTGGAGTTCTTCTCCAGGAAAAACCGTACCAAAATCCAAATGACTTATATTAACGGAAACCGGAATAACTTGAGCCGTAACTTTTGTAGAAAATACTTTTATACCAATTAAAACTAATCCAAAAATTATCACTAAAAAAATAGCTGTTTTTTTCGGATTTTTTAATATTTTATTTTTCAGGAGGCTGAGTGTCATTTGTGATGATTATTTTAGTTTATGTTATTGCTATGGAGTTGGTTCGGGAGCTGGCTCTGGCGCTGGTTCAGGGGTTGGTTCCGGAGTTGGCTCGGGCGTCGGTTCTGGAGCAGGTTCTTCTGTTGGCTGTTCTTCTGCCGGAGTTTCTTCGGTAGGAGTTTCGGTAGGAATTTCAGTTGGAATTGCACAAGATTGTTCTGCTTTACAAATATCATCAGCACAATCTATTAAACCGTTGCAATCATCATCTAATCCATTGCTGCAATTTTCGGTTCCGGCTTGGTTGTCCTGGACGCATTCGTTCCATAATCCTTCTTGATTGCAAGTCTTAGTTCCTATGGTACAAATTCCCAATTGAGCTGTATCGCAGGTTTGTATTTGTCCCAATTCGCACTCTTTTGGCGTTAAAGCTTCAATTAATAATTCCACTACTGGGTTTGATGCTCCTGGTATTTCTTCCAATTCTTCAGTCAGTATTTCTTCTGGAGGAACCACTTCATCCGTTTCAGATACAGCTGGGCCGAATGTTTCTTCCTCATCGCCTAAAATATTGGGTTCTCCGGGAGTCGGCTCAGGATCCACCCAAATATTTGAACCATCAGGAATCCTGGCAAAAGATTTGCCCTCTGGCGCATTAATTGTATATGTATATGAATCAATTAATTTGGCTCCATTTCTAATCTGACCATTGAATAATCTGACCGAATCTCCGCCGGTGTTATTTAAAGCAAAGTCATAGTCTCCATTACGATAGACAACCAAGAATTTTCCAGCCTCAATTGTTGTTTTACCGGTATTGGTATTAGTAGAAGTTATTGGAAGACTATTTCTGTTATGGCTGTCATATAATACCCAGCCTTTAACATCAATGGTTTCTCCACTTGTGTTATAAAGTTCTACCCACTCGCCTTTTGGTTTTTTCGCCTTGTCGTCGCCAACAGGATTGGGCAAAAATTCATTGATAACGATTCCACTATTTTGAATCGACTGGCAAATAATTTTGCCGCTAGCTACCACGGAATCGCTCCAGCTAGTTTCGTTTGACCAGAATTGAGCTGAATTTATCAAATCAGAATTGCATTTGGCGCAACCGGAAACCTTCATTCTCAAATCTATTTCAATCAACTGGTCGTCAGGATAAATGTTGCCGAAATTCCATTGTATATAGCTGGTTGATTTATTAAAACTATTGGGTTTTCTGGTAGAGGTGTAATCAAGATATTGCAAAGATTTATCAAATGTATCTTTTAGCAAAACTCCTCCGCCTGTACAGACTTTGTTACCTATATTATCTAAAGTAAGGTGGTATGTGATAGTGTCGCCAGGTTGTACCTCGCCAGTGCTGGCAGTTTTAGTTATTTGCAAATCGCACTCATCTGGAACAGTGGCAGAACAATATTTTAATTTTTCAAGGCTGTTTAATTTATCCAAGAGATTCTTCATTGCTTCCAACACAGAATTTGGCGTGTTCGGATCTCGTAATAAATTATCGGCTTCCACAACTATCTGGTTTAAGGTTTTTCCTTCACTTTCAACTAAATAATCTCCAATTCCAAAATGGTCAATATTAAATTTCATTACCAATAACTGCCCTTTCAGTTTTCCTCTCATTGTATTGTCGCAGCCGCATTTGCAAGTTCCGCAGGCAGTTGTCAGGATATTTTGGGCTTGACTAACTGTACTAACTATTTGATCTGTCGGATATCCGCCTAAAGTCTGAGGCAAGTGGGGCTGATAAACGCTGGAGTGCATTTTCCAATAACCGCAGGAACGAATTTCCGACCAATTGCAGATATGAGCCGTGACATTTACCACATGGGCTTCATAAGCAGATATCATGTAAGCTGGGCCAGTAATTACGGCAATAATTAAAAACAAAGCAAAGAATTTCTTCATTGAATTTTTTATTGAAACTGAAGTTTTTTCTTTATTTCTCTCCATTTCTATCAACTTATCAAGTTCCATTGGTGTTTTTATTACTCTTGGATAATATTCTGGAATTCTCACCCCGTTAGAAGTCTGTCTTTATTTAGCTAAGATAGCCAATTTCAGACAGCTTTATTATATGTTATTGATAACCCCGTTTATTTGGTATAGAAAAATTTCTCTTAAATTTTTCTGCCAAGGACTTCTAACGGGGTTATGTTTTATCTTTATTCAAATATACGCTTATCATTCCCAAAAGAGGTATTCTTAAGGGCTTATTCCTGAAATATATTGGTTTTCCGATAATATCTGCAAAATTTATTGGCGCATCATCAACATTATTGGCATCTCCTCTGGTGGTAACCATGTCGTCTTTTATATTCACTATTCGGTGAATAGTGAAACCTTTCGGGTTTTTGTAAACTATGATATCCCCCACTTTAATTTCACTCTGGCTATGGACTCCTTTTATCAGAATAAAATCTCCTTTTTTCAAAGCCGGCCACATTGAACCTGAAGTGATTGAAGCCATTGGGTATTCTGTTTTCAAAACATAAGCCAAACCTTTTGGGATAGAATAAACCAGACCAACCAGTATGGCTATATAGAAGACCCAAAATATGATTTCCTTTATTACTTTTGGCATTTGCTATAAATTTTTAATTTTTAATTTTCTAATTTTTAAATAATGCTTTAATTTCTAAACGTTCGTGTTTAAAAATTTATTCATTCAGAAATTATTTAGAAATTTAAATTTAAAAATTAAAAGATCTTAGGTAATCGAAAGATGATGGTCCACCCGCTGTATTTCTTGACCTCCGCTGAAGGCGGTATTTGGATTGTATAAGGCAGCTTATATTCCTCGCCCGGTTTTAAAGTGAAGGAAGTCTTTTCTGTCTGGACTAAATCGGAAATTTCTCCAAACTTGAAAACGGCGAAGTAAACTGAACCTTTACCATTGTTCGAGAAATTAACATATCTTGTCATTCCGTTATTTCTTGATAAATCGCCGAAATCCAAATTATCAGTTAAAGGATTAACTCCCATCACATTCTCCCCTTCTTTAACATTAACCAGCATTTTATACTTTGCAGCGTTGACAACCTGAACAATCCCATAAACAAGTATGATTACTACTATTATTAATATTATTTTCTTAATTTTTGACATTTTTTTATTTAATTTTTTATTTTTCCTCGGCCTTTTTAGATGCCTTATTGTACAATAAATTTTCGAATAAAGCAAGTGAAAAGGTTTTCTTTTCCAGCCCCGTAGTGAGCTTTGCTCTACTACTGGGGTCAATCCCTTATTTTTCCGCCTTCCACAAGAAGGCGGAATCGATAAAGAATCAACCCTTCGGCGAACTCAGGCCCTTCAAGGTTCTGAGAAGTCTCAGGACTCTCGAAGAGGTTGTCCTGAGCCGCGTCGAAGGACAAATTTAGAATGCTAATCCTCCGTAACCAACAAAGTTCTTTAATGGGTCAATGTCATTATACCAAGTAGTCCCTCCTGGACCCCAATCTCCTTTCAGGCCATCGTAATAATCCAAGAAGTGCCAGTAAGGACTGGTAATGGTCGTATCTTCATGGGGCGCTTTCCAGTTTGTGATTGGAACCACCAGAATGTATGGCAGCTCTATACCGATTGGAATAATCCTCGGAGTATTTTTCTGCTGCGTAGTGTCGGTAACGATTTCAGTAGCATCTATATGGAACGTGCCGCTTTGTCCTTGGTAAACAACCTCATATGGGTCATAGTTCGCCATAAAAGGATCCAGGTCAGGCCGTGGCGCAGGCAACGCTGTTTTTGGATTTGCTAATGGATTATCAAGCGTCACCTCAACTTCCACGTATTCGCCGATACCAATCTGTGGCCATGCGTATTTAATAGTATTAAATAATACAAGATTCAAGTCACCCGATCCTGTGTAGGTACCTGTGGCTATCTCGCCTGCATAGGCTGATCCGCTGCGTGTAACCGTATAGGTGTAAGATCCACTTAACGGCTTTCTTAGGCCGTGGATGTAGTGTTCCGCACCGGAGTCATAAATTACCGCCTCAAATTTCATATAAAGTCTTGAGAGGTAATCTGTACCCCCGATTTGTTTGTAGAATTCCTTAGCGTTGAAATTCATACCGAAGTCGTTATAGTCAAAGTCACCTTGATGCCAGTCCTCATATCCGATATAGGCACTGCCTTCTACCGGGTACTCTTTGACTGTGGACAAGTTGGTAACTTCAACCCACAAATCGCAGCCATAATCATCTTCGGCCGGGACTGTCGGACAACCTACTGGCCAATCTTGGGCAACGTTTCCGGCAATTGGCGGGACTTTCAAATCCACTTTCCAGGTATCAGACAAATCATTTAAGCTTTTAGCTAATCGGCCGGAAGCTAATACTGCCAATCTGGCAGGACAGCTGTCGGTTTGCGGGTCGTAATAACTTGGCTCGCCGATTTCTCCGTCTGCATCCTGTGGCAGCTTAGACAAGAATGAACAAAGGCTTGCCATTGCTGTATAACCTGCTGGACATTCGTGCGTCGCATAATCAAGCGGCTTGTACAATAACGGACTGCTCTTGTCCGTAATTGTGTTGGATTTGCATTTTGGTTTCTGATTAATCACGTATTCAACATCATCAAGTCTTCCTGTTGTCAGGAAAGAATCGCTCAAGCTGATAGTAAAATTATCGTCCACATATTCTTGCGGGAATACTGTGCCAAAAGCGATTTCTTTTGGGCTGACATTAAGCGCATTCTCAACGTGAGCTGTCACGTTTATGACGTGAGCTTCAAAAGCTGATAATGCAGCTACTCCGCCAGCCACAACTGCAACTGTCAATAAACCAATTAATATTTTCTTTGACATTTTTTCTTTCTTTTCCTCCTTTTTTTCCTGTTAAATTTTTAACTGTTTAACAGGGTGAATCACTTATTATCGACTTTATAGTTGATTAATAAATAAATTCACTGATTTAATTTGAGATTTAATATATATTCGTCACTTCGACCCAGTAGTCGCAACCAAAGGTCTGACCTTCTTGAGTTGGGTCTAACTCGTATCCCTGATGAGTCCACTCTTGGGCGCACTGTCCCAGAAAACAAGGGACATGCAAATCTAATTCCCAGACATCAGTTTTGTTGTCCGGAAGAGGATCTGACAGGGTGACTTTTTTGTGAAGTTTCCCTGTGGCAAAAACTGTTTCCGGATCAGTGAAAGAATCAAAACCAATATCATTGGGATTAGGCAGTATTGGATGGGCTGAAAGCCCTGCGCACATAGTAGGATAACATCGGCTATAATAGTCAGTCGGCTTTGGCACATCGTTCCTGTACAGATAACAATATTCGTGGTCTGCAGGATTGATTGGCTTTGGCTTCCTGATAATTTTATAGTCAATGTTCAAGACTCTTGTCTGCGTTGTAGCGCAGAAAGAATCGCTGGTTCCTACCTCAAAGGTATATGTGCCATCTCCAGTAAATGATTCCTGAGGGAATACAGTTCCGAAATCATACGCATCTGAATGAACTCTCAGAGCGTTCTCAACGTGAGCTGTCACGTTGATTACATAGGCTTCGTAAGCTGATAAGGCGACTACTCCTCCAACAACAAAAGCAACTGTTACAATTGAAATAAATATTTTCTTTGCCATATCAGTTCAAAGTTAAAGATTAATTCTTACTAGGTAGGTCTACAAGGTACGAACCCAGTTACCTCAATCCAGAGGTCGCAGCCAAGATCAGTACCGTCTGGGTTACCTTGAAGAACAGGACATCCAGCTGGCCAATCCTGGGCAACATAACCTGCGAATGGAGGAACTTTTAAATCAATAGTCCAAAGATCAGTTGTGTCACCTACTAAAACTAACTTGCCACTAGCGTCAGGAACAATAGGCATACAGTCAAAGTCTAAATATATAGTCTCGCCGGAGTCATTATCGTTTTGTCCAATAAAACCTTCTTCAGGCGGAGTGTAAGTGTAACCAAATGGAGTATTCGGGTAATTTACAGTGCCAGTCGTAGCTCCTGGTTTCCATGCATACGTTGCAGCTAAATCTCCTCCACTAACCACCAACGAACCGTCAATCACAGTGGTGTTAGCCGGACATGACCAACCGCCCCAGCCTGTTGGACCATATTTCAGCCCTCCTGATGTGACATGGACTGGTTGTAGACAATGAGCTCCTGCTGAACCTGCTGCTGCTGTATAATAACTGGGGTGAGAAATGTCGTTGCTAGGAGTAAGATCCGCTTCTTTTGACAAAAATTGGCAAAGATCAGCCATCATTCTATAAAGGGCAGGACATTCATGAGTTGTCCTATCAACTGGAACATATTGAACTGGGTTGTTAGGTTCGATCGCCTTACACTTTGGTTTCTGAACAATATCGTAATTCACTTCGCAGATTCTGTTTTGAGCTAAGAAAGATGTGCTTAAACCCATTTCGAATGTCTGGTTTAAATCTTCCTGTGGGAAAACTGTCCCAAAAACGAGTGGTGTGGTTGGAACGCTCAAAGCGTTCTCAATGTGTGCAGTCACGTTGATAACGTGGGCTTCGTAAGCTGATAAAGCAGCTACTCCGCCAGCTACAACTAAGACTGCGGCTAACGCCATAAATATTTTTTTAGCCATATTTTTACTTGAATTATGAATCAGGAATTATGAATTATGAATCGTAATTCTTAATTCTTTATTCTTGATTCTTTATTCTTAATTCTCGGTTAATAATTATTGTTTCGCCGTCTAACCTGCTACGGCCGGTCGACTTTTTCTTGGGTTTTCCTTTATGGGACCCTACCCCGAAATCCTCCGACCCGGGGCTAACCCCCGAACTTGTCCGAGTTCGGGGCATGGTCCAATATTTCCCCGTTAGATATGAAATTATCTAACCGGGGTGGAGCCCAAGCCCCCACGTCCAGAATCTAGAAATTAGAATCTAGAAGTCAGACGCACGGGTTTGAACTCCGTTGACACAACTCTTTTTTAGTGATAAAGTAAAATTAGATTATAATTTAACCAATCATCAATATGCGCGTTTATACTTTTAGAATTATTATTGAACCAGACGAGAAAAAAACTTTCCATGGCTTCGTTCCTTCTCTTCCCGGCTGTCATACGTGGGGAAAAACCTTAGAAGAAACAAAGAAAAATCTTAAAGAAGCAATCAGGTGTCATGTTCAGGGACTTATAAAAGACGGAGAACCTATTCCAAAAGAAGAAAATACCCTTGAACTCGTTCAAACTTTCACAGAAAAAGAATTTGCTTTAAGTTGTTAATTTTTCTATGTCCAAACTGCCCGTTCTGAAAACTAAAGAACTCATCAAAATTCTAAAGAAGTAAAATTTCTTTCATTGTTTACTTTCCATCGCCACTATTGGCGATTTTTTATTTCTTTCCCAAAAAACTTTTCAAAGAACTTTCTATTATTCTCCAGGAACTAAATGAATTTTCTATGAAGTTTACCCTGTTAAACAGTTGCTTTGCAACTCCTCGCTATGCGAGGGTTTAACGGGGTGAACCCTGTTAAATAATTCGCGTAAGCGAATTAAAAATCAAAGATTTTTATTTAACGGGGTTGTTTGCCCGCAAATACGGGCAAACAAAAAAGCGGCATTGTTAAAAATCCGCTTTGCTAAAAGCAAAAACTTTTTTGTTCTCGTGACAATAATTTTTCTGTCCTACTCTCGGTGTATTAAACACCTTAATCCCTTCAGTTCCCCCTCTGAAGTCCTATATGAGCACTAAAGACATTCTATCCTCAAGCCAAGAGGTGTGTCAACCCCTCCCTTTCTAAAATCAATCATTGAGGAAAGAGAGGGGTCAATCCCCGCAACCTAATCAGTAGAAAAACGTTTCTTCTATAAAATAGTCAGATAAAAAGAGGCGCTTTATTTGGGCTCCCAAATTAGGGAGGAATTGCGAAAAACTAACTGGGTGCCCAAACAAAATGCCTCTTTGTTGCTCGTAACACGAGCAACAAAAAAACCACCTCTTTTGCCTAATATTTTCGGTTTTCGGTTGAGATATTTCTTCTCATCCTACGTTGGTGGTTGATTATTCAACTAATTATCAAATTAGCAAGCCCAGAATGTTTGTCAAGTGAAATGTGAATAAATTGTGGATAATGTCCTACCCAATTTTTGAATCTATTGTCCTATTTTTGTCCTAGTTTTTAAAAAAAACAGCCCGCCTTGCCAGGCGGACTGTTTTTCGTTTCTATTTATTTCAAAAATTCAATTTTTGCTTGCTTATTTTTCTTTTCTCCAAGAAAGTAAGCTGCAATAGCTACTATTACGGCAATCAGGAATAAAATCCACCAATATTTCCAGAAGCACATTCCTCTATAAAGGAAGATTGCAATTAATATCACAATTGATAAAATCCAAATCCTATATTCTTTTCTTTTGGATGAATATAAGGATAAGCCCAATAAGATAATCAATATTAGTGTTACAAGTAATAGTATCTGACAGAAATTATTAAGATTGAAGAAACCACCAATAGCTGCTAAGAATCCTGAAAGCATGCCTTGTCCTTGGCCTACTTCAGTAATTTCCGGAATTCCAATTTCGGTTGCGCTGGGTTGAGTTAATTCTGGAATTCCTGTTTCACCCGGAGTTTCGCCTCCGGTTGGCGTTCCCGGAGTGCCAGGAGTTTCTACGATTGGAGGCAATGTCTCACTAGTTACTGTAGCAAAAACTAATTCTTGTCCCAAAGCTTCACCAGAACCGTGAGAAATAGGTCTCCAGTAATAAATAGTGTTTGGAGTTAATCCGGTAATTGCCATTACGTGGAAAGTAACTGGCATCGGGAGCTCTATAGTTGAATAGGCATAACCATAATTTGGAGGAGTACCGCCTAGAGCATGAGGAACAGTGTCGTATACTACTCTACTTGTTGCCGGAATATTGGTAGACCATGAAACAATGGCACCAGTGCCAAAAATTGATTCCAGCCTTTCGTTAAATATCATAAGCTGTATAATTCCTCCGCCGCCGCCTCCACCGCTAATAAAGCCACCGCCACATCCTCCGCAATCCTGTGAGCAAGAAGAACAGTTTTCACTACCATTGCAACTAGCGTCGCCGCAATAAGGCGCGGGTGTTTCACAATAAGGATCAGCACCGTCAATCAAACCATCGCAGTCGTCGTCAATTTGATTATTGCAAATTTCAGTAGCATTTGGATGAATATTGGAATTAGTATCATCGCAATCTATTGGGCCGCAGCCTTCTCCTTCTATAGAATATCCATCGCCATCATTATCAGTACATTCAGGTTCTGGCCCTGCTTTGCATCTGACGCTGACTGTATCTAAGAAAGTTCCTAAGGAATTAGGAATTCCTTTATCAGTAAATTGCAAACGAGTTGTAGAACCGGTAGCGGTGAATTCATAAGTATGTTGATTCCAAATAGTGTTGCTTCCGCCCGTACCGGTCAAAGTATCTTTAATATCTCCATTCCAACTGAATTCTAATTTGTTTTCCGTATTATCAGTACCAGGCCTTGGAGAGAAATAAAAACTAATATTATAATTTTGTCCTGGAACTGTTGAAATATCTTGATAAATTCTTGTTGAAGCTGGCTCATTGTTAAGAGATCCTGAAGGACCGTCCCAGTCAGAATCAAGTTCAGCGTGCTGTTCGTCTCCTTGAGGCAACCAGCCGTTTACTCCACGCTGTAATTCCAAATAAGCATTAACTGGTCTTGGAGTTCCCTGGTATGAAGGTTCGTTTGTAGCCCATTCCACAATCCAGCTTGAAAGCTGAGAAGTATTGAAAATGTCCCACTTTTGAGAAGCAACAACAACAGGTGATTCAAAATCGCCATTCAAGACTAATTCTTGCTCTGGATTACAGACAGGTTCTTCCTCGCAATCTTCCGGGCAATTACATTTATTTTCGCCTGCACCGCAAACATCATCTCCGCACATTGTGCAGTAGAAAGCGCCGACGCACCCTTGAGAGCAGATTCCAGATTGATCTGGCACATCACAACCTATTGAAACTAAACCCAGGCAACAACTCATTCCGTCTGGAATAACTGGTCCGCTGCCTCCCTCTGGAATACATTCTTGCTCTTCTTCAATTTCACAAATAGATGAACAACCATCGCCATTTTGAGTGTTGCCATCATCGCATTGCTCATTTCCATTAACCGCTCCTTCACCGCAATATTGGGTACTAGCACAATCACCCCATCCAGAACATTGTTCATTACATACTTTTAATCCGCTATACCCTTCTTGAGTTGTACATTCTTGAGTGTTTCCAATTTCACAAATTTCACCATCATTTATAATTTGGTCTCCGCAAAAAGGTCCGTTTAAAGTAATAAAAGCACAAATACTAGAGCAATATTGACAACTGTCTCCATAAGGAGGTTCGCAAACTTGACCATTTTGCGCTCCGTCATCACACTGCTCGCTGTCATTTAAAATTCCATCACCGCAAGATTCAGTTGGAATACATTCGCCCCAACCCATACAATCTTGATTGCATGGTTGATTGCCCTGGTATCCATTAACTTCGCAAGAGTGGGTTTGGCCAATTTCGCAAGTTTCGCTGTCATTTACTGTCTGATCGCCGCAAAAAGGAACATATTCTAAAGTACATTGAGTAGTACAAGTATAGTGTTCTGGAACCCCATCAGTACCATCACATTGCTCGTTACCTTCCTTGACACCATTACCGCAAACAGGAACTGCAACAATATTTACGGAATCTGAACATGCATTGTTGCTTTCGTTGCTTTCATCAATTTTATGTTCGTGGTCTACATCACAAATATTGCCGGAACCAGGTTTTGGATTAGTGATTGTTCCGACTGATGTCGGGTTTACCGTTACAGAAAAATCTATATAGTCGCCAGCCGGGATTGTGATTGAATAACCGTTGGTATTTTTAACTCTACAAACAAGGTCTGCATCATCCGTACCGTTTTGGTAGCAATTAAGTTTGGACGGTACGCCGGTTACTCCGGCCGAAGCCGATACGGAAACTGTTCCATAAGTTCCCACGTGGCTTGACGGCATATTGTCTTTAACTATCATTTCATTTTTATCAAATGTTGCTGTGGCATTGCCGGTATTTTCAACTCTGATTTTCCAAATAAATGGCGTATCTACAACAGCATTGCCCCCACCTAAATTATTTGTCTTAGTAATCGTGAGATCCGGCTGCGAAGGAACGTAACAAGCAGAAGCGACTGGCGTTAATGCCGTAAACGGCGAAAACACCACCATAATTATAGTGGATATAGAAACGAACAACTTAATTATTTTTTTCATATGATTTTTTAGTTTGAATTAACTCGTTAATTCTATAATATAATTATAAACTTGTCAAGTATTCGACTACTTTTTGACCATGTCTATAATTTACTACTATATAATTTAACCAAGTGAATATGTCAACCCTCACACCTATTTTAGGTAGTGGGGGTCAAGGAAAATCAGTAGGACAATATATAATTTTGATATTTGTCCATAGGAATTTAAAATATTTTTGATATCTAATTGTTAAAAATAGGACATGGTTTCTGAAAAGTAAGCCTTATGTCAAATGTTTCACCTGGACACCAAAAAACCACCCAAAAGGTGGTTTTTCATAACTATAGCGTATTTAAAGACGTATAAGCTGTATAATAATTATAAATAACTTTGTCCTAGCCTAATATATTTATTTGTCCTATCTGTCCTAATATATATGTCCTACTTAATAAAGTAATCTACGAGTTTATATATATCCCCTGCTCCCATTATTATTACCACTTCCCCGCCCTTTAAATTTTTCTTTAAGTAAGTGAACGTTTTTTCAATAGTAGGTACGTAAACTGTTTTTTTATCATTTATCGCTCTGACTAGTTTTTCTGAAGAAACTTTATTTTTTATAATTTTTTCTTCTCTCCCGGCGACATCAAAAATATCAGTGATAATTAAGTTATCCACAGAGGGTTTACCCTGAACTTGCCTACGGTGAGTTTGTTGAACCGGTCGAAGGGCGTTTTTGAAAACCTGAACAAAATCGTTAAATAAGTAGTAAGTTCTCTGATATTGATGCGGCTGGTAAACCAACCAGATTTTTTTCTTTGGATACTTTTCTCTTGCTGCTTTTAAAGTAACTCTGACTTTTGTCGGATGGTGGCCGTAGTCACTAATTAGGGTGCAGGTTCTAGGTTCTAGATTATCAGTTAGTTTAATTTTTATGATTTCAAAGCGACGCCAGGCACCTTTATATTCTGATAACGCTTTAAAGGAAACTTTGTCTGGAATTTTTAAAACACGAGCGACAGTTAAAGCGGCCAAAGCGTCAGAAATATTATGATCTCCGGGAATTTTTAAAATCTTCTTTATCTTTTTTGCCTCTTTCTGTTTTATTGAATAGAATTTTTTATTTTTTATTTTTTGAGAAACTTGGCAAACATTTCCGCAATCTTTATTCAAAACTAAAATTCCATCCTTTTTCAAATGAGAAAGATATTCTTTATAAGTTTTTAATATATTTTTTAAGTTCTTATAATAATCCAGGTGCTCTCTTTCAATATTGGTTAAAACAATTATTTTTGGCCAATAATTCAAAAAGGAAGCAAAATGCTCATCAGCTTCAATGACCAAGATTTTAGATTTAAGATTACAGATTTCAGATTTAGGGAAGTCGCCTACCCTAAAATTACTGTCGCCGAATTCTTTGAGTTTAGTTCCTAAAATAACCGTTGGATCCAAACCGGCTTTAATTAAAATTAGGGAAAGCATCGCCGTAGTTGTGCTTTTCCCGTGACTACCAGATACTGCAATCGTAAAATATTTTTTTGTTAATTCGCCTAAAGCTTCGGGATAGCTTTGGATTAAAATTTTTCTTTTTTTAGCTTCTCTGAATTCTGGATTATCTTTTTTTATCGCAGGACTATAAACAACCAAACTCAAATCTTTTTTTAAATTTTCTTTTTTTTGTTTGCCTATAAAAATTTTTATTCCCTTTTTTTTCAAGTTTTCAGTAATTTCAGACGAAACTAAATCAGAACCACTAACGTCGTGACCTATTGATAAAAAAAATTGAGCTAAGGCTGAAACCCCGATTCCGCCAATACCGATGAAATGCACTCGCATAATCTCTAATTTACACTAATTTGAACACTAATATCACTAATTTAGAATTCGACGATATTGTAAACGACGATATTTAAAATTCGCGAGGATAGATAGTTTTAACTTTGTAGCCTTGAGATATCTTAAAACTTGTTTTACATCATCTTGAGTAAGCTTCCAAACTTTTTTTATTTATAAAATAATTTTATTTTTAATTATAAAATCAATAAAAAATTCTCCTAAATTTTCTTTGCCAAATTCCACATTAACTTTTACTTCTCTTTTATATGGAATATTCAACTCTTTTAATTTTATTTCAATCGCTCTCTGATAATGTTTTTCCTGATATTTTGTGCCTAATTTATTGTGAACCTCAAATAGAATCCCCATTAAAATATAACTTAATTCTGGATAAACTAGCTTCTTTTCATTTGTGATATTCGTGACCATATTTGTGTGTATTAGCGAGTTTCAATATTCGTGAAATTTGTGGACATATTAGTGCAAATTAGAGAGAGGCACCGATTCCAGGACTATATATTCCGGGCCAACGCGCTTAAGCTCGCTCTCCATTACTTCAATTGAGTTAACCTCGAAATCTAAATTAATATCAGTTTCAACTTCAGGCCTTTCTTCCGGTTCAATTTTCCTGAATTCCCATTCTTTAATTCTTCCCAAAGTAATATGAGGAGAAAATGGCTGGCTTTTAATTTCTTGGTATTTTTGACCGGAAGATTGTAAAAGCGAATTTTCCAAATCATCCCTTAAATCAGCTAATTCTTTTGACTTTTCTCCTTCAATCCAAACCATCCGGGGAGGCACTTTACCGGGCGGTCCGTAACATATTTTCTTGAAATTTATTGAAAACGAGTCGTGTCTTCCCGCTGCTTCTTTTGCTGCCTTACAAATTCCAGGAATTTCTTCATCGTTTACAGAGCCAATAAAAGCCAAAGTGATATGGAGATTATCTTTTTTCGTCCAACGACAAGGTAGATCTGGACATTTTTCTTGAAAAGAAATTAGTTCCTTCTTAACGTCCTCAGGAAGATTAATTGCGATGAATATTCGATGTCTCATGTTCTATGATAATTTTTAAATTTTAAATTCTGGCAAACCCCGTTAGAAAGCTCAGTACTTTCTAACGGGGTAGATTTATAGCAATAAAAATCCTGTGCATATTAGATTTATAATATCACAACATAAAACGTTGACAAAATTTAGATTTTTGCTAATTTTAGTATTGATCATAAATGTTCTTTAAAAGGAGGTGAGAAATTGGAGATAAAAGCAGAGGAACTGAATCCAGAAAAATTCATTAAAGAAAAAGTTGCCGAGATTCGGAAAACCGTCGGCGACAATCAAGCAATAGCTGCTCTTTCTGGTGGTGTTGACTCTTCGGTAACTACAATATTGGCTTACAAAGCATTAGGTAACAAACTTAAGGTAATCTTTGTCAATAACGGCATAATGCGAGAAAAGGAACCACAACACGTTGTCGCAGCATTCAAAAAGCTGGGCATCGAAGTAAATGTGATTAATGCCCAGATGGAATTCTTAGTTGCTTTGCAGGGCATAACTAACCCGGAAAGAAAAAGGGAGGCAATCACTCAAACATTCTACAAAAAAGTCTTCGGGAGACTGGTGAAAAGTTATGGCATAAAGTTCATTTTCCACGGGACAATACTAACCGACGTGGAAGAAACCGTAGATGGCATAAAAAGGCAACACAATATCTTCATACAGTTAGGCATTGATCCTCAAAAAGAATTCGGATACCAACTCCTTGAACCATTGGTCCAACTCCGAAAAGACGGCGTCAGAAAAGTGGCGAAAGCTCTTGGTTTGCCAAAATCAATCTGGAACAGAATGCCATTCCCAGGACCCGCTCTCGTAACGAGACTAGTCGATAAGGTAACGCCGGAGAGAATAGCCTTAGTGAGAAAAGCAACTGCAATCGTTGAAGAAGAATGCAAAAACTCTGGGGCTTTCCAATATCTGGCAATACTGCACAAAGATCGCGTCACCGGTATCAAAAACGGGAAACGAAAATTCGGCCTGCAAATTGAGGTTCGCTGTTGGGATAGTGTGGACGCCAGAAAGGCAACACCGACAAGGTTACCTTGGGAAACGTTGGAGAGGATTGGCCAAAGACTAGTCACCGAAATTCCTGAGGTAGTAAGCGCAACTTACGGCATAACGCAAAAGCCACCAACCACCATCGAGGCTATCTAGGCGAAATACTGCCATGTTCCATATTTTCAAAAGATTAGGGTGAAATTTTCACCCTTTTTTATTTTTAAAATTATAATAAAAGTATATAATAAAAAGAGTATGAAAGAAGTCCTATTATATAAAAAATTAAAAGATAAAACTGCTCAATGTCATACCTGCGCCCATTTTTGCGTGATTGAACCAGAAAAACGAGGAATCTGCGGTGTCAGAGAAAACATTGAAGGAAAATTGTATGCCTTAAATTACAGGAAAGTAATTGCTGTTAATATTGATCCAGTTGAGAAGAAACCATTATATCACTTTTTACCCGGAACCTATTCTTTATCCTTTGCCTGCGTGGGATGCAATCTGCGTTGCCTGAACTGCCAGAACTGGGACATATCTCAGGGTTTTAAAACAAAAAAAGAAGTGCCTGGCGATGATATTCCTCCAGAAAAAATAGTTGAGATTGCTCTTGAAAATAAAGTGCCCAGTATTTCTTATACTTATACCGAGCCGACAATTTTTCTCGAATATGCTTTGGAAGTTATGAAGCTGGCCAAAAAGGCGGGATTGAAAAATATTTTTGTCTCCAATGGCTTTATGTCAGAGGAATCAGCGAAATTGGCAATCCCCTATTTAGATGCAAATAATATTGATATTAAAGGTTTTTCCGATGAATTTTATCAAAAAAACTGCGGCGCTAAACTTAAACCGATTTTAGACACAGCTAAATTAATGAAAAAATCTGGAGTTTGGATAGAAATTACAACTTTAGTTATTCCGACTTTATCAGATTCTGAAGAAATGTTTAGAGGAATCGCAAAATTTATTAAAGAAGAATTGGGACCAGAAACACCCTGGCATATTTCCCAGTTTTCGGGAACAATTTCTTGGAAGCTTCAACACCTTCCAGAAACGCCGGTTGAATCATTGGAAAAAGGCTGGAAAATTGGAAAAGAAACTGGATTAAAATATGTCTATACTGGAAATATTCCTGGTTTACCGTCTGAAAATACAATTTGCCCAAAATGCGGCGAAATAGCAATAAATAGAACAAATTACATCATCCATCGCCATGATAAGAAGGGCAAATGCCCGCGCTGTGGCGAACCACTTAATATTCACGAATAAACACTAATTTGAGCACGAATTTTCGCGAATAAATCATTCGTGATATTCGTGATTAAATTTGTGAAAATTAGCGATGTTAGCTTTTGCTTCAATCTGCCCTCATCCTCCTTTAATTATTCCGACAATTGGCAAACCGGAAGATTTAAAATTGGTTCAGAATACCGTAAAGGCGATGGAAAAATTAGCTGGAATCTTCAATAATTCAGGAGTGGAAACCCTTATCCTAATTTCTCCCCATGGCCCGCTCCAGTTTGATCAATTTACTATTAACAAAGCTCTTTCTTTTGAGGGAAATTTTGAAAATTTCGGCGACGAAGAAACGGAACTTATTTTCAGAAATGACTTAAAGTTAGTCCAAGAAATTGAAAAAAATCTAAAGAAAGAAAAAATTCCAGTCAGAACGGTAGATATTATTGAATTAGATCATGGAAGCTTAGTTCCTCTTTATTATTTATCCCTGCCTTCATATAAAAAATCAAGTGGCGAAGATAAAAATAAAACCCCGGCTTTCAAATTAATTCATTTAGCCTTTTCTTTTTTAGATTTTAAAACTCATTTTAAAGTTGGCAAGATCTTAGGCTCAATAGTTGAAAATCAAAATTCAAAAATCGGTATTGTCGCTTCCGGTGATTTATCTCATCGTCTAATACCGGATGCGCCGGGAGGATTCTCACCTGAAGGGAAAAAATTTGATAAAAAATTAATAAGTTTAATAGAAAAAAAAGATGTTAAGGGAATTTTGAATTTAGATCCTGATTTCGTTGAAGCAGCAGGAGAGTGCGGATTGAGGTCAATATTAATTCTATTGGGAGCCTTAGATGAAATTAATTGGAGGCCTGAAATTCTTTCTTACGAAGGACCTTTCGGCGTCGGCTATATGGTGACGAATTTTAAATTAGAATAATATGAAAACTTTTAATTTTCAAACTCAAAAAGAAGTTTTAGATTTTTTAAAGAAAAATAAAATCATTAAATTTGTCAGAATTATCTTCCCTGATGTTTTAGGAAGAGAAATGAGTTTTTGCATCCCTGCAGAAGAAATGAAATCAGCTTTTGAGAATGGTAAAGGATTTGACGGAAGTTCAGTTGCAGGCTTTGCTAGAATAGAAGAATCGGATTTAAATATCGTTCCAGATCCAACAACCTTCAGAGTTTTGCCCTGGAATTATGAATTGGAAGGCTTAGTCTGGAAAGAAGGAATTGTATTTGGCGACATTTTTACTCCAAAAGGAAATCATTTCGAAGGAGATTCACGCTATTTGCTAAAAAAGACTTTAGAAAAGACGAGAAAATTCGGTCATCTCTTTGCAGGCACAGAACTCGAATTTTTCCTTTTTGAAAATGAAAAGGAACCAAAATTATTAGATCGCGGTGGCTATTTTCATGGCGGCAAATGGGGAGAAATTAGAAAATTAACCCAACTTTATCTCAGAGAAATGGGTATTGAAATCGAACATGATCATCACGAAGCTGCTCCCAGTCAGCACGAAATTGACATTAAATATGGAAATGCAGTGACTACTGCTGATTCAGTAATCTTGGCAAAATATGTATTAAAAAGAGTGCCTAGAAAATTAGGAATTTTTGCTTCCTTTATGCCAAAACCAATAACCAAAATTAATGGTTCGGGAATGCACATTCACATATCTTTATGGAAAAATAACAAAAATTTATTTTTTAAAAATGGCGGCGATTTTCTTTCTGACTTAGCCAAAAAATACTTAACCGGGTTAATTAAATATGGTCCGGAAATTCAATTAGTTTTAAACCAGTGGATAAATTCTTATAAAAGATTGATTCCCGGTTATGAGGCCCCGGTTTATATAGCTTGGGGAAGGAAAAATAGATCGGCATATATCAGAATACCCGAGCCCCGAGAAGGAAAAGAAAAATCAACCCGCATTGAATTAAGAAACCCTGACCCGAGCTGTAATATTTATTTAACCCTAGCTATAATTCAGGCAGTTGGAGTTCAGGGAATAAAAGAAAATCTAAAATTTTCACCTCCGGAAGAAAAAGATATCTACGAAATGACAAAGGCCGAAATGAAAAAGAAAAAAATAAGAACGCTTTCTAATAACCTGAAAGAAGCTTTGGAATTATTTAGAAAAAGTAAATTAGCAAGAGAAACTCTTGGTGACCATATTTTCCAAAAAATTATCCAAAATAAAGAAATTGAATGGTCTAATTATAAAAAAGCTGTTGGTAAAAAATTCGAAAAAGAAGTCTCGCCCTACGAAATAGAAAAATATCTGCCAGTGTTGTAACATATGGAATTTACTCTAAACAAAAACACACTTAAAGACAATGTTTATAATTTAGTCAGAAAAGCTGGATATCGTTTTCAAGAAAAAGATGAAAAGAACTCTGAATTAATTTTTATCCGACCTCTTGAAAAAGCGGGTTATCCGAGATTTCATCTCTATATAAAGAAATCAGATGAAGAAAATCTAATTTTTGACTTGCATTTGGATCAAAAAAAACCGATCTATAAAGATGTGCCCGCTCACTCTGCCGAATATGAAGGAGAATTAGTGGAAAAAGAAACAGAGAGATTAAAACAAGCTTTAAATAAAGCATGATAATAATAGAATATCTCAAGCATGATTTTTTGATTACCATTCCCCTATTTTTGTGGGTTATTTTTGTTATGAAAGTTGTATCGCGCTGGATCTATGATTTCGCTGTCAAAAAAGGTTATCCTCCCCAATCAGCCACTTATTTTGGAAGGAAAGCAATTCATATTTTAGCTTCAGGTATTGCTTCACTTTTAGTCCCTATTTTATATAAAGAGCCAATTTTGCCATTTTTATCTGCCATTGTTCTGGCGATTTATACCTATTTGCCTCACAAAAAAAATAAATTAAATCAGTGGTATCAAACTAAAGATAATACCAAAGAAGTCA
>Ga0315279_10002333_pt1 | contig 28791 bp, 21 predicted proteins | sample YL17G06_20_MG_FD_203694 | JGI IMG/M metagenome (GOLD analysis project Ga0315279, IMG submission 203694) | Sediment microbial communities from Yellowstone Lake, YNP, Wyoming, USA - YL17G06_20 | ecosystem: Environmental > Aquatic > Freshwater > Lake > Sediment | place: USA: Wyoming | collected... | reverse complement strand
GGGGCGGCATAAAGAACGTCGCCATAGGCTGCAGCTCTAAGAGGGGGAAGATGAACGTCCACATCTGCACCCACCCCGAGGTCGGATGGAAGTACTGGAGCTTCAACGGTGAGAACTGCGTCGGCGAAGAGTGCCCCAACGCCAAGGTCTGCGACAACCTCTGCCCGGCGGGCGCGATAAAGGTGAAGAAGGACCACATGGAGTGGGACCGCGAGGCCTGCATAGGATGCTTCGGCCACCAGCGCCCATTCTTCAACTGCGACATATGGGGCAGGGAGAAGTACGACGCCTGGCGCAACTGGTTCCTGGTCGCCATGGGGGACGCTGCCACGGCCTACGTCCGCCACAAGGGCAATGGGAAGGTCGGCTTCCTCACCTACGCCCTCGACATCACTCCTGCCTGCGACTGCGTCCCCGGCTCAGACAGGCCCGTGATCCCTAACCTCGGCGTATTCGCCTCCCGTGACATGGTGGCCGTAGACGTCGCCGCCCTCGACATGTCTGTGAACACCCCAGGCATCCAGGGCTCAATGGCGGAGGAGAAGAAGGTGATGGGCGTCGGAGACGAGAAGTTCACGGGCATCGTCGGCATGAGCCAGTGGATAACGGCGAACACGTGCGCCCGCCTGGGCATCGGGTCGAAGGAGTACGAGCTTATCATGCCTCCTGTCTCCGACGACGAAGCAGCCTTCGCCTACCACATGTTCAGCCAGGAGAAGCCATCAGGATACTACTTGGGCAAGGACGTTGAGAGGCTGAAGACCTTGCTGCCGAAGGGGGGCTTCAAGTATAACCCTAAGCCCTCAGTCACCCTCGAAGAACTGAGCAGACGGTGATTGGCTCCTTTCACCCGTATACTTCATTCATTATTGTAGCGATGATAATCTTGTGGAGGGACCGTGTGGTTACACTCAGAGGGCGACGTTTAGATCTTCCGCCAGCGGTACCTTGACGAGGTCGTTGACGAGAAGGCAGGTCACCAAGCCGTAGGCGAAAATGAAAAGATACATTGCAGGGCTGATTGGAGCGAGGCCGGGTAGGCCCATAGTGGAGATGAGGTAGACGACTGCCGTGTTCACCACAAGCGCCATGGCGAGCCATTTACTCGGCCTGGAGTCCCAGAAGTGGCGCCTCTCCCTGACGCTGAAGACAGTGAAATAGCCGGAGAGGGTCAACCAAACGAATATGAAGGTTCTCAGAGTCTCTAGGTCGTCCCCGAGGCTGAAGTAGTTCATCCCTAGGTACAGAATGAGCAGCGATTCCGCTACGATCATTGATCCATACAGGACCCCAAGCTTGACGAGGGCGGTCGCGTTCCACCTCTCGGGGCTCTTCGAGTATCTGACCTTATCCGTTGATATGGAGAGAGTGACATAATCGCTCAGGAATAGGAGCAGGATCATGTTGAACGTTGACACAACAAACTTGCCTGTGAGGACGAAGGCGAGGACGATGAAGACCACCCGCTTAAATGTTCGGATGATCTTGTTGATGGTCCAGGAGGTCACCCTCTGGTAGACCATCCTCCCGATGACAACCATGTCAAATATACCTTCGAAGCCCTCAGCGGTGAGGACAGCGCTCGACGCCTGTTTCGCGATGTCGGTGGCGTTGCTCACTGCGATGCCGACCTCCGCCTGCCTCAACGCCGGCGCGTCGTTGACGCCGTCCCCGGTCATGCCGACGAAGTGACCTCTCGCCTGGAGGCTCTTAACGATCAGGTACTTGTCCTCAGGGTAGATCTCGGCGAAGCCGTCGCTCTCCTCGATCGCCCGCAGGGTGGCTCCGTCTTCGATGTGATCTTTCAGATCAGAAACCTTAACGATGTTTTCTCCCAGGCCTGCTTGCCCGGCGACCTCCTTTGCTATCGGTAGAGCATCACCGGTGAGCATTTTCACCCTGACGCCGAGACTCTTCAATTCGGAGATGAGCTTAGGGGAGTCCTCCCTAGGCTTGTCGTAGAGGGCCGCGAAGCCGACTAACTCGGCTTCATCGCCGCTAGGTCCCTCGGCGACTGCGAGGACGCGGTACCCCTTGGCTGAGAGCACCTCGACTTCTTGCTGGAGGCGACCGAGCTCTTCGTCACAGTCCTTGCAGAGGTGGATTATGGTGTTAACCGCCCCCTTCACCGCGTACATCCGCCTCCCCTCACTCTCAAGGTCGGCCTCGGTCCTTCGCGTCGACGGGTCGAATGGCACGAACCCTACCTGCTTGTACTTATCGAGGGGCAGACCTATCTCCCGCGCCTTTGAGATGAAGGCGAGGTCGATGGGGTCCTGGTTTGCTTCCTGGGAGGCTAGGGCGCCGTAGAGGATGACCTCCTTCTTCAAATAATTCCCGACTGGGAGGGCGTCGGCGACGGTGAGCCGGTTCATGGTTATGGTACCAGTTTTGTCAGCGCAGAGCACATCCATCGTGGCCGCGTCCTCGATGGCGTCGAGGCGGGTCACTATCGCCCCCTTCTTCGAGAGCTCGAGGGAGCCGAGAGCCATACTTATCGTGAACATGGTCGGCAGGGCGACGGGGATCGCTGAGACTAGGAGGATCACTGTGAGTGGCGCTATCTCTAAGGGGTCTATCCCGCGGAGCAGTGCGAGACCCATTCCAGCTGCGACGGATACTGCGACCATGACTAGGAGCCATCTGACGACCTTCGAGATCATTTCCTCAATGTGGAGCCTAGGGCGCGCGATCTGGACGAGTTCAGCTGTCCGGCCGAAATAGGTTTTGAGCCCCGTCATGGTCACGATGCCGGTAGCCTCGCCGCCCTTCACAATCGAACCCGAGTAGAGGACTTCGCCTTCCTTCCTCTCGACTGTTAGGGATTCGCCCGTGAGAGCGGACTGGTCGACGTCGAGATGGCCATCAATTACCTGAGCGTCTGCGGGAACCATGTCCCCAGCCCTTAAGCGGAGTAGATCGCAGGGGACGAGCTCCCTGGCGGCTATGAGACCCCATTCGCCGTCGCGCTTCACACGTGCGTTGACCATCAGCCTCTTCCTCAGGAGGGCGACGGCGCTGTTCGCCTTCTCCTCCTGGATGTAGCTTACGGCTGCGTTGAAGACGAGGAGACCAAAGATCACGTATGCTTCGATCATCTTCCCCAAGACTAGCTCCATTGCGACGGTGAATTCGAGCATCCAGGGGGTGACTCCCCAGAACTTCTTCGCCAGCTTCAGCAGGGGATTAACTTTCTTCTCGGGCACCTCATTGTAACCGTACTCCTTGAGCCTTCGTTGTATTTCATCCGGGCTGAGGCCCCTGTCGAGGTTTAAGTCCCCGACCCCATGCAGATGCTGTTTCTCGCCCAAGAAAGTCGCCTAGACTAGATTCGAAACCTGTGTTTCATGAAGTTGAAGCGTCTCTAATACCCTTTTCTAGGAGATTGCTACGAGTTGCTTCCGGGTTTCAGCCAGTTTGGGAGAGTTATTCTATTCGTGTTATAGTGTTTCTCTGAAAACACGATTCCTAGCTCTATGAATCCACAAGAACTCTGGGTCTTCATCGGATTTCACATCGACTCATAGTGGTTTGTGTTGGGTGAGTTCATTATCTCACTAAGACCAAGGATCTTGAGTGTCAGACACAGTATTTCTCCAGGTGACTGCGATGACACCATCTCTTTCCTCGAACGTAATGTTATTTTTCTTATCATACACCCTGGGCTGACATAGATGCCTGAGCAGCTGAGCAAATAATGACGCCTGGTAGTCGTGGGCCCTCATTCATGGCAAATAATTATAGTACTCAGCGCAGTCTTTTATCTGACTGTAAATGGATATTCTTGAGCGATTTACTACTCAGAACCCTACCTCGAAGAGGCTCTACGAGGAGGCTTGCAGGTACCTGCCAAGTGGCTCCAGTAGGAACGTCCTAACCTACTCCCCCTTCCCCATATACATGGCGAGGGGATTAGGCTCCAGGCTCTGGGATGTGGACGGAAACGAGAGGATCGACTTCAACTACAACAATACCACACTCATCCTCGGCCACAACCACCCCAAGGTGGTTAAAGCCATCCGGGATCAGCTCGAGAACGGCACGGTCCTCGGCGCGCCGACCGAGGCGGAGGTCGAGCTCGCCGGGGAGCTGACTCGGAGACTCGGCGCCGAAAAGCTTCGCTTCACACCCTCGGGCACCGAGGCGAACCTCCAGGCCGTGAGGCTCGCGAGGAGCTACACGGGCAAGGACCTGGTGGCGAAGTGCGAGGGCGCCTACCACGGCTCCTGGGACTCCATGGATGTAAGCGTCTCGCCCCCCGTCGAGAAGGCCGGACCGGCAAAGGCCCCACATATCCTCAGGCAGCACGAAGGCATCCCACAGGGGGTGCTCGACAACATCTTGATCCTGCCCTTCAACGACGCCGAGGCATGCGAGGCTCTAATAAAGAAGCACAGAGAGGAGCTCGCGGCGGTCATCCTTGAGCCCGTCCAGAGAGATACGCCGCCCAAGTCGGGCTTCCTCGAAGCCATCAGGGAGGTGACCTCAAGGTACGGCATCCTCCTCATCTTCGACGAGGTGATCTCCTTTAGGCTGAGCCAAGGCGGAGCTCAGAGGTTCTACGGTGTTAAGCCGGACATCACCACAATGGGAAAAATAATCGGCGGAGGCTTCCCGGTCGGCGCCTACGCTTCAACCGACGAGATCGTGAAGCCCCTAACGATACCAGAGGCTCCGTTTCCTGAACTCAAGTCGGCGAGGTTGGGCTTCTCAGGCACCTTCAACGCCCACCCAGTCACAATGGCGGCGGGACTCGCCGTGATAAAGGAGCTCACCCCAGGTGTCTACAGGAGGCTGGCAGACATCGGCGGGAAGATGCGTAAGGGCTTAACCTCTGTCCTTGAAGGCGAAGGACTGGGATTTCACGCCGGCGGCGTCGGTTCCTTCTTCCACATCAACTGGACAGAGGAGGAGATCGTAGACTACAGGACCGCTGCTAAGGAGGACAGAATACTGAGCCGCTGCTTCTCCCTCGACCTCATGAACCGTGGACTGTACCTGTGGGGTCACCCGAACGTCTCAGCGGCAACCAGCGTAGAAGATGTGGATGAGGCGATTGAAGCCATTCGTGGGAGCGTCAAAGCACTCAGGCCAATCATCGATGAAAGAACCAAGCAACGAAAAGGGAGCTGAACCCGAGTCTGCTTCACCGGAAGCTGGGCCCCTTCTCTGCCATCTGTAACCCAGCTTTAAACCATTATAAAGAAAAACCAAAAATTTGGCTTATTTTTTAGAAAGGAGGTTAAATCAGCGAGATCAGAATTTATGAATTAAATGCTTACACGCAGATTAATGTGTTTAGCTGTTTTTGAAGTAGGGCGGGTTTTCGCCTTCTTTGTTGACAAGTCGCATTGTTCTGGAAAAAAAAAGTTGATTCGGTCTTCTTTCTGACGAGCTAAACACGTAGGCACAAACCAATTTAAATAAGTTTGAATCGTTAAAAGAAAAAAAAGCTACTCTTCTCGGGCGAGGCCCAGAAAAAAAGAGTTAAAGGCACGAAGATGCATATGTTAGAGCACCCAGAAAATGGTATTAAAACAAAACAGGTGACATGGATGGAGACAGGAAACGTGATTTACATCGGGAAGAAGCCGGTGATGGCCTACTGCCTAGCCGTCATGACCGTCATGAAGGGAGACGCCTCAGAGGTGACCCTGATGGCGAGGGGGCGGGCGATAAGCACGGCGGTGGACGTCGCCGAGGTCGTCAGGAACCAGTTCCTCACGGGGGTATCCGTAAAGGACATCTTGATCGGAACCGAAGAGGTTGAGAACGAGGACGGCTCCAAGAGGAACATCAGCAACATCGCAATAAGCCTAACGAAATAATAAGGGCCGATATTAGACTCTTTTTTTAGATACACTTTTTCTGCGAAAAAGACAGCACGCTCGTTTATGACAAAAGAATAGCCTTTGATCAATACTTTGGCTAAGTTCGCGCACGATTAACTTCATATAATTCATTGAATTGACGTTTTCTCATCGTTTTTAGCGTATTCGATATAACATTTCATGCAGGCTTCGCCGAAGTTTGGAATATATGCAATGAAGGATTTTAATTGCTCACCGCACTTTATACATATTTTTGTCGTATGCGTCGAAATTAGTTTGGAAGTCATGTTTATAATGTAACGTTAATTCAGAATATAAGTTGAATGGAGAATCATTACTGAATATTATTCATAAAGATAGTTACTTTATTACACTCCTTGAAAAGGATAAAAGGCAGTTCTTTTTTAGATAAAATTACGCTAAGTAATTAGGAATAACTTGTAAGTTACTATCGCGCGCACACACACATCCTAAAAAGTTTCCAACCTCCTTACTCAAGAATATAAAAATGGGTTCTATGAAACGTGTAAAAAACCGAGGAGAAAATTAATCGCTTACCCTAAAAAATAAGGACTTGAAATAGGGATTATCTGGGGAAAATACTGTTAATAATCACCCATTTTCATAAGAAAATTTGGTGCCGGGGATGGGATTTGAACCCATGGTCTCTATCCGGCTCGGGCGCTGGTGCCGCAAACCTCTGGATCATGAGTCCAGCGCATTAGCCAATCTATGCTACCCCGGCCCTTCCAGAACCTACACATTTCACGAATTTAAATAGTAATGCTGAGGGCGCCTACGCCTCGGTCAGCCTCGACTCGCTCAGGGTGACCGGCTCGCCGCCCAGGTAGTAGACCCTCGGCGTGAGGGGGCTCATCCCCACCATCAGGGTGTAGGTCATTATCCCCGCGAGCCTGCAAAGGTTGTGGGCGCTGTTCTCTCCCTCCCTGCCGATGGTCTCGACCGCCTCGCCGACGCCCGCATCTGTGCCGGTGAGGTCCACTAGGACATGGTTCACGGAGACCGTGCCGAGGACCGGTTTCACCTCCCCATTAACCCTGACGAGGCCCTTCTGGGTTAAGCCCCTCGGGTACCCATCCGAGTAGCCGATGTGGAGAGTGCCAACCCTCATCCTCCTAGGCGCCGTGAACCTCCTGCTGTAGGTGAGGGACTCGCCGGCCTCGACCCACTTGACGTGCTCTATCCTCGCCATAAACCGGAAGGACTGCCTGAGTTCGATACCATGGCCACGGTCCTCGTCCTCCGGGTAGAGGCCGAAGAGCATGAGGCCCGGCCGGACGGCGTCTAAGTAACTGTACGGCTTATGGAAGACGGCGTTGCTGCTCGCCATGCTCGTGACCCCCGTCTTGATGCCTCTGCGCTTGAGCTCGTCTCGGAGCTTCTCCATGCGTTCGACCTGGAGCCTGTCGAGCTCGTCGTTCTCGGACATGGTTGAGAAGAGCCCGTCGATCCTCAGTCCAGGGAGAACCGAGATATGCTGGACGAGGTCGGCTGCCTCCGTGTGGCGGACACCTACCCTGCCGAGTCCTGTGTCGACCTTTACCCAGACCGACGCGGTCTTCCCCATGCGCTTCGATGCGGCGCTGAGCCTCTCCGCAGCCTCCTTCTGGTAGATTGTCTGTGTTATGCCCTTCTCGACGACCGTCTCGAACTGGTTCTCCGAGTAGAGGGGATCCATGTTCACGACGCCGCAGCTTAGCCCAGCGTCCCTGATCTGGAGGGCCTCCCAGAGCTTGGCGACGAGGACCCGACCCATCCCCTTCCTCATCATGTATGCGACGACAGGAACCAGGCCGTGGCCGTAGGCGTTCGTCTTAACGCATGGGATGATCTCCACCCCCGTCTTGGCTCTTACTTGGTCGATGTTGTGGCCGACGGCGTCGAGATCGATCTCCAGCCACGACTGGAAACCCTTCATCCTCTCAGCGGTTTCAAGGCCAGAAGGCTGCTTCTTGAAGAACCCCTCGTCCATGATTAGAATGCCTCATCGAACGCATATTAATCGCTAGCCTGGAGAAGAAGAAAAGATGATACGGCGTCCCAGGTTAAGCGCCTAGGGTGGAGTTGCTCCCTTCCTCCGTACGAGCTTCATCGCGTCTATCCAAAATGTTGCGAGGAAAGATGCGACGAGCACCATCGCCCAGTCGAGAAGACTCAGCGACGTGGTCTTGACCAAGGTCTGAAGGAGAGGTATAACCGTCGAAGCCACCAACATGCCTGCGGCGGCTACGGCCCAGAGGACCATTACCCTGTTGGAAAAAAGTCCACGCTTGAGCAGCGGCTCGGTCTCAGATCTCCTGACGAAGGCAAGGAATATGTGGGAGATTATCCAGGCGGCGAAGGCGACTGTCTGTGCGTAGACTAGATTCCCCGTGCTGTAGTAGACGGCTAGGTAGCAGTAGGATACTGCGACGAAGAGGCACATAGCACTCATAAAGATGCCTGCAAGCGTCCCCCTGTCGAGGAACTTCGCCTTGGGGTCCCTGGGCGGCCTCTTCATGAGGTCGGGCTCGTCGCCCTCGGCGACGAAGCCGCTCGAAGCCGCGAGATCCATGAACATCTCGAGAAGGATTATTTGGATGGGCGCGAAGGGCAAAGGCACGTTCAGGATGATGGGGAGGAGGAAGATCAGGACGAGGGCGACCTTGACCGCCAGATAATATTTTACACCCTTCCGGAGGTTATCGAATATCTTCCTGCCCTCCTTCACCGCGCTCCCGATCGATACGAAGTTGTCGTCCGTTAGGATCATGTCCGCGGCCTCCTTCGCCGCGTCTGTCCCCCTCTTGCCCATGGCGATACCTATTGCTGCCTCCTTGAGAGCCGGCGCGTCGTTGACCCCGTCACCCGTCACGGCGACGACCTGACCTGTCTCCCTCAGGAGCCGCACTATCCTGAGCTTGTACTCGGGCGTGATCCTAGCGAATATTGATGTCGACGCGATCGCCTTCTTGAGCTGCTCGTCGTCCATGCCCGATAGCTCAGAACCCGTGAGAACCTTTCCTTCGCTGTCTATGCCAACTTTAGTAGCGACCGCTTTCGCGGTTTCGGGGTGGTCGCCCGTTAACATCACGACTCTTATCCCCGCCTCCTTACACATCTTTACCACATCTGGAACCTCGGATCTGGGGGGGTCGAGGAAGCTGACGACGCCGACGAAGACGAGGCCGCCTTCCGGAGCAAGGCCCGCCTCATTCTTACGAATATCCTTGTAGGCAATCGCGATCGCCCTCTCCCCGCCGAGGGCTAGCCCGGCCACCGTCTCTGACACCTTACTTCTCTCGGCGTCGTTGAACCTGATCTCCGATCCTTTCCGAAGGATCTTCAAGGAGCGAGCCATAACCGCCTCAGGCGACCCGCTTGAGTAGATCCTCAACCCAGCTCCATGGTCGTAGACGTACGAGGCCATCTGGGTCCGGTTGTCGAAACTGAACTCGTTTACGAGGGCTAGCTTCTTCAGATCGTCTGCCTGGACCCCTGCCTTTAGGGCAGAGTCGAGGATGGCGGCCCCCATGGGGTTGAGACTTCTCAGCTTCTCGTTCGCCAAGCCTGCCTGAGCCCGAGTAGCGAGGACGCCCATCTCCAAGAAGGCCTTGTCTGAGGGGTTCTCCCCTAACTGTCCTAGCCTGTCTTCGGTGAAGATGTGTCCGAGCCGCATTACGCTCTCCGTGATGGTCCCCGTCTTATCGGTGGCGATCACGGTGACGCTGCCAAGGGTCTCCGAGGCCCTGAGGCGTTTGATGAGGGCTCCACGCTGGGATAGGGCGTGGGTGCCGACGGCTAGAACCATCGTTATTATTATGGGCAGCTCCTCTGGTATCACCGCGAAGGAGAGGGACAGGCCCGTCAGGATCATCGTCTGCAGGGGCTGCCCCCTCAGGTAGCCCAGGACGGGGATCATTACGCTGAAGAAGATGGCGACCCAGACCAGCGTCTTCGAGAGCTCTTCCATCGCCTCCTGTAGTGGCGTCTCCTGCTCCTCAGCCTCCTCGACGAGCTTCGCAATGCGTCCGAGCTCGGTGCTTCTACCCGTCGAGGTGACCACCGAGAGCCCCTCTCCCTGAACTATCAGGGTCCCGGCTAGGACCATGTTTGAGAGATCAGTCACCTGCGAGTCGGCTGGAAGGACAGCCTCGGCGTTCTTTTGGACAGGCAGCGACTCCCCGGTGAGGGAGGACTCGTCGAGCTGGAGACCGTAGGACCTCAGCAGCCTCGCGTCCGCGGGGATCCGCTCACCAACGCTAAGAGGTATGACATCTCCCGGGACGAGATTCGTCGAGGGGACCTCTTTTACCAACCCATCTCTGAGCACGAGAGAGGTCGGAGATGTAAGTTCCCTGAGCGAAGCCATCCCCTGCTCAGCCTTGTACTCGTTGTAGACTTCGCTGAGAACGAGCACCGCGATCACGATGAAGATGGTGGCGGCGTCGAGGAGGCTGCCCCAGAGGCTGTACAGGACGCCGACGAAGATGAGTAGGAGTATCATCGGCTCCGTCGCCTCCTCCTTCAGAGCGTCGATGAAACTCTCCCGCTCAACCTCGCCTAACGCATTCTCACCATACTGGCCAAGCCTCTTCTCGACCTCATCCGAGGTCAATCCCTTCTCGGAATTGGTGCCCAGATCTCTCAGAATCTCATCGACATCCTTCGACGCCGCTCTAGGAGACTCTTGACTCAAATGATCCTCTCCTTCAGCCCAAGCCCGAGACAACGAGTCCTAGCACAGGTCACGTAACTTAGGCATTCCTATGATGATATTTACGTCTTCTCACGGAGAGTCATTAAAAAATTCCAAGTAAAAAACGGAGAATAGGGATAGAGGAGGAAATAGGGGGCAACGCAGATCTTCTTTCCCGTACATTGGTTACCGCCTTAACGCGCCACATTCAGCCGAACTCGGACAGTGACGGGGTTAATGAGGTAAAAGCAGCTGTAAGGATATTTGAAGAAAAGCGGGGCTAGAAGTTGGTCTTGTGGAAGGTGGATCCTCCCTTCATCACGTAGCAGACTCTGCGAACGGCCTCCATCTCCTTCAGCGGGTCTCCGTCAACCGCTATGATGTCCGCGACCTTCCCCTCTGTCAGGGTCCCGACGTCCTTCTCGATCCCTATGCACTCCGCGCCGTTCCTCGTGGCCGCGACGATAACGTCCATAGGCTTCATCCCATATTTCGTCATGGCGATGAGTTCGTCTGCGTTCTGTCCATGCTCCCTCAGGGGCGCCCCGAAGTAGTCTGGGCCCGTCGCTATCTTCACCCCCGCCTTATAAGCCATCATCAGGCTCTTGGGCATCGCCTCAAGACACATCCTCTGCTTCCTCAGCCTGTACTCGGGCATGTCGTAGGGGTTTTCGAGGGCCCTCTTGTAGACCTCGACGAGGGCGAAGGTGGGGACGAAGTAGGTTCCGTGCTCCAGCATCATCTCGACGCACTCCTCGTCGAGAAGGTAGCCGTGCTCGACGGTGTCGACGCCGCCGATGATCGCGTTCTTTATCCCCTGGGCGCCCTGGGCGTGGGTCGCCACCCGCTTGCCGACGTTGTGGGCCTCGTAGGTTATCGCCTTGATCTCCTCCACCGTGAACTGGGGCTCCCACGGGTTGTCCTTCTCTGAGCCGACGCCGCCGGTCGTGGATACCTTGATGAGGTCTGAGCCGTCCCTGAGGGCCTCCCTCGCCGCCCTCCTGCAGTCGTCCGGGCCATCGCAGAGCAGGACGCCGTGTTTGACGACCTCGTCCCGGGGCAGGAAGTGGACATCGCCGTGTCCGGCCGTCTGTGACAGGGGGCGGCCTGCCGCGTAAAGGCTCGGCCCCGGGATAACACCCTGATTGATCGCCCTCTTCAGCGACAGGGCGATGTCGCTCCCGCAGTCGCGGACGGTCGTGAAGCCCGCCTTCAGCAGCTTGAAGCAGTCCTCCGCCGCCCTCAGGACCTGTAGGTCGTGCGGAGTGACGATGGTCTCAGCCGGGTTGTAGCTTCGAACCCCAATTATGTGGGCGTGGGCGTCGATCATCCCGGGCATCAGCGTCGCGTCCTTAAGGTCGATCTCGACGGCTCCTGCGGGTCGTTTCACACGAGACTTGTGCCCGACCTCCTTTATCTTGCCTCCTTCAACGACCACGGCGCCGTCTTTTATCGGCTCGGCCCCCGTCCCGGTGATCACCCTGCCAGCCCGCAGGATCTTTATTTCCGAGTCGTCCTCGGCCCTTTCCTCCAGATGATACTTCATGTATTATCCTCACATTAAGGTATTTTTAACGCCTAAAATATTTGCCACCTGAAGGATTAGGAGGGCTCAGGGATGGACTTAATTGATAATATGAGCCCCCGGGGGGGTGCAATTTTATCTTCTTTATCGGTAACTTGATCATCATCTAGATAGTAATGATCTTTAGGATCTTCGTCAGACGCCTTTTATAAGCAAGCGGAGTATCTTTTCTGACTCCATTTTAAAATTAACAGTGTGAGGCGGCTAGTAACATATTCGTAGTTTATCTCCCAGAGTCGTAAACTAGCTCCACGTCATTTACTCAATAAGATCGCCGTCATTAAGATTAAATAAATAAGAGGTCTATTACTAAAACGGGAAACTACATTTATTGCATTTCCTCAATCATAATAAATAGATCCAAAAATAAATTATTTCATCTAATTTATTGATAATATTAAAAAAAAATATTTAAATAACAAAAAGTTTTGTTTCTGTTCTATTCAATTTAATGGGTTTATGATTTGTGACTAAATAAGTATCTCCATTAACAGCACTGTTCTTACCATCGCTGATTCCAGGATGGATTGTTACCTCCATTCCAAGCTTTATTATTGTCTTATCATCGCGTTCAAGTAGCGGGTTCTCGACCAAGTCCAGGCCCATTCCGTGGCCGCAGGCGTTCGTCTTCTTGTTCAGCTTCTTTTCGAATACTTGGCTCACGGCCACAGCCACGTCGCTTCCCTTGTTCCCCGGGATCAATGCTTCTGCTCCTACTTCTTTTGCTTCAGAGCAGAGTTCAGTCAATTCGGCCAAGCCCTTCGGTGGTTTGCCTAAGCAGATCATCCTGTTCATCTGCTGGAAGTAACCTCCTGGTCCCTGCGGTTCAACGGAGAGCGCGAAGACATCGCCGCTCTTCAGCACCTTATCCAGCGGTATGGGTCCATCCCACGAAATTAACGAGTCCTCGGCGCCCTCTATCCTGATTAGCCGCTCTATGTCACCGTAGACCTCTGCCTGTGTTCTCCCGACCTTTACTATCGATGTGATTTCGTCGAAGACCTTGTCTGCGATTTCCACAGTTTTTTTCACAGCCTTCTCTTCTTCTTTGCTCTTCGATTCTCTGGCCTCGAGGACAATGTCTGTTGCGGACTCTAGCTTTGCCTTCGGCAGCCTGCTTCTTAGATCGAGATAGAACGGTGCGGGCAATATCTCCATACCCACGAGGCCGATTTTACCAGCTTCGCATCCAAGCTGCTTCAAATCTGCCGCCATATCACTCGTGACCTTGGGAGCTGGTGCGGAGAGTCGGACGTTTTCGATCCATGAGGTCTCCTTGGCCCATGGGATGTGGGAAGGCCACAGAACGTAGGTCTTAGGATCTCCTTCGAGGGGGAACAGCAGGTGCAGGTATCGTGTGTATACGAAGAAATTTGTGAGGTATCGTATGCTTCCCTTGTCTGTCTGACTAGTGCTGCCTGTAACGATCAGAGCGTCGAATCCTTTTTCCTTCATCTTTTCGCGAACTAGCTTGAAACGACGCTCCCGTTCTTTTTCAGAAAAAGGAAATTTGATCGGCATCTTCGTCACCTTGGGCTTTTATTCTATCCACTTCGATTCGTCGAAGTCTCCTAAGGCGATGCCTCCGGCCTGTGCCTCGATCGGCCCAGATACCTGTGCCATGTAGAGCATACCATCTGCGGGAGCCTTCAGAACCTCTAACTCTTCGAATGTATATGGATCATATATTGTTCCGAGGGCCTCCCCCTTCTTCATCTGTCGAGTTGGCTTCCCGATTCCGACGTCACGGGGGTTCATGTTGGAGACTAAATACCCCGCATTCTTCGCTCTTACATGAGGCGCCTTTCTGAAGTAGAACTGCTTCTTGGGTAGATCGAGCTTGCCTTGGATCATGCCTAAGTGGATCATGACGTTCTTGATGCCCTTAGCACCCATGAGCTCGCAGTCCTTCTCGAACTCTTCGGAGTGACCGCCCCCACCGATTTCGGGGGTGATGCCGGGGATACCTAGCTTAGCCGCATACGAGGTGAGTGGAGTTAGGGGCGACGGAAACTCCCCGCCTGTGCCGGTTATTGGGTCGTGAAGGATGCCTAAGCCGAAAACTCGGGCGAGTTCGGCTGAACTCTTCTCGTGACTATATAACATCTTCAACAGGGAGCCCCCGCGTCCATGGCCGTGGAAGTCGAGGATATAATTGCATTTTTCGATCACTTCTTCGGAGATCACCTGGGCCATCTTCATCGTGAGCGAGACATCGGTGGGCTCCATGCTGCCGAAGAGCGGCGTTAGCCTCTTTCCAGGGAAGACGCGGTTTAGATTAGCGAAATCGACCGACTCTTCTGGGGGATTAGGAGTGCATCTTGTATTATGCTGGAAGGCGAGGGGATTTGCAACCGGAACGGCCAAGATCGTGCCAGTCAGCTTAGATGGGTCTATCTCACTAACAATGTTACGTATCGTTCTGTTATGATAATACTCTTGGCCATGAACTGATGCAAATAATCCAAGTACGGGACCTTCCTTCTTACCGTTTATTACATGTAATGGGATGGAGAGTTCTCCTCCATCCAAGTTTTTTGCAATCTTCATTTTAAAATAATTCTTTGATTTCAGTTCTATTTTTTGACCATACACTTTTTCGATCATTTCAGATCCTATTACTAAACCTATCTCAGGCTATTTAAAATTTATTAAAAAAAATCTATATAAATAATCAACACATAAAAGTAAATTAGTAAAACTTAAAAAAAAAGGGAAATTTAACTAGCAAATACTTATTTCTTTTTAATGTGGAGGAATCCTTTGTCATATAAAATACCGATTGAAAATATTGCTATAGCAATAGGTATGGTGTATATTGCATCAGTGGTCCATAAAAAGATCAATCTACCTGAGAGGTATGATGTTCTTACCATTACTACATTCGCAAGTAGCGCACCAAACGTAAGCATGATAAAATATCTTGGTAGTCTCATTGCATTTTTTATTACACCTTTTTGTTCAACATAGTAAGTGAAGATAAAATAGTATAACACGGACACGCTTCCGACAACTATGGCTAATCCCTTTAATAGGGATAGCCAATCCATACCAAGTTTGAACAATGAAATATTTGCAATGGTTTGATTAATAATTGTACTGTGTGCAGCCCCACGAATCCCAAGGCCAACTCCAGTTCCAACTAGTAGAGCCATTGGTATACGGTACAAGTAATAAAAGCTTCGTGAGAAGTAGAAGTACAATGTGAATCCGAGTATGATGGGAATGATATATAGTACATTTCCTGCAAGTAAAGGAACAATGGCAGAGCCATTTATTGAAGATATAGACATTACTAATATATGCCCAACAGATATACCTATGAAAACGTATTCGAATAGTCTGTAGACAGGGTTTTCCTTATATAAATAGCTCCATATGGCAAATGTACAAGCAGCTTCAAGTAAGATAGCTAGCGTCAAGTTCATTGTTTTTTACCCCTCCTAAAGTAGATAATGTTTCCAATAACGATCGCCCCTATGAAAAAGACGTGCGAAAAGTTCTGTACATTCATTATCGCCTTCGCCTGACCCGCATAACCTAAGAGGCCTTCATACTCGGCTCCACCTCGAGCTCCATTAAGGAGACCCTTCAATTGCTTTGACTGATAGTAGGTGTAAAGACTCTGGTAACTGCTTCCATCAGAAGCACTTATCATTATTGCATTATAGGGAGCATAGATCTGAGTGATAAACGGTTGTGAATTATAGCTTCCGATTAGCCAAATAGATATGTCTTTTGCACTTTGTATTTGTTGCATTAACGGCATGTCTACTATCGAACTGCCATCCGCATCGGTTTTAACTAGTCCATGAACATCTCGCCCAAAAGCGGAAATCGAAGTTTCTTTTCCAGGGAAGTATCCTAGATGTACATAGTCTTTTCCATACTTATAGCCTGTGAGATCTACCGAGGCTAAAGCTTGCTTAGCGTATAGAACAGCATCTGGACTCTCGAAGGTTGTGATGACAAATTTAAAGTGTCTCCTTATAGCGTGCTTAAGGAAAGCTAAAGCCTGAGGGTAGACCTCAGGAGCGGACTGAGTACTGAAATCGAAATTAATTAAGGCTATCGAGCCCTCAGGTATTGATTCAACTGTGTTATAAGCATCTTGAGTTGATTTGTTTACAGAAATTGGGATATTAATTGGAAAAATGAAAGGAAGACTTAGTGCGACTATAAATGATAGGTGAATAAGTTTTCGCAGAGTACTTGCTTCCATTTTTTATTCAGTCCTCCCAAACCAGCGTTTTTCTTGGCCTATCAGTATCCTGACGCCGAAGCCTATCGATGCTATAGCAGCGCCTATTTGTATCCCACGATTACCTCCAGCAGCGAAGCCGGTTACGAAGAAATCACCTATAACGGGTAATCCAGGCCATATTAGTTCCCCTATAGGAGCGTTTTGCAGCATTACAAATACTGCCGCTATGAGTAGTAGAATCGACTCGAAGTTTTTAGCCCTAAAGACTCTGAAAGCGGCGGATGCTAGGAAGAAAGCAAGCATTGAAGACATAGTTACGTTCAAAGGAGCCATCACATTATCGAAAAGGATTTTATAATATGGATGGTTTATTGAGCCTACCAATCCGATTCCCAAAGTTCCAAATAATATGATTATGAGAACTACACTGTATATCCAATATTTATCACGTCTAATTATAATTTTACTTTGACGCTGAATTATGTTTAGGGCTCCGATTCCAAATGAAAATGCCGTCACGATGACAGCCCAATTAGTTAATGTTGTTGAAGCAACTTGTAGGCCGGGGAAGGTGAAAACATAATCTGCAAGTATAATAACTCCCACAAGGAATGCTATCCAGACAGGCAAGTCTCTTCTAATTAGCGACACTCCATTTCACCTCACATTTTTATATAATTTACAATGTTGAATCCGAGAATCATGGCTATAGTTCCGACGATTGTAAAAACTATTAGACCGAACTTAAAGAGGTCCTGTCCTCTAAGCGCACCTCTTGGCGTAGGGTCGTCTGACAAATAAGCTGCCGCTGCGAAAAATTCCTCGCCAATTAGCGTATAGTCGCAGACCGCGAAGATTACTGGTAGCTGTGTAGTTCCGTCGGAGCCAGCAACCTGGAAAGCGCCTGCAATCTGAGCTCCTTCAGCAATTATCAGAGCTTCTGCGCCAAAGGATCCGGTCATAATGTTAGTGGCGATTCGTTCCCTTTGGAAAAGACCAAGAAGACCTGTTGAGAAAGCGTATTGTCTTGACGAGATAAACTGTATGTTCTCGGGTTTAAACTCATCAAGTTTATTCTCACTCACATAGGCGTCTTTAATTAACTCTGAAGCCAATGGTACTAATTCTGGGTTAGCGAAGGTTGCGATCAACTCAGCACCTCTTCGAGCGCAGATTTTAGCGACGTATGCCAGAATAGTCATGCCTGAAAGCAGAGACAGGCCAGATGAGGATCCTACTCCTCCGGCGTGCTCAGCACTTCCATATCCAGGCGTCCAATGGACAGGTCGACCCAATTCAACAGCTCGACCTATGCCCTCTTCTATCGCATCGATTGGTGCTAACCTTCTCACCGGGATGATTGATTTTTTTGCTCTTTGAAGAAAGAAAATGAAACAGGCAAATAGTATCAAGATCGTTATTAACACAGTAGTTCTTCCAGGGATTAATCCTATTGTGCTTATTCTAAAACCTCCTTACTTTACCGTTCATATTATGAATATGAATGGTATATAATATTTTCTAGATTTAATTATAATTATAAATAAGTGAAGTCAGCATATTTATATATAATATAATATAATATAATACTTGTATTCGGGACTATCAACGTTACTAAAGGAGGAAGGATGGTGGCAACGATATCTTTTTGATCGGTATCTTGGTCATCGCCTTGATCCTTTCGAGCTCGAGCTCCTCCTCGGTTGTGACGAGGGTGATGGCGTTCCCCTCCTTCCCAGCCCTGGCTGTGCGTCCGACCCTGTGGAAGTACATGTTAGGGTCCATCGGAATATCGTAGTTGAGTATCCACGGCACGTCCTCGATGTCCAGGCCCCTGGCAGCCAGCTCCGTGGCTATCATGAAGCTGAAGGAGCCCTTCCTGAAGCCATCGAGGACCTCCTGCCGCCGGCGCTGGGCGAAGTCACCGTGGAGGGGCTCGACGCTGTACCCTTCCCTAGTGAGGCTTGCATGGAGCTCATCTACGCCCCGCTTCATCCTGCAGAAGATGATGGCCCGGTCGATCTTGTAGAAATCGATGAGCCTCTTCAAGGTCGCCTCCTTCTCGTACGGCGCCACAACGATGTAGTGCTGGGTTATGGTGGATAATCCTATCTCGTCCCGGCTGACGTTGACGAACTCGGCGTCTGAAATGTACTTCTGGGCTATCATCATCGTCCTCTCGTCGATAATGGCCGACCAGAGGCTGATCTGCTTGACCCTCGGCGTATGCCTCAGGATGTACTCGATGTCCTCTATGAAGCCCATGTCGAGCATGTTATCCGCCTCGTCGAGGACGACCATTTTCAGGTCCTTCAGGACGAGGGTGCCACGCTTCATGTGGTCGATGAGCCTCCCCGGCGTCCCGACGACTATCGGTACACCTTTCCTGAGGTCGTTGAACTGGCCCTCGAAGGCGACGCCGCCGTATATGCTCGTCGCCCGCACCTTCGTGTACTTCGCGTAGCTGTTTATGTCGTCGGTTATCTGCTGAGCGAGCTCCCTGGTGGGCGCGAGCACCAGGCCCTGGACCTTGCCCGCCGAGGGGTCGACCTTCTCAATCATGGGGACGCCGAAGCAGGCCGTCTTCCCCGTCCCCGTCTTCGCCTGCCCTATGACGTTCCGACCATTTAGCATCGGTAGTAGGGACTGCTCCTGTATGGGGAACATCTCGTCGAAGCCGAGGTCGGCGATCGCCCTCTTCACCTCGGCGCTTATCTGAAGCTCCTTGAACCTCATCTCTATCAGCTGTCTTATCCGGCTATACGGTTCCCTTCAGAGAAGACACGGGCTTTAATAAAGATTTGAATAAAGGTGGAGCTACTTGGGTAGGCCGAACTTGCTGCAGGTCTCGGCTATAACCTCTTCGAAGAGCTTGAGCCCCTCGTCGACCTGCTCCTTCGTTATGATTAAGGCAGGCATCATCCTGAGTATACCGGTGCCCGGGCTGGTGCCGAGTATCAGCCCCTTCTCCTTAGCCCTGTCAGCGAGGTAAGCCATCGGGTTCTTCTCCGCGTCGAGCTTCTCGTCAGGCGTCAGCCCCTTAGGGACTATATCCTCCTTCGTCTCCTGATTGGCGACGAGCTCTACGCCCATGAAGAGGCCGAGGCCTCGGACATCGCCGATGACCTTCTGCCTCTCCTGCATGGCGCGAAGCTCCCCCATCATGTAGTTGCCCATCTCGGCAGCCCTGTCGGCGAGCTTCTCCTTGTAGTAGTAGTCGATGACGGCGAAGCTGGTGGCACATGCGAGGGCGTGGCCACTGTACGTGTAGCTGTGTGGGAAGCCCTTCACGTCGAAGTGGTCACCGATCTTCTTGTTCACGATACAGGCACCCAACGGGACGTACCCGGATGTGATACCCTTCGCGTAGGTCGCTATATCCGGCACTACGTTCCAGTGCTCGCAGGCGAACATCTTCCCCGTCCGGGCGAAGCCCGTCATCACCTCGTCGAAGATCATGAGGACGCCTGTCTCGTCGCAGATCTTCCTTATCCTCTGCCAGTAGCCGTCCGGCGGCACCACCTGCCCGGCCCAGCTGCAGATGGGCTCGGCCATGAAGGCGGCGACGGACTTCGTCCCCTCCTTCTCTATGGTGTAGCGGACGAACTCTGCGCAGAGGAGGTCGCACTCGGGGTACGTGTGCTTGAAGGGGCAGCGATAACAGTAGGGGCTCGGGACGTGCTTGAACTCCTCCATAATGCTCAGGCCCGGGAACAGGCGGTTCCTGGCGCTGCCCCCGATGCTGACCGTCGCGGCTGTAGAGCCGTGGTAGGCATCCCAGAACCCTATGATCTTAGAGGCGCCACGGTAGAGCTGAGCGACCTTCATGGCGACCTCGTTCGCCTCCGCCCCGCTGTTCCCGAAGAAGGTCTTGCACAGGTCGCCCGGCGTTATCTGTGCCAGCCTCTTCGCGAGCTGTATCTGGGGAACATTGAAGTAGCTCGGGGAGGCGTAGGCCATCTCGTCGAACTGCCTCTTCGCCGCCTCGACTATCTCCCTGTTCCCAAGCCCTATGTGGACGTTGTAGAGCTGGGAGATGAGGTCGAGGTACTTCTTACCTGAGACGTCCCAGAAGTAGACGCCCTCACCGTGGGTTATCACCGGCGGCTCGTGGCCTGGCCTCGGCTCCCAACGCTGCATTATGTACGCCTTGGCGTCTGCCTGGAGCGCCTCAACCTCATCCTTCGAGTAGAACCGTGGAGACATAACGACACCTTAAGGTAATGCTGCTATTGGCGCTTAAAGCATTACACCCGCGATTCTCCACGCCAATTAAGTGAATGGTCTCCCCTGCCTCGAGGCCAGATCCCCATTGATGCTTGCGTGCGCATCACCAAATGAGCCTAGAAAAATAGGAGACTGAACCAGCCAGGAAAAGAGAAATGTTCCTCTAAGGCGCTTCGGAGACTCATCTTCGTCTCTTGAACCTAAAAACAGCCTAAGAACGATTAAATGAGACGAATATAGTTGTTAGTGAAGGCTGTTGTCTTTGACCGACGAGAAAATCTTGGACGAGATGGCGCAATCAGTTGAGGATTTTGATGTGGACAAAGCTCTTGAGTTGATCGAGGCAGCGCTGAAGGATGGGGTCGACGCCGTCGACATCATCGAGAAAGGCTTCTCGGTGGGGCTGAGGAGGGTCGGGGAAAGGTTCGGAAAGGGAGAGGCTTTCCTCACCGAGCTGGTCGCCGCAGCCAACGTGATGGAGGAGGTCTCGGGGAGGCTATCGGTCGAGATCACAAGGTCTAAGAAGGAGAGGGAGCTCCTCGGCAGGGTCCTGATCGGGACGGTCGCCGGCGACGTCCATAGTATTGGCAAGAACATCCTTAAGGCGATGCTCGAGGTCGGCGGCTTCGAGGTCGTCGACGTCGGCGTTGACGTACCGACGAGCGTCTTCGTCGAGAAGACGAGGGAGTTGAAGCCAAACATCGTCGGGCTCTCGGCGCTGATGAGCACGACCATCACGGAGCAGAGGGAGGTCGTGGAGGCCCTTAAGAGGGCGGGCCTGCGGGGCGGGGTGAAGGTCATGATCGGAGGCGCCGCCGTCACTGAAAAGTGGGCTGAGGACATAGGCGCCGACGCGTACGCTGAGAATGCTTCTGACGCTGTGAAGGCCGCCCAGGGACTCGTCGCACGGCGTTAGCCGGTGTGCGACATGCTCGACTGCACTGGCGGCAAGTTCCAGGTGCTCTCCTCGGACCAGATATACGACATCCACACGGCGACCCTCGAGGTGCTCGAGAGGACGGGCGTCCTTGTAAAGGAGGAGAACGCCCTGAGGCTCCTCGACGGCGCCGGGGCTGATGTGGACTACAAGACTCAGAGGGTGAGGATACCGGCTCATCTCCTCGAGGAGGGGATCGATAAGGCGCCCAAGACGATCAGACTCTGCGGCCGCGACCCCAAGAACACCCTTGTAGTGGAGGGGAAGAGGTCCTACTTCGGCCTCGGCGGTTCTGGCATCTACATGCTTGACCTCGACACCTGCGAGAGGAGGATCGCCACGAAGAAGGACCTCGAGGACGCTTCGAGACTCGCGGACGCCCTCGAGAACATAGACTTCCTCATGGGCCTCATCATACCGCAGGACGTAAACCAGAAGGTCTGGGACAGGCACAGCGCACAGGCCAAGCTCCATAGCACCATGAAACACTCCTTCACAGGCGCCCTCGGAGCCGAGGGGGCCAGGGACGTGCTCAAGATGGCGTCCCTCGTCGCAGGGGGTGATAAGGAGCTCGAGATGAGCCCCCTCTTCTCCTTCATCCTATGCACCGTAAGCCCCCTCACCCAAGACGCGCGGAACACGGAGACCGCGATCGAGCTGGCTAAACATAAGGCGCCCATAATATTCGCCTGCGAGTCCATCAGCGGGGGGACGGCGCCGGTTACCCTCGCGGGGACCTTAGTGCAGCAGAACGCCGAGGTCCTGAGCGCCAACCTCATCGCCCAGCTTGTGAGCCCGGGCACGCCAGTGATCTATGGTGCAGTCTCGAGCCCGATGGATATGAGGAACGGCAGCATAGTCCTCGGCGTCCCAGAGGTCGCGCTCCTCGGCGTGGCTGTTACCCAGATAGCACAGCACTACGGCATCCCCCTCTACTCAATGGCCGGCATAACGGACTCCAAGATACCCGATGCCCAGGCGGCCTACGAGAAGGCGCTGCAGCAGGTCCTCGTGGGGCTAGCTGGGGGTAACCTGATCCACAACGCTGCTGGCATGCTCGACAAGATGATCACCGGGAGCCTTGAGCAGATGGTGATAAACAACGAGGTGATCGGCATGGTCAAGAGGATAATGAGGGGAATAGAGGTCAACTCAGACACCCTGGCCACGGAGGTGATCGACAAGGTCGGCCCAGGCGGCAACTTCCTCGGCGAGAAGCATACCAGGACCCACTACCAGAGGGAACATGACCTGACGAGGCTCAGCGACAGGAACACGAGGGAGGCTTGGGAGAAGGCCGGGCGCAGGGATGTCGTGCAGAGGGCGAAGGAGATAGTTAGGGAGAAGCTGAGGGACCACCACGTCGAGCCGCTGGACGCGAGCATCGTGAGGGGGCTCGAGGAGATCGTGAAAGACTCCGAGAGAAGGGTCAAATAGGGAACATTAACCTCTTTTCTTCACACCTTTTTCGGCGGCGGGGAAGAGGCCCAGGTTCCGGTTCGGGAGCCAAAGGGCGTTGGTGAACTCCTTTTTGAAGTCCGGACTCGTCGCCAGCTCCACATACTCCACCTTCGCCGGTATGCCCTCTGCCAGCCTCCTCATCCTCCTCGACACCAACGCCATCCTTGCCCCCGTCAGCGCCGAGTTCCCGAGGAACCTGATTCTGCCGTCATCGACGTCCGGTATCAATCCGATCGTCTTAGCGTTCCGCTTATCGACCTGACTACCGAAGGCTCCGGCTATGAGCACTTTTTTCAGGTCTTCCTTCCCGATGTTCAGTTTCCCCATCAAGACCGCGCTGGCGGAGTAGATGGCGGCCTTCGCCAGTAGAACCTCGTTTATGTCCCTCTCAGATATGGTGATATCGCCGTCTATCCCCGCCTCTTCTCCCCAGGCTATCACGAACTCCTTACTATTCCCGGCTTTCCTGAGTCTAGGCGTCTTGATATTCGCGTTGAACTTCCCGAGCCCGCTTATCACCCCGCTTTGGAGGAGCTGAGCCACGGCGTCGATGATCGCCGAGCCGCACAATCCGACCGGCTTATCGTCGCCAAGCGCCTCGAATTCAACCTCGTAGGTCTCCTTATCGATCCGGATCTTCTCTATCGCCCCGTCGACGGCCTTCATCCCGTGCTCGATGTGGACGCCTTCGAAGGCAGGCCCCGAGGCGCAGGAGCAACAGATGACACGGTCCTCGCGGCGGAGGATAACCTCTGTGTTGGTCCCTATGTCGAGGAGGAGAATAGGACCTCCCGACCGGTATATCCCGGCTGAGAGGATGTCCGCGACCGCGTCCGCCCCCACGAAGCCGTCGATTATCGGCAGGAAGAGGACATGCCCGCATGGGTTGATCTTGACTCCCAGGTCCCTCGCCTTAACGTCGACGGGGCTCTTCGACACGGGCGTGAAGGGAGCCCTCGCGAGATACCTCGGCTCCAGCCCTAGCAGGAGGTGATGCATCGCGGTGTTTCCGACGAGCACAACCTCGTATACGTTCTCTGGGCTAAGACTCGTTTCCCGGCACAGCTGCCATATGAGGGTGTTGACGCCGCCGATGACCGATTCCTGGAGCATCAGCCTGTTCTCGGCTTTCTCCTGTGAGAATGCGATCCTCGATATGACATCCTCTCCGTAGACTATCTGAGGGTTCTCCATCGACCTAGATATGATCGTTTCACCGTTGTTCAGGTCGACGAGATTGCAGGTAATCTTCGAGGTCCCGACATCGACGGCTAGGCCAAAGAGTTTCTCCGAGGTAACCCCGGCCTCGACTGAGATTACCTCAGATTCGTCCCGGACGACGACTGTGACGAGGTCGGAGGATCGTAAGATATTCGGTAGCTCCCTCACTGCTTGGAGGTCGACCGCTAAGCCGACCAGATCCTGCTCCTTATGCAAGGCGTCAAGCAGCCTCTCGACGTCGGACCTATTATCATCGAGGGAGGGCTCCGCTACCCTGACGGGATACTTCCTTAGCGTCGGCTCCGGTTTGACGCGCCTCTCTTTGCCCCACTCTGTAAACCTCCTAGGCCGGAGGCGGCTCTCAACGGGAACCATCACGGTGATCTTGTCCGCGTCAGATGTCAAGCGGGCGTCGCACGCGAGCCTGTACCCATGGACGATCTCATCCTCGGAGAGGATCAGCTTCTCCTTGTCGGTTACGCCATTCAGCCCGGCCTGATCCTTCACTATCACCCTGCATTTCCCGCATGCCTGCTTCCCTCCGCACTCTGACCTCACCCCGATCTCGTTGTTCTGGGCGACCTCAAGTATCGTGCTGGGTATCTTGGCTTCGACCTTCCTCCCGTAGGGCTCGAATAGCACCTTAACCCTCGTATCCAACAGTCGCATCCTCCTCGGGGATATTTATGCAGCTTCTGTCCGACTTGGCGGCCATTTCCTGGACCATTTTAGGGTATCCTGTATATGGGGTGTGTCCTGTCCGGCCTCCTGCCCTCCTCTATGGAGGTCTGGGCGATCGCGGTGTTGACCAGCGCCACCGACGGGAACACGTAATCTGCGCTCTCCAGAGGGCCGTACAGGATGAAGTCGGCGCCGAAGGCCGCGCTCAGCGCGGATACTACGGCCGTGCTAGGCCTAGCCGCCTGCGGCCCCATCTTGGTCTTCAGGCCTCTCCAGGTCCCGATCGCGTTGTGGGCACCGCATCCAGCCGGGTAGCCGAGCTCGTTCTTCTCGGCCACGATCGCCTTGCAGGCGGAGCCGAGGGACGGTATGTCCAAGACGCAGGTATCAACCAAGACATTCTCCACGCCGGCTTCTAGCAGACGGGGCAAAGTTTCTCTGATGCAGTTCATCCTGCCCCTGCTCGTGAAGTCCTTCATGTTGTAGGCGAGTAGGACCGCGTTCTTGACCCCGCTCTGCCTCAGGCTCTCAAGCTCGTCAGGCTGATAGCCGGGGCTAATCGAGTTGTAGATAACCCTGTCCGCGAGTCCGATCTCTATGACGTGCTTAAGGGCGCCCATCCTTATCTGGGCGGAGAGGCCATCCATCAGCAGCGGGCACACCGTGACCCCTGAGACGAAGTCCAACTCCTTTATCAGTGCCTCCGGCGTCGCGCCCACGACGTCGAGCATGCAGGGGTTGCCGGTCTTATCTGAGAACTCCTCCTGGGTCTTGATCGCCTTCTCGGCTGCCTCCTTGTCGAACTCCCCCTTCTTCTCGTCGACGACTATTTTGTGGTTCCTGAAGAATATGCTGCCGACGAGGACCGTGGGGCGTGTGCCCGGGGCGCCGCCGACCTTGACTCCACCGATCTCGAAGACCTTCTGCGGGCTTTTAGGATCCAGGAAAGTGTCCAAGGCCCACCCTCACCGTACAACCCTCACAGTGAATTCCTCGTAATTATAGTTTGGGAGCAGGCCCATCTTCGAAGTGGGTCCTCACAATCAGTTGGAGTATCCAATTTAGGTTAGCCATATTCAGGCTTGGCAGGGGGCTGCGGAGGAAGACTTCAATTAAGCATATTATCCGCGGTACATGAGAGTCACTGATGCAGCTTGTCTAAGGTCGCCGTCGTCAGGGGCAGGAGGGGAGTCGAGCCAGTTTACAGGGCCCTCGACCTAGTAGATTACGGGGAGGCATTGAGGGGCTGGGACAGGGTCCTGGTCAAGGTCAACTTCATCACCACTAAGAACTGGGAGACGGGGGCCACGACGGACCCAGTCGTCGTCGAGGCGATCATCGACAGGGTGAGGGAGCTCAAGGCCGAAGTCTACGTCGTCGAGTCGGATGCTACGATGACGAACGCGGATAAGGCCTTCGTCGCGAGCGGGATGAAGGAGATGTGCGACCGTAAGGGCGCCCCATGGATCAACCTGAGGCACGCAGGCGACAGGGTCAAGATCGATGTACCCGGGGGAGCGGCGCTCAAAAGCGTCGAGGTCCCGCGCATAGTCAGGGATTCAGCCATAGTCAGCGCGGCGAAGCTGAAGACACACACCGAGACGGGCGTCACCTTGGGGATGAAGAACATGTTCGGCATCCTGCCGGACAAGTTCAAGGGCAAGTATCACTTGAGGGGGATAGACAGGGTAATCCTGGACGTCAACACAGTCCTGAGGCCGCGGCTGACGGTTATAGATGGCTTCGTCGCCATGGAGGGGAGGGGGCCAGTTGGCGGCAGACCCGTGAGTATGGATGTGATCATAGCCGGCTCTGACCCGGTTGCAACCGACGCGACCGCCGCGAGGATCATGGGCTTCGACCCCCACCTTGTCAACCACATAAGCTCAGCCCATGACAGGGCGCTGGGCGAGATAGACGGCGTCGAGATCCTCGGGGAGAGGCTCGAGGACGTGACCAGGGTCTTCAAGAGGTTCTGACCCAAGCCACATTTTATAATGCGTTGGGCTTGACAGGCGCTTCCTATGCGTTTTTGCGCTATCTTTCGCGTTTTTTGCGTGGATCGAGATCAAAATGGCGCGGTTCCCGGGTGCCTTCCGGTGAGAGGAGCCTTTTCCCGAGAGATCCGGTGGACCCCCCCTCCTATTTTTTAGGCTTTGACGTTGATCGCCTTCGTCGTACCCGGCTTCATGTACTGGTAGGCGCTCGGCTTCAGCTCGATGAGCACGTAGGACGGGTCGTCCGGCGTCTCCCAGAACTGCTTGAGGAAACTGACCCTGTCGTAGACCTCCTTCCTCACCCTTGGCGCCTCGACTAATCGTGTGGTGCACTCCGCCCTCAGGGAGCCCTTGTCGTCCCCCTCGTCGAGGAGGATGCAGAACTCGGCCCTCGGGTTCTCCCTCAGCTGCTCGACCTTCGCGTCCTCCGTGCCCGTGGCCACATAGAACCTGCCGTTCAGGTGTATCAGAGTAACAGGCCTGAGCCTCGGCTGATCCCCGTCGACAGTCGCCAGGTGGGCGACCTGGGTCTCGGCGAACCTACCAGTCACCTCGTTCCTCAGCCCCTCGTTCGTCGACATGGAACTCTGAGAATGATCTGGTCTCTGCCCCTAATAAGGTTCTTAGTTCAAGGCAAGATCCAGAGGATGAGGAGAAGTTTTCGACGGTGAATGCGGGTTGGGAACCCCCTTCTGCCATAGTTCTCTTCAACAAGGCCCAGATCGCCAGAAAAAGCTAACCCTTATACCGTTTGCGAAGCTTAGCTGAGTTCGTCTAGGCGTGATCGGTGGATGCCGGCAATAGAGACTGTTGGCCTGGTTAAGCGGTTCGGCTCGTTAGCTGCCGTTGATGGGCTCAGCTTCGAGGTTGAGGCCGGCGAGATATTCGGGCTCCTGGGGCCTAACGGCTCAGGGAAGACGACGACAATCCGTATGCTCTCCTGTCTCATTGCGCCAACCGAAGGCCAGGCTTCGGTTGGGGGACACGACATCCGCCGAGACCCGCTGAGGGTGAGGGAGATCGTTGGCGTCCTCACCGAGAACCCGTCCCTATACGAGAGGCTGACCGCCTACGAGAACATGGAGTTCTTCGCGAGGGCGTACGGCGTCGCAGACGAGGCAGCCAGGGCGGCGAGGATCAGGGAGGTCCTCGAGTTCTTCGAGCTCTGGGAGAGGAGGGGCGAGAGGGTGGGCACCTACTCTAAGGGGATGAAGCAGAAGCTCGCAATAGCCAGGGCGATCGTCCACAGCCCCGAGGTCCTGTTCCTCGACGAGCCGACGGCTGGCCTAGACCCCAAGGCGTCGAAGGACATCAGGGACATGATGGAGAGGCTTAGCAGGCAGGAGAAGCATACGATACTCTTATGCACCCACAACCTCGAGGACGCTGAGAGGCTCTGCAGTCACGTCATGATCATAAACAAGGGTAAGAGCATCGTAGCAGGCACAACGGACGAGCTCCGCAGGAAGATCGCTGGTCCCCCGAAGCTCGAAGTAGGCCTGATCAAGGTGACCGAGCAGATCGTGAGGGCCGCGGAGGCCTCGGAGAACGTCAGGGCTGTTGAGGTCAACGGGGCCAACACTAAACTTATGATCGATGTGGACGACCCGGATAGCTCCACTCCGTACGTCGTGAAACGGATTGTCGACGCCGGTGGCCTCGTTAGGTCCGTGCAGCTCGTCGAACCCTCCCTAGAGGAGGCATACTTGAAACTCGTCAAGGAGGCGGCGGCATGAGGCTGGAGAGGGCCCTCCTCGTGTTCGGTAAGGATTGGCGCGAGGTTAGGAGGAACTGGGAGGTCATACTGCCCATCACACTCGCCCCCCTCATCTTCTCCGTCATCTTCCCAGCCATATTCTTCCTCCTCCCGAGCTCCGTAGGCGGCTCAACTTCGACCAGCGATTTCGAGGCGCTGATCAGGAACATGCCGAGCAACATCAAAGCCGAG
>Ga0315279_10002332_pt1 | contig 28798 bp, 24 predicted proteins | sample YL17G06_20_MG_FD_203694 | JGI IMG/M metagenome (GOLD analysis project Ga0315279, IMG submission 203694) | Sediment microbial communities from Yellowstone Lake, YNP, Wyoming, USA - YL17G06_20 | ecosystem: Environmental > Aquatic > Freshwater > Lake > Sediment | place: USA: Wyoming | collected... | reverse complement strand
ACTTCTGGAACAGAACAATTCGAAGCGTGAATTCTTCAGGACCGGTTCGTACCGCTTCGCCCCCTTCTCCTCGAATCAAATCCATCATCGTTCGTGAAATGGGAATGGACAGGTTAAAGGAGGATGAGCCTTGAGGAACTTCGCAAAACAGAAGAAGATTTTTCAAAAGAACCGTTCCCAGGGGAGAGTAAAAGATTCTACTCAAAAACTCTAATAGACACGATCCGATTTCATTTGAAGTGATATGCGAAAGGTCAATAATTTGGGAGATCATATTCTGCTTTCTCAGTTCATCCTTTTCTTTCTCCTCTTCCGAAAGCTGTTTGCTATAGCGCAGACAATCACGAATCTCTTCGCAGTTTCGACACTCGACCCTTGATTGAGTGGTGGTTTGGCTATGATTGAGGTTGGTCTCCTTTAGTGACCCAAAGCAATCCTTACGATCCATTCACTTTTTCTCCTTGAGTTACCTCTCCTCCTTTTCATAGACCAAATCATTTCAAACTTGTCAAGAGAAATTTCTGATATTTTTTAGAAATACTTTCCTTATGGACTTGGTAACCTTTAAGAATATTTTCGTCAAGACCCACCGGGACTCTCTGATGACATCCCTGTCTGCAACAGGTAGGTGTATCATCAGGAAAATGGATCGTCGTTTTTCAGAGTTCTCACAAAAAAACATTGACAAATTTGTGGCCATCTCATAAGATTCTTATAAATTTGTAGAACATTGTTCTATATACAGAACAGCCAATTTAGGGCAGATTTCTGGAATGTTATCCTGAAGAGGTCGCCGGGTGGATGTTAAAAAAAGGCTGCCAAAGGGCGGTTTAAAAGGAAAGTCGGTTTATAAGCCTTCGGTTCCAGCAGTGGAACAGGCATCACGAGTTCTTCTCTGTTTAGGAGAAAGTCCCCATTTCAAGATGAGGCTGACGGAAATATGTAACCAAGTTGGAATTCATAAAAGCAAAGGCCATTCTATTCTAAACACATTAAAACAGTTTGGATTTGTGGAAAAAGATACTCAGACGAAAACCTACTCGTTAGGACCTGCTTTGATTTTCTTGTCCCGGCACGTTTTGGATAACCTCCATTACCCGGAGATTGTAGCACCTTTTCTCGATGACCTTGCCAAGGAAACGAATGGAACTGCTCTCTTTGGTTTAATTTACGGGGAACATCTCCTCGTGGTCGGGAAAAGTGAAGGGAATCAAAATATTGGGTTTACCATTCGCCTGGGACACAGGTTCCATATCACATTAGGTGCTCACGGGAAAGCCATTGTGGCCTTTATGCCCGAAGCGGATAGAGAAAAAATATTGACTAAAAAAAGAGTTTACTTCCATGGCTTTGATATTTCACGACTGAACATGAAGCGGTTGAAAGAGGAACTTATTAAGTGTAGACAACTGGGATATGCTCAGGATATTGGTGAAATTACTCAAGGGGTCAATTTCGTAAGCGCACCGGTATTTGGTGTGCAAGAAAAAATCATTGGATGTATTATCCTCATTGGAACCTTTTCGGAGAGTTTGATTGAAAAATACGGTCCTAAAACAGGTGATGTTGCAAAGCGGATTTCTTATAAGCTCGGAGCAGATATTAAAAACCTTTACGGAGATTTCTGAAAAAGTCCCGAAATCTCTTAAAATCTGTGTAATCATTTTTTGAAATCAGTGCAATGAAGAAAGCTTATAGTAGTTTTTCAGAACTCTCTTACGGAGATGTAAAGGGAAACAATTTAGAGCGCGCTGCTTAAGAGAAAAAAGGTGGCCATTTCTGTTATTGAAAAGGAGGAAAACCGATGGAAGAGGTTAAAAAAATTCGAACAGCTTGCCGTAGTTGCCACGGAGGCTGCGGTGTCATCGCCCATGTCAAAGAGGGTAAGGTGATCAAAGTGGAGGGGGATCCGAATTCCCCCATCAGTCATGGGACCTTGTGCAGCAAGGGCCTGGCCATCACCCAATTGGCCTACCACCCGGATCGAGTACTTTATCCTTTAAAGAGGAAAGGAGATAAAGGGGAAGGCAAATGGGAACGGATCTCGTGGGACGAGGCCTTGAATACCATCGCAGAGAGATTCAAAAAGGTGATTGCTGAATACGGGCCAGAGTCGATCGTTGTAGGTCAGGGGACCGGCAGGGATTATGAAAGTCACCTTTACCGATTTGCTAACCTTCTGGGAACCCCCAATGTCCTGACCGCCGGGCATATGTGTTACGTGTCAAGGGTCGGATCCACCCTGATTACCTGCGGCACCCTGCCCATTGCCGATTATGAAGGTGGGCCCAAATGTATCGTCATTTGGGCCTGCAATCCTCAGTGGACCAACCCGGACGAATACAAAGGAGAAAATTTCTGGAGGGCATACAAAAAAGGAGCCAAGCTGATCTGCATCGATCCCCGGAAGGGATTCATTGCGAATAAAGCCGACCTCTGGCTTCAAATCCGTCCAGGGACAGATGCCGCCCTCTCCATGGGGTTTCACCGCGTCATCATTGAGGAAGAGCTTTACGAGAAGGAGTTTGTGGAGAACTATATCAACGGCTGGGATGCCTTTAAAGAAAGGGTGACGAAGGATTATCCCCTGGAAAAGGTTCAAGAGATCACCTGGGTTGATAAAGATCTTATCCGGAAGGCGGCGAGGATGTATGCTACCACCAAGCCAGCCTGTATCCATTGGGGCGTGCCCACGGAACAGACCAATAACTGCGTCAATTACACACGCGCCACAACTGGACTGATGGCAATCACAGGCAATCTGGATGCTCCTGGAGGGAACGCCCTTTTTGTGAACCCGCCCACGCGTACGGTGGCCGAATTTTCCCGCCATCGTGATCTTTCTCCGGAGCAGCAAAAAAAGAGGCTGGGCGGAGATCAGTTTAAGCTTGGCGCCAGAGTGGCCCTGATCAACCCCAAGAAAGCATGGGATGCCATCGTTACTGGCAAACCCTATCCTCTGAAGGCCGGGATTCTATGCGGCAGCAATCCAGTGGTAACAAGAGCCAATGCCAAAGAGGTTTACGAAGCATTGAAGAAAATAGAGTTCCTCGCTGTTATTGATTTCTTTCTCACCCCGACAGCAGAACTGGCCGATATCTTCCTGCCTTCTGGGACCTGGCTCGAGCAGAACCATGTTGCCGACAACTGGAAACGGCACGGTTATGTGTTGGCCAGGCAGAAGTGTGCAGAGATCGGTGAATGCTGGCAGGATCACAAGATCTTTTTGGAATTGGGTAAACGAATGGGCCAGGACTGGCCGAACACGGTAGAGGACGCGCTCGATTACCTGCTCGAACCCTCTGGACTGACCTGGGAGCAGTTTAAAGAGAAGGGATATCTACGGGGCGAAATGGTTTATTATAAATACAAGCAGCGGGGCTTCTCTACCCCTACCAAGAAAGTGGAACTCTATTCGACCATTCTGGAGAAATGGGGATATGACCCCCTTCCCAAATATGTTGAAGTCCCTGAGAGCCCGGTTTCTACGCCCCATCTCCTCAAGGATTATCCGTATATCCTTAACGCTGGACTACGGACGCCAACCTTTTTCCATTCAGCGAACCGGAATATACCGTGGTTGAGAGAGATCAGACCCTACCCCATTGTGGAGATCCATCCTGAGACAGCCAAAAAACATAATATCAAAGATGGACAATGGGTGTATATATCGTCGCCAAGAGGACGCATCAAGCAGCGTGCAAAATTAAATGACAACATTGATCCACGGGTGGTTGTGGCAGAGCACGGGTGGTGGTACCCGGAACAAAAAGACCCGAGTCATGGTTGGGACGTGTCAAATGTCAATATTCTGACCAACAATGCCTACGAGACTCTGGATCCTGCTATGGGCTCCACGAACCTAAGAGTCTGTTTGTGTAATATATCTCCCTGTGAAGATGAAATAGCTCAATAGGAGGAAAGAGATGGGAAAAGTATCCTTAATGCTGAACGAATATGAATGTATGGGTTGCCATGCTTGTGAAGTGGCTTGCAAACAGGAACATGGGTTGGGTGTTGGCCCGAAAGTAATCCGAGCGATCGAGAAGGCTCCCTATTTCAAGCCCCTATTTTGTCACCATTGTGAAGATGCGCCCTGTGCACTGGCCTGTCCAGAGGATGCGATTACCAAGGATCCAAAGACCGAGGTAGTTCTCGTTAACAGCGAGAAGTGTAACGGCTGTAATGCGGTGGTGGGGAAGTCCGGAGCTGAAAAACAGGAGACCTCTTTGTGTAAGGTAGGGTGCCCGGCACATATCGATGTCCAGGGATTTGTGAGCCTTGCTGTCAAGGGAAAATTTCAGGAAGCCTTACAGCTCATCAAGCTTGCAAGCCCCTTTCCCTCCATTTGCGGCAGGGTCTGCCCTCACCCCTGTGAGTCTGAGTGTTACCGCGATCAAATCGACAAACCTGTGGCCATCCATGCGATTGAGCGTTTCCTGGGTGATATGGATCTGAAGGCAAAGAAGCGTTATGTGCCAGAAATCAAACCAAAGAAAAAGGAGAAGGTTGCCATTATTGGATCAGGTCCTGCGGGTTTGACTTGTGCCTACTATCTTGCTCAAGAAGGTTATAAAGTAACGATCTTTGAAAAAGCTAAGGTATTGGGCGGGATGCTTACTGCAGGTATTCCTTCGTATCGCCTACCCCGCAAGATTGTCGAGGATGAAATTAAGATGATTCGCAATATGGGCGTGACCATGAAAACCGACGTGGAGGTGGGAAAGGATAAAACGATTCCTCAATTGCGTAAAGACGGATTCAAGGCCTTTTTCATTGCTATCGGTGCGCAAGAGAGTATCCGACTGGGCGTTCCAGGTGAAGATCTGGATGGTGTTTACCGGGGCTTGGACTACCTCCATCAACTCAACCTCGGAAAACCCATCAAGCTCTTGGAAAGGGTTGCGGTGATTGGCGGAGGCAATGTGGCTATGGACGCAGTCAGGTCCGCCCGAAGGTTGGGGTCTGAAAAGGCTTTTATTCTTTACCGGCGAGGCCTGGAGGAAATGCCTTCCACACCGGAAGAGATTAAGCAGTGTCGGGAAGAAGGGATTTCCATCAAAACCTTGGCTCAACCTGTGCGGTTCACCAGTAACAATGGCCGGGTCAAAGCGATCGAATGCGTCAAAATGCGTTTGGCAGACCCCGATGAGAGCGGACGGAGGAGACCCGAACCTATCTCTGGTTCTGAATTTACGGTTAAAGTAGATGCTGTGATCACAGCTTTGGGGCAGGAATCAGATTGGTGCTGTTTGACGCCCGAGTGTACCTGTACATTGACCGAATGGGGAACCATGAAGATTGATCCTTTGACACTTCAGAGTGAGGATCCCGATATCTTTGCAGGGGGAGACGCAGCAAGAGGCCCCAAGACCGTGATTGAGGCCATTGCTGACGGAAGACAGGCAGCCATTTCGATTGACCGATATCTCAGTGGCCAGAACCTTCGATTGGGTAGAGATATACAATTGGAAGCAATAAAAGAACCCCAGAAAGGGAAGTACGATCGGGCCGCCCGGGCTCAGATGCCTTACCTGGAACCCAAGAAGCGTATCAGGAATTTCAACGAAGTCCAGAAGGGACTCACGAAAGGAGTAACTGTTCAGGAGGCAAAGAGGTGTATCTCCTGCGGGACCTGCTGTGTCCAGACCTGTCCTTATGACGTCATGCAGTTCAATCACGAAGTCACGAAGGCGGTAAAGTGCGACCTCTGTGTTGAGAAGCGAGGGAGGAACGAGGTTCCTGCTTGTTATGCGATCTGCCCGACTCGGTGCATTTTCTGGGGAGATCCGAAGAAATTTGCAGGGAATTATAAGGTCCTATAAAAGATAACATCAAGGGCCCAAGGGGCCGAGGATTCAAGGGGTCAAGGGACTAAAAAGGTTTTTCTTCTTTACTGCTCTCAAACCCTGGGATTCTCGATCCCCAGAACCCTTTTCCATTCCTGATATGCCACCTGAGAAACACGAGCCCCTCACCTGGAGGGATCCTAAGACCGGCTTGGAGTGGCAGTGTCAATCTCCAGGCGAGATGACTTGGCATGAAGCTCAAAAGTATGGAGAATCACTTTCATTGGATGGTAAGGACGATTGGCGATTACCAACTTTAACAGAACTGGAATCTCTACTGGACAGGAGCAAGGCGCGTCCCGAAGGGAGACCTCCTATGCGCGAAGAGGTACCCTTTAGAGATGAATTATCGTACTGGTCATCCACGACCTTTGAGCGTGGCACGAAGAATGCCTGGATCGTGATGTTCGACGGTGCTTATGTGCTTAGCTACTATAAGAGTAACTCATACTTTGTCCGTTGTGTTCGAGGGTAGAGGAAAGAAAAGGGGAAAAGAAAATAGAAGGAGATAAGCATGGATTCGATTCAGCCATCGGATGAAAGAATCGTTCGAAGCCACTGCCGTATCTGTCATGGGGGTTGCGGGGTTCTGGTTCATGTACAGAATAACAAAGTGATTCGGATTGAGGGTGATCCCGAATCGCCAATCAGCCGTGGAACCCTTTGTCCTAAAGGGATTGCTTCGATTCAACTGGCTCACCATCCCGATCGACTGCTCTATCCCTTAAAAAGAAAGGGTACCAGAGGGGATGGCCATTGGGAACGAATCTCCTGGGATGAAGCCTATGAGATACTGACATCAAAGTTGAATGAATATAAAGAAAAATATGGGGCAGAGTCCATTGTTCTGGGTTATGGGACGGGTCGGGATAATGAAGCATTTATTTACAGATTTGCTAACCTTTTAGGTACACCCAATGTGCTCACAGCAGGCCATATGTGTTATGGACCGAGGGTCTCTACCTCCATCATTACTTGCGGGAACCTCCCCGTTTGCGATTATGAAAGTAACCCTAAGTGTATTATGGTTTGGGGAAATAATGCCATCGTTTCCAATCCTGATGAGTATAAAGGGGTCTATCTCTCTGATGCTCTGGCAAAAGGTGCGACATTGATTGTCGTCGATCCTCGATTCACCAAATTGGCTGATCGATCTAATCTCTGGCTTCAGCTTCGGCCAGGGACCGATGTGGCTCTGGCCCTGGGGATGCTCCATGTGATCATTGAGGAGGAGCTTTGCGATAAGGAGTTTGTGCAAAAGTGGATCCATGGATGGAAAGAATTTGTAGAACGGGTACAAGAGTATCCTCCAAAAAGAGTCTCTGGAATAACATGGGTTCCTGAAGAAAAAATTAAGGAAGCTGCTCGGCTCTTTGCCAAGACGAAACCTGCATGCATTCAGTGGGGAGTGGCTATTGAGCAATCTATTAATTGTGTGGATAATAACCGGATTCTCATTGCCTTGGCCGCCGTCACAGGAAATCTCGATGTCCCGGGTGGTATGGTCTTTTATGTTCCCCCCTCGACGATGAACGCAGGTCAGTTTGGGGCACATAAACTCCTTCCTCCTGAGCAGAGAAAGAAACGATTGGGCGGAGATGTCTTCAGACTTGCAGATGCTTTTGCCATTCTCAATCCAAGATTTGTGTGGGATGCCATCCTCTATGAAAAACCTTATCCTGTCAAAATGGTCTTCCTGATTTCTTCGAATCCTGTCATCACACGAGCGAATGCGTCGATGGTTTATGAGGCTCTGGAAAAAGTGGATTTCCTCGCTGTCTCAGACTTTTTCCTGACACCCACAGCTGAATTGGCAAATCTCGTTCTGCCTGCAGCCACATGGCTCGAGATGGACTATGTGGCAGAGTTTTGGAAGAGACATGGATATGTATTGGCTCGACAGAAAGTGATCCAGGTAGGAGAATGCAAGTCAGATCATGAGATGCTCAATGAACTTGGGAATCGAATGGGGCAAAAGGAACACTGGTGGCCGACCATTCATGATGCTTTGAATGCCATCCTTGCCCCTTCGGGTTTGAAGTTTGAAGAATTTATAAAGAAAGGTTTTCTTCGAGGAAAGATGGAGTATCGGAAATACGAGAAAAAGGGATTTTCTACACCTACGGGGAAGGTTGAACTCTATTCCACACGGATGAAAGAATGGGGATACGATCCTCTTCCTCAGTTTCGAGAACCTCCTGAATCTCCTGTGAGTCGGTCAGATCTCTTGAAGGATTACCCTTATATTCTCATTACGGGCATGCGCCCGACTGCTTTTTTCCATTCTGAGCATCGTCAGATTCCGTGGCTGAGGGAGCTTCTACCAGAACCTTTTGTCGAGATTCATCCTGAGACTGCAGAAAAGGAGGGAATCAAAGAGGCGGACTGGGTAACCATCGAATCCCCACGAGGGAAGTGCTTTCAACGGGCAAAATTGACTTTGGGAATTGATCCACGGGTGGTCGGAGCTCAGCATGCGTGGTGGTTTCCTGAAAGGGATTCTCCTGGGCATGGATGGAAGGATTCAAACATCAACCTCTTAACAGACAATGATCCAGCCACCTGTGATCCGGCCATGGGTGCAACTAATCTTAGGGTACTGCTCTGCCGGATTTCTAAGAGAAGCGAGGGCTAAGCATGGCTAAAAAGCTTGTAATGATTATTGATGAGGAGATCTGCTGGGGATGTGATACCTGTGAGTTGGCCTGTAAACAGGAGAATAACCCCCCCGAAGGATCTCGTTGGATACAAGTGAGAACAAAAGGAGTCCAACAAATAAATGGCAAGTTGAAACTTACTTATTCCCCTGCTCGATGCCTCCAATGTTTAAAGCCTCCCTGCAAGGATGCCTGCCCAGTCAATGCGATTTCCCAAAGACCTGACGGCATTGTCCTTATCCATCCAGAGGCCTGTATTGGTTGTAAGGACTGCATTGAGGCCTGTCCTTTTGGAGTCATGCAGTTCAATTCAGAAAAAGGGATAGCAGAGAAATGTCATCTCTGCTATCACCGGATTGACCGGGGAGAAAGACCGGCCTGTGTGGATAAGTGCATTGGGAGATGCATCTATTTTGGTACGATCGAGGAACTGCTTGCCCAATTAGGAAATAAACGTTGGAGGTTTGTCTCCGATGAAAGTTAGAGGATAATAAATATAGAAGAATGAAAATCTCAAGAATTTTCTTGACAAATTTTTTCCATTCGGTTAAGAAGAATTCACTGGTGAGACCGATAGATTTAAGCGATAAGAGGGTGTTTGGCTTTTATTATTGGTATTACATTAAGGTCATACACCCATGCGCTTAGATCCTAATTAGATAACCAAGATCAGGGCCATGGGTGATAAAAACCCATGGCCTTTTCTATTTTTAGGGCCGTCGGGAATTTTCTTGATGGCCCCTTTTTATGCATCTCAAGGAGCAAGATCCACATGAAGAATCAGCCTGAGGAAACATTAAAGGATTCTCTTGTTATTGTCTCAAAAGGAGATGATCCTTACGAGACCACCAAAGGAGTCTTACAAATTTTTCCCTTACCAAACTTGAAGGAAATGAAGGTCTTATTAAAGCCCAATGCGGCTCGCTTGGCATCTCCTGGAGAAGGAGTAACGACTCATCCCTTGGTAGTAGAAGCGGCGATCGATTATTTGAAACAGAAGGGAGTAACAGATATCGTGATCGGTGAGAGTTGCATTTTTGGAGTGAATGCCCAAGAGGCGTTTCGAGTGACGGGTATGAGAGAGGTTTCCGAAAAGAAAGGGGTTGATCTCATCGATTTAGATCAGAACACCCCGTTGGAAGTAAATATCCCAGGAGGAAAGGTCTTAAAGAAGGTTAAAGTCCCTGCCATCTTAAAAGAAATCGATTTCGTCATTTCCATTCCTGTTATGAAGACCCACATGCACACCCAGGTCACGCTGAGCATCAAAAATATGAAAGGTTTATTATGGCGTAGAGAAAAGGCGAGATTTCATCAACTCCGTTATCATAAAAAGATCACCAAGGGTCATAAAGAATTGGATATCGCCATTTCAGAGATGGCTTCGGTTCTATTCCCCCACTTAGCGATCATCGATGGCACAGTGGGAATGGAAGGAATGGGGCTAGCTTATGGAAAGACAAGGAAGATGGGAATCATTATAGTGGGTAATAATGGACTTTCTGCTGATGCCGTGGCAACACGATTGATGGGTTTTGATCCTGAGAAAGTGCCTCATCTTAAATTGTCAGCGGAAATGGGGTTGGGCGAAATCGAACTTAGAAAAATTTCGATCGAGCCACAAGATTATTTGCAATATGAAGCTCCTTTCGACCTTCCTCCTTCAAAACTCTCTATCCCCTTTCCTGACATAATTGTTCATGATGAAGGGTCATGCAGTGCCTGCCTTTCAACCCTGTTAGTCTTTCTTCAAAATTATTATTCACAGCTTTCTGATAACCGTTTACAGGGCGAAAAAATTCATATTGGAATCGGAAAACATTTGAGCACTTTTCCGAAGGGAACGATTTTAATAGGAAACTGCACCTCTAAGATGAAGAAGAAGGGCATTTTCGTTCAAGGATGCCCGCCTGTGGCTTCACAAATATGGAATACCTTATCGAAGAGAAAGGATGGGGGGAAATTTTTTTCTTGACATGAAATTTAGGTTGTGTTATCGATACATACAGTTTGGTGGGTCAAAAAATGGATCAGCTTCATCTCATCAATTTTAGCAGTGGGTATAACTTTTATTGGTATTTTTATGCCGAAGCCTACCCACTGGTTATGGCTGATCTTTAAAGAAGAGAGTTAGTCAGTTAAAGCCGTGGGTAGATTGAGATTTTACCCACGGCCTTTTTATTTTATGGCCGTGGAGAGATCCCTCTCACGGCCTTTTTTATTCCAAACAAAGGAGGCAAAGAACCATGATTGGAAAAAGAATTCGTATGGAACGTATCATGAACAGAGATTCTGATAAGACGGTGATCGTCCCTATGGATCACGGAGTGACTATTGGACCAATAGTTGGGTTGATCAATATGCAAGAGACCATTAATGCTGTGGCTAAAGGAGGAGCGAATGCCATCGTTATCCACAAGGGATTGGTTGAGGCTGGCCACAGGAGGAGTGGAAAGGATATTGGTCTGATCATTCACCTCTCCGCGAGCACCCGGATGGCGCCTGATCCAAACTCCAAGACCATAGTATGTACGGTGGAGGAAGCAATCAAGTTAGGGGCCGATGCTGTCTCTATACACGTGAACCTCGGAGCTGAGGATGAAAAATCGATGCTAAATGACCTGGGTAATGTAGCCAAGGAGGCTATGGAATGGGGGATGCCGCTTTTAGCAATGATGTACACGAGGGGGCCTAAGGCGGAGAATGAATATGACGTGAAGCTGGTGAAACATGCCGCTCGAGTGGGAGCTGAGCTGGGGGCAGATATTATTAAAGTCCCTTATACTGGTTCTCCAGAAAGCTTCAGGGAAGTGGTGGAGGGATGTTTTGTTCCCGTGGTCATTGCCGGTGGGGAGAAGATGGGAAACGATGAGGATATTCTCGAAATGGTCAGGGGAGCGATGGCAGCAGGGGGAGCAGGAGTCTCCATTGGCAGAAACGTTTTCCAGCACAAGGAGCCGGGGAAGATCGTACAGACCATTTGCAAGATCGTCCACAATGGCAGCATGGCGGAAGAAAAGGTGAAGAAATTGGAGGTGAAGGTATGAAAAAGATTTGGGTGAAGGCTGTACCTTGGAAGAAGGAGATTGCCTTGGCTGCCATAGAGACTGGAGCGGATGCCCTCTGGATTCCGCCTGGAATGGGATCTGAGGTAAGAAAGATAGGTATCATCCCCATCGTGGCCGAAGATGGAGATTTGAGATTGGGCTTCGACGTGGTGGAAAAGGAGATCCGGGAAAAGAATGATGAAGAGGAGATCATTACGTTGAGCCTTTCAAAGAAGGTCGTAGTGAGAGACGGAGATTGGACAATCATCCCTCTGGAAAACCTATTGAGCAAGACAAATAACCTTTTCGTCGAAATCGATGGTGTAAAAGAAGGGCAGACAGCGCTGGGCATTCTTGAGAAAGGAGTGGGTGGTGTTGTCATTAATACTCCTGATCCAAACTCAGTGAGGCATATCATCAGGATGCTTAAAGAAAAGAGTGAAAGACTCGATCTCGTTTCAGCAAAGGTCAAACGAATAGAACCACTGGGTCTGGGGGATAGGGTCTGCGTCGATACGTGCTCTTCAATGGTCCTTGGTGAGGGGATGCTGGTGGGTAATAGTAGCCAGGCTCTTTTTCTGGTTCACTCAGAAAGTGTGGAGAACCCCTTTGTGAACACCAGGCCCTTCCGCGTCAATGCGGGACCGGTGCATGCATATATTCGTCTGTTTCACGGCCAAACAAAATATCTCTCTGAAGTCAGATCTGGCGATCAGGTGCTGGTCGTGAACTTTGAAGGTAAAAGTTATCCGGCTGTAGTGGGAAGGGCCAAGGTGGAAAAACGGCCTCTCGTTCTGGTGGAGGCGGAAGAAAAGGACCAGAGCATCTCGGTCATCCTGCAGAATGCTGAGACGATCACCCTGACTCAACCAGATGGAAAGGCCGTGTCCCTGGTCGATCTCCAAGAGGGCAGTGAGGTTCTGGTCTATAGGGAAGGAGCGGGAAGACATTTTGGGGTGAAAATTGATGAGACGATTGTAGAAAGGTAGAGAAATGGAAAGAATTATCTCAGCGTCCCGCTCTATGGAAACCGGGCTTACAGTCGTGTATCTCGGTCCACCGGCCACCCACACTCACTTAGCTTGCCTCGAATATTTTGGGAGCGCCGTTCAAGCACAGCCCAAAGAAAGTATTGAAGAGGTCTTTGAAGCTGTGGAGAAGAGGAGGGCAAGCTATGGAGTAGTGCCTATAGAGAATTCCACAGAAGGATCAGTGAATCAAACCTTAGATATGTTGGTCGATTCAGAAGTGATGATCTGTGGGGAAGTTATGATTCAGGTCTCTCATCACCTTCTTTCTCAGAGTGGAAAGTCACAAGACATCCGAAAAATCTATTCTCATCCTTCGGCTTTGGAGCAATGCCGAAAGTGGTTGAGGAAAAACCTCCCTAATGTTGAGGTGGCCGAAACAGTGAGCACGGCGAAGGCTGCACAGATGGCCACGGAGGATTGGAGAATGGCAGCCATTGCCAGCTCTTTGGCTGCCCATCTTTATGAACTAAAAATTGTGGAATCCCAGATTGAAGATTACCCCAACAATTACACTCGTTTTTTGGTCCTCGACTTTCAAACCAACAAAAGGACAGGAAGAGATAAGACTTCCATCCTTTTCTCGATCCCCCACGCCCCAGGCACTCTCTATCGAGTGCTCAAACCTTTTTCCGAGAAAGAGATTAATCTGACAAAGATTGAATCCAGGCCCATGAAAGATAGGCCATGGGAGTATATTTTCTTTTTGGACTTCGAAGGCCATCTCACAGATTCTCACGTTGATGAGGCCCTGTGTGAATTAAAGAAGAACGTTCTTCTCTTAAAGCTCCTGGGTTCCTATCCCCAAAATTCAAGAAATGAGTGAAGGTCAAAAAAGATGAAATCAGAAGTCATCGGAATCAGTGAGAGGGTTAAAAAGACACGAATTGGCCTCAAGGATACCCTCGCAATCATCGACATGACCTTGGAAGGTCAGGCAAGAGAACATGAAGCCTTCTTTCCTTATGAAGCTTTCGAGGGACTCAATGATTTAATCGAACGAACTGTTCATGGGACGAAGATTGAGCGTTTCAGGCCCAAAGAGGGTCGTCCACCATCTCACACTTTCGAGATCCATACGGAAGGGGGAGAGACACTCGGTTATCTCAACATGATCTACCTGAGTAAACCCATCCCATGTTATTACTTAATCTATGTGGAGATCCTTCCTCACTTTCGCGGCCGAGGATTGGGCAATAAGATCCTCAAGGCCTTCAAAGAGTTTGCAGAGAACAAAGAAGCCATAGGGATTCTCGACAACATCATCCCCTCGGATGAGCCCACCTATGATATTTACACCAAACACGGTTGGAAATGTATCGAAGAGTTCATCGGCAACGAGATGGTCAACGGAGAGGGGCACTATATGGTCTTTATCCCGAAATCCATTAATGCCCATAATCTCAGAGAAAAGTTAATCAGGCTTCTCTTCAAAATCAAGAAAAAGAGACCGGTCATCGACATGCATGACAACGAATCTATGGTCAAAAGGACGATTGCAGAATTTCAATCGGTGCACGAAACCCTGGATCATCTCTTCGGTATCGAAATCTCAAGCGGAACATCTACCCCTTTTATGCGTTTCATGTATACAAAGTTCACAACGAAAGTGCTCGGATTCCAGAGGCGGATCGTTTCACTTCTCGGGTATACGGGTGGAGAGTCCCTCGAACAAATCAGTATTTCCGACGAAATCAAGAACCTGCCCATTCAGCCCTATTCCCTATGGTGGGCCGGGGAGGGAAGGCCAGAAATCCGGGGGATGGGAGAAATTATTGAGGATCTTCCAGAGAGGCTGAAGAAGGAGCCCACCATTTATATCGAAAGCCTTCCCTTCTACAAGCGGCCTTATCTCACTCCCTGGTTAGAACAAAAAGGGAATCCGTCTTATCACCTGAAAATCTCAGACCTCCTCGAATTGGGATTTGATCCAACGAAGTTGAGGGAGTTTTGTCTCAGGGGGGTGGATTATATCTTCGAAAGAATATCCCCACATCTTTTACCCTCCATTGAAAAAAAGAAGATGATATTGCCGAAAATCGTCGAATTAGCCTCAGGAATGCATTTCCATCATACAAGAATTAAAATCAATCCACCCGTTGCCATCCTCCAGGACCGAGGAAATATTTACATTCTTCGCAGAAAGTTGGAAGGGATCCACTCAGAGGAAGCTCTGGATCAGCTGAGGACCTCTTCACACCTAAAGGATGTGAATCGTGCAGCAGGGATTGACCGTGCTATAATCATGACCATTAAAGAAATCAGCGAATGGCTGGTGAAGGTATTTGATTCGAACTTCCGTGAGGAGATCGAGGATCTTACCTTCTTCATCCCTTGGGACCTTGAAAGAAACATCCCTAAAGTCACAGTGGATATTGCAGGTGTCTCACTGGATACCATATGGATTGCTTGAGCGAATAAAGAAGTTTCTTGACAATCCTTTAGAGATTTGTTAAATATAAACAAAATTTAAAGGAAATGGTCAGAGTGGAAGAAATTTTAAGATCGAAGAGAAATAATTGGTGGTGCTGGGAGAAAAAAATGGTGGAGGTCTGCCCGGTGCCATTATAAACATTTGAATTGACAATGAAGGCCATGGGCGACTCCCCTGTCTCCCATGGCCTTCATTATTTCTGCCCCTTCGCAGATTCAATTTAAAAAAGGCTATGGCCGAAATCCATAGCCTTTTTTGTTTTAGGAAGAGGTCATTCAAATCCATATGAAAGGAGAAAGAAGATGATCAAAGAGGCTATTGGCAAAGTGGTTTTAAAGAGAGATTTAACAGAAATGGAAATGGAAAAAGTGATCAGAGAGATTATCATGGGCAGTGCATCTGATGCGCATATTGCATCTTTCATCACAGCATTAAGGATGAAAGGGGAGACGACTGAGGAGATTACAACAGCAGCAAGAGTGATCAAGAACAGGGTTTACATGATCCATGCCGGAGATGATGTCGTGAACCTAGATCGTGAAGAGATCACGGTCGAAAGGGAGACCATCCTAAGTACTACAAAGGGAATAACTGAGGGGACGAATATATTCAATATCTCAACTGCAACTGCCCTCGTTGTGGCAGGAGGAGGTTTTAAAGTGGCTAAGTGCGGAAGAAGATCTGCCTCTTCACTTTGTGGATGCGGAGATGTCATTGAGGCATTGGGAATCAATCTGGACATGACATCTACTCAACTGGAAAGATGCCTCAAAGAAGTGGGCATTTGTTTTCTCTATGAACCTTTAGCCCAAAATGGCTTAGGACATATTATTGCTATTCGGGAAAAGATTGGCATCAGGACGATTTTCAACCTCTTGGATCCCCTTATCAACCCTGCAGGAGCAAAGCTCCAGGTATTGGGTGTTTATGAACCGGGTTTAACGGAGACGATGGCTAAGGTTTTGATCAGTCTGGGAATCAAAAGGGGTCTCGTTGTTCACGGGGAAGGTACCTTGGATGAAATCAGTATCACCGGAAAGAGCAAGGTTACAGAGTTTAAAGATGGGGAGATAAAGACCTACTTCATCAAGCCCGAGGATTTTGGGATGAAGAGGGGAAAGCTCGATGAGATCAGAGGAGGGACGGGGAAGCAAAATGCCGAGATCATCCTGGAGATCTTAAGGGGTGTTGAAGGAGCAAGACGGGATGTCACAATTTTAAACGCAGCGGCCGTATTTATGATAGCAGGAAGGGTAAAGGATTTCAATGAAGGTGTCAAGTTGGCCAACCAATCCATCGATTCAGGAGAGGCCTTTAATAAATTGGAAAGGCTTATTGAGTTCACCAATTCAGAAAAAAGGTACCTAAGAAATCGTTATGAAGACGAAATAGGGAAAGAATTATGAACTCCTTTCCAAACATTTAGTAATTAAATCAAAATTTAATTGAACTTGGAAGAATTTTCCTTTATAAAATATAAGAATATCAATGAAAGGAAATCAACGCTACAAACTGGTGATCTTTGATCTTGATGGAACGCTCACTCAAGAACGGTCCATCTGGGAATATATTCATAAGCAATTGGGGCTCCTAATCTGCTTGAGGGAGTGAAGGAAATGATTCGCCGATGTGGAACAGGGGGGTTTGAGAAGATTTATGAGGTTATCAATGATGCTGCAGCCGTGTACAAAGGGGTCATTCCACCAGACCGTTGGAAAGAGCCCTATATGTCAAGGGAAGAACTCCGACATGAAATAGTTGATGGGGTCGTGTTTTGGGGATATTATGAAGAAGATGAATTGATCGGTGCGATGGGGATCCAACCCGTTCAAGACGTTACCCTCATCAGACATTCTTATGTTCAGTCGACTAAACAAAATCAGGGGATAGGGGGGAAATTGTTATCCCGCCTTCGGAAGGAGACAAGTCGACCGATTCTCATTGGAACATGGGCAGCAGCGGTTTGGGCTATTCGCTTCTATGAAAGAAATGGGTTCAAATTGGTTTCCTCTGAAGAGAAGGATCAATTATTGAGGAAATACTGGTTGATCCCGGAACGGCAGATCTCTACTTCAGTAGTTCTGGCCGATCAAAAGTGGCTCGAACAGAAAATGCGGATGGGTCCCCATTCTTTATAACGATCCATCCAATTCATCCGCTACGGGTCTATTGCATGCTCTGCAGCGTTGTGCCCCTCTAAAAAGTGGCTTACCGCACGAAGAACAGTGATAGCGCTCACATTCTCTCCTTGCCCATTCTATGCTACCTTTTTCATCGCCGTACTCTGCCACTATAGCCCGCCATAGAGGAATTGTTTTTTTCATCACTCTTATACCGGTGGCATAACCGAAATTTTCTGTCAAACTGCATGGCCATTCCTTGCATTGGTGACATGAATAATGACCTTTCGATTTTACACAATTCCTTATCGAGCAGGATTTGCAATAACTATAGAGCTTCTTAGGTGGGTCAGGCTGCATACAGCCAAGACATTCAGTTTCTTCCGGCTTTGTTCCATAGAGGTTGCCCATCACAGCCCTGAATTTCTCATTTTTATCCCTTGTAGCAATGTAAACTCCGCAGACACCGCAATATAACCCGCAGGGTGCCATCAAACTCTTGTTTCTAATTTCATCTTCCGTCCACCCTTCCATACTTGTGCCTCCTCCTGTCCTTTACCCCGTTAGAAATAATGCTGCCCTCGGTTTCGAGTCACAACAACTGGATTTTCTAACGGGGTGTTACCAATACATTGACCTCGGAGGTATTTTCTTTTATAAAGATGGGCAATGTCAATGAAAAAGAAGGAGCGCTACAAACTTGTGATCTTTGATCTCGACGGGACGCTCACTCAGGAGCGATCTATCTGGGAATATATCCACAAGCAATTAGGAAAGTGGTATGGATTTGCAGAGGAGTATCAGAATCAGTTTTTAGCTGGGGAGATTTCTTACGAAGAATTTTGTGAAAGGGATGCCCAGGTTTGGAAAGGGATGAGGGTGGAGGAATTGTTGGAGATCGTTAAGACGGTTCCCTTTTATCCAGGGGTGGATGAATTGATCAACTATCTAAAACAGAAAGGGTTGAAGCTTGCAATGGTTTCTTCCGGACTTTCTTTCCTTACCAATTGGGTTCACCAGAAATACGGTTTTGATTACTCTGTTTCCAATGATCTTCTCCATGGAAATGGAGTTTTGACTGGGAAGGTGAAGATTCAGGTTTATTTCGACAAGAAAGCAGAATGGGTTGAGAAGATTCTGAAACAATTTGGAGTAAACCCTGAAGAAGTGATCGCCATCGGAGATAGTAAAGGGGATATCGATATGTTTCAGATGGTAGGGTTTTCCATCGCATTTAATTCCTCTTGTTCGGACCTTAATCAGATTGCCAATCTTTGCATTTCAAGTAAAAACCTCGCCGATATCATTCCCAAACTGGCTCTTTTAAAAAACCCTTGTAAATACTCCCTGTAAATACTCCTTGTAAATACAATAGCTTGTAATTAAAAGATAACCAAAAATGTCTTGACAAAAAATCACTGCATTGCTATAAATCCACAAGCTAAAATTCGAAAATAGGGGGCAGATAAATGAGAAAGAAAGTATTAGCAATTTCATTAATGGTTGTGCTTACAATGGGACTTTTTCTGGTGCCTTCCACTAAAACAGAACCAAAACCGATTGTCATCGCTGTGCCAACAGCTTTGAAATCTGATTACGGCTATGACGCTACGCATGCCGCTGAGCTGGCTGTGTCAGAAATCAATGCAAAAGGAGGGGTATTGATAGGTGGTGAGAAACGGCCCGTCAAAATTGTGACTGCAGATACAAGAGACATGGATCCTACAACTCCTATTCATGATGCTCTCTTAGCTGTCGAGAAAGTAATTCTTGAACAAAAACCTGATGCGATATTGATTGGATTTGGAAGGTCTGAAGCTCTGATGGCAGGTATGGATCTCGTGGCTAAGTATAAAATACCCTATGTAGGTTCCTATGCCCAGACTCACATGTTTCAAAAACAATTTGCCACAGATCCTGGAAAGTATAAGTATCTATTTCGAGTTTGCACAGATGCAACGATTGTTCCCAAGACCCTAACAGATTCTCTGGATATTCTTAAAAATCAATACGGCCTGAGCAAGATCTTCTTTATGCAACAGGACACACTGCTTAGCAAAGGTTTTCTGGGTGTACTGAGGGCCCACACTCAAAAAACGGGTTGGGAAGAGTTAGGCTATGAGGTCATCGCCAGCGATTCTACGGATTTCTCAGCCGTTATGACGAAGGCGAAAGAGCGAAAGGCCCAAGTGATTTGTACGATGTGGGATGTGGCCCAGGGGGCTACCATATTCGTCAAGCAGTGGGCAGCCATGAAGGTGCCCTCATTGATTCTGGGCCATATCGTCGGAGTTTCCTCGCCCAGAGCAGTGGATATCATTGGTAGTGACATCGATTATTGCATCCAGACAGAAGGATCTCTTGGCTCATCCATCCCGCTTAAGAAGGTACCCAAAGCAAGAGAATTAGTTGAGCGTTTTGTTAGAAAGTACGGATTGCCAAGGTCTCAATGGATTACGGGATCCGCTTATGACGGAGCTTACGTATTGACTGGAGCAATGGAGCGAGCCGGAAGTCTTGAGCCGGATAAGATCATTGCAGAGCTCGAAAAGACCGATTACAAAGGAGTGACAGGAAGAATAAGATTTGACAAGACCCACCAAGCTATTTTTGGCGATAACCCTAAAGAAACTGCTGTATGCTTTTCCTACCAGTGGCAGAAGGGGAAAATGGTTCCCATTTACCCCCTCTCTATTGCTGAAGGGAAAGTACTGTTACCTCCCTGGATGAAATAGGTCAAAAAAAAGTGAGCAGGTTCCAAACAGACTTGCTCACTGCATACCTATCCTCCTTGGTGAACACAATTTTATTATATGAACAATAAGTTGGGTCAAGAGATATGCTATCACTTTTAATTTATGGCACGATACAGAGCGTGATCTTAGCTTTCTATGCCTTGGGATTTAGCCTTGCCTATGGTATTAGCGGCGTGGCTAATTTCGCTCATGGTGGGCTTTTCATTCTCAGTGGTTTCATCGCCTGGTCATTCATGAACTATTTCCACCTGCCTTGGCTTTTATCCGTGGCAATCTCTGTCGTGCTGACCGGAATGATTGGGTTTGTTCTCTATTGGGGTCTTTTGTTGCGGATCAGAGGGATTCCGTTAGCTGAAGTTGTTGTAACCTTTGCAGCGGGAATAGCTATTTTGGAGTTCTTGGCATGGAAAGGCCTGTACGGTTTTTACTATAACCTCCCAGTTTTTGTGAAGGGTGGTATTGAAATAGGCAGCGTGGCTGTGGACTACCAGCGCTTAATCGTCCTCGGCACTGGAGCAGTTCTGGCTGTATTTCTCTGGTTTTTTGTGCATCACACAAAAATTGGATTGGCCTTTCGGGGAATTGCCCAGAATGAGCGAACAGCCCTCTCTCTGGGGATTGAGTCTGACTGGACTGGTGCGCTCAGCTTAGCGTTAGGGTCAGCCTTGGCAGCGGTGTCCGCGATCATGATCTTGCCTATGGGAGTGATGGAGGCGACTATTGGCTATGAAGTCTTGATCTATGCTGTCGCTGTGGCCATCGTAGGTGGGCTGGAAAGCATCCCGGGAATGGTTATAGCGAGTTTCATTATTGGGTTCGGTCAAATTGCTGTAGCCCGATATGTGGGCTCAAGTTGGATGGTCATTGTACCTCTGGCAGCCATCGCTTTTATTTTGGCCATTCGACCTTCTGGTTTACTCGGTAAATTTAAAGAGCTCGAAGAAAGGGTTTAACGTGGCAGAAGCTGGTCTCAGATATCGGAAGGAGCGTTTAGATCGAGGGATCAAGGCGAGAAGTGACACGATTTATGTCATCTCATCCTATCGAGAGATGCTTTATCTGGTATTGCCAAGGGTTTTGCCTGTGATTGGATTGCTGGTCTTACCCTTGGTGTTAAGGGGATATTGGGGAAAGGTTCTCGTTTACGCCTGCATGTTTGGTCTTCTCGCCTTGAGTTGGGACTTTTTAGCCGCCTGCGGGATGTTTTCTCTTGGTCAAGCTTTGTTTTTCGGTGTAGGATCCTTTTTCGCCGGCGCTCTCAACCACTATCTTCATTGGCCTCCAATTTTGACCCTGCCTATAGCGACTTTAGCTGGCGGAGTGTTCTGTGCTGCTTTGCTCGCTCCAGTGGTGAGGTTAAAGGGAATCTATTTTGCCATGATTACACTGGTGGTACCATTGCTCTTCACCAGGCTCGTTGTTGCCACTGGGGTTTGGGGTGGTTCTCACGGATTATCCAATCTTGCTCCGTTCACCAATGAATGGATTCCGATCTACTTAGCTGTGGTGGCCATGCTGGTGGTCCTCTTCGGTTTCCGAAGGATCATGAATGAAGATTATGGCCTGGTGCTGGGAGCCATCCGGGATGACGACCGCGCCGTGATGAGCGCAGGGATTAATATCTATTGGCGAAAAATTCAGGCATTATTTATTGCGGCTGTGGTCGGTTGTTTTGCAGGAGCCTTTATGACCCATCAGTATCAATTTGTGGGACCGAGCGTATTTGCTCTTGATTATTCTATCTTGCCGCTAACGGCTGCGGCCTTAGGCGGAGCAGGTACATTTGCGGGTGCTGTGCTGGGAAGCCTTGCCTTGGTTCCCCTCTCTGAGGCAATGCGTGCTCTCGGAGGATTAAGGATCACTTTTTATTGCATTGTTCTTATTATCTGCATCATTGGCTTGCCTGAAGGGATTTTTCATTTCATCCAGAGAAAATATCAACAGTTTGAAAGGCTGACGGAGATTGGATAGCGTGAAAACCGAACCCATCTTGAAGGTTGAAAAAATCGGTAAGCATTTTGGAGGCGTACAGGCAGTCCTCGGAGTGAGCTTTGAATTGCGTCAAGGTGAATTCTTAGGGGTGATCGGACCGAACGGTTCTGGGAAAACCACGCTCGTCAATTTAATCACTGGTTTTGTGAAGCCCGACTCAGGGAAGGTTATTTATCGCGGAAAAGATATTACGGGCAAGATGCCTTATATCATTGCTGGTCTTGGCATTGCCCGCACCTTTCAAATGGTGAGGCTCTTTTATAATCTTCCTGCTTTCAAAAATATTATCATTCCTCTCTGTTCGCCCCGCGTCAAGAAACTCAGGGGAGGGCAATATGGTGAAAGAGACGAGACCGCTGTGGATCTTTTAGATGATATGGGATTTGAGCGCGATTCCTTTGTACCTTATAAATTAGCCGGCAGCCTTCCTCATGGTTATTTGAAACGTCTTGATTTAACGCGGGCACTGGCTCTCCGTCCAGAGTTGTTGATCCTTGACGAGATCTTCTCTGGGATGTCGATGTCTGAAGTGGCCAGTACTCTGCCCCTCATTGAAAAATTCAACAGGGAAGGTTTGTCGATCATTATGATTGAACACAGATTGAAAGAGTTATTCAGGGTGGTGGACCGTGTGATGGTGCTTGACTTCGGTCAAAAGATTGCCGAGGGTTCCCCTCAAGAGGTGATGAATACCGAGGAAGTAAAGAAGGCGTATCTCGGGAGCGAGGTGGAGATCAGCTAATCAGACTTAGATACAATGGAAAGGATCTTAGATGTTAGAGGTTAAAAACCTCATGGTATTTTTTGAGAATGCCCTGGCATTGAATGGTCTCAGCCTGGAGGTTCAGAAAAAGGAGATCGTAGCTGTGCTCGGATCGAACAGCGCCGGGAAGACGACCTTGATGAATACGGTTTCCGGCTTAATGGTCGACATGAAGAAGAAAGAAGATCGAAGGGGTGGGGAGAGAATAACTGTAGTCGGCGAGTTGAAGTTTGAGGGAGAAGACATCCTCAATTTGAAACCGAGCCTGAGGGTGAGGAGAGGGATTGTCCTCAGCCGGGAAAGACACCCTATTTTCCGTGACAGCGATGTTCTCGAAAATTTGAAGATCGCTGGTTATTTGCGCAAAGGTCATGAGGTCAAGCAAGGGATTGAATTTGTCTTCAAACTCTTTCCCCACTTAGAAAAGGTGAGGGGAAGAAAAGGGGGATTGCTGAGCGGAGGAGAGCAACAGATGCTTGCCATTGGCATGGCACTGGTTGCTAAACCCCGGCTTTTACTCATGGATGAACCCTTGCTGGGTTTGAGCCCTGCTCTTCAGGCGGATTTGGCACGGACCGTTCGGGATATTCGCCAAGAAGGTATTACCGTGCTCGTCACCGAACAGTTTGCCAGACCTATCTTGCCTATCATCGATCGGGGATATGTGATAGAGAATGGGATGCTCATTCTTGGAGGTACAAGGCAGGAGTTGGCTGATAACCCTGAGGTGAGAGCCTCCTATCTTGGTGTTTAGATCAAAGAGAATATGAAGACAACGGAAGTACTGTCTGACACTATTTACGGATGTTTTGAAGAAATTACAAAAAAGTCTCCTCATCACCCAGCCCTGGTCTGCCTGGGAGAGCAATATCGTTACTCCGAATTGAGAGAGATGGTTCTGAGGTTTGCCGCTTCCTTGCACCAGTTGGGAGTACGAGAAGGCGACAGGATTATCTTATATGCTTATAATCTTCCCCAAACCATGATCGCCTATCTGGCTCTGCAACGTCTGAGTGCGATTCCCATTCCAGTTGCGCCAGTTTATACCTCTTATGATCTTGATTATCTCGCCAATGATAGCGGCGCTGAGACCATCCTCTGCATGGATACAAACCTGAATTATGTGGTGGAAGTTCTTCCCAAAACACCTTTGAAGAGGATCATTGTTACGAACATCATTGACCTTGTACCGTGGTGGAAAAAACTGATTGCCAGGAGCTTCAACCGGGTGCCCAAGGGCAAGATTCCTACGGGTAAGGATTCCTACTCTTTTATGGAGTTGTTATCTCATGGCCAACCTTCGACGCTTCCACTCTTTAAAGGCGAGGGCGGAAAGAAAACGGCGGTCATGCTTTATACGGGTGGGACAACGGGCTTTCCAAAGGGTGTGCCTCTTTCCATTGGTCTCTTTCTCTCGAGGGTGGAACAATGGAGAAGGGCGAGTGAACCTGTTGCTCCATCGGGGGAATCCATTTCTGCGCTCACGGCTCCGTTTTATCATATCATCGGCCAAATGGACGCCATGACTCCTTTGCTCGTTGACGGAGGAACGGTCATCGTATTTCCCAGGGTGGTTTTGGATGCCCTGTTCGATCATATTCAGCGGTATAAAGCAACCAATATGTTTGCTGTTCCTGCCATGTACAGAATGATCCTGGAACATGATCGAGTGGACTATTATGATTTCAGTTCGCTCAGGTTTTGTGGGACGGGGGGTGATGTCCTACCTATCCAGGTGGCAGAACGGTGGCTTAAAAAGTTCAAGGTCCCTCTGTATCAAGCCTACGGAATCACAGAGGTCTGTGGAGCAGTTACCTTATCTTATGCTGAGGATGGGTTTCCGCCAGCTGGCAGCATCGGTAAAGTCACAGCGGACAACAGGGTGAAGCTGGTAGATTCCTTAACTCTGGAGCCGGTTCCTCCTGGCGAACCAGGGGAATTGTTAGTTAATACAAAATATGCAGAGAACTGCTACTGGAATAAACCTGAAGAGACCGCTGAATGTTTTTTGAATATCGACGGCGAGGTCTGGTACAGAACAGGAGATATCATCCGCATCGGCGATGGTGATTGGCTTTACTTTATGGATAGGTCGGTGGATATGATTAAGCATAAGGGTTACCGGATCGCTGCTGCTGAAATAGAGAAGGTATTGCAGGAACATCCTACTGTATTATCCTCATGCGTCGTGGGCGTCCCGGATGAGAAGGTGGGTGAAAGAATTAAAGCCTTTGTCGTTCTGAAGGGAGACATCAGAGGCGCAAGCAGTTATGAACTCATGAACTGGTGTCGAGAAAGGCTAGCTCCTTATAAGGCTCCTCAGTATATAGAATTCCGCGACATGTTGCCCAAATCCAAGGTAGGGAAGATGCTCAGGCGAGAGATGAGAGCAGAGGAAAGAAAGAAACTGGAAAAAACCTAAACCACAATAAAAAAGTCTATGGTGAAAGGGGGTGAAGTAGGCGTTAAAGAAACTTGGAAGAAATACTATAGATCAAAACTCGTAAACAGGAGGTGAACGAATGAGAGAAAAAATATTTTTGATTTTTTTATTGGGAGTATTTGGAGTAAGTATTTTTTTAGTTAATTCTATTCAGACAGCACCTAAACCAATCGTCATCGCCATGCCAACAGCTCTCAGGACGGATTGGGGGGTTGACGCTGCGAATGCTGTAGCGCTTGCCGTTTCTGAGATTAATGGGAGAGGAGGAGTCTCCGTAGGTGGAGAGAAGAGGCCCCTCAAGGTAGTGAGTGCCGATACAAGAGATATGGATCCTGCCACTCCTGTTCATGATGCTCTTCTGGCTACTGAAAAATTGATTCTAGAGCAAAAGCCTGATGCCGTATTGGTTGGTTTCGCACGGTCTGAGGCCTTCATGGCAGGTATGGATTTAATTGCCAAGTATAAAATACCATATGTCGGAGCCTATGCCCAGACTCATATGTTTCAGAAGCAGTTTGCCACAGACCCTGTAAAGTATAAATATCTATTCAGGGCGTGTGGTGATGCGATCATCACCGCCAAAACAGTAACCGACGCTCTGGATGTCCTGAAAAACCAGCATGGCTTGAGCAGGGTCTACTTCATGCCGCAAGATACATTATTGAGTAAAGGATTTAATGGTGTGCTGAAGGCCCACTGCCAGAAAACCGGTTGGGAAGAGGTTGGTTTTGAAGTGATTGCCAGCGACTCGACTGATTTCTCAGCCGTGCTGACCAAGATGAAAGAGAAGAAGGCTCAAGTGATCTGTACATTCTGGGATGTGGCCCAGGGAGGAACCATCTTCCTTAAACAATGGGCAGCGATGAAGGTTCCAGCACTCATTGTGGGCTTTGTCGTCGGAGCATGCTCGCCACGAGGATGGGACCTGATTGGGAGCGAGATCGAGTACTGCATTCAAACCGAAGCCCCCATCGGCTCTGCGATTCCTTTGACAAAAGTACCCAAGGCTAAAGATTTTGTTGAGCGCTTTGCTAAAAAGTATGGAATGCCAAGGGCACAGTGGTTAACCGGATCGGCCTATGATGGAACTTATATTTTGGTTGGAGCGATTGAGCGTGCGGGAAGCCTTGAACCGGACAAAGTGATTGCAGAGATTGAAAAGACTGATTACAGAGGAGTGACTGGAAGGGTAAGATTTGATAAGAATCATCAGGCGATCTATGGCGATAATCCTGAAGAAACAGCGGTATGTTTGTCTTACCAGTGGCAGAAGGGCAGAATGGTTCCCATTTATCCTCCCTCTATTGCCGAGGGGAAAGTACTGCTACCTCCCTGGATGAAATAAAAAAAGAGGTGAGCAAGTCTTCAAAAGGCCTGCTCACCTCTCACCTTTCTTATTAATTTAAGAATGAATTGGGAATTAAAATTCATGAGGTGGGCAGATGGATGGTGGAGTTCACCAGTTCTTGATCATGCCTTGCCCTGGTTCACCTACCTCGGAAGCCATTTCGCGCTTATTCTCTTCATTATTCTTAGCTGGATTATAACCAAACAGAGAAAAGTTCTCCACCGTCTTGTTCTACTTTATGCCATCCAATCAGCAGTCATCTATAGCCTCAAATTTCTCACTCAACGTCAGAGACCATTTTTGTTTCTGGAGATGGCCTCGAAACTTTCCAAAGGTCCGGGTGAAATTCTCGACCCCAGCTTTCCAAGCGCTCATGCTGCTTTTTCATTTATGATGGCGACTCTCCTCGCTCTTTGGTTTCCTCGATATCGAGTGATTTTCTTCATCGTTGCAGGATTCATAGGATGGACCCGTATCTACTTAGGCGTTCATTATCCCACGGATGTCATTGCCGGAGCCATTCTGGGTTACGGGATCACGAAACTTTTTCTTCTATATTTCCCCCTTTCCCTTAACAGGAGAGGGTTAAAGTATAAACAAGTATAAACATTGACAAAAGTCCTAAATTTTGTAATAGTTAAATTCGTTTTTTCTAAATCATCTTTAAAGGAGGATGGAGTTATGAAAAAGGGAATATTTTTTAGTTTTCTGTTTTTAGCGTTTTTGATTAGTTTTCCTCTTGCCTCGTACGCCCAACTTAAGCCGGGTGAACCGATTGTTTTAGGGGTTCCCACTGCCTTAGGTTCTATTGAGGGACGGGACGGATGGATGGCTATTCAGATGGCGAGGGATGAGATCAATGCAAAGGGCGGTGTGCAGGTTGGGAAGACAAAGCACAAAATCGAAGTCTATTCTATCGATACGAGGGAACATGAGCCTGGAATTCCTGTCCAAGATGCCTTGACTGCAGCAGAAAAGCTCATCCTGGAAAAGAAACCTCATGCGATCGTACTGGGTAATTTTAGGTCTGAAGTGCTTTTATCAACGATGGACCTTATTTCTAAATATAAACTGCCCTACATTTGTTGTATTGCAATGACCCCGCTCATGCAAAAAAAGGTATCAGAGGAGTATGACAAATATAAATATATCTTTCGAAATTGCCTGAATGCCCCTTACCTTGCTATGTATCTGGGCGGAGTGATGGGGTTTATAAAAAAAGAATTTAACTTTAATAAGGCCTACATCATCGTTCAAGATACGTTGTGGGCCCAGGCAACTGGCAAAGGCCTTGATAAATGGTACAAGGAGAATGGCTGGGAGGTAGCAGGTTTCGATGCTTACGCATTGGGGTCGAGCGACTTTTCCCCCTCTCTGATGAAGGTGAGAGCCCAAAATGCACAGGTGATCGTGCCTATATTTGACATGCCCCAGAGTGGGATTTTACTAAAACAAGCTCGTGCAATGCAAATTCCGGCTCTGCCTGCTGGGTTCATCAGCCCTATTGCTTGTGAAAATGCCTGGCAGGTATTTGAAGGAGAAGTGGATGGATTCATAAATATGGTCTATGAAGTCGGGCCAATTCCAATTAAGGCAGTACCAAAGTCAGTGGCTTTTAATGAAAATTTTGGTAAGAAATGGGGTAAGGATGCAAGGATGAAGCTCTCTGGTCATGGTCCAGGGCCAAGTTATGATGCGGTCTATATTATGGCCAATGCTTTTGAACGTGCGAAGACCGTTGAGCCCGAAGCAGTGGTTAAGGCCCTTGAACAAACAGACATGCAAGGAGCTATAGGAAGGATAAAATTTGGCAAAGATCATCAGGCCGTCTTTGGCTATGATCCTAAAGAGACGGCTGTAGGTTGTGGTTTTCAGTGGCAAAAACCAGGGAAAAGAGTTGTTGTATTCGCGGAGGGTTTTGCAGAAGGAAAGATTCAGCTTCCTCCATACATGAAGAAATAAGGTCTACATTAGACTTCAGGGGCGATCTTTTAACTGAAGATCGCCCCTTTTATTACTAAATAACCAACAAAAAATCCTCCCCTCCCTTGGTGGGAGGGGATAAAGGGGAGGGGGAAATTTTTATCACCCCTCTCCGAGCCAGAGGCTCTCTGAGCCGGCGGCCACCCAGACCCTCCCCCGTCAAAGGGGGAAGGGAACGAGTCTAGGGAAACATGATACCCAGCATCATTATCTATGGTTTAGTAAATAGTGTCATTTTAGCCCTGACCGCCATAGGTTTCAGCCTCACTTTTGGCATCAGTGGGGTGGCTAATTTTGCTTATGGGGGTTTTTATATCTTCAGCGGATTCCTCATTTGGATGCTCCTTAATTATCTCAAGTTTCCTTATATCCTTGCCA